>FWPU01001217.1_pt1 | contig 79203 bp, 65 predicted proteins | sample 2228361 | NCBI WGS metagenome assembly FWPU01 (sample SAMEA103939777, study PRJEB20133) | metagenome | reverse complement strand
TTGCCTCCCGAAAATGCGGGTGAACCGATAGAAAGTGAACCTGACCCGTGTACCCTTATCAGCCCTTAGTAAGGGGGGCAGGAGAATTGGCTCCCTCCCCGTTGACGGGGAGGGTTGGGGTGGGGTCTCCCTCGCCCTCTCCTGACACAACGGATGTTGTACCCCCCTGTAGTCCCCCCGTCAACGGTGGGACAGTGGGGGGCATGGGTACGCACAACCCTCCCCCCGCATTCTCTCTCCCTGTTGACGGGGAGGGTTAGGGTGGGGTGGATTACCCCCTCCTTTAGGTTCCCCCCGTCAACGGGGGGAACCGAGGGAAGCTCCCTCCCTCTCCTCATGCTTACTGCACGACACTTTTTTGAGGCAGAGACAAAAAAGGCTCATCGGTACAGGGTATCCTCAATCCCATAACCCATGAAAACCCAACCGATGAGCCAAAACCTATTCTACCACTGGACGCAAACCATCGCCCGCAACCTCCCTGCCCTCAACCAACCCAAACAACGCAACCTCGCCGCTTTTAGCCTCGCCCTCGCCCGCACCCAAAACTGCCGTCTCCGCACCCTCGCCCAATACCTCCCTGAACTCGGCAAACCCGACACCGTCCTCCGACGGCTCCAGCGGTTCCTCAGTCAAGGTCCCTTCCCCCACGCCCAAGCGCAACGGCAACTCGCCCAGTGGCTCATCCGTGCCCTGCCACCCTGCCAACGCCTCACCCTGCTGGTAGACGAGACCTCCCTCCACGACCGATTGCGGGTGATGGTAGTCTGCCTCGCTTATCACGGACGCGCCCTGCCGATGGCGTGGGAATGCTATGCGCCAAACGACTATCCGGAAGGGGGACAGGTGGCGTTGGTGATGCGTCTGCTGAAACGGATTGCCCCTGCCATCCCACAGGGGCAGGAGGTGCTGGTGCAAGCCGATCGGGGCATCGGATGCAGTCCTGCGCTGTTGCAGGCGATTGCCCAGCAGGGGTGGTACTACTTGATGCGCGTCCAGAAATCGGTACGGCTGGTTCTGGAAGACGGGCGCGAGGTGGCATTTGGGACGCAGGTGGCGCAGGGAGAAGTGTGGCAAGCGGAGGTGTGGGCGTTCAAGAAAGCGGGTTGGTTGCGCTGTCGGGTGTTGGGATGGTGGCGTGCGGGTTCGGACGAGCCGTGGCTGCTGATCACGAACCATCCTTCGGTGGAGGTGTCGGCGTATCGGGTACGGATGTGGGAGGAGTTGGCGTTTCGGGACTTCAAGAGCGGGGGTTGGGGTTGGCAGGGCAGTCGGGTGTGGACGCCGTCGCACGCGATGCGGTTATGGTGGGTGATGGGGTTAGCGTCTTTGTGGAGGGTGCGTGTGGGGAGTTGGGCGGTGGCGCAGGGGTGGTTGAAGGGCTGGCAGGTTGGGCGTCGGAGTCGGTTTCGGGTAGGGTTGGGGGTGTGGCGTAGGTGGCAGAGTGTGGGGTTGGTGGATTGGTGGTGGTTGGCGGTTCCGCCGTGATGGGGGCGTGCGCGTTGGGGGTGTTGGGTGGTCTTTGGGACTGGGGGCAGTGATGGGGTGTCGCTGGGGGGTTGGTGCGCGTTGGGGGGTGGGTGAGGTGGGGTGATGCGGGGGTTGGGTTGGGGTTGTGCGGGCTGTTGCTGGAGGGCGGAGTGGGGTTTTGGGTGAGGAGGGGTGTTTCATGGGAGTATGTTTGGGGCTTTCTCTTGAGGTGTGGGGTGGATTAGCGGTCCGCTGGTACAAAAAACTGTCGTGCAGTAAGCCGTTGACGGGGAGGGAGAGTCGGGCGTGTCCTCTATGGTCCCCCCGTTGACGGGGGGACTACAGGGGGGCACTGCCCCCACTTCGTTAGGGAAAGGCGACCCCTATCTTCCCCGTCAACGGGGAGGGAGCCACGCACTCCCCTCTCCCACCGGGAGAGGGGCAAGGGGTGGGGGCTAACGCTCCACCCGCCCGATTTCAATTCCCACCCGCCCCGAAGGGCGGGTGCAACCCAAAACAAGTCGAGTGGGCGGATAGTTTGCGCGCCGTTTCAATTCCCACCCGCCCCGAAGGGCGGGTGCAACAAGCACCTCGCCCCCGTAAACTTGTGCCCATGCGGTGTTTCAATTCCCACCCGCCCCGAAGGGCGGGTGCAACCAGATAACCCTGCACGCAGGCGTGCCAGACCTCACCATGTTTCAATTCCCACCCGCCCCGAAGGGCGGGTGCAACGAGGACTTGACTTTGGGTATACGCTATAGGGTATAATGTTTCAATTCCCACCCGCCCCGAAGGGCGGGTGCAACAGGATTATTATACCTCAAATCGAGGGCAAGTCAAGGGGTGTGTTAAGGGGTTTCTTAACAATTGCCCTCGAAAGTTGAGTTCAGGCGCTGCGCGGACCTCCTGCATAAAGTGCCCCCACTTGGGGTACGCGCTGTTATATGATTAATGGCTCATCATAATCAATATAGGTATCGCGTCCATAGGTCTCGACACAGTGTTCGCGACCCCCCACCAAGCGGTAGATGCGGAGACTATCTTCGTTGGGGTCGATGACTTTGAGCAAGCGACGCTTGAACTGTTCGTATTGAGTGGTCGTAATGCTACACTCGAAGACCGACTTCTGAACGCGCTGACCGTAGGCGGTGCAGATTTTGGCGACTCGGTGGAGCCTTCGTCTACCTGCACGGTCATCAGTGCTGACATCATAGCAGACTAAGATATCGATTCGCATAGAGAGCCTCCCTTGCAAGACGCGTGCACCCAAGCGGCGCAGAAGTTGCCCCATTCAGTAGTTGCGTTCCAGTTGTCAAGGTGCTTAGAGCCGTCTCCTCACTCATAATACCTGATGCAGAGTGAAGGGCAGGCGCGCGCGGACGGTGCTGTTGCACTCCGCGCCGTCTCCTCACTCATTGTACCTAACGCGGAGTGAAGGGCGGATAGTCGGGAATATCTCTGCGCAAGGTACGGGCTAACAGGCGAGCTTGAATGTGGGGTGTCAACCCCAGCGGAACCCTCTGTTTCAGCAGGGGATGACTCAGCGCCGATTGTTTATGCTTCTGATACTCGGTCAGCACCAATTTGCGCCCATCCACGTTGAGATAGACCGCTCCGCCCGGATGCTCTTCAAAATGTTCGGGCTGGATTTGACGCAGGTTGATGAGGTTGAGCGCAAGGCGGTCAGCTAACAGAACACGGAACTCTTCCATCAGGTCTAAGGCTAAGGCAGGGCGTCCGGGTCGGAGCGCGTGGAGATAGCCCACTTGGGGGTCTAATCCCACGCTCTCCAACGCCGACTCGCAATCGACGCGGGTCAGGGTGTACAAGAACGAAAGGAGAGCATTCACGCGGTTGCGAGGAGGTCGGCGTGAGCGCCCCCCGAACCGAAACTCATTACGCTGGGCACGAATGAGCAGGTCGAACACCTCGAAATAGACCTTCGAGGCTTGTCCCTCAACACCTCGAACTTCATCGAGACTGGTTGCGCTGACCAGCGCTTCGAGCCACTCTCTGAGGCTCTGCGCCGAGTCATAGAGTCTCTGGGCAGTTTCGGCTTCATTTGGCTGGAGGGTTCGGGCGGTGCGCATCAGCAAGCGATAGGTGTTTTGGAGTTTGCCTGCCACGAAGCGTTTGGCGAGCTGGAGAGTGCGATCGGGATTGGAGAGCGTTTCGTGCTGAGCGCGCCGAAGGAGCACATTCCCGCTCACTGCGCCCTCCATGCGCGCCTTGAAACGCCCGTTCGAGTCGAGCCAGACGATGGAGCGTCCATCCTCAGCGCACTTGTGGATGAGTGCCGGGCTAATCCCGATGTTGCCAAACAGCACAATTGCCCCCAAGTGGTGTAAGGGTATCTGCTTCACAGGTGCACTCTCGTGCTCGATACGCACCGTCTCGTAGTCTAATCGCAAGTAGGTACCTTCCAACATCACATAGAGCGTGTTCAGATACTGATAGGTCATTGGGGGTCAATCTCCTCAAGGGCAAACGGGTTGAGCGATGGGGCGTTTGCTTGGAGGTAGGCAATCAGGTCGGGCATACAGACCGAGATGAGCGAGCAGTTGGGACAGCGCGCGTCGTTCACGGGAGGCGGGATGGTCCCACTTTGGAGCATCGTGCGCACTTCCAAAATGGTCTGCTCGGTTAGGGCACGCAGGTCAGGGCTGAACTCGACCTCTCTGCGCCGACGGCTGGAGTGGTAGTAGATACTGCCTTTGGGCACAGGGATGTTCAACATTTCCTCCAGGCACATCGCTTGGGCACAGAGTTGGATATCGTCGTGGTACTTCACCTTCTTCTTGCCTGACTTGTACTCGATGGGGTAGGGCATGCCGTCGGGATAGAACAGCACGAGGTCGGCACACCCGATAATCCCCAAGCGTATGCTCCAGACGGGGAGCGCAGAGTAGCTGACCAGCCCCTCCTCTGCAACCGTGCGCGGGATGTCGACCTGTTCGTGGAGGCTACTGCCCTGCACCGTGTACTCATTCTCCTCGAAGACCTGGTCGATATGAATGAGGGCACACTGGCGCGGGCAGTAGGCATAATGCTCCAACGCCGAGATCGGCACGATTGCCGACTCGTCCCAATAGGCTTCTAAGTCCATTAGCCCTCCACGAGCCGAGTGAGCGTGATACCCTCTGGCAGGTTCGTGTCGTCCACTTGGATGCGGTAGTCGCGGAAGTCGCGGGGCACGCCGTTGCCTTCCACGCGCTCGACGGTAATGCGCTCGAACAGCTGGTGCGCGTGCGCGTTGCCCAAGCCGTTCTCGTGGGTGAACACATAGAGTCCCCGACACGCCATCATCCCGCGACTGGCGGAACGGTCGTGTTCCCACATATTCATCAGCGCTTCCCAGAACAGGGCGAGGTCTTGGGCATCGACATCCGTGTCGCTGGCTAAGGCGGGCGAGAAGAAGCCGTGGGCGCGGTAGAGTCCGTAGGGCACGAACGGCTTGCGCCCTATTTCGGTCTCCTTGTTCTCGCCCTCGCGCGTGATGGCGACGCGGGTAATCGTCAGCTCCAGCGGGATGATGGGGTCGATCGAGCGGGCGAAAGTGATTTGCACGGGTCCGCGCACCTGTCCTGCGTTGTATTCGCCTGTAGAGAGCACCGCCCCGAAGATGCGCACATCGTAGTAGCGTTTGCAGATTTCGGCGCGCGCCTCGTGGATGGTGCGCTTCTTCTGCTTCTCGGCGCGCACAGATTCCGCAGCGTTCGCAATCTTGGCGTTGAGTGCCACGCCACTGTCGCGCACAAAGATGCCGTACCCACGCCCGTTCGGGTTGTAGTCAAGTTCGTTGAACTGGTTGCCATAGAGCAGGTCGATGTAGTTGCGCACTTTGCGCTTGAGGCACACATCGGTCACCAGTCCGTGCATCGTTTCGGGGTCGACGCGAGGTAGATTGCCCGCGTCGGGGTCGCCGTTCGGGTTGCCATCCTTCACATCGAACAGCAGAACGAAGTCATGCCGTCGCTTAGGGTCACAATAGATTGTCTGTGGCTCAACCTTCATCGTTGTTCACCTCCAAAAGAGATTGTTGCTGTTGGCGTTCGGCTTTGCGTCGCTCCATCTCGGCACGCTGATGGGCGCGCTGGTGATAGTAGCCGAGCGCGAACAGCGCTTGCTGATGCAGAGTGAGGGTGGTGGGGAACTGGTCGGGCATCGCCGATTCCAGCTCGCGCATGAGGGCATGATAGGCGGGTTCGTTCTCCTTGCGCAGTTTGCTGAGGTGGCTCTGGGCGGTGCGCAGGAGCGTGCCGAAGATGCTGGCAGGCGCGGTGGACGCACTGCCGTAGTAGCGGTCGACGAGCGTCGCGCTCGGATTGACCGCTTGCTCTTGTATCCTCTCCAGTATGGCTAAGACGCGCCCACAGCGATAGGCGCGGTCAGGATTATTTTGATCGAGCATGGGTTTCACCTCCGTTATGTTTTGTGAGCAGAGTATGAGTTTGAGAAGCACCGCGCGTGGATAAGTGAGGGTTTGCTCGGCGCGGTTGCGTTGAAGGGCGCGGTTGCGTTGAAGGGCACGCGCCAATATCCAGTCGGGGATGCGTGCCCCTGTGAGGGCGCACTCGACGAGCGCTTTGGGCACTTCGGGACGCATCTCTTTGTTGGCGTCCCGATAGAGGCTGGCAGAAAGGGTGCCGACGCTCAGCGGGTTCCCCAGCACGCCTGTTTTCCAGTCGATGAGTGCCTGCCAGCGGAACCAGTTTTGCAGGTGTCGCTGAACTTCGGGCACGGTGGTCTCGATGAAGTGGCGCACCACCGCTCGCGCCCCGCTGGCAGAGAGCGCGACCGCATAGAAATGGTTCGGGTCGGCAACAATCTCTTCGCCCTTGATGGGCGACTCAATGAGCTTTGCGACCGTATCGGGTGTGGGCTGGCTGAGGAACGAGGCTACATCGAAAGGCGCGTCGTCGCGAGTCCAGAAGACATAGACGAGGTTGCCCACACGCAGGTGGTGCTTATCTTCGTTGAGCAGGTAGTTCAGTGCCTTGTTAGCATACTCGGAGCATTCGAAACAGATAGGGGAGACGAACCCCTCTTCCAGTCCGTAGGAATAGAACGCTTGGGCGTTCGCGGAGGTGAGAAACACGCCACCCGTCTGCCCGCCTGGAATACCTTTGAGTTTGATGAGATGGCATCGGGTCGGAGGCTTTTTCTTGCCACACACCAGGCACGCCACTTGCCAGTTGGGGTCGACCAAATCGGCAGAGATAGTCGCATAGTTTTGCCAGAACTGGCGGACAGCGGGATGGTCTATCAGAGTTTTGTCCTCTACCCTAATCACGATGTGGTCTTCGGGGTTCAGGTCGGCAGGTATCTGAAGGGCATCGCGGCGGCGCATGTAGAAATTCACCACCGCTTGCACTTCTGGGAGTTGGGTCTCTTGGGCGCACTTCTCAACAAGTTCAACAAACGCCCGATTGCACTGCTGGGCGCGTGGATTGTTCCCTTGCCAATCGCCCAGCACATAGCTTGCCTTGTCCGCCAAGAGATAGGGCACTATTCCACTGGTGCGTCGTCCTCCCTGCGACGGCACGACCATTAGCTTCCCACGGTCTTTCTTCGGATCGCCGTCTCCCGACAGTCGAATCATGCCCAACGGCTTGCCATTCGGGTCTAACTCCAGCGCCCACTTCACATGGGTTTTCAGCATCAGCGATTCCTCTAACTTGCCCTGCTGGCGCAATCGGTCTGCCAGATCCTTCAGCCGTTGGTAGAGCATGGTTGCACCTCCTCAGATTCGGTTGCGAATAGCGTGCGGGGCGGGCGTGGGGGCACTTCTTTGTAGAGGGTCTCGTACAGGTGTTGGGGCACTTTTAGAATCCCCCGCTCCAGATAGGCGTGGAAGAAGAGAGGTTCTACGGGTTTGCCTTTCACATTATAGCGCATATCGAAAAACATGCGCCCCAAGTCGTCGGTGAGGTCGATGGGCTGTTCGTTTCCGTCGGGTAGGCTGAACTGCGCGCTGAACTCCCGACAGCCCAGATAGGGTCGCCAGTAGCACTGCCCGCGCTCTACTCGGCGTCGGAACTGGTCGCGGTAGGCATACTCGTTCTTCTCGGCGCCCTCCACCACCCGAATCTGCGCTTGGATGAGGTAGGCGACATCGCGCAGGGCGAGCGTGTGGCGCTGGGCGCGGTCTTGGTCAGCGTAGTAGGCATAATCGGGTTTGAGCGCCTCGCGCACGGGCAGAACCTTGTTCACCTCGTTGCGCACCAGTGAGATGTGCCGAATCGGCTTTAGCACCCATATTTCCTGAACATACCAGAGGAACTCCGGCTTCCAGAAGATGGCGGTTAGCACACCGCGCGCTGCGCTGGGCGTCATCACAGGATAGGTCACGCGCTCGACCTTCATTTCAGGGCGTGTGAAGCAAGCATAGGGCGCCCAAACCTTCACTGCTAAAGGTTCGATACTGCTTTTCAATCGAATCCCCTCCTTCCCCGCAATTCTACCTGATGCACTGTACTAAGTAGAAAAGTAAAATAGGCTGTCCCACGCCTGGAGACCTACGCGTGAACGCACTGATTTTTTGCAAAACCGCTTCAGGGGGTTATTCGATTAGCCCTCAAAGTATCCCCAGCGGGAGTGGATTTCCTGAAGGAGGGTGTGTTGGAGGTCTCGGAGGGGAAGGGTGCCGTTTAACACCAGGAAGCGTTCTGGGGCGCGACGCGCCTCCTCTAAGTAGCCGTAGCGCACCGCCTCGTGGAACGCCTTCTGCTCTGCCTCGAAGCGGGTTTGGGTGGTGGCGCGTCGGAGCGCAATCTCCACGGGCACATCGATCAGCACCGTGAGGTCGGGTTCCAGCCCCTCGGTGGCAAGGCGGTTCAGAATATGGAGCCATTTAATCTCCAGCCCGCGCCCATAGCCTTGATAGGCGACGGTGGAATCGATGTAGCGGTCGCACAGCACCCAAGTGCCCGCCTCCAGGGCTGGGCGAATGAGGCGCGCCGTGTGTTGATGGCGGTCAGCAAGGAACAGGAACAGCTCGGTGATGGGTTCCAGTGGGGCGTTCAGCAGGTGGGGGCGTATCAGCTTGCCCAGCTCGCTTCCGCCTGGCTCGTAGGTGAAGAGCACAGGGATGCCCTGCTCCTTCAGTCGGTCTTGGAGCCAGAGGGCGAGGGTGGTTTTCCCTGCGCCTTCGATGCCCTCGAAAGTGATGAAAGGCGCTCGCATGGGTTAGCCCTCTCCCTGTTCATCAGCATAGATGGGCAGGATGCGCACGCGTCGGTGCGGTTCCTCACCTATGCTCTCGGAAAGCAGGCGGTACTTCTCGATGAGTTGGTGCTGGAGCCGACGCAGGTAGCTGTTCTGGGGCGAGAGTTCGTAAGGCTCGGCGTGGGTCAGCACATACTCTACGCCCTCTTCTGCTTCCCGTAGGGCGCGCTCCTCTGCGCTCTCGTCGGCTTGGGACGCGCCATATAGGTCGCGCAGGGCGCTTACCAACTGAGCATAGGTGTTGGAACGCACGACCGCTATCGGAATCTGCTTATCGAGGGCTTCGCGCACCTTCGGGGGGCGACGCTGGAATGTGGAGTGAAGCACCACCATCGCGTCCGCATCACCCACATCACGGGCAACATAGGCAGGCACACGCAGTTCGCGAAGTGCCTTCTCTAAGCGACTTCGGCTCACGCCATAGGGGAACACCCGTCTGGGCATGCTCCCTTGTGGGCGCGGGGTAACGAGCATACGCGGTTCAGGAGCGGGCGGAGGCTCAGCAACCCCGCCCACGGCAACAGGCGGTGTGGCAAGGTCTCCACGCTGAACCACCTCGTATCCGCCGCGGTCGGTCTGGACGCGGATTTCGGGGCGTGGAGGATTGCCTCGGAGCATGCGGTCGACCGTCTGAGCGACATCGTGATGAATGGCAAGCCGATGGTAGTCCAGAATCTCGATCACCACATCGAAGGTCGGAGGGGCTTTGCGCTCCAGCACGGTCTTTTGGGTTCCGCGTCGGCGTGCCTCCTCGTCCGAGAGCGTCACGGTCTGTACCCCGCCCACGAGGTCAGACAGGGTGGGATTCATCAGCAAGTTTTCGAGGGTGGTGCCGTGAGCGGTGCCGATGAGTTGCACCCCGCGCTCGGCAATCGTGCGCGCTGCGTACGCCTCCAGCTCGGTGCCAATCTCGTCGATGATAATGACTTCGGGCATGTGGTTCTCCACTGCCTCAATCATCACGGCGTGCTGGAGACTGGGTTCGGGCACTTGCATCCGACGCGCATAGCCGATGCCTGGATGGGGAATGTCGCCATCGCCAGCGATTTCGTTGGAGGTGTCTACGATAATCACGCGCTTGTCGTACTCATCTGCCAGCACGCGGGCGACCTCGCGCAGGCGAGTAGTCTTCCCAACGCCGGGCTTGCCCAGCAAGAGGATGCTCTTGCCAGAGGCGACGATGTCGTGAATGATGTCGATGGTACCGAAGATGGCGCGCCCGACTCTGCATGTGAGTCCAATAATGCGTCCCTGACGGTTGCGGATAGCCGAGATGCGATGGAGTGTGCGCGGAATGCCCGCTCGGTTGTCCTTGCCGAACTCACCGATGCGCTCCGCCACATATTTCAGGTCGTACTCCTCTACCTGTACGCCTTCCAAACGGATGGTGCGCCCCATGAAGCGGGCTTCGGGCATCCGCCCCAAGTCCAGTACTACCTCGAGGAGCTGGTCAAGATCGGGCTGTTCCTCCAGCCACTGCCGAATCGCAGGGGGAAGCACCTCCAGAAGGGCGTTCAAGTCGTCCGTGAAAGCACGCTCACCTGCTGGCGTTGGCAGTGGGTTCGTTTCCGATGCCTGGGTTCTCTGCATAGACATTCAAAATTATACCCCTACTCTTCTTCTGAAGTGAATGCTTCGCCCACCTCTACAACGGGTTCCCCTTGCTATAACATCTCCTGAATCTGGTGAAAGGCTTGCTCAAAAATCTGGCAGAGCCTCGTAGTAGAAGTATTTTCGCACAGGGTGGTCGATATGGCTTATGGCGTACAAGAGGCATGCTCGAATATCTTCTGGTTCCAAGTCAGGAAACTCATCCAGCATCAGCTCTGGAGTCAAACCCGAAGCGAGAAGCTCAAGTACATCCGAGACCCGAATTCGCATTCCCCGTATGCACGGGCGTCCGCCACACTGTTCAGGGTCAGTGGTAATTCGCTTTTGCCATTCCATTTTACTTCCCCAGTGATTTTACCTCACAGGGATTCCGCGTTCTGCAAGGTAGGCTTTCAGTTCGCGAATGCGGTAGTGCCCGTCGTGGACGATAGAGGCAATCAGGGCGGCAGAGGCTTTGCCTGCGGTGAGCACATCATACAGATGCTCTGGCTTGCCTGCCCCTCCGGAGGCGATGACGGGCACTGAGACCGCCTCGGCAACCTTGCGTGTGAGGGCGAGTTCGTAGCCCATCTGGGTTCCATCGCGGTCCATGCTGGTGAGCAGAATCTCGCCTGCTCCGCGCTGAACGACTTCTTGCGCCCAAGCAACTGCCTCCAAACCCGTCGGCTGGCGTCCACCGTGCGTGTAGACCTCGTAGAACTGACCGTTCCAGCGCGCATCGATTGCGACTACGACACACTGGCTGCCGAACCGCTCGGCGACTTCGGTAATCAGCGTGGGCTGGCGTACGGCTTGGGTGTTGAGACTGACCTTGTCGGCACCTGCTTGCAGAATCGCACGCACTTCCTCTACCGAACCGATGCCTCCCCCCACGGTAAAGGGGATGAACACCTGTTCCGCAACGCGCTGAGCCAGCTCTAACACGAGGGCGCGCCGTTCGTGGCTTGCGGTGATGTCGAGAAAGACCAGCTCGTCGGCGCCCTCTTCATCGTACCAGCGGGCTAACTGCACTGGGTCGCCTGCATCGCGGAGTTGCACGAACCGCACGCCCTTCACTACTCGCCCATTCTGAACATCGAGGCAGGGAATAATCCGCTTTGTAACGGTGGTTTGCATTTTACGATTCTCCATTCGGTTGGCGACGCCAGTGCACTGCGGCAAGCACCGATTCGGTTGGGGCTGGCTCTTTGCGGGTGCGTTTAGGCGTGCGTCGCTTGGGAGTGGTGGATTGGGTAGGTTCTTTGGGCGTGCTCTCTAACTGCGGTTCTGGGGACACTACCAACAGGGGGGGTTCTCCCACAGGTTCAGGCACAGGAGGCGTTGTGGGTTCCTCTTCTATGACCTTGACGGGCGGGAGGCTCTCTCCACGCAGGAGCATCTCAAGGCGTTCTGGCGTGTCGACCAAGAGCAGACGACTCTCGCCCTCGCTAAGCGCGATTTCGTAGGTTCCATCCACTTGCCTGACAATCTGCCCTTCTGCAGGGTCGTACACTGTGGTGCCGTTTGGTAAAGCGATTCGCTTACGCCCTCCTTGTGAGGCGTGCAGGTGGAGCCATGGGGGGCTTACATGCACGATATCGTTGCAGTCGGTCCATACATGAACGCCTGCCCAGCGTGCCAAGGCGCGTATGAGTTCGGGGGTGAGAGTACGCTCCCCAATAAAGACGGTGCGCCAGGTGTCGTAGTCTTTGACCACGAAGGAAGCCAGCCCTGTTTCGATATACTCCCCGATGACCTCGCAATCCTCGTCGCGCACATAGTAGGATGGCTCCCAAGGCTCTTGAACACCCAACTTATCGGTGCCTAAGGCGCGGGCAATCGGGTGGTGGGGCTTCACGATTTGTGTGCCTTGGGTGCTTGCCCACGGCTGGCGTGCAAGGGCAAGCCCGGTGATTTCGCGCGCCGTTTCCAGCACATTGCGATGCCCTTGAAACAGCGCTCCAGCATAGAGCCACACGAGCGTGCGTCCACCTTGTTGCAGTTTGCGTCGGATAGCCTCGCGCACGCGCTGGGAAGGGCGCCACGCATTCAGAAACAGCACCATCTTCACAGGCGGGAAATCGCGACGCACAAGGTCTTCCAGCAGGTAGAAGCCGAACGAAACCCCAGCGCGTAGCAGTGCCTCGCGCTCTTTCACCACCACCTGCTCTATCAGGCGTGAACCCGCCCGCACATATACTATGCTGACAGGGTCAATCATCACCGCAATATCTGGAGGCGACTGGGGCACGCGCATACGCCACTCCCAGAGCTGTTTCTGGGTACGTGCTCCCTCCCACGCAAGCGGGCTGGAGAGCCATCCCTCGCCCCACAGGTCCATCCACTGAACTCCATACCCATAGACGAGTGATTGCCCTACCGAACGCGCTTGAACCTTCAGGACATCGTCGGCTGTGCGCAAAGGCGGGTTGTAGTCATCTTCGAGCAGGCTCTCGACTTGAGTAGTCGAGTGTTTTCCGCTCTCATGGGCAACACCCGCGCCACGATTTGTGGGCGAGGTGCCCCTCGCTATCTCAGTGGAGAGGCTTCGCTCTGTGGTAGGGTCACGGAGTGTGCTGAGTTTGCCGAAGGGCGTGCGATAGTCCTCTTCCGACAGAAAGAGCTTGTGGTGAAGATGAACCGAGTGCACCGGCACAGGGAACGCTCCCGACTTGCCTGGCAGACGCTCGGCATAGGTGATGGGGGCACTGATGAAATCGATGGCTTCGCTTTTGAGCAGGTGTGCCAGCCCAAGATGACCTGAGTAAGGATGTCGCCACTCCAAGAGGTAGCCGTAAGGCACCCCTACTAACGCACGCCCTTGAGTTGCCGATTTGACCGCCTGGGCTAAGTTGAGAATGCGCTTAGCGGTGATTTCGGACAGGAATCGCTGGTAGTCAATCCAGCGCCCTTCCCTGCGGAGGTGATAGAATTGAAGTTGCTGAGGATTGCTACTGGGCTGGAACGGGGGGAGAGTGGCAGTTCCAAAGCTCACATCGCCATCGAACCAACAGGAACGGAGTGCAACCGTGTCCTCTTTATAATGCCGACGGAGCCATTCGCGAAAAGCGGTGAGTGCCGACTCGCTGGTATCATAGCCCCCTGATTCGGGTTGGAACCACTCGCCCCAGTCCAAGTGGTAGCCGAGCGTTGCCGAACCCTCATCTTCACGCTCGTTCAGCTCCACTAACGCCACAAGTTGCTCTTTGAGGTGGAGCCACCAGCGTTCTGCACAGACAGAAGGACCTCCCGTTGTGCCGTCTGCATAGCGGATGACCGCTTCAGGAAACTCTTTTTGCCAGTTGCCGACTGGTGCGGGCACAAAGCGCCACAGAATGTGGGCATTCGGGTTCACCTCGCGTGCTACTGCCGTCCAGAAGCGCACTTGGTCGAACGCCTCTAATGCCCCGCTTTCACGCACAGGAAGTGGGACGAGAAGAGCAAACAGATCGACGCCCACCTCTGTGGCGAGTTGCATCTCGCGGTAAATATAGTCGCCTGCCGAGGCGTGGGTTAGATTGCCGAAGAAGAAGAAGGGGGCAAAAGTACGCTCCCCAACGCTGATGCTGGGAACGCCATGATGGAAGTGAACGCGCACCAGCGGATGGCGAATGGGAGGTTTGGGCGGAGGTAACATCTCCTCTACAACAGGAGGCGCAGGGGTTCCTTCTACTGCCTTGCGCCTTCGTCGGCGAGGCTTTTTCTCTTCTACAGGAAGAACTGCTTCTAAGGGGGGAACCTCTTCTACCACTTGCGGTTGGGCAGAGACCTCTACAGGTGCTTCCGCCACTTCGGCGGCGGTTTTGCGTCGTCGTCGGCGCGGTTTCGGCTCTTCTGCAACAGGCTCTGTAGGGGGAGGAGCCTCTGCCTCTGCAGAAGTGAAAATCTCTTCGGGCGGTGGTGCGGAAGTTGCCTTCGCAGTGGCTTTGCGTCGGCGGGTTTTCGGTTGCGTCTCCTTGCTATCGGGGGCTTCCTGTTGAGCGGTTTCGGGCGAGGTGGCTTCTGGGGACATGCTCTCAGCCGACGCTTTTCGCCTGCGTGATTTGGGAGTCTCAGACGCAAGTGTCTCTTCTGGAGAGGTGCTTACCCCCTCTTTGCGTTTGCGTCGGGCGCGTGTTGGGATGGATTCAGGCTCCGCCGTCGATTGGCGCCGCCGGCGAGACGAAACTCTTTCCTCTGCCACTTGCGGGGGTGCTCCTTCCACACCCCCTGAGGAGGTCGTTTCGTGTGGTTCGGTCGTCAGCGTCTCATTTGGCAGGGTTGCCTCCTCGCTCGATACCGGTGCCAATTCGGAAACTGTCTTCTTTCGTCGTGCCATGGCTGTTCAAGGATGGTTTCTGTTCCTGCTCTTTCTCTTGGGCAGGTGGCAATTGGGTTGCCCACTCGAGCAAGTCAGCGGGCTGTTCGAAATAGTAGTCAGGTTGCGCAGAGCGCAGGTCGCTTGGCAGATGCGCTCCCCATCCGACTGATGCAGATTGGACGCCTGCTGAGCGTGCGCATGCGATATCGAACACGGTATCCCCGATATAGACCGCCGATTCAGGAGCCACTTGGAGCCGTTCTAACGCCTTTAGCACAGGGTCGGGGTTCGGCTTGTGGCGCTGGGTGTCGTCTGCACTCACTATCGTATCAACCCACTCCTCTAACTGGAGTTGAGGCAAGGTGATGGCGAGTTCGAGGCGGTTTTTAGAGGTTACCAGAGCGGTTCGATAGCCTCGCTGTTTGACGACCCGCACTGCCGAGACCGCTTCAGGAATAACGCGCTCCAAGTGGCGATGTGCCTCGTAGTAGGCGCGCTCATCCGCCTCCATCTGGGCGTGGTCTACAGCTCGTTCCACGCGGTCGTCCAGATAGTGCATCTGCACATGGAGGGGTAGCCCGATTAGTCGGCGCAGTTCCTCATACGGAAGGCTTATGCCCAGATGCTTCCGATAGGTATAGTCAAGCGCCTGTACAATCAGAGAGACGGTGTCGACAAGTGTCCCGTCGATATCGAACAGAATGGCTTGCAAAGGGCGTTCCATCATGCTAAGAGAGTTCGGCTGGAATGGCTTGAGCTTGGAACGGCAGATACTGCACGATTTGGTTCGCCTCATTCACCAGCACCATTTTCGGCTCCACCCACTCATCAGCGAACACTGTCGCTGCGATAATCACGCGGTGCCCCTTGCGCACTTTGTGGGCTGCGGCGCCATAGACTGCAACTTCGCCTGAACCGGGCGGTGCTGGGATGACATAGGTCTGAAATCGCTCCCCATTATCCATCACCCATACATGCACCATTTCGCCTGGTTCAATTCCCGTAGCATCCAACAATTCTTCGTCGACGGCAATACTGCCTACATAGTCTATGCGCGCTTCGGTGACCCGCGCCATGTGGATTTTGGCTTTTAAACGCTCGGTCAATCGCATAGGATGAAGCCTCCGACTCTCATGATACCCTATTGCCCACTAAAGAGTTATGCCTCCCTGCCTATAATAGGGGGTGATGACAGTGCCGACGGTTTTAGAGGGGGCGATTGGAACGGAGTCCGTTATCGTGATGCCCAAGGAAGGGAGAGGCTTTGAGGAGTGTTTGGCGAGGGCAACAGGCGAGGAGTACACCTGCCCGCCTGAGGGAGCAGAGGAGCCTATTCCTAAGGAGCAGGAACCCTCTGCCACTCCGCTGGGAATAGGGCTACCGCTTCTGCTCGCCGATGTGCCCTACTCGCAGTGGGATTCCGACTCGGCTAAGACACACTCGGTCCTTAGGGGTTGGGTCTACTTGGGGGAGTGGGGAGTAGGGAATGGGGAGTGGGGAATAGAGAGTAGAGAATGGGGGGTAGGGAACGGGATTCTTCGCGCCGTTCAACATGACAATATCGAGGGTGATGCTCAGAGTGCTCAGTACAATAGTCTCAGTGCAAATGCGATTGCTCAGAATACTGATTTAGCGATTCAGACACAAAATGAGATATGGAGTGAAGAAGCACCCGCTCTGAAGCAGGTTGTCGGAAGGAATAATCATGAGTCGATACAATCTTCACAATCTTCACCCCTTGCTAACCCTCACCTGATGGAATCGCTGGCTCCACAACAAAAGTCAGCAGATTCTGAGAGGCTCTTAGTGCGCTCTGAACCCTTCCTTACGCCCGTTTCCCAGCATCAGCAAATCGGTTCAGTAGCCCCTTCTTCAGAGAGAGTATCTTCTCCCTCTGTTGTGGATACTCATGCATCAGGGCTTTCCATCCCTAAGCCGTCTGAACCAGTGGAGCCTCTTACAAGAAGTGAAGAGAACCCTTCCCTATCCAGTTCTGGGCTTGTTGTTTCCTGTTTGACACACACTTTGGGCAGGAGCGAGGCTCTTCTGCAACCAGAGACTTCCTTCAGTTCGGTCGCCTCTCAGCATCAGGTGGTCGAGCAAGTGGCGGAGTTCATAGAGCGACTGACCCTTACACCTGAGCGGAACCGCATCTCGCTTCAGCTAAATCCGCCTGAACTGGGCACTTTAGAAATCCAGATTCGAGTGGAAGGCAGTGAGGTGCAGGCATGGCTCCATGCCGACCACGAGTCCACGCGTCGTGCGTTGGAGCAGTCGGTTCAGCAGTTGCGCGACCAGCTCGCCTCGCGTGGGCTTCAGCTAACGGGTTTCTCGGTTCACACTGGCACTGCGCATGCACACTCCCGTTTCTACCAGCCAAGGGGAACCCACCAGAGTTCCTCGATCCCTTTTGCGCCACGCCACGCTACGGAAAGCGTTCACCTTTACGGGCAATGGAGTGTCTGGGCGTGAAAAAACCGATTGCCTTAGGAGGTAACGATGAACATACAACCCTTACTTTCAGGTTGGAACATGCCGATGAGCAGTGCCTCGCGCACCGCTCTGGATACCTATCAGTTCCTGCGATTGCTGATGGTGGAGTTGACCTCGCAGAATCCGATGGACCCGGTCAAAGACCGCGACTTCCTCGCCCAGATGGCACAGCTCAATACGGCTCAACAGATGGAGCGGATTGGCACTCTGTTCACCACTCTCCAGTCTGCGAGCCTGATTGGGCGCGAGGTGGAAGCCATCCTGCCCAATGGCACGCGCCATACGGGCAAAGTCGAAGCCGTTCAGATGAGTGGGGGACGGGTCTCACTTATTGTAGACGGCACTCCCGTACCTTTCGAGGCGATTCAAACGATTCGATAAGGAGGTAAACCTATGTGGCAAGCGATGCTATCTGGCGTGGCAAGCCTTAAGGCGCACCAGATCAAGATGAACATCATCGGCAACAACATCGCCAACATCAACACGATTGGCTACAAGAGCGCACGCACCCACTTCCAAGACCTGATGGCACAGACCTTGCGCGCTGCAAGCCGACCCAGCGGGGTATTAGGCGGTACGAACCCGATGCAGGTCGGGCTGGGCGTCAAGGTGGGAGCTATCGACACGATGCCCCTGCAAGGTGCGCTGGAGCTAACGGGTCGTAGTACCGACCTTGCGATTCAAGGCAACGGCTACTTTATGCTCACGAATGGGCGTGATGTCCACTTTACGCGTGACGGTGCGTTCGGGCTCGATTCGTCGGGCTTTCTGGTGCATCGGGGCACAGGGTGGAAGGTGCTCGGTTGGCGCGCCGACGCAGGGGGCTTCATCGACCTGAACCAAGCCATCACAGCGCAGTCGGTGCTTCAGTTCCCTGTGGGGGCGCAAGCGGCGGTGCGCTCCACCACTCGCGTGCAATACACAGGCAATCTGAACGCGAACGCCGATTCGGCTTCGCAGTTCGCAGCGACTGTGCGAGTCTATGATGCACTCGGTGGTGCGCACGACATCACACTCACCTTCACCAACCGCCAATCGCCACCTGCTGGCAGTCCGCCTCCAGGCGCTGTTATCTCTTGGGAGTGGAGCGCAACGGAGGGGGCGACCTCTGTTGGCGACTACAGCACAGGGTCAAACACGCGCCTCTATTTCGACGCCTCAGGGAATCTCATCGGTGCTACTACCCAGCAGATAACAATCACCCCTACAAACGGTGCCCCCCCTTTCACCGTGACGCTTGATTTGAGCCAGATTACCTGTCTCGCCGCCGAGTCGGTCGTCCAGCCCATCTATCAGGATGGCTTTCCCCCAGGCACACTTCAGGAGTTCACGATAGGCATCGATGGCACGATTCAGGGGGTGTTCTCGAACGGGCTATCGCGTCCGATGGGGCGCATCGCCCTGAGCCTCTTCCCCAATCCTGCAGGGCTGGAGCGACTTGGCAACAACATGTGGCGCCTTACCGATAACTCGGGCTTACCGCAAATCGCAGCACCCACCACCAGCGGGCTGGGTGAAATCAACGCTGGCTACCTCGAACAGTCGAATGTCGACTTAGGAAGCGAGTTCGCGGATATGATTGTTACCCAGCGCGGGTTCCAAGCGAATACGCGCATCGTGTCGGTGGTGGATGAGCTTCTGGCAGATGTGGTGAATATGAAGCGATAAGCGAACCTTAGAGTAGCACAGGCAGGAATACCTGTGCTACTTTTTTTGTGGCTTGGGCGTCTTGCTCAAGTAGCGCACGGGCGTCCCGCCTGTGCTACGGTTACGTGGCTTGGGCATCTTGCCCATTCAGCACACGGGCGGGACGCTCGTGCTACGATTAGGTGGCTTGGGCATCTCGCCCATTTGGCTAATTGGCAGGATGCCCGTGCTACGCAATTCTGAGCGAAGCGAAGAATCTCACAAGCGAACCCCTGTTGTCCCCATAGTTTCAAAAATCGGCATAAAGTGCCGATAATGGGAAAGGGAGAACGGCACGATGAGTACAGCACGATGGCAGTGGGCACGCATAGGTGTCTGCCCCAGGAGCGGGTTAGGGAAACCTGCCCCAGGAGCGGTTCCCTCCTGTCGCAATCCGTTCGATTTCTACGCCTGTGAGCTGGTGCGTTCCTCAGGACTGATTGTGGAATGGCTGGTGCCGTCGGAACTCCCAGCCCGGGTGAACAGCCTCGATATTTTGCTGACTATCGGGCATACAGAGTTGGAAGCCGAGAGCCTTACCCATCTTCAACAGTTTGTAGAACGGGGAGGGATATGGATTGCTATCGGGGGCACTTGCGGGGCGGACACTCTGCTCGGTGTTCAAACTGTACGGGGCGAAAATGAACTCCCTGTGCGCCTAAGCGAAGGCTACTGCACTGCAGTGAAGGCGAACCCGATTTTGCCCACCGAATGGGGACTTCTGCACGCATTTGGAGGCTTTCAGGTGCGCTCTCAGACAGCAGAGGTGTGGGCGCGGTGGTACGACCCTCACGGGCGTGAGACCGAAACCCCTACCCTCACTTACCAGCAGGTGGGTGAGGGACACGCACTCCTCTTCTGCTCTCATCTGGGCGAGACGGTTCTGCGCATTCGCACGGGGCGCTCGGTGGTAGAGCCTGCTCTGATGCCTCCTGATGTGCCTCCCTCAGAAAATCCCTTCTCCCTTCGAAGCGAGGATGCAACCCGCTTGGACTGGTATCTTGACCGCTATCCCTGCCCTGATGGGACGCTCTGCTTCCTCAAGCCTGTGGCAGACCTGTGGGTTCAAAGCCTCATTAGGGCTGTGCTTCAAGCGGGACAGTGGACTGGCACGGTGGTGCCGATGGTCTGGTTCTACCCACGCCTTGCGCGGGGCTTAGCGGTGCTCACCCTCAATACGCAGAAGTCGACTCCCCAGCAAGAGATGGCAATGAGCCATCTGTTGACACTCACGGGAATGCGAGCGGTCTGGTGCCTCAGCGAACTGGTGCAAGGCGCCAACTTCTACCGCGACTTAGCGCGACGCGAGCATGAGATTGGCTTGCGGTTCGTACCCGAAGAGGATGTGTTCTGCAAGCCCAGCACTCTGCAAAACCAGATCGATACACTGCGTCGGTTCACGGGCGTGCGCGAAATTTCAGCGGTACAGGTGGAGGAGCTTCGCTGGCGCGGGTGTACCGAGTTCCACGAGTTCGCTGAGCGCTTGCAGATTCTCTGCGACCTCAGTCGGGGAGGCTACCACCCTCAGGCAAGTGGCTTCCCGTTCGGCAGTGCTCATCCTTGGCGACCGATGCGTCGTTCGCGACCAGGTGAGCTGGTGGAGTTGTATGTAGTGCCCCTGATTGCCTATCGTGCAGGTGAATGGCTCGGTAGTGAGCAGTTAAACACCCTTTTCACCGCTACAAAAAGCGTGTACGGGGTGTTTCATATCACCATCATGCCAAGTGTGTTAGAAGACCATAGCACTTCTGATACACTGATGCGCTTGATTGGGCAAGTGCGCTATGAGGGCTATGAATGGGTAACGGCACGCGAGTTGGTTCGGTGGCTAAATGGGCGTGCGAATTTGCGCACCAAACTCACGGGCATTTCGGGACAGCTCCAGCTGAACTTGCTGAGCGCGCAGACGATGGAGCGACTCGGTATCCTGCTCTTTACGCCGCTCAGAGGGTGGGCAAGCATCAGCGGGCAACAAGTTCAGCCCACCGAGGCAAACTATTTCGGATTTCCCTGCCTCGCCTTTGAAACCGACCTCATCGAGAAAAGCGTGCGCGAGGTTAACCTGTTCGAGATTGCCGAACAGGTGGCGTAGGGGCAACCGTTGGGGTCGCCCCGACGCTTACCATGCAAACGCCTCTGGAGCAGGACCGCCAGGACCTGGGAATATCTCGTCCAGCCGTTTGAGCACCGCCTCGTCCAAGCGGATTTCCAGCGCACGCATGAGATGGTCTAACTGCTCGACGGTGCGCGGACCGATTATGGGTGCCGTCACGGCAGGCTGATGGAGGAGCCATGCAATCGCCACATTAGCGGGATGCTCGCCCATCTCACGGCAGAGGGCTTCATATGCCTCGATTTTGGCGCGGTTCTGCTCTAAGGCTCTCTGAATGTTCTCAGAGCGTCGTCGTTCACCACCCGACTCGCTCAGGATGCCTCCCAATAGCCCACCGCCTAACGGACTCCACGGAATCACCCCGATTCCGTAGGCTTGGCACGCAGGCAGAACCTCTAACTCCACCATTCGGGCGTTCAAGTTATAGAGGCACTGTTCCGACACTATCCCGAAGAACCCGCGCTGTTTGGCTATCTCCTGTCCCTGAGCGATATGCCATCCTGCGAAGTTGCTGGTGCCCACATAGAGAATTTTGCCCTCGTAGTAGAGTTGCTCCATCGCTTGCCAGATTTCGTCCCAGGGGCATTCGCGGTCGACATGGTGCATCTGGTAGAGGTCGATCCAGTCGGTTTGCAGGCGTCGGAGGCTGTCTTCGCATGCGCGCTTGATATGGCGTGCCGAAAGGCGCGATTCGTTGGGCCAGTCGTCCATTACGCCATACACTTTGGTGGCAATCACCACCTTTTCGCGCCGTTTCCCACCCTGAGCGAACCAGCGACCGATAATCTGTTCCGTCCAACCCTCACCTTTACGCCAACCGTAGACATTCGCCGTATCGAAAAAGTTAATCCCATGCTCAAGGGCACGGTTCATAATGCGGAACGACTCCTCCTCGCTGGTAATCGGACCGAAGTTCATCGTGCCCAAACAGAGCGGACTCACCAACAGCCCTGAACGACCTAAGTGCCGATAGTTCATAGCGATACCTCCCGCAAGAGGGTTTCGAGAGGCAAGCAAGAGTTCCTGCAAACAGAGAGCTTCCACGCGCTCATTGGTTATTGCATCGAGCTATCAAGAGAGGCTCTCGTCTGCAAATAACGATGTGAATCTCCCATCGTCATATGGCATAATCCTAACGGAGGTGGTAGTATGTGGCTGTATACGATGAAACGCTTACCGATTATATTCGGAGCCGCTTTCTGTTTTGCCGTGAACGCTGTGGGACAGGTAGAAGTACCTCGAGTTGCGATCTACCCGTGGACATTCGCCGAGAACGAACGCGGAACGAATAGTACGGCTGTCAGTACTGCCTTGGATGTGCTACGGAAGCTCTTCGAACAGCGTGGCGGATTGGAGGTGATATCCGAGGGTGCCTGTCGTCGTGCGTGGCTCGAGCTCGGATACCCAGAAGTTCCACTGACCGTAGAGGATGTAGGTCAACTCCCAACCTCTTTCGATACCAGGAAATTGCTTGAGTTCGGCAGGAAAGTCAATGCCGACTATGTCTGCTCTGGCACTTTAGCATGGCGCGTACGCTCCGTCTGGGTCAGTTTAGGGACCGAAGACCAAGGCGGAAGCTGTTGTGAACCTCATTATCATAGATGTCAAAAATGGTGAGGTTGTTCATGAGGTTCGTGACTTCAGCTCTGGAAGCACCCGTGCAGAGAAATGGTACGAGACTGCGGGCGCGCTTCTTGTCAGCTGGGGAATCACGCTGTTCAGCGGTGGTCCGAAAACGCCTCATATGCAAAACTCAGCAGTGAAAGCAATCGGAGCCGCAACAGATGATTTCTTCACGAGCAGGGTTCGTAAGAAGATTGTGTAGCAACGCTTGTTGTAACCTACAAAGGGGGTTGAGACAAGCCCCCTTTGTATTTAGGGGAACCGTCGATTCACAGCAGGCTCTGGTGGTGGCGCCAAATGAGCATTAAATCCATCGTCATCGAGACCGCCCAGTGAACCCAGAAGCACGGTAAAAATGACTTCACTCGCAACGCCAACCACGCCAGAATAATGCCCGCAAAGAAGGAGCCGATAATCTCTGGAGTGGGCTTACCATAGTGCATAAGAGCGAACGCCAACGCTTGCACTCCTACACCCCACCAGCCGAGCCAACGATATAGCCCAAAGGTCAGGAAGCCCCGAAAGAAGAACTCCCAACAAAACAGATAGTAGCCATAGATGAGCTGGAAATAGACCGCATAGGCGTAGTCGGTCAGCACGCGTTTATCCAGGGGATAGTACGCCTGAAAGTCGGGGCGCATGGAGGCAAAGTAGACCACCACCACCATCGGTAGGTACATCAGCAGGGCGTAGAGCGCGCCTCGTGCGCCGTCCCCACGCGCTAAGCCGTAGTGGCTGAGCTCGCCCTTGCCCCAAAACGCCAACACCAGCACTGGAAGCCACAAAAGCATAGCGGAGTTGACCAAGAGGTATTCCTCCCAGCTTCGCAGGGTGGGGTTCTCAGGGTTCAGCCCCAGCCAATGCAAGGAGTAGACAGTGTACGGTTGTTGATTGTATACGAACAGAAACGCCAAGATAAGCGTGCCCAACAGAACCACCCACCATTCTGATTTTTTACCCTTCCACTCTCCCGTGCTCATCTCTCGCTCCCTGCTATAGCACTCTTACGAAGGTTCCGCCGGGCATTCGGCGCGCCAAGCCGAGCATCTCCAGCGTGGTCAGCTCAATCTGGGCAACATGCACAGACAGACCGACTACCCGTGCAATCGTGTCTAAATGCTGGGGTTGCAAGTTCAGCGCGCTGAGCAGGCGTTCCTGCGTTTCGGTGAGCATCGGCATCTGCATAGGCGTTTCGCGCGGTTCATAGGAAATGCGCAACGCCTCTAAAATGTCCTCTGCCGACTCGACGAGGGTCGCACCATCTTTGATAAGGGCGTGGCATCCTTTACTGCAGGGGTTATCGATACTGCTAGGGACTGCGAACACCTCGCGTCCCAGCTCGCCTGCCAAGCGTGCGGTAATCAGCGCGCCGCTGGCGGAGGGCGCTTCTACCACGAGCGTGCCCAGTGCCCAGCCAGCAATCAGTCGATTGCGCGTGGGGAACCGCCATGCATCGGGAGATGCATAAAAGCCGTATTCCGAGACGACAGCACCACCCGATTCGGCAATCCGCTCAAACAGGCGACGGTTCTCGTACGGATAGGGGTTGCCCAGCCCACTGCCGAGGATGGCTATCGTGCGCCCACCGCACTCCAAAGCAGTGCGATGCGCTATCGTGTCGATGCCCAGGGCGCCTCCACTGATGATAGTTAGCCCTGCAGAGCAAAGGTCGCGAGTGAACCGTTCAGCGACCACGCGCCCGTATGCAGAGGGTTGGCGCGTGCCCACAACTGCAATCCCGAAGCGGTCGCGCTCCAAAATCTCGCCCCACACAAAGAGTGCAGGAGGTGCATCTTCCAAATGGGTGAGCGGTTCGGGATAGTCGGGTTCGTCGAGCGTGATGAGCCGTATCGTGCCCTCCTCAAGAGGGGATGGAATGGTGATAGGGGCGGTTGCGACCTGCTGAATGGCAACGATATCGGCTTCGCGCAACCGTTCCACCTCGCGTAGGGCATCGGCGGGCGCGCTGAAGATAGCATCGGGACTGCCGAACGCCCTGAGGAGCGCACCCAGTTTGCTGGCGGAGAAATCGAGGCTCAAGAGCCTCAGCCACGCAGTAAGTTCTTCTCGGCTCATGGTCGCTCTACGAACTCCCACTCTTTACGACGGAAATACCAAAGCCCAATCACCGCCACGACCAACCCCATCAGCAGATTGATACCCAACAGCCAGAAGGGAAACGGCATGTCGGCAAACTGCATCGCTTGGGGACTGGCTGCGGGGTTCTCGTACACGACGGTGATGGGGGGCAGGATTAGTTTTCGGTACGCCATCGTGAGGGTCGCCATCGGGTTCAGAAGATGATATGCCCAGAAAATCGGCTCGCGCCATGCGTCGGGTATCAAGGTGGTGGCGCGCAACTGCTCGGAAAAATAGATAATCGGGGTGAGAAAGAACAACAACTGAAGCCCCACGCTCACCAGATATTTCACATCCTCGTAGAAGGCGTTCCAGCAGGCAATCAAGAGCGATAGCCCCACCACCCACAACAGCTGACTGAGGATAGCAATCGGCAACACCAACAGCCCCCACTGCGGAGGTGTGCCCACATAGAGATAGAGATAGAGAAACAGCACTCCCATCGCCAGCAGAAAATGGATGAAGTTAGCCAGCGTGGTGGCTAACGGCAACAGCGCACGCGGGAAGTAGATTTTCTTGATGACCGACATATAGACCAGGATGGTTTGGCTGGAATCGAGAAGCGCGAACTGGAAGAAGGTCCACGGCAGATACGCCACCAGCACATAGGCAGAGTAGTTGTCGATGCGCATGCCCATCACATATTTGAAAACCAGCGTCATCACCATCACGGTCACCAGTGGGTTGACGAGCGACCAGAAGAAGCCGAGCACCGAGTTTTTGTAGCGCACGCGCAGTTCGCGGATGATGAGCGTCCAGAGTAGTTCGCGGGCGTGCCATAACTCTGCTATCAGTTCGCGCACGGTTCCCAATTTCCTATCGGTGCGGGCTTTTTCCTGCCTGATGGGCAAGTCCGCTACTCAAACAGTTGGGAAACCCTTATCTGAAATCCTGGGAGCACTGGCTCTCCTGTAAGGATGTCCTTCGAACGGAGTGTTTGAGGGGGTTGCCCTTGACGATGAATGACCACTGTGCGCTGGGTTGGGTTAACCACCCACACGAGGGGCACTCCTGCTGAAAGCCACTCTGAGACCTTTTCCTCGATGAAGGCAGTAGTATCGTTAGGGGATATGACTTCCACCACCAAGTCGGGCGCGACACGACAGAAGCCCGTTTCGCGGGGTGAAGGTATACGCTCTTTGCGAATGAAAGCCACATCTGGGGCGCGAACGGTGTCTTCGCGAAGGACGAAGCCCGTTTCCGCAGAAAGTACAACTCCCAACTGATTGGGAAATACATGCATCGCCAAATAGCCGTGAAGGCGTCCTGCTATCTCTCCGTGCTCGAATCCTGCAGGCATAGTAGGGTGAACCTCGCCGTGAATGAGTTCCGCGTTTTTGCCGAGGTACTCGCGCTCGAACTGCTCTACGCTCATTTTTGTTGGCAGAATGTTTGCCATAGTCCTAGATAATATACCCCATTGGCGCGCTGTACCCTGCCAGCGGATGTTTAGAGATTGTTGCAGGCTGTGCAAGGAAGCGGTGACAGTGAAGCGGTTTCTACGCTTGGCTTTGCGCGCCTACAAACCCCTCTCCTGCAAAGTCTTTCGTATGGGCAACTGCTTTTTCCTGCTTGGTGCTTCTAACACAGGTGCAAACCCTTGGATTTACTCTTCACCCGCTTCTTGTAGCACCTTTTTAATAATAATCTTGCTTAGGCGAAAGTTTCGCTCCAAGAGCCTTTCCAGGAGGGGGCGTACTGCTGAGATTAACCCTTTCCGCTTCGCTACCAGCAGAAACCCTGCGACTCCTAATGTGCGTATTCCTGCTCTCTGAGCGACTCGGCGCGCACGGGCTTCATCCACCAGCAATATTGCCCCCTCAATCTCCTGCGCCAAGACCAGCGCTTCTGCCTCACCAGAACCAAGAAAGGCTTTTAGCATCTCCACTGCTTGATGATTTTTAGCGGAACGCCGCTCGACAAAATCTGACTGCCGTATCTCTCGTGCTCCAGGTCTATCGGAGCCGCTCTCGACAACCTCTTGCCAAACAGCAGGGGGAATGTAAAGTGTGTCCACTATTTGCGGTAATAGTTGCCACTGCTCAATCAAGCACAATCCGATTACGAAGGAGGCATCGGCGACCGCAGTTATTTTTTCGGATTTTCTGCTATCCATCGAGCCGTTTCTACCTCCCTCTCAGCTTCCTCCTCATCATAATCCGCAACAGAAATACCCTGCGCTCCCAAGAAAGGGATGAAATCCCATAGATTCATCCCTGCTAACCGCGCCGACTGCTCCAGACTCAGTATTTTTTTATTGAATAGAGCTACTGCTAACGAGCGACGCGCCTCTATAGAGAGCTGTTCGGAGGTATAGCCTGCAATCCGAAGCGCGGTCTCTAAATCTTCTGGCAACTCTACTATCAGTGTTGCTCTCATGGTTGTATTTTCGTCTTGTACGGAGTAGTATACCCACTCCCAAACATCAGGGGTATACTCCCTGCGGGAGGTGCCTCCGCGATGCCAGTAGGCGACGGCATCGATTACTCTGCTCAGTTAGAGACGCTGATTAGCATTATTCGGCAAAAGGGACCTGTGAGCGAGCGCGTATTGGAGGCGATTCGCAAAGTTCCCCGCCATCTGATGGTGCCCGAGGAGTATCGCGCGCAAGCCTATATTGACCACGCCTTGCCGATTGGGGAGGGGCAGACCATCTCCCAGCCCTCGCTGGTGGCGCAGATGACGCACATCCTAACACTAACGGGCACAGAACGGGTGTTAGAGATTGGCACCGGTTCGGGCTATCAGACGGCAATCCTGAGTCTGCTGTGCAAAGAGGTGGTGACGGTGGAGCGGTTCCCGCGCTTGGCTTTGCGCGCCTATAAACTCCTGCAGAGCCTCGACCTGCCCCGCATTATCACCTATGTGATGGGCGATGGCACACAGGGATTTCCGCCTTATGCACCCTACGACTGCATTCTTGTGACGGCAGGTGCGCCTGGACAGCCCCCTGCCCCCTTGTTAGACCAGCTCTCGTCCGATGGGGGACGCCTGTTGATACCGCTCGGTTCGCGCACCCATCAGCTGTTGACCCTCTTCACCAAGCATGGCTCGCGCCTACTCACACGCACCTATGGCGAATGTGTGTTTGTGCCCCTCGTGGGCAAGTACGGCTGGAAGCCTGAAGAGCTATGAACTTGACCCACTACCCCTTCAGGTATAGTTATGCGTATGGAAGTGTCTGAGATTGTTCGGCGCGTGCTGGAAGGGGAAGACCTGAGCGAAGCCGAGGCGGAACAGTTGATGCACGCGATGATGGAGGGCGCGCTGACACCCGTGCAGGTAGCAGGTGTGCTGATGACGATGCGCACACGGGGTGAGACACTAAACGAGATTGTGGGCTTTGCGCGCGCTATGCGTGCCCACGCCGTCAAAGTGCCCCTCGATGACCTTCCCGAACTGCTGGATACCTGCGGTACAGGAGGCGACCGACTCAAGACTTGGAACCTCTCCACTGCGACCGCCTTCGTGGTGGCAGGGGCAGGAGTGCCCGTCGCAAAGCACGGCAACCGAGCCGTGAGCAGTAAATGTGGCAGTGCCGATGTGCTGGAAGCGCTCGGAGCGAACCTGCATTTGACCCCAGAGCAGATTGCGGACTGTATTCGGCAGGTGGGGGTGGGGTTTCTCTTCGCTCCCTTACACCATCCTGCGATGAAGCATGTGGCGCCTGTGCGTCGGGAGTTGGGCGTGCGCACGGTGTTCAATCTGTTGGGTCCGCTCACGAACCCAGCAGGCGCAAAGCGCCAGATGATAGGGGTGTTCAGTTGGGAGTGGCTGGAGGAGATAGCGCAGGCGTTGGCGCGCTTGGGCACGGAGCGTGCCGTCGTGGTACACGGGATGGATGGGCTGGATGAGGTCTCGCCTATCGGGGTCACGGTGGTGGCGCATCTGATGCCCAACGGCACGATAGCGAGTTTCGCCTTTACGCCCGAAGAGGTGGGGGTAGAACCCGTTTCGATGGAGGCGCTTGCGCCGGGCAACACACCTGAAGAGAACGCCCTCTACCTGCGGGTGGCGATTTCGGGCGAGGATGAGGAGCGGATGCGGGCAGTGGTGTTGAATGCGGGCGTTGCGCTGTGGGTGGCAGGACGCGCCGAGCATATTCGTGATGGCGTCGCGCTCGCCCAGCGCGTTATCGAAACGGGTCGCGCTGAGGAGAAACTGGACGACTTTATCGCCTTCACCCAGTCGGTGTAGGGCGAATTGCGTGGCTTGGGCGTCGCGCCCATTTTGCTAATGGGCAGGATGCCCGTGCTACCGTCCCTCTATGGGCACCGTCACCACATCCCGATTGCGCCACGGGGGCATCGGAGGCTTGGGCGGTTCGCCATCGCCCGTTTTCCATATCGCCCAAATCACTTGCGTTTGCTTCGGGCGTTCGTCAGGGAAGGGGGTGTAGCCGTCGGTCAGCACAATCACGGCGTCGGGAGGCGGTTTCATCTGCAGGGCGTGGTTCAAGCCCGCCACCATATCGGTTCCGCCCCTACCCTTGAGCGATTGGGTCGCCTTCACCCAGTCCAATTTCGTGAGCACTTGCACCGCCTCGTAGGGCACCGCATTGCAGGGAATGACCGTCACGGGCACACGCAGCTGCTCCAGCACGCCCCGCACCTCCGCCATCGCTTGGGTGAGTTCGGCGTCGCCGATAGACCCCGAAGTGTCCACGATGCAGACCACGCGCGGTTTATATTCACCCTGTAGGCTCGGCAGGTGGAACGGGTAGTAGACGCTCATTCGGCGGTTGGGACGGCGCAGGGAGTAGTTCAGCCGATGCCCGAAGCCTTCGGTGATGGCGCCCCGCACGGCGCGCTTGAGTTGCTCGCGCCAGTTGACCTTCGGCTTGACCACTTCCTGTGCCCAGCGCACCCAGCCACCGGGGATGGTGCCTCGGTCTTTCTGGTGTTCGTCCAGAATGCGCTGGGCGACCACCTCGCGCAGGCTCTGGCGGTCGAAGTCGTTCAGGGCGGGCGCATCGTGGCTTTCAGAGCCAAGCTCCCACGGCTGGGGCTGGTTGTGAATGCCACTGCCGTCGTCGAGGGTTTCAGCCCTCACCCCCTGCTCCTCTCCCAGTGGGAGAGGGGAGTGCGTGGCTCCCTCCCCATTGACGGCTTACCGCACGACACTTTTTTGAGGGAGAATAGAAAATGGGCGCACACGGGGGTGCGCCCCTACCAAACCGCCTTGCTTGTAGGGGCAGACCCCCGTGTCTGCCCTTCTTGACAGGAGCACACGATGGAGATTGTATCCTTTGCGTTTTACCCCCCTCCTGTAGGTTCCCCCCGCAAGCGGGGGGAACCGAGTCTGGCTCCCTCCCCGTTGACGGGGAGGACTGGGGTGGGGTCGCCCTCCCCGTTGACGGGGAGGACTGGGGTGGGGTCGCCCGCTCCTGATAGAGTGAGTGCTGTACCCCCCTGTAGTCCCCCCGTCAACGGGGGGACAGTAGAGGGCACGCCAGACTCTCCCTCCCCGTTGACGGGGAGGGCTGGGGTGGGGTAGATTACCCCCTCATGAAGGTTCCCCCCGCTTGCCGAGAAATGTAGATGAACCGATAGAAAGTGAACCTGACCTGTGTGCCCTTATCCGCCCCTATCCCCACTCCCTATTTCCCACTCCCCCTATACTTCCCACTTCTTCAGGCTCAGCGGGTTGGTGGGAGGCGCGGGCGGGGTCATAGGGGTCTACATGAATCACCGCATGAGCGGGGGCAAGTTCGCGCTCGATGCGCTTTTCCAAGCGGTCGGCGACCTCGTGGGCTTGCTGAAGGCTCCAATCGGCAGGCACAACGATATGGAGGTCAATATAGCGCATCGTGCCCGAACGGCGCGTGCGCAGGCGATGATAGCTAATGACGCCCGGCTCGGCACGCACGAGGGCGTCGATTCGAGCTATCTCCTCGCTGGGCAGGCTCTGGTCGATGAGGTCGTGAAAGGCGTGGGTCATCAGGCGCCATGCGCCCCGCAACAGCCAGAGGGCAATCCCGATAGCCAGCAGAGGGTCGAGCGCGTTCCAGCCTGTGAGCCAGATAAGCCCAAGCGCCAATAGCACGCCGACGCTGGTCCAGAAATCGACCATCAGGTGTTGCCCGTTCGAAAGGAGAGCGAGCGAGCCTGTGCGCTTGCCTGTGCGCCACACATACTGTCCCACGATGAGGCTACTGCCTGCCGAGAGCATCATCGTGCCGATGCCCAACTCCAGATGTTCCAGTTCGCATCCGACAATCAGCCGACGAACGCCCTCTCCCAGCAGGTAGAGCACGATTCCACAAAGCAGGATAGCCTCTCCGAACCCTGCCAGCGTCTCCACTTTGCCGTGTCCATAAGGATGGCGCTCGTCGGGTGGGATAGACGCCACGCGCACGCCAATATAAGCGAAGACAGAGGCGACAATATCGGTTGCCGAGTGTAGCGCCTCGGAGAGCAGGCTCATCGAGCCCGTGAGCAACGCCACCACCAACTTGATTGCGGTGAAGAGGATATTGTATGCCAGCGAAAGCGTGGTCGCACGGCGCTTTGCCCGTTCGTGTAGGATGGACTTTTCCTCTCTTGATGGATTCATACCCGCTCTTGATGATACCTTATGCAGGAATCTTCTCAGATTACCTGAATCTAAGGGTCTATGGAGGCTCCTATTATGAGAAAGTGGACAAGATTACTGGGGCTGTTTCTGATGGTCGGCATTTGGCTTTGCGCCAGTGCCCAAGAGATACAGCCGAATGAGGGGCTGTCTGACGATGAGCCGTTTGTGATCGACCCGCAATTAGAGTATGTGCCTGGTGAGCTGGTAGTCGGCTTGGAACCCGCTTCCGAAGCCGAACTTGCCAAACTTGCGCTTCAATTCGTCGGTATTGTGAGGGACTACAACCCTGCCATCGAGTCGTATGTGGTTCAGTTGCCTCCGTTCACTTCGATGGAGGATACCGCCCAGTTTCTTAAGAGCCTGCCGGGGGTGCGCTATGTGGAACCCAACTATATCGTGTATGCGATTGCCACACCGAACGACCCTGGCTACAGCCAACAGTACGGGCTCCAGCGCATTCAAGCGAACCTGGCGTGGGACATTTGGCAACCCCAGCGCACGGTTTATATTGCGATTATCGATACAGGAGTCGCCTACAATCACCCCGACTTGGTCAATAAGTTCCGTCGCCATTCGAACGGCACCATCTATGGCTGGAACACGCTGAACAACAGCACCAACGCTAACGACGATAATGGGCACGGCACGCACTGTGCGGGGATTGCGGCTGCCGAAATCAATAACGGCACAGGGATAGCAGGGGTCGCCGCGTGGAACCCGAGTGTGCCCAACTCGCGGGACTATGTGCAGATAATGCCCGTCAAGGTGCTGAGTTCGTCGGGTTCTGGTTCCCTTAGCTCGGTTGCGAACGGGATTACTTGGTCTGCAGATAACGGGGCGCATGTGTTGAGTCTGAGTTTGGGCGGAAGCTCAGGTTCTCAGCAGTTGCTGGACGCGGTGAACTATGCGTGGAATCGTGGATGCCTTATTGTGGTGGCAGCGGGCAACGGGGGAAGCTCTTCCTATCAATATCCAGCCGCGTACACCAACTGTATTGCGGTGGCTGCGACCGATTCGAGTGACCGCCTTGCGTCTTTCTCGCAGTATGGCTCGTGGGTCGATATTGCGGCGCCTGGGGTAGCAATCTACTCCACTTGGCCCAGCAACACCTATCGCACGCTGGACGGCACTTCGATGGCGTGTCCGCATGTGTCGGGAGCGGCAGCGTTGGTGTGGTCGCACGCGCCGAACTTGACGAACCAGCAGTTGCGCACCATCTTGGAGACGAATGTAGACCCCTATCAGCCCTACAGTGGGCGCACGATAGCCCCGAACGCGGGACGGTTGAATGTGTATCGTGCGCTTCAAGCGGCGGGTGGGGGCGGTGGTCAACAGCCTGCTTTGAGTGCATTGAGCCTCAACCCAACCGCAGTGGTGGGGGGACGGTCCAGCACAGGTACGGTGACGCTCACGGCACCTGCAGGAAGTAGCGGGTTCACGGTTCAGCTTTCCAGTAGCAACAGTTCGGTTGCCAGAGTTCCTACATCGGTGACGGTGCCTGCAGGGCAAACAAGAGCAAACTTTACGGTGAGCACGAACGCCGTTTCCACAACCACGAATGTGACCATCACAGCCTCTGCAGGAGGCGTGACGCGCCAAGCGACGCTGACGGTGAACCCCGCTTCTTCGGTGACGCTCCAATCGCTCGCTATAAGCCCGACATCGGTATGGGGCGGAAGCACTGCAACGGGCACGGTTAGCCTTTCAGGACCTGCACCTGCTGGTGGTGTTGTGGTGCAACTGCGCAGTAGCAACCCAAGACGAGCCAGCGTGCCTTCCAGCATTACCATTCCTGCAGGCTATCGCTCGGCGAGCTTTGTGATTCGCACAACCTCCGCCTTCTCTATCACTCAGGTGACTATCACCGCCACCTATAACGGGGTATCACGCTCGGCAACACTTTGGGTTTGGTTCTAAGGGGTTATAGGAGGCAGTGGGGACTGAGTCTCCACTGCCTGTTGCCAGTAGCGTGAATTGCTCCTATGGTGTGGTGTCTGTGGGATTCGGCGTCGTTGCGCTGGGGTCATTAACGACGGTCAGGGTTACCTTAGCGCGTGCAGGGCGCCCTTGCTGGTCGTAAGCGGTGAGGGTGTAGACGGTGGTTTGGGTTGGCGTCACGCTGAATTCGCCTTTGGGCACCTCCACGCGCCCGATGCCGTTGTCGATTTCGGCACGGACGGCGTTTTCCACTTCCCAGCGCAAGGTGGCGATCTCACCCGCTTGGATGCGCTCTGGTTGTACCGTGAACTGCACAATCTGAGCGAGGGAGGGGTCTATCACCTCCACGCGCACCTTTGCCTCGTGGGTCTTACCCTCTGCGTTGCGCGCCACTAAAATATACTCGGTGGTGCGCGAGGGGCGATGCTCAAAGCCGGGCGTCAGAGGGTCTAACTTCTGTCCGGGTGGGCTGAGAATCAGCTCGGTGGCATTCTCCACCTTCCAGCGTAGATAGACCGACTCGCCCAGTCGGATTTGGGGCGGGTCGGCGATGAACTGTGTAATCTGTGGTGGGGGTGGAGGGGGAGCGTTTTGCACAATCACCACTGCTTCACGGGTTACCTCGCCATAGCGATTGCGGGCAATTAGGCGGTAGGTGGTTGTGTTGGTCGGCTGCACTTCCACCGAGCGCTGGTTCGGCTCCAAATTCCCTACATTCGGCTCGATGCGCAGGGAGTCGGCGTTGCGCACCGACCAGCGCAGAAGGCTCTTCTCCCCTGCAACGATTTGGGTCGGCTCTGCTGTGAACTCCTCAATCTCTACAGGCAGGGGACGCGTATAGTACCAGATGCCTGCTAATGCAATCAGCAGAGCGAGAAAGACGAGCACGGTGGGGTTGATGAGTCCGCGTCGTTCGAGGTGGGCTTGAGCAGAGGTAGAGCGCATATGGTCTTCCACACTGCGAGCGGTGACGGTGAAGCTGTAGAGCGCGGGGTTCGCCAAGAGTGGCAGGCGTCGGGGCTGAGCATAGAGCATCACGGGCTGGGTCTCACCTGGAGCGAGCGGGAGCCGTTCGCGCTCCAGTTCAAACACCAACTCATCTTCAGGGTCGGAAGCTTGGAGTTGAACCGTCTGTTCGCTGTTGCCGTAGTTGCTGACATTCAGTTCGTAGGCTACTCGTTTTTGGAAGAGCGGGGTAGCGACTCCGCGACGAGGGCTGAGTTCGAGTGCGAGCATGCTGTAGGGGCGGATGGTGAGGCTCGCCTGCGCCACGCCACTCGCACCGTTTTCCAGCGAGCGCGCCCGCACAATCAGCGGATAGGTGCCTGCGCGACTTTCCGCACTGCGCGGGGGGCGAATCAGAATCCGCTCCTGCACCTCCTGTCCTGGTTCCACACGAAACGAGGGGATTGGGATAGCGCACCATTCGGTGGCAATCCCTTCCACTTCGATAGCGACCTCATCGGGCTGGTCACCCTCGTTGCGAATAATCGCAACCAGCTGAGCAGAACCGCCCGGCTCGACCTGCACCTCCTCCTGACCCAATCGTATGCGTATCGGCATCGCGTCGTATAGAGTGTACCTCAGACCGCATGGTAGGGTCTTGGGGCGATTGTTGTAGAATTAGGGTACACTCTGTATGCTCATACAGGGGGCAAAGAATGTTTAAGGCATTAGCACGACTGTGGCGCTACTTAGTAGCGTGGGTGACGGGGAAAGTAGAACAGTTGGAGAACCCCGAAATCCTGTTAGACCAAGCGCGTCGGGAGATGCAGGAGGCACTTGCCCGCAACCGCGAGCGCGCCATCCAAGCCATCACGCAGAAGAACCTCCTGCAAGCCGAGGTGGACAAGCTGGAGCGCACGGTGCGCGACCTCGAGCGGAAGGCGGAACTTGCCCTTCAGCATGGGAAGCGCGACCTTGCTATCCAGATTGTGCGCGAAAAGAAGGCACAAGAGTCGGCTTTGCAGTCGCTTCGAGCATCACTCCAGCAAGCCATCGAGACGGTGGAGTCGGTGAAGCAGGCGATTCGCCGTCAGGAAGAGGAAGTACGGGTGAAGACGGCACAAGCACTTGCGCTGAAAGCCCGCTGGAAGCAGGCTCAAATCCAGACCGCTATCAACAAGGCGTTGGAAGGCATCACTTTGGAAAGCCTCGAGTCGAGCTGGGGCGCGGCGGAACAGCGCATCCAACGGGCTGAGGCAGAAGCCCTTGCACGCCAAGAGATGGCAGAGCAGAGCCTGCAAGGACGCCTCGCGGCGCTTCAGGATACCCAACTGGACGCTGAGGCGGAAGAAGAGATTGCCAAGATGGAGGAACGGCTCGGTTTGCGCCCCGCCTCGGTTGCCGAAAGCGCACCGACTGTGCAGACGACCAGCGTCAGCGACTCGGAGGTGCTCAAAGAGCTGGAAGAGCTGGAGCGCAAACTGCAAAGCACGCAAGGAGACTCAGCACCGCGTGAGGGTTCTTAGCCTCTTATTCAGCGCGCTTGCAGGGTGGCTCAGTGTGGGGGCGCAACCGCCCACCGCATTTTTCGGGGCACGCTTTGTTGCTCAACTGCGCGCCGATGAAACCACCGCCCGACTGCGCTGGTACGACGACCTCGGCAGGCATTCGGTGGTGTTTCTGCAACTGTATCATGACTCGGGCTACGCAGGCTATATTGCCCAACGGCTCCAGAATATTCCCGGTGACCGCACCCGCACCGCATTAGACGAGGCATACATCGAACGGTTGGAGGGGTGGCGTATAGGCAAGTTTTACGCCACCTTCGGGGCTGGTCTGCTCCTCAACGAGAGCGTGCTGGCGGTACAGTCGCCCACTCGGTTTGCGATAGGCAACCTGCCGATGCGCGTGGCATATGTGTTCAACGGAACCGACCGCCAACAGGGCGCACTGGTTCGGGTCGGCACGGCAAATGGAGGGGTCTCGGTGGCGATAGGGCGACGCTTTGGGATTGACCCTCACGCGTTCAGTGTGTGGGCACTGCCCGAAACCCCGCGCGATTCGCGAGGCTACGAGAGGCTTTATGGTGCCGATTGGCGCCCTCCCGTTCTCAATCGGCAGATTCAGCTGGAGTGGCTTTATGCAGAGAGCAGGTCTCTGCGCGATGCCCATTGGGCGGTTCTCTATTGGCGACCTCGCCCTGCTCCCTACGACCCAGAGCTCTGGCTGGCGTATCAATCGGCAGAGAACGCCTTCAGCTGGCGAGTTAGCCTTCAGCAGAAACTTGCCGACCGCTTGCGCGGGGTTCTCGTCCTGCGCGGGCACGAGGGTACAATTCAGTTCGTAGCCCTGGAGTTGCGAGGGGATTTGTGATGGCGTTCGCTAAACGCGTCACTCGACTGATGAAAGCGTACCTGAACCACCACTGGGAGCGCATCTCTGCCCTGATTGATGAGGCGGATGCGGACGCTTCTGCCCGCGCCCAAGCGATTCAAGAGCTGGACGAGAGCCTGAACAACCCTTTGCTTTCTGTTCGCAAAAGCCCCTCCAATTCGGCTGGAGCGCCCCATTCTGTGCGTTCCAATCCTTCGGAAAGTGAACTCTCCCGCGCCTATCGCACGCTTGGTGTGCCCGAAGGTGCCGACCTTGCCACTGTTCGGCGCGCCTACCGTGAACTCAGCACTAAAGCGAACCCCGAACGGTTCCCTGAAGGCTCGGAGGAGCGTGCCAAAGCAGAGCAGATAAAGACCCATATCGACCGCGCCTACCAACTGCTCCTTCAGCACTTAGACCAGAGCGGGCACCGCTTCCGCCACTTAGACCTCGACTAATGCCAGCTCCCACGCTAAGTATCTGTATCGTCAACTGGAACACATGCGAGCTTCTCTGTAAGTGCCTGCGCTCGATCTATCGCTATCCCCCCTCTGAGTCGTTCGAGGTGATTGTGGTGGACAACGGCTCTACCGATGGGAGCGCAGAACGGGTGCGAGCCGAGTTTCCCCAGGCGCACCTGATTGCGAATGCTGAGAATCGGGGGTATGCGTATGGCAATAATCAGGCAATAGCGGAGGCGCGTGGTGCGTTCCTGCTCCTGCTGAACCCCGATACCGAAATGCACCCCGACACGCTGAATAATGCCCTTCGGTTTCTGCGGGCGCAACCAGAGGTGGGGGCTATCGGGGCGAAGCAGGTCTTTCCTGACGGCACAGTTCAGCCTTCCCTTCGGGGGTTCCCAACCCCAAGCAACCTGTTCTTCGAGGTTTCGGGGCTGGCTCGGCTCTTTCCGCACTCGCGTCGGCTGGGGGGTTATCGTATGCGCTGGTTCCAGTACGACCGCCCGATAGAGGTTGACCAGCCGATGGGCACTTTTTTGATGGTGCGTCGGGCAGTAGTAGAGCAAGTGGGGCTTATGGACGAGTCGTTCCCTCTGTTTTTCAATGATGTGGACTGGTGCTATCGCATTCGTCATGCGGGGTGGAAGATTATGTTCGTTCCCGATGTGGTCATCACCCATTATGGGGGAGCCAGCACGCGCCAAGTGCGCCTTTCCGCAATCCGCGAGTCGCACCGCGCATTAGAGCGTTTCTATCAGAAACATTACCGCGCCCACCTTCCTGCCCTACTCTACTGGGCAATTGTAGGAGCAAATCGTATCGCTTGCTGGCTACGGCTTGCGTGGGCACGCATTCAGGTCGCAAGGAGTGCCAAGTCGCCAGAAACGAGAGCGATTGAGCGATAGCGTTGCCTGCATTTGGGTTCCGTGTCCCCACTTGTCGGAGGCATAGAGGATGGCACGCTGGTTTTGGCAACGCAAACGCATCCGCTGGGATGAAGAGCAGGCACCTGTGGAGATTGAGACGCGTGGGACACGCTTACCCCTCAGCACCGATGATGAGCTCATTCAAAAGCACGGCTTCGAACTGTATGAACGGATGATGACCGATGCGCATATAAAGGCGTGCCTCAACCTGAAACGGCTGGGTATCCTGAGCGTAGGCTGGCGTCTGGAGCCAGCCGATTTGACTCCCGAAGCCGAGCTGGTGCGCGATTTTGTGGAGTATAACCTGAAAACGATGGCAGGAGGGGTGTTCAGCCTACTATGGCGCGTGCTGGATGCGATGGCGAAGGGCTACTCGGTGTTAGAAAAGCTGTATGAATATCGCACTCTTCCCCGCTATGGCGAGCGGTGGTGCCTTCGGGGGTTCAAAGCGAAAAATCCCGCCCTGTTTCGCTTTGAGGTAGACGCCTATCGGAATGTACGCGCGCTGATTTTGGATGCGCCTGATGGCAGTAGCCCTGCCCTGCCCCGTGAGAAGTTCATCGTGTATGCCTACAGCCCGCGCTACGAGTCGCCTACGGGCGAGTCGGACTTGCGCGCCGTCTATCTCCACTGGCAGAGCAAACAGCGTATCCTGAAACTGTGGGATTTGTACCTGGCGAAATATACCTCGCCAACACTTATCGGCACTTATAAGCGTCCCCTGCCCCCTGCCCAGCAAGACGAACTTTTGCGCGCCTTAGACAAGGTGCAACAAGAGACCGCCCTCGTGGTGCCCGAAGAGGTAAAAGTGGAGGCATTAGAGTACAAGCAAGGGGGAGCCGATAGCTTCGCTGAAGCGGTTGCCTATCATAACGCAGAGATTGCGAAGGGCATCCTGGGCGAGACTCTCACCACCGATGAAGGACAGCGCGTGGGAAGCCTCGCCTTAGGACAGGTGCATTTCAAGGTGTTGCAGACGCAACTGCGGGCGTTGCGCACTGACCTTGCCGAGCGCGTGATGCAAGAGCAGGTGATACGCCCTCTTGTTGCGCTCAACTTTGGCAGTGCGCCCGAACCGCAGTTTGTATGGGACGAGGAGTGAATTAGGGGTCTTTGGGCGAGACTCTGAGCGTCTTCTCGTGGGTATAGAGGGCAAAACCGGGGGGTGCGCCTCTTGGCTTGCGCACATATTTGCGCAGTGTGTAGTCCACCTCCACGATATGGGCGTGGCGGTCGGTGCTGTTTTGCGCAGCGAGTTTGCATGCAAAGAGTAGGGTGCGCATCGGCACGCGCTGGGGCTGATTGTCGGTGCGAATAATCACATGCGCGCCCGTTCCTGTGCGCACATGGAGCCACCAGTCGTTGGGGCGCGCCACACGGGTGAGCAGGAAGTCATTCGCCTGTGCGTTTTCGCCCACCAGCACTTGATAGCCATCGGGACTCATGTGCACACGGATTTTGTGTCCCTCGAAGGGGTCTTTCTCGGCACGCTTGGCAGAAGGGAGGGGTTGCGGTTCTTTGAGCCAGCCGTGGGCGCGTGCCTGCTCGGTCAGTTGGCACAAGCGTTCCACCTGATGGCAGGTTTCCGCTTCTGCAAGCTGGCTTTGTAGGCGTGCTACCTCTTGAGAGAGGATGCCATATCGCTCTGCCAGTTCGGTCTGATGGCTTCGGGCACGGCGTGCTTTAGCAAAGTATCGCTCAGCATTCTCCACATGGCTTAGCGTCGGGTCAAGCGGGATGTCCACCATCAGCATATCGGGTTGGGTGTAGTCGGGCGCTTTCAGCATTGTTGCCCCCGATTCCAGCGTGTGCCCATATGCGAGCACCAGTTCGCCATAGAGTTGCCACCGCTCTGCTTGGAGTCCTTCACTTAGGGCGCGCTCAATCTCGTGGAGGGCGCGGGTACGCGCCTGCAAGGCGCGCTGAAGGGCGGGTAAGAGGCTATTGCGCAGGGATTCGACTTGGGCGTGCTGAATGCGTTCCCCGAACGCCAGCGACCATGCCAAGTTGAGCGAACTGCGGGGATGTTGCCAAGCAGGTGGCAATTGGCGCACGGGGAAGGGATAGGCACCAAGAGCAAGACGCGTTTCGGGGTTGCGCACGACCACTGGCTCCCAGCGTGCTGATCGAACCCGCTCTGCCCATGCCAGGATGCCGTCCAGCCCCTCTGCAGAGGCTATCTGTTCCAGTTCGGTGGCGGTGAATCGGCTCAACCCCTCCAGATGAGCCTGCCAATCGTGGTGGTCGCCCATCTGGTGCCAAAGAGTACGCCACTCGGACTCGCTCATTGTGAGGGGATTTTTCAAGCCTTCCACGCGCGTGGGTGGGAGCGTATACCGTTCTCCCGAGCGAATGGGGCGCAGAGCGCTTTGCTTGGGTGAGACCCCCTTGAGCGCACTTTGAATCAACCCTTGCGGGTTCACTAAAATCAGGTTTGAATGCTTGCCCATTAGCTCTACCATCAGCGTAAAGACCCCTTCGCGAGTGCGGATGGCAATCTGCACGATTCGGTCGAACCCTACCTGCTGAAGGCTCAGCAGGGTTCCCCCTTCGATATGCTTTCGCAGGCTTTGCAGGAAGGGAGGTGGGGTTGGGGCGTTGGGGAGTTTATGAGGTATAAGATGCATGCGTGCGAACTGGGCATCTGCAGAGATTAGCAGGTGGTGTTCTTGGCGTCCTGCGTATATTTCCAGCAGGAGCGTGAGCGGTTCGGGTTGGCGGATGTCTTGCACCCGCCCTCCTCCAAGGGGCTGACACTCGGTGAGGATGGCATGCAGACTCAGGCTGTCGAAGGGAATGGCTTTTACGGGTTGCACTTTGGAATTGTAGCACATAGGAGGGAATTCCCCCGCAAAGATGGGGGAATTTGGGGGGAAATTCGGCTCGAAAAGGGGGTTACCCCTTGACAAACGCGGATGCGATGGGGTAATATATAGTTCCGCCTGAGGGGAAAAAGCGCCTTCAGGCTTGGAAGCACCTTCAAAAGTGGTCGCGTGCGTGCAAAGCAAGGGGGATAGCATTTCCCCTTGACAAGGCGCGCCTGCGACATGGTATAATCATGTGCGGTCGGGAGCCAGCGGTGCTCTCGGCTGGAGCGTGTTCCTTGAAAACCGGGTAGGTAAGGCGCTTTGCGAGCCTGATCAATTCCGAAAATGTGCATCCACCTTATGCGGTGGATGAGAATTGAAATCTGACGGAGAGTTTGATCCTGGCTCAGGGCGAACGCTGGCGGCGTGCCTTAGACATGCAAGTCGAGCGGTAAGCAGTCCTTCGGGACTGCCGAGAGCGGCGAACGGCGGAGTAACACGTGGGTAACCTGCCCCGAAGACTGGGATAACCCTGGGAAACTAGGGCTAATACCGGATGTGGACAGTCGGACTTTGGTCGGGCTGTCTAAACGGGTTTCTGCTTCGGGATGGGCCCGCGGCCTATCAGGTAGTTGGTGAGGTAATGGCTCACCAAGCCTGCGACGGGTAGCCGGTCTGAGAGGATGATCGGCCCGAGGGGCACTGAGACACGGGCCCCACTCCTACGGGAGGCAGCAGTCGGGAATTTTGGGCAATGGGCGAAAGCCTGACCCAGCGACGCCGCGTGGAGGACGAAGCCCTTCGGGGTGTAAACTCCTTTTGCCGAGGACGAAATCGGACGGTACTCGGTGAATAAGCCCCGGCTAACTACGTGCCAGCAGCCGCGGTAATACGTAGGGGGCGAGCGTTGCCCGGATTTACTGGGCGTAAAGCGCACGTAGGCGGCTTCGCAAGTCTGGTGTGAAATCTCACGGCTCAACCGTGAGGCTGCACCAGATACTGCGGAGCTCGAGGGCAGGAGAGGAGATTGGAATTCCCGGTGTAGCGGTGAAATGCATTGATATCGGGAGGAACACCAGTGGCGAAGGCGGATCTCTGGCCTGCTTCTGACGCTGAGGTGCGAAAGCTGGGGGAGCGAAAGGGATTAGATACCCCTGTAGTCCCAGCCCTAAACGATGGGTGCTAGGTGTTGGGGGGATAACCCTCAGTGCCGCAGCTAACGCATTAAGCACCCCGCCTGGGGAGTACGGCCGCAAGGTTGAAACTCAAAGGAATTGACGGGGGCCCGCACAAGCGGTGGAGCATGTGGATTAATTCGATACTAACCGAAGAACCTTACCTGGGCTTGACATGCACGAGAAAGCCCCTGGAAACAGGGGTCCTCTGCGGGGAAACCCGCAGACCCGTGCACACCGGTTGCATGGCTGTCGTCAGCTCGTGCCGTGAGGTGTTGGGTTAAGTCCCGCAACGAGCGCAACCCTCGTCCTCTGTTGCCAGCGGGTCATGCCGGGCACTCGGAGGAGACTGCCGTGGTTAACACGGAGGAAGGTGGGGATGACGTCAAGTCAGCATGGCGGTTACGTCCAGGGCTTCACACATGCTACAATGGGCGGTACAAAGGGCAGCGAAGGCGCGAGCTGAAGCTAATCCCAAAAAACCGCTCTCAGTTGGGATCGCAGGCTGCAACTCGCCTGCGTGAACGCGGAATCGCTAGTAACGGCGGGTCAGCCATACCGCCGTGAATACGTTCCCGGGCCTTGTACACACCGCCCGTCAAGTCACCCGAGCTGGTTGCACCCGAAGTCGGTCGCCCAACCCGCAAGGGAGGGAGCCGCCGAAGGTGTGGCTGGTAAGGGGGACTAAGTCGTAACAAGGTAGCCGTACCGGAAGGTGCGGCTGGATCACCTCCTTTAACGGAGTATCCACTCGCAAGCCCGAACCTACCCGGTTTTGAGGGAAGACCTCCGCGGGCGCGTAGCTCAGTTGGTTAGAGCGCACCCCTGATAAGGGTGAGGTCATTGGTTCGAATCCAATCGCGCCCACCAGTGGGGGCGTAGCTCAGCGGGAGAGCACCTGCTTTGCACGCAGGGGGTCACCGGTTCAAATCCGGTCGCCTCCACCAGAACCTAACCTACAGCGCCCTGCGGGACGCTGAAGGTTGGGTTTTGACCCCAACAGGGGCAACGGACCCCTGAAGCGATTCGTACCTTGACAATTGGACTGGAGTCACCGAGAAGCGCGCCTATCGAGCAAGCTACTAAGGGCGCACGGTGGATGCCTAGGAGCAAGGAGCCGATGAAGGGCGTGGTCAGCTGCGATAAGCCACGGGGAGCCGCAAACGGGCGTTGATCCGTGGATTCCCGAATGGGGAAACCCGGCCACCGGCAAGGGTGGTCACCCACCGCCGAACCCATAGGCGGTGTGGAGGGAACCTGGGGAACTGAAACATCTCAGTACCCAGAGGAAAAGAAACCGAATGGGATTCCCTCAGTAGTGGCGAGCGAACGGGGAACAGCCTAAACCAAGCGTGCGTGCACGCTTGGGGTCGTGGGACTGGCATACGGGAGTACAACGCTTAGCAGAAGCTGCCTGGAACGGCACGCCATAGAGGGTGAGAGCCCCGTACGCGAAAAGCGAAGTACCCCGCCAGCATCCCGAGTAGCACGGGATAAGAGGAGCCCTGTGCGAATCTGCCCGGACCACCGGGTAAGGCTAAATACTCCTTGCTACCGATAGCGCAACCAGTACCGTGAGGGAAAGGTGAAAAGCACCCCGGCGAGGGGAGTGAAAAAGAACCTGAAACCGTGCGCTTACAAGCAGTCGGAGGGCTATGCCCCTTTGGGGAACAGCCTGACGGCGTGCCTTTTGCAGAATGAGCCGGCGAGTTACGCACAGTGGCAAGGTTAAGTGCCTCAGGCACGGAGCCGTAGCGAAAGCGAGTCCTCACAGGGCGACTCAGTCACTGGGCGTAGACCCGAAACCGCGCGATCTACCCCTGGTCAGGGTGAAGCCGTGGTAACACACGGTGGAGGCCCGTACCGGTGTCCGTTGAAAAGGGCTCGGAGGAACTGGGGGTAGTGTGGTGAAATGCCAATCGAGCGCGGAGATAGCTGGTTCTCCCCGAAATGCATTGAGGTGCAGCCTCACGCAGTATGCTGTGCAGGTAGAGCCACTGGATGGGCTAGGGGCCCTACCAGGTTACCGAACCCAACCAAACTCCGAATGGCACAGCAGGAAGCGTGGGAGTGAGACAGCGACGGATGAGCGCCGTTGTCAAAAGGGCAACAGCCCAGACCGCCCGCTAAGGCCCCTAAGCACGAGCTAAGTGTAAAAGGATGTAGGGTCGCGTAAACAACCAGGAGGTTGGCTTGGAAGCAGCCATCCTTTAAACAGTGCGTAACAGCTGACTGGTCGAATGTGATCCTGCGCCGACAATGTAAGGGGGCTTAAGCTCGTCGCCGAAGCGGCGGGTCCCGTCATCACGACGGGGCGGTAGGGGAGCGTTCTGTACGCAGTAAAGGTGGAGCGGAAGCACCACTGGAGCGTACAGAAGTGAGAATGCCGGCACGAGTAGCGAGAAGACAGGTGAGAATCCTGTCCGCCGAAAGCCTAAGGGTTCTTCAGGCAGGTTCGTCCGCTGAAGGTTAGGCGGTCCTAAGCCGAGGGCGAAAAGCCGTAGGTGAAGGGCAGTGGGTCAACATTCCCACCCCAGATGGCGGAGCAAAGCGGGGACGCTTCCGAATCGGTCGGGCGCGCGGCTGCAAGGGCGCGCTCTCGCCAGAGGCAACGCTGGCGAGACGAAGGGATCCTTCGGGTGAACGAAGCGACCGTGACTGGAGCCGAGAAAAGCCGCGTAGCGATGAAGCCATCTGACCGTACCGCAAACCGACACAGGTAGGCGAGGCGAGGAGCCTCAGGCGCGCGAGAGAAGTCCCGCTAAGGAACTCGGCAAATTGACCCCGTAACTTCGGGAGAAGGGGTGCCTCCAGCCGTGTAGGCTGAAACGCCCAAGCGGCAGGAGGTCGCAGCAAAGAGGGCCTGGCGACTGTTTACCAAAAACACAGCTCTCTGCTAAGGGGAAACCCGATGTATAGGGGGCGACGCTTGGCCAATGCCCGTAGGTTAAGGGGAGGGGTCAGCCGCAAGGTGCAGCCCCAAACTGAAGCCCGGGTGAATGCCGGCCGTAACTCTAACGGTCCTATGGTACCTTCGCTGCCCCCCTTGTGGGTAACCACAAGGTGCGCATCCGGCTATATGCTGGAAACTCCGAGTATCCAGCGGTACTTGCAGGGAAACGGTTCGAACCGTCGAACCCTAACCCTGTGAGTAACAATCCGACTGGTGCGGACAACCAGCAGGAAAGGCTAACTTAGGTAGCACCTAAGTTAGAATCCTCAGAGACCATACGCCGGACACCTCAAAGACGAGGTGAAGAGATGGTCCCATCTGCATGGCGACATGCAGGAGCTTCTACGACAAGGTGGAAGCTCGCTCGGAATCAACCGAGTAAGGCGATAAGCGAAATTCCTTGTCGCGTAAATTGCGACCCGCACGAAAAGCGTAACGACTGGGCCACTGTCTCAGCGGGACACTCGGTGAAACTGTAGTACCCGTGAAGATGCGGGTTACCTGCGGTAGGACGGAAAGACCCTATGGAGCTTTACTACAGCCTGGGATTGCATTTCGGTATGTCATGTAGAGCGTAGGTGGGAGCTTCGGCGCCAATGGAACACCACCCTTGACCTACTGAAGTGCTAACCCGAACCGTTATCCGGTTCGGAGACAGTCTTAGGTGGGTAGTTTGACTGGGGCGGTCGCCTCCCAAACGGTAACGGAGGTGTCCAAAGGTCCGCTCAGCGCGGTCGGAAATCGCGCGTCGAGTGCAAGGGCACAAGCGGGCTTGACTGTGAGACCAACGGGTCGAGCAGGTGCGAAAGCAGGGCCTAGTGACCCTCTGGCAGTGCGTGGGCACGCCAGGGTTCATCGGATAAAAGCTACCCTAGGGATAACAGGCTGATCCTGCCCGAGCGCCCACAGCGACGGCGGGGTTTGGCACCTCGATGTCGGCTCAATTGTAGGGCCCCCAAAGCGGTAACGCTTTGGGTAAAATCCGGCTTATAACGGGGAAGCCCTCCGGTCACTCCCCCATGACGACTGAGGGTAATCCCGTGGGAAGTCGAGGAGTTGAAAATGCTGCAGGAGCCACCTTAGTGAGCTGGCTCTTGCAGTGTGGTACATGGATGACGGACATCGCCGCAGAGATTGCCATGCTGTACGCATCAATACGCACGCCTTCAATTTGGATGAACTGAAGCGTCTTGCAAAGACGCTTTGGGATTGCTACCAAATTGAAGCGCGCATCCATCGTGTTACTGGCGAGCAATATGTGCTGTATATTGCCAGCAGATATGCAGGGCAGTTCTGCGATATTATCCGTCCCTATGTACCTCCGTGTATGGAATATAAACTCCTCTGACCCCGTAACGACTGAAGGCAACTGCCTGAGATGGTTGTGCTGGGGCAAAGCTCCAAATCTATCGCAACCATCAGACGCCGGACCCTTGACAGGCGATGGTCAAGGTGATGAGATAGTCTATGCCACTGGAAACAGTGGAGATACATGCGTCGCATCCTGGGGCTGAATAGGGTCCCAAGGGTTGGGGGGTTCACCCATTAAAGCGGCACGCGAGCTGGGTTCAGAACGTTAGCCCAATTCTGGGCTTGGCGTCCCATAGGAGTAATCCTATGGTGCCCACCGGCTCATATCGGTAGACCCCTCCTGCAGTTCGCCGAACGCTGCAGAGGGCAATACCGAGGGAAGAATGGGAGCTGAAGATGAAGGACACACTGATTGGCACACTGTTAGGAGATGGTTATCTCGAACCTCATGGCAAGGGGGTTCGTCTGCAGGTGATCCACGCTGCCCGATTCAAGGCATATGTCGAGTGGAAGCACCAAGAGTTTGCAGAGATGAAACCATCGCCCCTGCATTATCAAGCCAATCGTGGCTACCCTTACTGGCGGTTCGTAACCCGCTGTCATCCCAATCTTGCCGAACTGCGAGACCCCTTCTATGAAGGTAGGCGCAAGCGAGTGCCTGAGACCATCGAGTCTCTTCTCACTTCTCCTAAGTCGCTTGCAGTTTGGCTTATGGATGATGGCAGTTGCGATCGACGACAAGGCTCCATCAAACTGGAAATGCAGTGCTTTACCATAGAAGAGCTGGAAAGGCTCCAGCAGACTCTATGGAACAATTTTGGACTGGACACCTCGATTCATAAAAGCACTGCCCGCAAAGCGCACTGGCTCTACTTTACAGTAGGCGAAGCGCAGAAACTTTGCCAGTTGGTGGAACCTTACATTCTGTCAGTAATGCGGTACAAGCTTCCATTCCCCGTAACGACTGATGGCGAAAGCCTGAGATAGGTGTCCTGCTCTGACAAGAGCAAATCCACGGCACCTATCATACGCCGGCCCCTTCTGGTCCTTCGGAAGGGTGGAGGTATAGTCTATGCCACTGGAAACAGTGGGGAAACATGCGTGAGACAGTTCGGTCCCTATCCACCGCAGGCGTAGGAGACTTGAGGGGAGCTGGCCTTAGTACGAAAGGACCAGGCTGGACCGACCTCTGGTGTACCAGTTGTCCCGGCAGGGGCAGTCGCTGGGTAGCCAAGTCGGGAAGGGATAAGCGCTGAAAGCATCTAAGCGCCAAGCCCACCCCAAGATAAGGTCTCCCATCCGGTCAACGGAGTAAGGTCCCCGGTAGATGACCGGGTTGATAGGCGGCAGGTGTAAGCGCAGCAATGCGTTGAGCTGAGCCGTACTAACCCGACCGAGGGCTTGCTCATAGACGCGTTTCCGGCGACTTCCAGTCCAATCCCCACTTCTCTCACCTCCTGAGAGGGGACACCTCCCCTCTCAAGAGGTGAGAACTCAATTTCAACTCGGGTGTCCATAGCGGAGGGGAAACACCCGTTCCCATCCCGAACACGGCAGTTAAGCCCTCCAGCGCCGAAAATACTGCTCTGGTAACGGAGCGGGAAGATAGGTCGATGCCCGGGTTGAATCGTCCAACGCCCTCTGGCACACGCCAGAGGGCGTTTTGCTTTTAACCCCTACGCTCCCTTACATACCGCAACAGGAATGCCCCTGCTATCAGGTAGAACGGAATCGTCATAAACCCCCACCGCCACCCTACCCCCATGCCGTATTCGCGGTTAATCCAGTCGCCCAGCGGTCCTGCAATCAGAGGCGCAAAGACCTGAGGCACGGTCATCGCAATATGCCAGATTGCCATATACCGCCCTGCCTCTTGGGTGGGCACTAAGTTGCTTGCAAGCGCCCAATCCACCGCACAGAATGCACCCCATGCAAAGCCAAAAATCCCGCCCAGCAGATAGACCCATACCATACTCGGTGCGAACAAGAACAATAGGGTCGCCACGCCCATCAGCCCTATCGTTTGGTAGATGACAAACTTTTTGCTGGTGCGGTCTGCCATGATGCCCGCCCACCAGTTGCCCGCAACGCCCGTGAGGGTAGCAATCGCCATCACGATGAATGCTCCCATTGGTGCACCCTGCCCCAATCCCATCGTGTCGCGCAGGTAGTACTCCAGAAAGAAAAGCACCGTATAGAAGCCCATATTCAGCACGAACCGCGATAGCACCACCAGCCGAAAGTTGGGATATTCGCTCATCCAGATGTTCACAAAGTGGCTGAGGCGTAGGCGCTTCTCATCGGGATGGTTCGGGTGCCACTGCGGCTCGGGCATCCCCAACACCGTCCAGAGCATCGTGAAGAGCAAACACGCGCCCAGAATCACCCCCACAATCAGCAGGCGCGTGGAATAGGCATACCCTGCAAAGAGCAGAGGCGGTTCGCTTAGGGTCAGTCCTGCCAGCGCAAGCCCTATCAGATTGCCCACGAGAGTCATCATGCCCATATAGGCAGATGCCAGCCCGTGCCGTTCGGGAGGCACATAGTCGGGAATGACCGCTTGATAGGGTCCGTTCGCCCAGTTCAGAAAGAGCTGAATGCCCACAAAGTAAAGCACTAAGAGCGCAAAACTTGGAGTGTGCATAAAAAGCATCACGAAGGGGAGGCTCAGCAAGGTGCCCCACACGATGAAGGGGCGTCGTCTGCCCCAGCGGGAGGTACTGCGGTCGCTAATCGGACCTGCAATCAGCTCAATCACGGTGGAGATGAACGCTCCTGCAGCTGCCAGCCATGCTAAGTAGGTGCCCTTCACTTCGGCAGGCACTAACTCTGCCACACGCACCTGCATAATAATCGTCAGAAACGCAGCCCAGTGAATGCTGACACCGAGCCAGAATGCGCTGATTGCCCAGTAGTTAATCCGCGCTTGCATCCTTAGCGCTAAGGTGGCACTTCGTCAGGACTACGACTCCTTCTTGCCCTGTTCTAAGTTGACCAGCGTGCCCATAAGGGTCTTCTCTGCGCTGGTGGTATCCTGCCCTTGAAGGGCGCGGATGGCGCGCGTGACCTCTTGTGCCTCTTGGGTGCGCCCTTGCTGAAGCAGGAGTGCCTGAGTGCGCTGGAGTTCCTGCAGGGCTTGGGTCTGATTCAGTTGGTGCGTGCGTAGCCCCATAATGGTCTTCTCAAGGGCGCGCGAGGTAGTGGCGACTTGCAGTTCGTTCGCCACACGCGGGTCTTGAGGCACATTGGCTTTGGCAGGGTCGGGTGTGAACTCCATGACGGCTTCGCCAGTGAGGGTTTCCGTACGCCCTGTGGCGATGTCTTCCCAAGTGAGGCGCAGTTTGGCGATTCGGTAGGTGCCCGCGGGGTGGTTAGGAAACTCCAGTTCGAAAATCGGGTTGAGCGTACTACCCCGTTCCACATCCACGAGGCTCATCTCGGCAGTGCGCCCTTGCAGTTTCAGTTCGCCCCCAAACGCTTGGCGGATTTGCACCCAGCGCGCCAGTTGCAGTTCCAGTTTGAGATTGCGCGCTACTACCGTCATCAAGCGCACTAACTCCTGCTGGAACACCTCTGGAATGCGCTGGGGCTGGTCGATATAGTAATACTTGCCCCCACTGCGCCGTGCAATCCCTGCCAGCAGTTCCTCGTTGTAGTCGGGTCCGAAGCCAAGCGCAGTGACATGGAAACCGAACTCTTTCGCCCGTGCGGCGACACCCACAATCGTGGAGAAATCCTTGATACCAACGGTCGGCTCCCCATCGGTTAGCAAGATGAGATGCGACTGATAGCCCGGTAGCCCTACCGACTGGATTTGCTGAGTGCCCACCACCAGCGCATCGTAGAGGTTCGTGGTGTCGCCCACCGTGAGGCGCATGATATGCTCTTTGACCAACTGCTTATTCACAATCTTGCGCGGGGGCATCACTACATCTACTGTGTCCGAGAAGGTCACAATCGAAAGCACATCGTGGTCGGTCAGCTGGTCGACGAGATAGCAACAGGCTTGCTTCGCGTATTCAAAAGGCGCGCCCTCCATCGAGCCACTGCGGTCAAGCACCAAGCAGAGGTTCAGCGGAGCGCGTCCTGCCACCGTTTGGGAGCCTGTAATCTGCACCAGAAGCCCCTCGCGTGCGATGCTCTGAGCGAGGGCAACGGGACGCCCCAAAATCACCTGCATCGTGAGCGAGGGTTGCGGTGGACCCCCCACCCCAGGCACGGCTTGAGTGCGATTGGGGTCTAATACGGGCATGTTCATCGCTTGGGTGCGCATCGGGTCGGGCGCACCGAACTGCTGTGTCCGATCCATCACCTTGTCTCACCATTCGCTTATTTCGCCCTGCCATTTCAGCTTCCTGCTTCGTCAAGCCCGAATCGCCCCAATCGCCCATTCCGCCAAAAAATCCCTGATGTCCGTGACTCGTCCCCTGATGTCCGTGACTCATTCCCTGATGTCCGTAACCCATTCCCTGATGTCCGTGACTCATCCCCTGATGTCCGTGATTCATTCCCTGATGTCCGTAACCCATTCCCTGATGTCCGCGAATCGTCCCCTGATGTCCGTGTCTCATTCGTTGACTTGAGCAAACAGCCTCGCAGAGAGAAGACTCCTTGCCACACCGAAGCCCTCTCTTTGTCACCCCGAGCCGAAGGCGAGGGTTCTAAAGAGATTCCTCGCTCCGCTCGGAATGACGGAGGATGGCTCGGAATGACAGAGAGGGTGTTGGGAGTGACAGGGGGTGAAGCGCTCAAGCCACGAAACACTGGAGCACAGGGTGTCCCGCCCATGTGCTAAATGGGCAAGATGCCCAAGCCACTTTTTCCGAACAGCCTCATCGGGTACACTCTTACTGCACGACACTTTTTGAGGAGAATAAAAATGGGCGCACACGGGGGTGCGCCCCTACCAAACCGCCTTGCCTGTAGGGGCAGACCCCCGTGTCTGCCCTGCTAAATAGAAGCCAACCTCAGGCGCAAGTTCGAAAAACTGTCGTGCAGTAAGCGGGTACACTCTAGAGGAGTTTTGACTCTTCAGTCGAAAAGGCTGAGCAACTGTAAGGAGGTACAGAACGATGCTTAACGAGTATACGACCATCGGCAAGGCAGCGGTGCTTGGCGCAGGCACGATGGGCGCGCAGATTGCGGCGCACCTTGCGAATGTCGGCTGGCAGGTGCTATTGCTGGACATCACGCCCACCAGCCTCACTCCAGAGGAGGAAGCAAAAGGGCTAACCCTGAACGACCGAGAGGTGCGCAACCGTATCGCTCGCTCAGGGCTGGAACGCGTCAGCAAACTCAAGCCCTCACCTTTCTATCTACCCGAACTGATAAGCCGAATCGAGATAGGCAACTTCGAAGACGATTTTCCCCGCCTCAAGGAAGCCGATTGGGTCATCGAAGCGGTGATTGAGAACCCACAGGTCAAGAGGGAACTCTGGACGCGCGTGCAAGACTATGTGCGCGGGGACGCTATCCTCTCCACCAACACCAGCGGACTCTCCATCCACGAGATGAGCGAGGATTGCCGAGAGGACATCAAGCGTCGCTTCATGGGCACGCACTTCTTCAATCCCCCACGCTACCTGAAACTGCTGGAGATTATCCCCCGCAAAGAGACCGACCCCGAACTGTTGGAGGGCATGATACGCTTTGCCGAGCGCGTGCTGGGCAAGCGTGTGGTGATTGCGCGCGATACGCCGGGCTTTATCGCCAATCGGCTGGGCGTGCACGCGATGGTCGCCGTGTTCCCGATTATGCAAGAGTTCGGCTTGACGATTGAAGAGGTGGATGCGCTCACAGGTCCGCTGATTGGCAATCCACGCAGTGCCACCTTCCGCCTCTCGGATATTGTGGGCTTGGATGTAACCGCAAGCGTTGCGAAGAATCTGTATGAACGGCTTGAAACCCCTGAAGAGAAGGCTATCTTCACTCTGCCAGAGGTGGTGCAACGGCTGATTGCCGACGGCAGGCTGGGTGAGAAAACGGGCGCGGGCTTCTACCGACGGCTAAAGGATGGCACCATCGAAGCGCTCGACCTCAACACCTACGAATACCGCCCACGCCAGAAGCCCAAATTCCCCCATCTGGAGCCGTTGGAGAAACTCCCGCTGGAAGAACGGCTCAAGGCGTTGGTCAACCATCCCAGCCGAGAGGGGCAATTCCTATGGCGGCTCATTTCGGAAACGATTGCCTACAGCGCAACCCACGCCCCTGCCCTCGCAGACGACCCCATCGCCATCGACCACGCCATTCGGTGGGGCTTTAATCGTGAGCTGGGACCGTTCCAGACTTGGGACGCATTAGGGGTTGAAGAAACGGTGAACCGACTTGTTAGTGAGGGGCGCCCCGTGTCCCCGATGGTGCAGACGATGCTCCAGCGAGGGCGCAAACGCTTCTACGAGACGAACGAGCAGGGTGAGACCACCGTCTATGTGTGGCTTGGGGAAGGCGGAACCGCGCCCTATCGTCCCTCGCCAGAGTATTACACCCCGCTCCACATGGCGCGCCATAGCCCCGAGGTGGAACGCAATGCCGATGCGAGCGTCTACGACCTGGGCGATGGCGTCTTCTGTGTCGGAATCCACAGCAAGATGAACACGCTGGGACCCGCCGTGATGGAGATGCTCTATAAGGGCGTCCAGCGTGCCGAGCAAGAGGGTGTCGGGCTGGTCGTCACAGGGATTGGCGAGCATTTCTCGGTCGGGTTCAACCTCCAGCTGTTCCTGATGATGATTGGCTCGGGCGACTTCGACGAGATGATGATGGGCGCAAAGGCGTTCCAAGACTCGCTTCTGCGGTTGCGCTATGCCAAGGTGCCCGTCGTCGCGGCAGTATTCGGCTACACGCTGGGCGGTGGATGCGAGCTGGCGATGCACAGCGACCGCGTGGTGGCGAGCGCTGAGACCTATATCGGACTGCCTGAAGTGGGCGTGGGGATTATCCCCGCAGGTGGAGGCACCAGCACGATGCTCTACCGTGCGCTCAGTGCCCTGCCCCCGAATGCCGACCCCTATCCTGCGATTCGGCGCGTGATGGAGACGCTCGGCTTCGGCAAGGTCGCCACCAGTGCGCTGGAAGGGGTGCAGTATGGCTTCCTACGCGAGGGCGTCGACACCATCGTGGTGAACCCCGACCGCGTGCTGTGGACCGCCAAGCAGGAGGTGTTGCACCTTGCCGAGCAGGGCTACAAGCCACCCGAAGAGCCGAAGGTGATGGCGTATGGCAATGCCGTTCTCAATCGCCTGCTGGTGGAACTGCACAACCTCAAGCGGGGCAACTTCATCACCGAACACGACTTCACCGTCGCCTCCCAGATTGCCTATGTGCTGGCAGGAGGTGACCTGAGCCAGCCAGCCGAAATGCCCCTCAGCTACTTCTACAACTTGGAGGTTCAGGTGGTGATGTTCCTCGCCCAGCAACCCAAAACTTGGGAGCGCATGCGCCACATGCTCGAAACAGGCAAACCCCTTAGAAATTAGGGGCGTGCGGAGTCGTAGCACGGGCGTCTGGCCCGTGCTACCTCTTCCATCACCCCGTTCGAAACTCAACAGGCTCTAATGCCTCTCTTTGGGGGAATATCGTAAAGGAGTTTGTTCCGCGTGCGAATTCGTCGCCTCATGAAAGTATCGAACCAGCTCCATAGGGGCTTGCTCGCGCAACGGCAGAGGATACTGCCGAGCCAACTCTGGGTATCTATAAAAAGTAGAGTGAATCTGGAGCGGATAAATCACCTCAGGACAACGGTTGATATAATCCCAACACCCATCCCGACCTTTAGATGGAGAACCATTCAAAACGCCCCCCAGTCGCCTTCGCATCTCCCACCACTGTACGCGCACTTCGCTGGCACTTACACCCAACCTCCGAGTCTTGTCAAGACGGACAAGGCAGTGGGCAATCTGTTCATTTTCAAGGCTCAGGAGAGAAGCTAACTGCCCTACCTCCCGCGCACGCAGAGGCAAATGTACCTGCGGTGCAGGCGTCTTAAACAGGTCGTAGGCTCTTGCGTAAGGGTGTAACGCGTCGCGCGTAATCCCGACCAGATAGGGCTGGTGCTTATGAACCGCTTGCCTATTCTCACAGGACACACATCTGGAGTTTCTTCTGTTGCCTTTTCTCCTGATGGTCAGTTATTAGTATCGGCAAGCGGGGATGGAACCATTCGCCTATGGAATGTCGCAGATGGAACTCTAGCGCGTAGAATTAGAGCTTCAGCAACAGTTGTTGCTTTTTCACCAAATGGAGAGTTCTTGGCATCGGGAGATTGGGATGGCACTATTCGCGTATGGCGTACCTCGAACTGGACTTTAGTTTACAGTTGCAGAGCGCACTCGGAGTGGCTGAACTCTCTCACTTTTTCGCCCGATGGTCAGCTCTTAGCCTCAGGAGGTTTTGATTGGGTTTGGGACGATGAGGCGGGATTTGGGTATTACAGTGGCACTGTTAGATTATGGAATGTTTCAGATGGCACCTTAGTTCACACGTTCGAAGTTCCAGCAGAAGTTGGGGTCTTCTCTGTAATTTTCTCTCCTGACGGGCGGTATCTTGCGTCGGCAAGTGGAGATGACATCATTAGGTTCTGGCAAGTGTTGGACAGGATTCTCGCACGGTACTATGATCAAGAAACTTTGGGGGTCATTCCTGTTCAGTTCTCCCCAAATGGGCGGTTCTTTGCCTATGGACGCAAGGACGCAACAGTGGTGCTTGCACGCAATCCGTTTGCCTCTCAGGTTGAGGGGGATGTGAACGGGGATGGGTGCGTGGATGATGCTGATTTGCTGGCGGTGCTGTTCGCGTTCGGCAGTAGTGGCTCTGGTCTGCCCGAAGATGTGAACAACGATGGTATGGTGGATGATGCGGACCTGCTGATAGTGCTGTTCAACTTCGGTAGTGGGTGTTGAGAAGTAGTCAAGAAGTGGCTTACACGCCTGCGCCGCGATTGGCGCTTTCACCTCCCTCATCGCCACCCGGCATGGAGTAATGAAAGAGGGTTCAAACACTGCCTATCTGTTGGTAGATTGGCTTGAGGGCGGGATAGAGCTGGCGGTAGCGGGTGTAGACCTGCTCATAGGTTCGGATGCGCTCGGGGTTGGGCGTTGCCTCCTCTGCAAGGCGCACGACCGCTTCACATGCACAGGGTACGCTCTCCCAGATGCCTGTGCCAACGCCTGCCAGCAACGCCACGCCAAACGCAGGACCCTCCTCTGCCTGCAGAGTATGCACGCTCTGACCAAACACCTCGGCTATAATCTGACGCCAAAGGGGACTCTTGGCTCCCCCACCCGTGATGCGCAGTTGCTCTAATGCCACGCCCATCACCTTGAGTATCTCCAGCGAGTCGCGTAGCCCGAACGCCACTCCCTCCAGCACTGCGCGCGTGAAGTGCGCCTGCTTGTGGACGAGGGTAATGCCAACGAACGCCCCTCGTGCTTGTGGGTCGGGGTAGGGCGTGCGCTCACCCGAAAGATAGGGCAAAAAGAGTAGCTCCTCTGCACCGGGCGGAACCGAGTCGGCTTGCTCGATGAGGATATCGTAGGGCAGGTTCGGGGCGAAGGTCTCTCGGTACCACTGGAGCGCTCCGCCTGCCATCAGCATCACGCCCATCACATGCCACGCGCCCGGCACGGCGTGGCAGAAGGTATGGGTACGGTACTGCGGGTCAACACGGGGCTGGTCTAAGTGCGCAAACACGACCCCACTGGTGCCGACTGCGACGGAGGCGACCCCTGCACGCACGACGCCTGTGCCCACTGCGCCCGCTGCTTGGTCGCCTGCACCGCCCACAACGGGTGTGCCCTCCATTAGTCCTGTTGCTTGCGAGGCGGAGTGCGTGATACGCCCCGTGATTTCGGGCGACTCGTAGACACGCGGGAACCACTCACGGGGCAGTTCCAGAAGGTCTAACATCTCATATGCCCAGTTGCGCTTGGGCACTTCAAACAGCGCAGTGCCCGATGCGTCCGACACTTCGGTCGCAAACTCTCCCGTGAGCATGAACCGAATGTAGTCTTTGGGGAGAAGCACATGGCGCACCCGCGCGTAGTTTTCAGGCTCGTGCCGACGAAGCCAGATAATCTTGCCTGCTTGGAAGCCCGTCAGCACGGGGTTGAGCGTTGTCTCCAATATGCGCTGTTCCCCCACACGCTCGGTTATCCATGCACACTCTTCCGCTGTTCGCTGGTCGCACCAGAGCAAAGCGGGGCGTATCACACGGTGGTCGGCATCCAGAAACACCGAGCCGTGCATCTGCCCACTTAGCCCCACACCCTTGACCTCTGCAGGCGATATGCCCGACTGTTCAAAGAGGGAGCGGATAGCTTTGCAGGTAGCACGCCACCAGTCTTCCGGGTTCTGCTCTGCCCACAGCGGTTTAGGAGTGAGGAGGGGATACGACTCGGTGGCAGAGGCGAGCACGCGCCCCTGCGTATCTATCATCAGCGCTTTCACGCCCGAAGTGCCAACATCGATACCAAGCAGAACCATCGTGAACTCCTTTGGCAATTCCTCGGTCAGCAGTAGCGACAAAACACCTGCTTCCATTCTGGATGTTCCTCAAGCAGGCGTGCAATCTCCGCCAAGTTCTCTAAGGTGATGGTCGTCATTGATACTATTGTACCCTATTTAGCCCGACCCTTTCATATTTTCGTAAATCCTGCGGGTTGTCTCCACATCTTGCTCCATCTGGTCAAGAAGGGCGTCGAGACTACTGAACAGTTGGAGGTCGCGAAGTCGTCTTAGGAACTGAAGAGTTATCACGCGACCATAGAGGTTCCGCGGGGGAAAATCGATGAGGTGCGCCTCTACAGTCACTTGCGCGCTTTCAAACATCGGGGGCTTCCCTACGCTGACCGCAGCAGGGTAAAGCCTGCCGTCAACCTCTGCACGACAGGCATACACGCCGTCAGGGGGACACACCAAGGTGGTGTAGGGGTCTAAGTTCGCTGTGGGGTAGCCGAGTCTGCGTCCGCGTGCCTCACCGAATACCACGATGCCCTCCCAGTGGAAAGGCTCGCCCAACAGCACTTGAACCGCCTCCATCTCGCCTGCTCGCACGAGATGACGCACACGCGTTGAGGAGACACGCTCACCTAATGCTTCTACTGGGGGTACGACGCATACTTCGAACCCCCCGAAACCGCTCAAGGTCTCGACATCACCCGCTCGCTGGTGTCCAAACCGAAAATCTTCGCCTACCACCACCGCCCCCACACCTAACCCCTCTACTAATATCTGTTGGATGAACGCTTGGGGGCTAAGCTCTGCGACCGCTTGCGTGAAAGGCAGTACTACTACGAGGTCTATCCCCAACTCTTGGAGGCGTTGCACTCGGTGAGGAAGCGTGCAAAGAAGAGAGGGGGCACTGTTAGGATGAACCACAGCAGAAGGATGGGGGTCAAAAGTGAGGGCAATTGCTGAAGTGCCATGCTCACGCGCCCAGCGAACTGCTTCTGCTATTAGTGTTTGATGACCCAGATGAACCCCATCGAATACACCAATCGCAAGGGCACAGCCAGGGGCTATCGGTCGTTCTAAGCGTGGAATGCCGATCAACCATCTCATGCCCGTATCACGCGCACTGGTCGCAGAAGCGGGGGAAGCCAGCGCGCAATCAGGGCAACTGTATGTTCATCTTCCATGACCAACACATAGCCTCCGGGCGTCCAGAGGGGATGCTCAGCAGGCACGAAGTTGCCGTGCAGGAGCCGTTCCAACACGGGTCGGGTCGGTGTCCATCGGGGCAAGTGGGGGAGTGCATCCGCAGGGCGAATCAGGGCGCACCGAACGGCTTCTTCATCACAAAGGCTTTCTATGGAATGGGCATCTTCCAAGCGAAAATGCCCAACCGCCAGCCGAGTAAGCTGAATCAGATGCGCCCCAACCCCTAACTGCTCCCCTATGTCGTGCGCCAAAGTGCGCACATAGGTGCCAGAGGAGCACTCCACCACAAACTGTGCCGTCGGGAAGTCGCCTGGCTGAAAGTCCAGTATCTCCAGCTGGTAGATGGTGATGGGGCGCGGTTTGCGCTCGACCTCGATGCCCTGCCGTGCTAACTCGTGAAGTTTCTTCCCCTCGATTTTGAGGGCGGAGTACATTGGCGGAATCTGCTCGATACGCCCGATGAACCGCTTTGCCACCTCACGCACCGCCTCTAAGGTGAGGTGCGGTGCAGGCGTCTCTCGAATCACCTCACCCTCTGCGTCTTGGGTGGTGGTGCTTTTGCCGAACAGGATAGTGCCCCGATACCGCTTGGGAAGCGGGGTGATATACGGCACAAGGCGTGTCGCACGCCCCAAACAACAGACCAGTACACCCTCTGCTAATGGGTCGAGCGTACCCGCATGCCCCACATCTTTCTGATGTGCGGCTTGGCGAAGGTGGTCGATCACATCGTGCGAGGTTATCCCGCTTGGCTTAAAGACATTGAGGACGCCATCCATCGCTGTATCTCTCGCAAGAGAGCGGATTCCGCATACTCTAAAGAGCCTTCAATGGTGCAACCCGCTGCATTTTCGTGTCCCCCGCCCCCGAAATGGTTCGCTATCTGCGCCACATTCACCTGCCCCCGACTGCGCAGGCTTACTCGAACCTTACCCTGCTTAGTCTCACGAAGCAGGAACGCTACCTGCACTCCTTTCACTGAGCGCACAAAGTTCACAATCCCTTCGGTCTCCTCTTCATGGGCGCCCGCCTCCTCAAATGCTGAGCGTGGGATTACTGCCCAAGCAATCTTACCATCGTCCGTGCGCTTCAGCGTGGAGAGCGCAAGTCCCAACAACTTCACCGACGAGAATGAACGCGTCTCGAACACCTGCTCATTGATTTCGCTCAGGTTCGCTCCAGCTGACTGAAGACGCGCAGCGATGCGCAGGGTGCGTGGGGTTGTGTTCGGAAACTTGAATGAGAAGGTATCCGTCACGATGCCCGTCAGCAGACATGTCGCAATCTCAAGGGTAATTGGCACCCCAAGCGCACGGATGAGCCGATAGACCTCCTCTGCAGTCGCCCCTGCCTTCGGGTTCACTAACTGCACATCGGCAAAGCGCTCCATCTTCACATGGTGGTCAATCTGAAGGATGCGCTCGGAGTGGCGAATCAGCGGCTCGAACTTGCCCGCCCGATTGAGCTGGCTCATATCACATACAATCGCTACCTCATAGGGTTCTTTGGGGTGAAGCTCTTGGCGAATCTGGTCGGTACCAGGCAGAAACTGATAGATTTCCGGCACCGAATCGTGGCACACCACATCCACAACAGGCTTCCCCAAGAGCCGAAGTGCATGGTACAGCCCCAAGGCGCTCCCTAACGCATCGCCATCAGGATGCAGATGGGGCACAATCAGGAAGCGATTCGCTCGACGAATGAGGTCTACAGCCGACCTTAGCGTATCTCGAGACGCCATTTCGGGGGTATTGTACCTAAAATCGGGAACTTTTTGGGCGAATCCACCGTCTATTAAGGTAGCAAGCAACTACACACCTCTCTTGGGGGCGGCAGGTTTTGCTCTCCTTTGCCTGTCGTCCCCTTTTTTATTATGCGCCTCCCCCCACGATTCCTGCTCGATGAGAAGGCAATTCTGTATAATTTCCCCATGCGCCACTTAGTGCTGGTGTTGGGCGACCAGTTAGACTGCCATTCTTCGGCTTTAGAGGGGTTTGACCCGCGCGTAGATGCGGTTTGGATGGCAGAGGTAAGAGAGGAGGCGACCCATGTTTGGAGCCACAAAGCACGGATTGCGCTCTTTCTGAGTGCAATGCGTCACTATCGGGACTGGCTTTGTGCGCAGGGCTATCCCGTCCTCTACTACGCACTCGATGACCCCGCAAATGAAGGCAGTTTCCGTACCGAGTTGAGCCGAGCCATTCGCCAACACCAACCGCAGAAACTCATCGTTGTAGAGCCGGGCGAGTGGCGTGTGCTGATGAGCCTCCAAGAGGTGGCACGCGCCCATGCCATCCCTTTAGAAATCCGCCCCGACCACCACTTTCTGATTTCCCTCCCAGAGTTCAATCGCCATGCCAACTCACGCAAGCAGTTGCGGTTGGAGTTCTTCTACCGTGAAATGCGCCAGCGAACTGGCATCTTGGTGAAAGACCGCAAGCCCCTTGGAGGTGCGTGGAACTTCGATGCAGAAAATCGGCACAGTTTCGGCAAGCAAGGTCCAGGGCTGATACCACGCCCCATAGGCTTCCCACCCGACGAGACCACGAAAGAGGTCTTACGGCTGGTGGAGCGCTATTTCCCCAATCATCCGGGCAGTCTCAACAACTTTGACTGGGCAGTGACGCCCGAACAGGCAGAGCAAGCACTAAACGATTTTATCGAGAACCGCTTGCCCCTGTTCGGACCCTACCAGGATGCGATGTGGACGGGTGAACCGTACCTCTATCACTCGCGCCTCTCTTCTGCAATGAACCTCAAACTGTTAGACCCACGCCTTGCAATTCGCAAAGCCGTAGACGCCTATTATCAGGGGCATGCACCTCTTGCCAGTGTTGAGGGCTTTGTGCGCCAGATTCTTGGGTGGCGCGAATACATTCGGGGCGTCTACTGGCGCTATATGCCCGACTACCTGGAGCAGAATGCCCTCAATGCCCAGCATCCCCTGCCGAGCTTCTACTGGACAGGCGAGACCGATATGAACTGCCTGCGAGAAGTGATAGGGCAAACCCTTCGGCATGGCTTTGCGCACCATATTCAACGCCTGATGGTGACGGGGCTGTATGCCTTGTTGCTGGGTGTTCATCCCCGCTCGGTTCACGAATGGTACTTGGCTATCTATGTAGATGCGGTCGAGTGGGTGGAGTTGCCGAATGTGTATGGGATGTCGCAGTTCGCAGACGGTGGGCTGATGGCGTCTAAGCCTTATATCGCCAGCGGAAAATATATTCAACGCATGAGCAACCACTGTGCGGGTTGTCGGTATGACCCCACCCAAGCCACAGGAGAGCGTGCGTGCCCCTTCACGACCCTCTACTGGGATTTTTTGATGCGCCATGAGGAGTGTTTTGCCGAGCATCCCCGACTGGGGCAACAGGTGCGCAATCTCCGCCGCCTCAGCGAGGCAGACCGCTCCGCCATTCGCCAGCAAGTAAGCCGATTACGGTAGAATTACCTTATAAGAGGGGGCACACATGGGATTACAGTCCCTCCTGTTTTGGCGACTGGAATACCGTAAGGTCTCACGGGCAGGACTACTCAAGACCACATGGCGAAGCGCGATCGGGGCTGTGGGGATAGGCATTTTGACATTCCTCTTAGGAGAGCAACTCCGGACGGGCTTGGGCACCTACCTGATGCTCCTTGTGCTCTGGGGGTTCCACTTAGAGGCGCGAGGCTATTTAGAGCGTTCTCTGCGTGGGGGTTCCTTTGCGAAAGACCTTCAGACTGGCAATCTGGACCAGTTCCGCTTGCTGGGGTTTACCCCCCATGGGCTTATTTTCCAGCGTGCCTTGCCTCACCACCTGTTGCTATGGGGTTCAACGCCGATTATGCTCCCTGTCTATGGACTGTGGGCATCGTTAGGTGGGCTACCACTGTCCGAAGGCATGATGATTTGGGCACTGACCAGCTTTGCCAGCTATCCGATTGTGTGGCTGATGATGGTGCTCCTGACGATGCCTTTCGGTGCTATCGCTGAGCCGTATGTTGTATACCTCCTGTTTGCTACCCTATGGGTGCTGGAGTGGGGTGTACCTACTCGGAAACGGTTCCAGCTCTTCGGCTCTCCCGTAGTGTTTCTGATTGTGTGCCTACTGGTTCTGTTGCGCTTGACGCCTTCCTCACTTTTAGCATCCCCTATGCCTAACATCTCGCTCTTCTTTTTCGCTTGGCTGATGATGGAAGGGCTTCGGTACGAGCGGTTGGCGCGCTGGCTGAATCCTCCACGAGGGGTGATGCGCTTTTGGTGGCTTTTGCCTACTATCGGGGCGATGGGCGTGATGTTTGCAACGGTGTGGGAGATAGGAGCACTACTTGCTCTTGGGGAAGCCGAGCGGTGGGGGTTAGCATCTGCGGGCGTGTTTGCACTGACAGGCTATCTTAGTCTTGCCCTTCTGCCAACAACACATGGGCGCGACCCCGTGCTACAACCTCTGCGCGTGCATCTTACCGAACAAGGGTGGCTCTACCTGCTTGCCCTGCTGGTAACTGCCTTCCCCACTTGGTTCTTGGGAGTACCTGCTCCTGCTTCCACTTTTTGGTTCGGAGCACTCAGCATCGCGACTTTAGAGATAAGTGGAGGCGGTCTGTTTCGGACTTGGGCACAGCGAGCACGCCTTATAGACCAACGATTTGTGATAGGGGCACTTTTGGTGGGGGTAGTTCCAGTGATTATGTACACGCTCTTGGCTTCTCGGTTTCCCTGGGTAGGGCTGGCAAGCCCCTCTGTTGCCCTCGCTTCGCAAACAACGGCTTGGAATACGATTGTAGGTGTACCCTCCATCCCCCTCTGGTGGTGCGTACCCTTGTTGGGAGCGCGCTGGCTCATAGTCTTGAGCATACTGCGGAGTGCCGAGTCCTCGCAAGGTGTGTTTGCCAAGATAGTGTATGGGGTAAGACATCTCGTATTAGGGGTTTTCACTGCGCTGTTTGGTTACCCTCTATTGGACTGGTTCGCTCGGCGTACCATTAGAAATCCTGTGATGCGCCTCACGCTTCAGAAACGCCGTTTTGACTTCGCTCCGCTATTGGGCATCGCTACCCTCTTGATGAACCCTTTTGTAAAAGGTGGGGTTGAGGTAACCGTGCTTGTCCTATCTGCCATTGGGTTGTGGTATTGGGGCTATCAGACGGTGTGGCGTCAGGTGCGCTCTCTCATCGATTCGGGCGAGTTGAACCAGTGGTTTCTGGCGAACCTGCCTCCCACCAAAATCTTTTGGGGTTGGGTCTATGCGGTCTGGTTCCTGCAAGCGCGTGCGGGGGTTGCTATCGGAATGGCATATTTTTGGAGTTCGGTGATAAGCGTATCGCTTGCTCCAGTGGGACAAGGTTGGGTTGTGGTAGCAAGCTCGTTTCTTATAGGGTTTCTCCTTGTGCTGTTTGCGATAGCCATTATCACCGCTGCGCCGGTGGGGGTTCACGATGCGTTGGCGTTCGCCCGTCGAGCCCAAATCAGTACGCCTATCGCTCAGCCGTTGCTTAAGGCGTTAGGCTATTCAGGATTTGGGTGTCTTTGTTTCGTGATTAGCCCCCTTCTTCTCACGACCATCCCCTACCACTACCATGAGTCGCTGAAGATTCTTCGCTCTTTGGCAAAGACCTCAAGTTGAAGGAGAGACAGGCTATCCTCTCTATAGGTAAAATAAGGTGCTATGCGGACAATCTGGGCGATTGGGTTAGCACTCGTTTTGGCTGGAGGCGGACTGGGGCAGGCACAAACAACCGAGACCGCTAAACCCTCTGCCGAGCAAAAAGCCCCTTCAGAGCAGGAATCCACACCTGCAAAACCCCCTACCGAAACCACCCTTGAGTTCAACGAGGAGGGCGAGCGCTGGTGGTGGATTGAAGACAAAGAGGGCACTCCGCTTCAACCTCCTGCCAAGACCCGCGACAAAAATGTGCTGGTCAAGCTCCCTGAGAAGGCGCATACGCTTTGGGTGCTGGAGACAGAAACGGGCAACCTTGCGCGCCTGCCAGTAGAGGAACTCAAAGAGAAGACCGAGATGACTCGCGACCGATGGACGCATGTGGCGCGCCTGCAGGTGAACCTGCGCGCCCAAGCGCAACCAGTTGCCAGCGCCCTCGTGGAGCTTACCGACTCAAAGGGCAATCGCACGGTGCGAGTGCTGGAGCCGACCGCTGAAGGAGTGGTGGTCTTCGAGCGCGTGCCACTCGGCAAAATCACTCTCAAAGCTACCCCTCTTAGTGGCGACAGCACCACGCAGGAGGTCACTCTCAGCGCATCGCGGGAGGGCGAGCGCGTGCCCGTTATCACCCTTACCCTCACTGGCACCGTAGATACGGTGAAACCCACCGCCCAAGCCGAAGAGGAGCAGAAGGCTTCCCCTATCAGCACGATCGGTGCTATCGTGATGTTCATTGTTGCAGGCGGAGCGGCGATTGCGGTCATCTACTTCTTAGTGCGCCTTGCCACGCAAAAGCCTGAGCAACTCTCTCAAGCGATGCAGAAGCTGGGCGTTGAACTGCCTACCCCTGCCCAAACAGATGCAGGTTCATCGCCTTCGGGTGCCGTTGCCTCTGTCCCGCCCCCTCCCGATTTGCCTCCACTGGAAACCGCTGGAGTGCCTCCCAGTGCTCCTGCTCCAATGGTGGCAACTGGACCTGCGACGCGTCTCGTATGCATTCAAGGTGCATCGGTCGGCACTAGCTTTTCTCTTGATGCCGACCTCATCACGCTCGGTCGTGATGAGACGAACGGAATTGCCCTGCCCCAAGAGCCGACGGTGAGCCGACGCCATGCCCAGTTTGTGAAACAGGGCGATATGGTGATGGTCGAAGACTTGGGAAGCACGAACGGCACCTTTGTGAACGGTGTTCGGATTACAGCCCCAACTCCGATTCGCCCCGGCGACACCGTGCAGTTTGGGGCGGTCGCCTTTCGGGTGGAGTAATGGTATCGAAGCTGTTTTACCTAATGGTGTTCGGCGCGGTGGGCGGTTTTCTGGCATGGATGGTGCTGGAGCCGTTTACTACCGACGATGTCAGGCGCACGGCGGACTATACCCACCTCGCCCTGTTCGGAATGGTGTCAGGCGGGTTCATCGGGGCGATGATAGGGTTCTCCACAGGGCTTTCGCTGGGCACGCCTTCCCATATCGTGCGGGGATTGCTGTTAGGCGCGCTGGTGGGCGTCCCTGGCGGTCTGTTCGGGATTAGATTTGGGCAGGTCGTGTTCGCCTTATTGGTGGGTTCGCTCCCTGTGATTGGGCTGATTATTGGCAGAATACTGGGCTGGGGGCTGTTTGGGGCGTTTGTGGGGCTGGCGGAAGGAGTGGTGGCACGCTCGCCCAAGCGCATGAGGCAAGGGCTCATCGGGGGTGCCATAGGAGGGGCTTTGGGAGGTGCGCTCTTCGATTTTCTTGCGCTCACAGTAGGCACAGTGTTTGGGCTTGCCTTGCGCGCTGAAGGCGAGGCAGGAGCTCCCTCACGAGCAGTGGCACTTGTGCTGATGGGGGCGGGGATTGGGCTTTTTATCGGCTTGCTGGAGATTGTGGCGCGCAGTGCATGGGTACGCGTGCTATACGGACGTAAGGAGGGCAAGGACTACCCTATCGACCGCTCTGGTGCGATTATCGGGCGAAGCGAGCTGGCGGATGTACCCCTCCGAGGCGACCCTTCGGTTGCCCCTAAACACGCTGAAATACTTATTCAGAACGGTCGTTACTATCTGATACCGCATTCCGAAGTGCTGTTGAATGGGCAACCTGCACCTGTTCAAGCCGAACTTCATGATAATGACCAGCTCCAGATAGGCAGTTTTACCCTGCTCTTTCAGTTGCGTGCGGGAGCACATCAGCCTCGCCCTCGCGACCAGGTGCGTGCGCCTCTTTCGGCTCCGCCCCCTGTGCCTGCGGGGGCATGTCCCTATTGCGGTCAGCCGAAAGACCCTCTCACAGGCATGTGTGCATGCTCGGTGACACCTGCTGCCTCCTCATTCAGCCCGACCTCAAGTGCGCCCTCCCCTGCTTCTGTTGCTGTGGCAGTAGGCACAGCAACTGCGTTAGTGGGGTTGGAGCCTCCATTCGCTGGGCAACGGTTTCCTATCCCACCCTCAGGCTTGACCATCGGACGAGAGGGTGACAATGCTCTTGTGCTGTCCCATCCTACCGTGAGCCGACATCACGCGCAGCTTGCCTTCGAGGCAGGCGAATGCGTGCTATACGACCTGAACAGCACCAACGGCACTTTCGTCAACGAACAGCGCGTCATGCGCCAGCCTCTCAAACCCGGCGATATAGTGCGCTTCGGGGGTGTGCGCTTTCGAGTGGAGTAACGATGTTTCTCTTCTAATTGGGAGGGTAGCCATCGCACAAACCGAGAGAAAAAAGCTTCGGAAGCAGGAATCGAAGAGAAGGTGGTGTATACTTAACCCTACTGCCCGCAGGCGGGTTAGTTAGTCGGATGCGGTTGGGGTGTTCCAGCCGAAAACGCTCTCCTTTACGCCTATAATTGCAGGTGTCCCCTTTCCCACGGGCACAGTTGCCCCCTCTGATGCATGCATGGATCCCAAACAGTGCGGTTGGTGTGCTGCCTAAACTTATTTGGAGGTGTTCAGATGAAAGAGTACAAAGCACACGAGCACGATAGCTGTGCCCTTATCGGGCTGGTTCGGAAAGACTGCGCCACTCATGGCGCGATACGACGCACTCTGCGCGCCCTTGAGAAGATGGCGCACCGCTCAGGCAGTGTGAATGGCGAGTCGGATGGCACAGGTGTGATGATTGACCTGCCCCGCCAACTGTGGGCACATCACCTGCAGGCGCGCGGACTTACACCCCAGACCGCCTACCATCCTAACTTTGGCGTAGCGCACCTGTTTCTACTCCATTCAGAGCGAGCACGCGCCGAGCAGTGGCTCCAGCACGCTCAACAGGTCTTACAGGCGCATCACATTGAGACGCTGGGCATATGGCTAGGAGGCACCTATTCCGATGCGCTCGGTCCGAAAGCGAGGCAGACCGAACCGCTGTTTGTTCAGACAGCCTTCTTAGTGGAAAGCGAGAACCCCGAACGCGCCCTCTTCCACGCCAGCCTCCAGTTGGAGCGAGAGACGCCGATACATGTCGTTTCCCTCAGCCGAACGAGCGTGGTCTACAAGGTCTATGGCAGTGTCTCCACTCTCCTGCGCTACTATCCCGACCTGACCAACCCTCTGTGCCAGAGCCAGATGGTGATTGGGCACTGTCGCTACTCCACGAACACTTGGACGACTTTCGAACGCGCTCAGCCGTTTGCTCTGCTCGGTCATAATGGCGAGATTAACACGATTGAACGACTCCGCCGAGAGGGGGCGATGCTTGGCGTGCAGTTTGCCCCAGATGGCTCCGATTCGCAAGATGTTGACCGCCTGCTCCACCACCTGATTGTGGAGTACGGCTTTAGCCTTTTGGAAGCGATTTATGTTCTGTTCCCTCCCGTTGCGAGCGAAGTGGAACACCTGCCAGAGCCAATGCGCGGAGTGATCGAGCATTATCGTCGTGCATTTGGACCGTTCGCGCAGGGACCCGCAGCGATAGTGGCGCGTTGGGGCAATCAGATGGTGGCGAGCGTCGATGCGATGGGACTGCGCCCTCTCTGGTTCGTGGAGACGGTGAAAGATTTCGTGTTCACCAGCGAGCGCGGGGTGCTGAGTATCGAGACCTTCCTTGCTGACCCTGTGCCCCTTGCGCCCAGCGAGAAGCGTTGCCTTACGATAGCGCAGAATGGGCGTGTGAGCGTGCAGGAGGTGGATGTTAGCCCTCACCCACCCCAGCCCTCCCTCTCCCAGTGGGAAAGGGAGGGAGCCGACTCCCCTCTCCCTATGGGAGAGGAGCTGGGGGTGAGGGCGAACCGAGAAGCGCACGGGCGAGACGCCCGTGCTACAGAGAGCGAGGAGCAGGAGTTGAGGGCTGAGCTCCTACCTCTCTTCGGCTGGACACACGATGAAGCCAAAATCATCGAAGCGATTGCCGACACAGGCAACGAGCCGATTGCCTCGCTCGGCTACGATGGACCGCTGGCATGCATTCACCCCGAAGGGATGAACCTCAGCGATTACTACCAAGAGCTGGTTGCCGTCGTCACCAACCCCGCTTTAGATCGTGAGCGCGAAACCGAACAGTTCAACACCGAAGTCTGGCTCGGTAAGCGACCGTCGCTCACACCTGAGCCTCAGCCTGCCAGTTGCCTCCGCTTGAAAACGCCACTCCTGCTGGATATCGATTCGCTGATCACGCAGGGTTATTTTGATAGGGAAGCAGTAGGTCGGCTCTCACTCACCTATGACCTTGCCGAAGGAAGCGAGTGTGCCCTCCAACGGCTCTGCACTCAAGCGATAGAAGCAGTGCGTCAGGGGGCGACTCTGCTGGTATTGGACGATTCGGAGGTGCTTAGCACGCCAACCGCCTTCCTGGACCCCCACCTCACAGTAGCAAGCATCGACCGCGCACTTCGCTCTGAGTGGCTGGATGAACCTAACCTACACCCCAGCGAGCGCAACCTTCGAAGACGCTGTAGTCTTATCCTGCGTTCGGGGGCGATACGCTCCCTGCACGACATCGTGTTTGCGCACAGCCTCGGCGCGGATGCACTTGTGCCCTATATGCTCTATCGGGTCGCTCTTGGCAACGCCGAGAACCCCGAAGAGCGACTTCGGAATGTGATAGAAGGGCTGACGAAGGGCATCGAGAAGGTGATTGCCACGATGGGCACTCACGAACTGCGGGGCTACGGCAAAAACTTCGCAGGCATCGGGGTCAGCACGCCGATTGCCGAGACTCTGGAGTGCCCAAACTTCCTCGGAAGCAAGCAGGTCGGCTTCAGTTTCACACGCTGGGATGCCGAGATTCGCCGTCGGTTGGAGGCGATGCAGAACGAAACAGCCAAACGCCCAAACGCGCCCCTGCCCCGCGTGCCCCGATTCTATCCGCAGGTGTGGAAGACCGCTGGGCGAATGGCGCAAGGTTCCGCCACGCCCCAAGAGTTCGAATCGCTTCTTCACCAGCTTGAAAGCGACCGCCCCGTTGCCCTGCGCCACCTAATCGGCATACGCTATCCCGACCATTCACCCGTTGCGCCCGAATCGGTAGACCTCAGCATCGGCGGACACGACCTGCCGTTCCTAATTTCGTCGATGTCGTTCGGCTCACAGGGGGAGGTCGCTTACACGGCGTATGCCGAAGCAGCTTATCGATTGAATATGCTCTCCTTCTCAGGTGAAGGAGGTGAACTGCCACAACTTATCGGACGCTACCCGTTCCATCGGGGTCAGCAGGTGGCGTCGGGGCGGTTCGGAGTGAACGCAGAGTACCTCAACTCATCTTACTGGCTCGAAATCAAGATTGGGCAGGGCGCGAAACCAGGCGAGGGCGGACACCTGCCCGGGCGCAAGGTGACCCAAAAGGTGGCACAAGTGCGCTATGCCGTGCCCGGCACCGACCTTATCTCACCCAACAATAACCACGACCTCTACAGCATCGAAGACTTGGCGCAACTCATCAGCGAACTGAAGACGGTCAACCCCCGTGCGAAGGTCGTGGTGAAAGTGCCTGTGGTGGCGAATATCGGGGTGATTGCGGTCGGGATTGCGAAGGCGGGCGCGGATGTAATCACGCTATCGGGCTACGATGGGGGCACGGGCGCTGCGCGGGCACATGCCATTCACCGAGCGGGACTGCCCGTGGAAATCGGACTTCACCTCGCTCACCACGCGCTGGTGCAGGCAGGTCTGCGCGACTCGGTGGAGCTCTGGGCGGACGGTGGCATTCGCTCGGCAACCGATATCGTGCGGATGGTGCTACTGGGTGCGAACCGTGTCGGCATGGCGACGCTGGCGATGGTCGCAATCGGATGTACTATCTGCCGGGGTTGTCAGACCGACACCTGCCATGTCGGCATCGCCACCCAGATGACCACTGTGGAGCAGGCGCAGGAGCGTGGGCTGAAACGGTTCGAACCTCAACAGTACGACCTCGCAGTGGCGCGACTGGTTCAGTTCTTCCAAGCGTTGGGCGATGGGGTGCGCCAGCTGGTGGCTCGGTTGGGCTATGACCGCCTCCAGAGCCTCGTCGGACGCGCCGACCTACTCTACCAACTGAGCCATACCGACACGGTCGACCTCAGCCCGCTGTTCGTCTCGGCTCCGCTCCCCGAACGGCGCGAAGGGAACAGTTCCCGTCGCATTTCGCGCCTACGCTCCTACACCACCCAGTGGATTACCCAAGCGATTCTGAGCGAAGTCGACCGCTCACCCGAAGGGATTGTCTACGAAGACACCGAGCTGGAGGCGATGGACCAGGCAATCGGGGCGCACCTTTCGGGCACAATCACCCGCGCACGAATTGGGCTACCTACGCCCAAGGGCTACTCGGAGTGGATGCCCGAAGGTCTCAAGAGCGTCAGCCGAATAGACCTCTGCCTGCGCCAGACGCTGGCGGGGCACGGACTTGGGGCGTTCAATGTGCCTCCACTCGCCATTCGTGTGGAAGGTGGTGCGCAGGATGGCGTCGCCAAGAGTGCCTGCGGGGGGATGGTAGCGGTGTTGAAGGGCACAAACCTCTACGGGGCGCGCCTCGATGGGAGTGTGGGCAAGAGTTTCGCCTACGGCGCCCAGCGCGGGCTTTTCATCGTGCAGGGCTATGCCGATAGTCGCGCCTGTGTGCGCCTGTCGGGAGCGGAAGTGGTGTTCGGGGCGCGCCTGCAACATCCTGTTGACGCCGACCCACTGCCCTGTCTCGACCGCGCCCACCTGAAAGGGTTCGCCTTTGAGTATATGACGGGCGGTCGCGTGGTGGTGCTGGGCGACCCTGGACCGTATCTTTGTGCAGGAATGACTGGGGGAGTGGTCTACATCAAACTCTGGAGCGAGTGGGGCTTAGATGAGAATGCGCTTCAGAGTCGGTTGGCACGTGGGGCAAAGGTGCGCATCCTGCCCGTTCAAAGCGACGACCTAAACGACCTCAGGCGGTTGCTCCTGCTTTATGCCCACGAATTGGACACCAGCCAACAGCACGAGGAGGCAAACGCCATCCGCCAAATCGTAGCGAACGAACTCCACCAGTTCGTCAAGATTGTGCCGATGAATCAGCAAGAAGACCAGAGCGTCTCGACGGAGTGAGTCTTTCCAGAGCCGTTGGGTCCGACCAGCACCGTTAGAGGACTTAGTTCTAAGGAGATGTCCGCCAACGAACGATAGTTGCGAACCACAAGGTGCGTTATTCTCACACGAGGTAGAGTGCGCATTTGCCACCTCAACTGTGATTATACCTCTTCCAGCAGGTACAATTCGCCTGCTATGGAGTGGGCGACGAAAATCTTGAGCTGGACGCTCTGGATGCCTGTGATTGGCGCAGGCTTGGTCATCTTAACTCCCCGTCGGCAGGAACTGGTGGCGCGTGCCGTCGCAATCGTGATTGCGCTCATCACGCTGGGATTGGCGGGCGTCTTGATTGCGAACTTCGACTCCCAGCAATCGGGCTATCAGTTTGTAGAGCGCGTGGCGTGGCTTCCCGATTATGGGGTGCAGTATCTCCTCGGTGCCGATGGGGTGAGCATCTGGCTCGTGGGGTTAACCGCTCTGCTGACCGTGTTAGCCCTTCTCTTCTCCTTCACGATTACCCAGCGCGTGCGCGAGTTTCTCGTGTGGATGCTGGTGCTGGAAACCGCACTGTTAGGCGTGTTCATGGCGCTGGATTTGATTCTGTTCTATGTGTTCTTTGAACTCACGCTGGTGCCCTCTTACTTTCTGATTGCGATATGGGGCGGGCGCAATCGGGCGGAATATGCCCTCAAGTTCTTCCTGTACACCTTCTTGGGGTCGTTGTTGATGTTGCTGGCGACGATTGTGCTGGCGTTTGAACACCAGCGCGCGCTCGGCGTGATGACCTTCGAACTGGAGCGACTTCAGGCGTTCGTGGCGTCGGGAGCAGTTTCAGGTGAGCTCTTGCGGTGGCTCTTCTTGGGCTTTGCGATTGCGTTCGCTATCAAACTCCCATTGGTGCCGTTCCACACTTGGTGGCCCCAAGCGATGGGCACAGCCCCCATCCCTCTCATAGTGGTGTTCCTGAAGACAGGGGCATATGGGTTCCTGCGATTTGCAATCCCGCTCTTTCCTGAGCAGGCACAGGCGCTCGCACCTGTTGGGATTGCGCTGGGTGCGATTGCGGTGGTGTATGGGGCAATCTTGGCGGTTATGCAGTACGATATGCGCCAAGTTGCGCTCTATGCGGTGGTGAGCCACGCAGGTTTCATCATCATGGGGCTATTTGCGCTCAACGAGCAGGGATACATCGGGAGCGTGATTCAGCAACTCAATCACGGTATAACCATGTCTGCGATGTTCCTTTTGCTGGGAATGCTGGAGCTTCGCACGGGCACGCTGGATGTTGACCGATTGGGCGGTCTGAAGGCGCAGATGCGGGTCTTCTCTGCCCTTTTCCTGATAGTCATGCTCTCTGCAGTTGCGCTTCCGGGCACAAATGGCTTCATTGGGGAGTTCCTGTGCCTTTTGGGAGCGTATCAAGCCTCGCATGCGGGCATGGTGGGGGTCGGTTGGGTGGTGTTAGGCTTGCTGGGCACGGTTCTGGCGGTGGTCTATATGCTCTGGATGTTCCAGCGCGCCTTCTACGGTCCGTCCAAGGCGATTGCAGAGGGCAACCAATGGGTAGACCTGCGCCCCCACGAGGTTCTTCTACTTGTGCCTCTGATTGCGCTCATTTTCTGGATAGGAATACGCCCTATCACCTTCACTCGTCCGATGGAGCCTTCGGCGCAGAGTTTCGTATCTCGCGTATCGCCCGAAGGTGCTCCTCATAAGTCCGCGAGAAGCGATGATACAAGTCGGGCTGAGCCACATAGAACAGATAGTCGGTCTCTGCAGGGTTTAGCACCGCTCGGATACTCGCCAAGCCCGGACTTGCGATAGGACCAGGCGGTAGCCCCCGATGGAGGTAGGTGTTGTAGGGCGAGGGATGCGTGAGGTCGCGATAGAGCACCCGCTCTTTCCAAAGCCCCATTCCATACAGCACGGTTGCATCGATCTGGAGAGGCATATCGCGCTTCAGGCGATTGAAGATGACCGAGGCGATCTTCGGGCGTTCATCGTCGTGATACACCTCCTTTTCCACCATCGAGGCAATCGTCAGCAGGGTATGGAGGTCCAGTTGGCGTGTGGACATCTGCTCTTTGAAGGGGAGATAGACCTGCTTGTAGGTGGCGGTGAGCATCGCACGGATTGCCTGCTCTGCGCCTGTGCCGGGCGGAAGGCGGTAGGTGCTGGGAAATAGATAGCCCTCCAGCGACACCCCTTTTGGCGGGAGGGGCAAGCCGATGTCGGCAAAGCGATCGGGCTGGTTTGCAAGGGCAAGGAACTCTTCTGCATCTGCAATCCCGCGCTCGTGAAGTCGCTCCGCGATGCGCTTTAGCGTCCATCCTTCGGGAATGGTCACCCAGTTGCGGGTGAATCGCTCGTGGATGAGGATGTCGGCAATCTCGAACAGGCTCTGATTCGGGCTGAACTCATAGTCGCCTGGTGCAACGGTTGCCTTGCCGTTCCAGCGAAGCCATAATGCCAATAGGCGTGGGTTGCGCACCAGTTTGCGCTGAGCCAGCCGTTCCGCTATCTGTTCGGGAGTGGTCGGTTCACGCACGCGAACGAGCTGGGGCTGAAACTGGCGCGTTAGGGGGCGCGTCTCCCGATAGAACCAGTACCCTGCCCCCCCGAATCCAACAAGAAGCAGTCCTACCAAGAACCACTTGAACCTCTTCCCTAATCGACCCATAACAGAGCAGTATCTGCGAATCGCAAGTTATGCAGTGCTGGTTCTACGACGCCCGACGAGCCACACGACAAGGCGTGCACCACCTGTTAAAACTCCAATAAAGAGCAACGAAAGAATCCAAAACGCAGGGCTGACCATCGCAAAGCTCATCTCGCGCTCCATTACCACCCACGAGTAGCCCAGTACCCCTATTGAAACGCCCACGAGCCAGGTGAGGGGAAAGGCATAGCGCGGGGGCGTAGCACGATAAAGCCCTACAAGCAACGCCACCAGAAACCACCCTACACCGAACGGAATAGCCACACGCACCAGATAGCCAACCGAAGGAATCCCCGAGTGGTGGTGGTAAACCCCTATCACCGTGAACAACAGAAGCGCCAGCCCATCATAGACAATCCATCGCACGCGCATACTCTAAGGATACCTTTAGAGGTTCATCGCTTCCAATTGGCGGGCTTGCTCCTCAGCAATCAAGGCGTCGATGAACGGTTGGATATCCCCATCGAGCACGCCCTCTAAGTCGTGCAGGGTCAAGCCGATACGGTGGTCGGTAATGCGTCGGTCGGGGAAGTTGTAGGTTCGGATTTTCTCAGAGCGTTCGCCTGTTCCGATTTGGGTTCGGCGTTGTTGGTCGCGTTCTGCGCGCAGTCGCTCCTGTTCCAGTTCGTAGAGGCGCGTTCTGAGCAGGCGCATCGCCCGCTCCTTGTTCTGCAGTTGCGAACGCTCGTCCTGACAGGCGACCACGATGCCCGTCGGCTTATGAGTGATGCGCACTGCGGTCTCATTCTTTTGCATGTGCTGACCGCCCGGTCCTGAAGAGCGGAAGGTCTCGATAATCAGGTCTTGCGGGTTGATTTGGACATCGACCTCTTCGGCTTCTGGAAGCACTGCCACGGTTGCGGTAGAGGTATGGATACGCCCCCCACTCTCGGTGATGGGCACGCGTTGGACTCGGTGAACGCCCGATTCGTGCTTCAGCTGGCTATATGCGCCCTCTCCTTGAATGCTGAACACGACATATTTGAAGCCCCCCAAGTCGCTTGGCTCAGCGTCTAAAACTTCGTATTTCCAGCCTTTGCGCTCGGCGTAGCGGGTGTACATGCGGAACAGGTCGCCTGCGAAGAGCGCCGCTTCCTCTCCGCCTGCTGCCGGGCGGATTTCGATAATCACATTCCGCTCGTCATTCGGGTCGCGGGGCAAAAGGCGCGCGGTGAGGGCACGCCCATACTGCTCCAGCAGTTTTTGGGCGTTCTCCTGCTCTTCCCGTGCCAGCGCAAGCAGGTCGGCATCGTCGCTGGTTTCCAGTATCTCTTGTGCCTCGCGCAGGCTTTGTTCCGCCTGCTGATAGCGAGCGTACAGGTCTTTCAGCTCTGAGAGTTCGGCATGCTGTTTGCCCAATCGCTGAAGTGCCTGAGGGTCTGCAAGCACCTCCGGGTTCGCAAGTTGCGCCTCCACTTCGGGCAGGCGGGCAAGAGTCTGCTCAAGGCGTGAGCGCAATTTCTCTGGTAGCACGGCATAATTCTACCCTTTATGCCCGCCAGAACAGGATGCCCAGAAGCCCCACCACGACCGCAACCACTATCAGGCTCGCCCACTTCTCTTGGCGACTGAGCTGGAACTGACGCCAATTAACCGCCAACACCACAACCGCCATCGGCACTAAGGCAGGCAAGGCTGGCGCTACCTCCAACACCACCACCATCAGATAGAGCCATAGCACCAAAAACAAGCCGATGGCGGTGGCACGCGTGCGTAGCCCGAACCGATAGAGACAGACCGCATAGAGCGCAAGAAACACAAAGTCGCCCGCACCAATCACCGCAACAGGCACGATTCGCTGAACCTCTTGGGCAGGGGTCGGAACCGCTGGAATCGCCACGGTCGCCTTCTCGGCAACCTCAGGGGCTTTCTCTATCACCTGCTTCACAAATCCGCCTGGCGCCAACACCGTGAGGGTATCGATCAGTGCCGCAAGGGGCACAATCGGCACCAGCAGGTTCTTCTCACGCACAACCCACGAGACCAACGCTCCTAACCCGATTGCCCATATAATGGTCAAATAACCATGCAAACAGCGAGCGAGAACCTGCATGCTAACAGGGGGCAGATTCTGGGCATTCCAACCCAACCAAATGGGCATCATCAGCACACCCACCCACAACAAAAGCCCCCCAATCAGGAACACAAGAACAAGCCCTCGACGCGCTTCCAACAGGCGCGCCCCTGAAAATACCAATCCCAACACCGACGCCATTAGCAATAGGGTACTGACCAGCGTGGCATAACGCACCCAGTCCAGCGGAACCCGAATGAACGGCGTGCCCCCTTGCAGGAGCCAGTATAACCCGCTCCATAGGAGCCACGCCCAACCTGCAGGCAGATTCCATACCCTTGAGACCACAACAGGACTGTTATACCTTCTTGAGAGACCCAGGGCACTCCACCCCCTCCCTATCAGTTCCCTATGCGAGCGTGGGGAACTGCTAACGACTTGGTTTCCCCCACTTACGAGGGAAATCTGAAGGAGGGGGCTAAAACTCCTACCTGAAAAGTCAGCCAAGACTCTGGAAAGTGAACCAAAATCGTGAACCCTCGTCAGCCAGTGGGCGGGGGAACCGGGAAGGGGGTTCGCCCCACCCATTGTGCGAACACACCCTTACTGAAGCAGTTTCCATTCCGCCTCGCTGAGTTGGGTCTTGCCCGTCGGGCTGATTTGGATGACGGCACGCTCCAGCCTTAGGATAATCTCCTCGCCCAGCGACAGGTACGGGCGCAGTTTCGGCTGACGCCTCAGCAATTCGAAGTAAGCGTCGCTATAAGCTTCAATCTGGATAAGCGGGAGCTTCTCGTCGGGCTGATAGCGACTGTCAATCCACTGATTGCCCTTTCGGTAGAAGGTGCGCTCGCCAATGTTGCGGATGCGTTGTGGGGCTTGTTCGAGCACATCCCGCGACAGATAATAGGGACTGCCAAGAACTTGTCCCTGTAGTGCTTCTGGAACCTGCCCAGTGGGTGCGGACGGGGCAGGAGCTCCGAATCCTCCCGCACCTGCTTTTTTCAGTTGCTGGACGGTCTGGCTCTGGTCGACGGCGGCGCGTCCACTGTCGGGCGCATAGTTGAGACGAAGTTCCAGGCGCTCCATCACTTCCATGCGCGGCACCACCATATCCTCCTCGATAAGGAACGAGGTAAAGGGGGTCACGATGCCGTACTCTTGAGCGAGGCGAATAATCTCGCCGCGCACCTCGTTGTTCTGGTGCAGGCGCCACTCATCGAGCAGGTAGCCGATTTTGCGGGTAGCCCACAGGCGCGGGATGAAGTCCATCGAGTCGGCGCGGGTGGGAAACTCCGCCACTTGGCGGATGCGCTCCCTGCGCTGGCGTGCCAGCCCCTCCAGCACCACCGCCGCGCGCCCGTTGCCACGATAGCGCCCGACAATCACCAACTGGTCACCCTGAAACAGGTCAGGTAGCTCCACGGGGTAGATGTCGTAGGCATCGATGCCTTCAAGCGACAGGCGTAGGTCGGTCAACAGGGGCAGATCGATGCGGTCATAGAACTGTGCGAGCTTGGCTTCGAGGTTCTCCTCTGGGCGCACATAGTCGGGCGCGCCCCGATTCTGCTCGCAAAGCTTGTCTAACAGGTGCACATTCACATCGTAGCCCACGCCAAAGGCGAAGAGGCGGATGGCCCGTTCCTCGTTCAACTCGCGCACGGCTTGCAGGATACGCTCTGGGCTGGTCTCCCCAACCGTGGGCAAGCCGTCTGTAAGGAACACAACGGCACGCAGGGCAGGCGTGCGCTCGATGGGCAGACTGCGGAACGCTTCACGCAGGGCATCAAGGATGTTCGTGCCCCCGCGCGCGTCCAACGCCTCCACCTCCCGAAGTGCCCGCTGTACATTCTCACGCGTGGCAGGCACCAGCGTTTCGAACAGTTTCGTCGGTTGCTCGTTGAAAAAGATGAGATTGAACTTGTCGCCCTCCCGCAGGTTGCTCAGGCAGTAGCGAAAGGCGGCTTTCGCCTGCGCAATCTTGTCGCCTGCCATACTGCCCGTGCGGTCGAGCACGAACATCAGATGTTTGGGCAGTCGCTCCTCGCTTTGCTGGGGGCTGGGCGTGAAGAGCATCAGGAAGTAACCATCGCCAACGGTTCGATAGGTGAACACTTGGAGGTCATACAGCTGGGTCGTGCTGGCAAAGTAGAGCAGGAAGTCGCGTTCGGGAATGAGATTGCGTCCTTCCCACTGCACGAATGCGCGGGTTGCCGTCTCGCGTCGTATCCACGCCTCTGGGTGCGAGGGGCTATAGAGGCTACTCAGCGGTTCGCTGGTGCGCACCTCAACCTCCACACGCACCCGCTCAGTCGGGCGTGTGAGCGCGCGAGCGACGCGCAAGGGCAACCGATAGCCTACCATCCCGCCCGTGCGGGGCAGGGTCTCGGCATAGCGGAGGGTGATGCGGCGCGAGTCGTTCGGCGGGATGGGGAACACGCGCGCCCGCAAAAGCCCTTGCTCGGCAAACTCTAACAGCGCGGGATCACGACGACGGCGGACATAGCTCTCATAGATTCGGCGCGCCTCATCGGCAGACACCAGACGCGCCTCGATCTCCTTATCGCCCACCGACATCGTGAAGCGACTAATCGCTGCGCCTCGCGGAACAGGGAACCAATACTCTGCCTCCTGCGGCACGGACGATTCGTTCACAAACAGTTGCTCGATGGTCGTCTCGGCAAGACTGTCGCGAATCACGACGCGGATGGTGTGCTCCTTCACGCGGAACGGTCGCCAATCGCGGATTTGATGGTCTGGGGAAGTGTCGTCAGGCACAATCAGCACGCCCTGCGCCATCATCGGCGCAAGCAAACTTAGCCACACAAGCCCTGTAATGCTGAATCGTCGCATAGTGCGCCTCCTTCGCATCAAGTTAGACGCTCTGAGGCGGGCAGAAGTTACGGGGATGGAGACGATTGACCAAGCAGGGTGAACAGATCAGGACACCCGTGCTACGCTCCAAACCGTTGCAATTTCGATTCCGAAATCGATTTTTCGCCCCAACCCGTGCTATAATGCCTGTAGGCGAAGAAAATCGCCACAGGAGGTAACATGATGAGGTACAGATTCGGATTAGGGATTGCGCTTGCCACTGTGCTGGCAGGCTTTGGGTACGCACAACCGTTCACCTATCAGGGCATGCTCAAACAGAACGGCAGCCCTGTGAACGACACGCTCAGTATGACCTTCACACTCTACGACGCGCTCACGGGGGGGAGCCAAGTTGGTCCCACCATTACCCAGGATGTCTCGGTACAGAACGGCTTGTTCACCGTGTCGCTCGATTTTGGGTTGGTGTGGAACGGCTCTGACCGCTACTTGGAGATTGCGGTGGGTTCCACCGTGCTGTCGCCCCGTGTGAAGATTAACCCTGTGCCGTATGCCTCGTTCGCCCTGCGTCCGTGGCAGACGGGTGGGAGCAACCTCTTTTACACGAATGGGAATGTCGGGATAGGCACGAGTAGTCCCTTCGCCCCCCTCTCGTTAGGCGGTGGGAACGCCAACACCAAACTGGCACTCTGGCAAGGACCCAATCCCGGAGACCTGATGGGGTTCGGGATCGGTCCCAACCAGTTTCGGCTCCACCTGCACCACTCAGGCAACCGCT
>FWPU01001216.1_pt1 | contig 79287 bp, 58 predicted proteins | sample 2228361 | NCBI WGS metagenome assembly FWPU01 (sample SAMEA103939777, study PRJEB20133) | metagenome | reverse complement strand
TCTTTGCCGAATCAGGTCCAACAATTTCTACTACTCTTTCTGCGCCTTTTTCAGCAACCCATCTCGCTCTTTGAAGAAATCCATACCAATCCTCCATAGATATATTGTTATCCTGCACTTGACCATCATTCATCTCTTTATATGTTGGGAACGAACCGATATGGATAAGTTCATTGCTTAACAGCCCTGAGTAAAGAACTGTATATTGATATGCGAGAGCAAAATCCGCAGATGCACCCGCTACAATTGCAGGTATCGCATATGGCAGATCTAAGTCTTCATCCGTGATCTGATTTGGGTTTTCAACTTCGAGATTCGGCTTGCATCCCGTGTAAATTACTGCTAAAACAACCAGGAAAATTAGGCTTAATATCTTTTCTCTCATAAACTCCTCCATAAGTTTGTTATTTTTTAACATAAGTTTGTTATTTTTTAAAAACGGCGGGCGAAGGAACTCGCCCGCTTTTATTATTTAAAATTCAACGCTAAGTGTGAAGAAATACTTTGACGCCTGTGGTACAGTTAAGAAATCTGTACCCTGGTTCAAATTCGGACCAGGTCCGGCATAATTAACCTGTGGATCGGGTCCGTCATATTTCGTCCAAATTTTAACATTGCTCGCTGAGAATGTCAATGTAACTCTTCTTGAGCCAAAGAACCTTGTAAAGCTTGTGGGCAAGGTAAATGAAACACCAATCTCACGCAATCTAACAAAATCACCCTTTTGAACCCAGAGATCATCGGCTCTCCACTCATATTTCATCCACTCTTCCAACGCTTGCCTAAGCTCAACTGTATCCTTTGCCATAAACACTCTCTGCTGAGCTTCGATTTCAGGAGTATAAGTGTTATATCTTACCATAAATCTTGCGGTGTTATTATACACATAGAACTGTGTAGCCCATTCAACAAATGCATAGAAGCTCAATCTTCTAAACAATGTCAATGTTGCAGAGAACGAGCCATTCAGTTTCGGATAGGCATTGCCCAAAAATTCTTTCTCCGTGCCAACCTCAACAGCTGTAACAGCAATTGCATTCATTATAGTTCTTCTGTGGTCCGGACGTTGGAAGTTGTTTGGAGATCTAAGTCCTTTCCTATACTGATCAAGCAAAGTAAATGCGGCAGTCAATGAACCTTCCCTGATCCCTTTTAACTTATATCCCCAGAACGAATTTATCGGATAACCTTCTCTTACTTCACCTATTCCACCAAGTCCATATGGTAATGGTGCAGTTCCTCCAAGCGATGTGACCTTGTTATCATTAGTGGATAACATAAAGTTAACATCAAGAGAAACAGTAGATGTTGAGATAGGAATTGTCCTAATAGTAAGTTCAATTCCTTTATTCCTGACCTCACCAACGTTTGTAAGCTGCAAGTTCAACCACCCTTCCGATGGTGGATACCTCCTCAAAAGCAAAGCACCTTTTGTAATTTGTCTGTAATATGTGAACTCAATCCCTAACCTATCATTAAAGAACCCAGCGTCAAATCCAACTTCCAACTCGTCGCTTCTTTCGGGTTTAAGTTCCCTGTTTCCAATGTTAGCCGGTGTAACCGCAGGGGTACCATCAAGCCCAGCAACAGCATCCCAAGTTCTTTCCTTATCGAATACACCTGGAGCAAGTCCAGCTTGACCCCAAGCAACTCTTAATTTAATTGAATTCCAAAATCTCTTAGGCCAGAATCCAAGCTCAGAAGGTATAAAAGATGCTTGAACTTTTGGATAAAGAGCAAGTCCAAAGTCCGGACCAAAACCGCTATTACCATCAAGGCGCAGTGCACCCGTTACAAAGAATATGTTTGCAAACCCAATCTGCTCCTGTACAAAGGCACCACCATTTATCACTCTATACCTAAACTCGGTCGCTGTTCTCACCGCTCCAGCTGTAATAATTGTAACTCCTGGTGCTGGGAAATCTCTTCCCTGTCCAAAAACACGATAATCTGAATCAGCAAATCCTTGGAGTCCAGCGGTTAACGAAGATGTAACTTTATCTGATAATGCAAGGTGCCACGCAAGTGAATAATCAAGCGTCAACGAATAGAAAGTTCTTCTCTGATTACCCTTTAACCCATACGGATAATAGATGAAACCAAGTCCATACGGGAAGAGCTGTTCATTTTCTTCCGCTGTGACATCGAAACCAATCGTCAATTTTTGTCTAAACGTTCCAAAAGGTCTGTGACTCCATGTCACTCCACCTGTGAATGCATGGGTCGTTTGGAGATTATGTATTTCGCGGGCAGTATTTATCGGCGTAAATGGCTCCCCATAAGGATTTGTAGCTGTAGCTAAATTTCTTCTCGCAAGCAGAGCATTTGAAGTTGGACTAAAAATATTGTTATCACTAATCGGCCTCTTCAATCTTGAAAAAGTATAACCAGCTGTAGTTATAACATCCCAATTCTCTCCGCCAACAGCATTTAAATTACCCCTGAAAGATACACGCCTAAACCAATTTGATACAACAGAGCCAATTTCACTTTCATATCTGCCTGAAACATAATACCCAACGGTCGGCGTTCCACCTCTAATCGATGCAAAATATGCCTCATATGGTCCTGTTGATAACAAGTTATTAGCAAGCGGTTCACTTGCTACTTTTACGCTATCAGGGGTCCTACGAGCTCCAAGCGTAATTCTTTCACCATCTGGAAATACACCAATCAAATAACCAGTTTCGTAGAATCTCTTTGGAACTCTTATTCCACCACGCTCAACCGTAAAATTAATCGTTGGTTGACCCGTGACACCTTTTTTTGTAAAGATTTGAATGACGCCATTTGCTGCCTGTGTTCCATAAAGTGTAGTAGCAGCAGCTCCTTTTATAACCTCGATCCTTTCAACATCAGCTGGGATTATATCATTTAATCTCGATGGATGCTGTCCGCCCGTCCAAACAGTACCATAGTCAATAGCCGTATTATCAACCCTAACGCCATCTATATAAATCAACGGCTGATTATCTTGGGACACACTTACCAATCCCCTTATCCTTACAGCTGCACCGATTCCTGATTGTCCAGTGCTTGGGAGGGCAACAAGTCCAGAGACCCTACCTTGCAAAACCTCAGTTATACTTCTAACTGGAGCTATTTCAATATCTCTGACCGTAATAGTTCCAATTGTATTTCCAACGCTTCTTTTTTCAAGAGCGGTACCTGTCCCGGTTACAACTATCTCATCCATTTGTATAGCTGATGGTGCCAAGTGGAAATCAACCGTCACCGTTTCCCCAGGTCCAACGGTCACATCCTTTGTCCGTGAACCATAACCAATAAATCTTGCCTGGACTTTGTAAGTGCCAGGTCTGACATTTTTGATAATGTAATTTCCGTTTATATCCGTAGCTGAACCAAGCGTCGTCCCAACGATGATAACCGAGGCTGCAGGAAGCGGATTGTTCGTCTCACGGTCATAGACCGTCCCTCTAATCTCCCCAAATTGTTGGGAAAATAATAACCCTGAAAAAAGGACTAACATAATTATAAATAACGTCTTCCTCATATCTAATCCTCCTACATATTTTTTAAATTAATTTTTAATGCGAGAAAAAATATAAAACGCGTTGATCAATAAAGATAATGGTAAGATTTAATACACCGAGAAGAGAGTAGCTATTTATTCGTTAGTGCACCTCCTTAATTTAATTTTGTTTTATCTAGCGATCTACTCGAAAGAACGTCGATATTTATTATCTAGAGGTGCAGTTTCAGAAGGAATATTTTTTATTTATCAAATTAGCAGGGCTTGTATAGAAAGAACAACACTGTTTTTCTGTTCTGCGTATAATATAATAAATTCTTTTCTTTTTGTCAAGAAGTAGCGCGTGCGGGATTCGAACCCGCGATCTCCGCCTTGAGAGGGCGGTGTCCTAGGCCGCTAGACGAACGCGCCATAAAAATTTTTAAGAGCGCGAGACGGGACTCGAACCCGCGACACCCAGCTTGGGAAGCTGGTGTTCTACCAACTGAACTACTCGCGCTCTTTTGTAATAAATATAAATCAAGAAACATAAAAAATCAAGTTTTCATTGCTCGGCATACTTCACAGAACATCCGTACGGTTTGGTAATAGATATGCTCACGGGCTTATTGTTTAAAATTTCGTTCAAGGCATTTCTAACATAATTTATCTTCTCTTTTTTCTCTCCCCTTAGGTCGTCGATCGCGCCATTGTAAACAAGTTTACCATCTTTATCAATTATAAACATATGTGGCGTGGTCTTTGCATCGAACATCTTTCCAACCTTCCCATCAGGGTCAACCAAATAAGTGGTATAAACTGCGCCCCATTCATTGTAAATTTTCTTCAACTCTTTCGACTCGCGATAATCTTTATGCTTTGGGTTGGTAGAGTTTATAATCAACCAAACCACTCCCTTTTGTGTAAATTCATTTTGGACGCTCGTCATAATCTTTTCTTTGTAAACGCGTTGAACAAATGGACAATTCGGATTAGTCCATTCCAAAACGACGATCTTTCCTTTGAAATCGGATAACCTTACGGTTTTACCATCAAGATCATTCAAAGCAAAATCAGGAACGACACTGCCAACCCCAACTTTTTTATCTTCGCTTGAAAACAAAGATAACACAAAAACGAGAGCCGAAATTCCGAAAATTTGTACTATGTTCATATGTTTTTCCTTATTTTGTTTTTGTCAAATTGAGTTTTAATTCGTAGCCTTCGTTGTTTATAACGATAACACCGCTCAAAAAGTTCATCTTATCAGCAGGATTCACGGGGGTAGAAACTAACTTTATGTTTCCATTCTTAACTTTTACACTTTTAAAATCGATCAAAAATCCATCAACAATATCGGGATAAAAATCAACTAATTGATCAATGTTCTTCCCAGCGAGTTTAACGCTAACCAAATTCAAATTCCCCTTTTTCTCAACTTTGAAATCTTTTATTTCCAAACCTGACAATTCAAATTTTTTAGGTATTCTGTTTTTATAGTGCTCTATGAGTGCAATATCATTAGGGCTTGCTTTTTTAATCTTATATTCAACTGTTGCGTTTCCTGGCACACAACTTTCACTGCAGACAAGCCAATTTATTTTCGCTTTGATTACATTTTGTTTCTTTAATTTTTCTTTAGAAGTAATTTGTACTGGGACGAGCAAAACAACCTCTTTGTAATAACCGTATGAAACTATATCGCCATGGACAATTTTTTCGGGCAAAGGGAATTTAACTTCGCCTATTTTCGAATGAGTTAGGGCTTCAAATTTAATTTCGGGTGCAAGCCCCGCATCGCCGGGATTTCGCCAATAAATATACCAACCGGGACTTATCGAGAATTTAATTCCAAGATTAAATTCATCTGATGTGCCGTCCCAATTGGATATGATTTCAACTTTTACAATTCTTTCGCTTTGAGAGAACATAAAGGCTTGAAATAAAACCATTAAAACAAAGCTACGCGCCAATCTCTTCATACATTCGTTCAATTAAGTTGCGATATTTTTCCTCAACGACCTTTCTTTTAACTTTTAAAGTCGGTGTTAATTCACCATCTTCAATTGTAAATGGCTTATCAAGGAGTCGGAAGTTGCGTATATGCTCATGTTGAGCAAGTTCCTTGTTGATTCGCTTGATTTCTCTTTCAAACAGTCTGTAAATTTCATCCCTATGCAATAGATCTTTTTCATCTTTAAATTCGATCCCTTGTTGCTTTGCATAATCTTTTATCGCCTCAAAATCGGGAACTATCAACGCGGTCAAAAATGGTTTACCTTCACCAATTACAAGCACTTGATCGATATAATTTGATTGAACCAGTAAACTTTCAATAGGTTGTGGTGCAATATTTTTACCTCCAGAGCTAACAAAGATATGTTTCTTTCTATCGGTTATTACAAGGAAACCGTCTTCATCAAAATAACCAATATCACCTGTGTGGAACCATCCATCTTTATCGATCGCCTCGGCTGTCGCTTCTGGATTATTGTAATAACCAAGCATAACATTTGGACCACGAGCAAGAATCTCCCCATCTTCGGCAATTTTTATCTCAACCCCAGGGATTGGTTTCCCAACGGTTCCAAATTTATAGTCATCAAGTCGGTTTACGGTCAAAACCGGCGAAGTTTCTGTCAATCCATACCCTTCAATAATCTTTATGCCAAGGGCTTCAAAGAATTCACCAAGTTCTTTAGCAAGCGCAGCACCACCTGAGACGAAAAACTTTATCCTTCCACCCGTTCTTTCTTTTAATTTTGAAAAGACAAGTTTATTTGCAAGCGCATACTGAGTTTTAAGCCGGGCGGGAATTTTTCCCTTTTTGCTTGCTTGGACATACTTTCTCCCAACATCAAGAGCCCAATAGAAAATTTTCTTTCTTAGTGCTGGACCAGATTCAACTCCTTTAATTATCCTATTATAAAGTCGCTCAAATAACCTTGGGACCGATGTCATAACAGTTGGTCTTACCTCAAGCAAATTCTGAGCTATCGTGTCGATGCTTTCCGCAAGCGCCACTATACCGCCGCATGCAAACGCAGCGTAAAACCCAGCCATTCTTTCAAACGAATGTGAAAATGGTAGATAAGAAAGAAATGTATCCTCCGAAGTCATAGGAACAACTTGCGTTGCACTTAATATATTTGAGACAAGATTTTTATGCGTCAAAACAACGCCCTTAGGTTCCCCTGTCGTCCCAGACGTATAAATTATTGTTAAAATATCTTCAGGTTTAATTTGATTCATCGCATTTATCCAATAATCGGGATTTTTTGCTTTAAAATCTCTTCCAAGTTCCATTAACTCTTTCAAACTTAAAAGATAACTTGGTGCAGAAATCCCCTTATCCGTAAAAATTATAACCTTGTCAAGTGTTTTAACATCGTCGTAGATTTTCTCAACCTTCGAAAGTTGAACTTGATTTGAAACAAAAGTTGCCTTCACTCCCGCATTATTGAAAATATATTCAATTTGCTTTGCAGTCAAAGTCGGATAGACGGGAACGTCTATTATTCCTATTGTTGTCATCGTGAAATCAACGATTATCCACTCAATTCTATTTTCAGATACAAGCCCAACTTTATCTCCCTTTCTCAAACCAAGTGAAGCAAGCCCGAATGCAGTTAATTCAACCATTTCTCTTAATTCTTTATATGATAGCGGTTTATAAACCCCGGCAACTTTGTAAAGATAAGCTGGCTTTTCGGAATCGATAAAATGGCGCGTTATGACATCAAACATTTCTGCGATTGTTGAAAATGGCTTTACTACTGGCATAGAAATCCTCCTTTTTGATTTTAGATTAATTTCTCTCGATGACCGCAAAAGAAACTGCGTAATTCAAAGAGTGAGAAATTGAAACATGAAAAAGACAGGAGTTGAACTGTTCCTTGAGTTGATTATAGACAATTACAAAAGGTTTTCCCCTTTCATCATTTAAAACTTCGACATCTTTCCATTTGAATATCCCACTCCATCCAGTTGAAATAGCTTTACTGATCGCTTCTTTAGCTGCGAATCTCCCCGCAAGGTGCTGATAGGGATTTTTCTTTGAAAGGCAATAATCTATCTCCCGTTGGGTGAAAATTCTGCTTAACAAACGTTCCCCCCATCGTTCCGTTAGCGTTTTAAACCTTTCTATCTCGACTATGTCAACACCGATGCCAATTATCATTCCCAACCGTTTTCTTTTTTGATTATGTCGATCAATTCAATTATATCGTTTAACTCGTAATCTGCGCCTGGATTTTGGGTATTGAAAGTATCGCCGTATCTTGCGAATGCGGTTTTCATTCCAACCTTTTTTGCGCCGACGACGTCTCTCTCAGCCCAATCACCGACCATTATTGCCTCATTAGGCTCAACTCCAAGCAGTTTAAGCGCTTTTAAAAATGGGACTGGACTCGGTTTCCTTTCACCGGTATCATCAAATGTTATAACATGGTCAAAAATATGATGAAAGTTAAGATAACACAACCTCAACCATGCCTCACGCGCTGGTGCATCAGAAATAACCGCAAGTTTCAATCCCATCTTCAAAAGCGTTGTCAAAGTCATATAAACATGCGGATAAGGGACAAGAGCAGCTTCGCGAGCTCTTCTATATGCGACAATTCCTGCGGATAAAATTTCCCAATCGATCTTGCCGTAAATTTCTTTCAATAAATCATCAAAGACCTGTTGATATTCGATTCCTTTTTCAGCATAAATTCTTTCAATTCTTTGCTTAGCTTCCTCACACGAAATCTTCAAACCAGCATCTATCATCGCACTTATCGCAGCATCTATAGCCTGCCTTTTCATAGTCATAAAATCTACGAGCGTATTATCAAGGTCAAAAATTACTGCTTTTATCATCTTCTCAAATTCTTATTTAATCTCAATATCGCTTCTACACCTAAAATATAACTCAAATATCCAAAACCCGCAACATATCCTCTGCAAACAGGTGCTGTCACACTATTTCGCCTAAATTCCTCACCTTGCTCAGCCCTTGAATAAATATTTGATAAATGCACCTCCACAACTGGAATCTTCAAAGCAGAAATAGCATCTCTTATAGCATATGAATAATGTGTAAACGCCCCGGGATTTATGACGACACCATCAAAATCTGAATCGATTATTGAATTTAACTTGCTTACGATCTCACCCTCAAAATTGGATTGAAAAAATTCAAATTCAACCCCTGGAAATTCATCCCTCAAAATTTGATTTATCTCCGAAAGACTTATACCTCCATAAATTTCCGGCTCCCGCTTCCCAAGTATTCCCAAATTTGCTCCATTGATCACAAGTATTTTCATTCCTGCACCATTTTTAGCTTTGCGAGTTCATCTTCAATTATACTTTTAACGTTCTCTGGCATAAGGCTTTCATCAACTCCTATCTCAACGATGCTTTGTGCAAGAAGCGAAATCCTTTTCTGCGTATTTGCAAGTTTATTAATAACGATCATCTTTTGCTCTTTCAAAACGCAGTAACCGCCTTCAAAATCTCCTCGCTCATACCTCGGGATTAAACCAAGTCCTCGAACAAAATTTTCAAGTTCTTCAAGGATTGCTTCAGGTTTACGCTTTCTCATTGTTCCTCCACCGCATTAATTATAGAGCAAATACTTTTGTCTTGCTTTCAAAAAATTGTTCAACCCATCTCCCCACAATTTGATTATCTCCTCGGGCCTTTTCCCTTCATCGATCATCAATCTTATTTTGTCCGTTCCCCACAATCTATCCTGCCCGGATGTCCTCCACTTGAAGTCGTTTGGGAATAACTTTTTCAAAGTGTAAAGAATATAAACCGCTGTTTTCACAGGCTCAAACTTTTCACGATCATAAACTTTTAGATAAACTCCGTAACATTTTTCACCTTCATACTTCGGGTCAATTGTGACTTTTTCTATATCAACCGGAGTAAATTCAATCGGTTCAAATTTTACCCCGGAAAGTTTGAAAGAATTAAGCTCACTCGCAAACTTTTTCGCATCGATCCAAGGCGCCCCTATCCATTCAAAAGGACGTTCTGTTCCTCTGCCCTCGGAAACATTTGTGCCCTCAATGAAACATGTGGCAGTATAAACAGTTGCAGTTTCAAGCGTCATCATATTTGGTGATGGTTTAATCCAGGGTAAACCTGTTTGATCAAACCACATCTTTCTTGAATAGTTTTCCATCTTTATAACGCTTAAATCAGCTTTGACACCATTTTCAAGCCATCCCTCTTCATTGAACATTTTTGCAAGTTCTCCAACGGTCATCCCATGGGCAACTGAAATTGTATGAAGACCAACGAAAGATTTAAATTTGGGCTCAAGAGCTGGACCGTCAACATAAACGCCACGAATTGGATTAGGTCTATCAAGGACAATAAACTTTTTTCCTTGTTCAGCACACGCCTCCATACAATAACTCATAGTCGAAATGTAAGTATAAAACCTCGCCCCGACATCCTGAATGTCAAAAATTAAAACATCAATATCCTTCAGCATCTGTGGGATCGGTTTCCTCACCTCACCGTAAAGAGAATAAACAGGGATCCCGGTTTTTGTATCAACGCCGTGAGAGATGCTTTTACCATCTGGTACCTCACCTCTTATTCCATGCTCTGGACCAAATAAAGCAACGACTTTGACATCCGGAAGCTCATTTAAAACATCAACGATATGTCTCCCATCTGGCAAAATTCCAGTATGATTCGTGACAATTCCAATTCTTTTGCCCTTTATCAAATCGAGGTATTTTTCGAGCAAAACTTCAGCCCCAATTTTTACTCTGCTCTGGGAGAAAAGAAAAGATAAAAGCAAAAGGTTCAACACGATGATTTTTTTTATTTTTGTTAACTTCATCAGTCGAGCCCATTTGCTATTAATTCGCTTTGTGAAAAGAAGAAAGATATTTCAATTTTTGCATTTTCCACGGAATCAGAACCATGAATGATATTTTCCTGTTTGCTATCCGCATACAATCTACGAATCGTTCCCTCCTCAGCTTCCTTTGGGTCAGTTGCCCCAATTAATTTTCTAAAATCTTCAACAGCATTCTCCTTTTCAAGGACAAGGGCTACAACTCTGCCGGAATTCATAAATCTCACAAGGTCACTATAAAATGGTCTTTCGCGATGGATGTAGTAAAAAGCACCTGCTTGTTCAAGGGTAAGCTTAACCATTTTCATAGCGATGATTTTAAAGCCCGCTTCTTCTATATGAGAGATAACTTTGCCAATTAAATTTTTTCTAACGCAATCAGGTTTAAGTATAGCAAGGGTTCTTTCCATATGGGCTTATCACTTTGATTTTTTTGTTTTTCTCTTTGAAACTTTTTTCGCCTTTACCTTCTTCTTGGTCTTTGCGGACTTTGACGATGAAAACACAAAAACTTTTCTTTTGGGTCTTTCCCCAAGGACTTTTTTAACAGTCTTTCCTATAACAGCTGGATTTTCGATTACGTATATGCCAGCTTCAGAAAGTGCTTTAATTTTTTCTTGCGCAGTTCCTTTTCCACCCGAGATAATCGCCCCAGCATGTCCCATCCTTCTTCCTGGGGGAGCGGTTCTACCAGCGATAAATCCAAAGACTGGTTTATCAATGTAATTTTTAACGAACTCAGCAGCTTCCTCTTCTGCGGTTCCTCCAATTTCACCGATCATTACAATAGCTTCGGTTTCCGGATCTTCGCTGAAAAGCTTAATTATATCCGTAAATTTCGAACCAAGGACAGGATCTCCTCCAATCCCGACGCATGTCGATTGACCAAACCCAAGTTCGGTCAACTGTTTTACCGCTTCATAAGTTAATGTTCCACTTCTTGAAACGACACCAATATTACCTTCTTTGTGAATAAACCCAGGCATTATTCCAACTTTGGCTTTCCCCGGTGATATAACACCTGGACAATTTGGACCGATCAGACGTGAGTTTGAATATCTCAAATACTCATAAACTTGGATCATGTCTTTTGTTGGAATTCCCTCAGTGATGCAAACTATTAATTTAATTCCAGCATCCACCGCCTCAATTATCGCATCTGAGGCAAATGGAGCTGGAACGAAGATGATTGAAGTATTTGCGCCTTCTTTTTTAACAGCCTCACGGACGGTATTAAAAATCGGAATTTTACCATCCAAAAATGTGCCTCCTTTCCCTGGGACTACGCCAGCTACGACATTTGTCCCATATTCAATCATCTGTCTTGTGTGAAATGAACCTTCACCACCTGTTATCCCTTGAACAACAAGACGTGTGCTTTTGTCGACAAGTATTGCCATTAGATTATCAACCTTTTGTTTTTGAGTTTTATGTTCTTATTTGAAATTTTTCTCTAAAAAGTCGGAAACCGTCAAAATTGTACCTTCATCAAATTGTCTACCTATGATCTGCATCCCTATTGGTAAACCTTTTTTATCAAATCCCGCAGGAACATTTATCGCGGGAACACCCGCAAGATTTACAGAAACAGTATAAATATCGGACAAATACATTTGCAATGGGTCATCAACCTTTTCTCCAAGTTTAAACGCTGTTGTTGGTGATGTCGGTGTAATTATGACGTCGACTTTTTCAAATGCTTTATCAAAATCTTCTTTTATCAAACGTCTCACTTTTTGAGCTTTTCTGTAATAGGCTTCATAATAACCGGCGGACAAAACATATGTTCCAAGCATAATTCTTCTCTTAACTTCTGTGCCAAAACCTTCGCTTCTGGATTTAACATACATTTCATATAAAGTTTTAGCCTGAGGCGAGCGATAACTGTATCTTGCGCCGTCATAGCGGGCAAGATTTGAAGATGCTTCCGCTGTTACAAGTATGTAATAAGTCGGGATATTATATTCAGTGTGGGGCAGAGAAATTTTTTCGATCATTGCACCGCTTTCTTTCAAAAAATCAATTCGCTTTTGAATTGCCTTTCTTATTTCATCATCAAGACCTTCAGCAAAATATTCATCCGGAATACCAACCTTTAAACCCTTAACATCTTTATCGAGAAAACTCAAATAATCGGGGACTTGAACATCGGCTGATGTTGAATCATGCTCATCATGCCCCGCTATCACCTGCAAAACGAGAGCGACATCTTTTGTTGAATTTCCAAATGGACCTATCACATCAAACGAGGATGCAAATGCAACTAGACCAAATCGCGAAATTCTTCCGTATGTCGGTTTTAAACCATAAACGCCACAAAATCCAGCTGGCTGTCTAATTGAACCACCCGTATCAGAGCCAAGAGCGGTTGTCGAAAGTCCCACCGCAACAGCAACCGCGCTTCCACCGCTTGAACCCCCAGGCACTCGCTCTTCATCACACGGATTTAAAGTTGGTCCGAAATATGAATTTTCCGTCGATGATCCCATTGCGAATTCATCAAGGTTGGCCTTTCCAATTATAATCGCATCTTCTCTTAATAATCTTTCAACCGCAGTAGCATTGTAAAGCGAGACAAAATTTTCGAGAATTTTCGATGCGCAAGTGCACCTTTCATCCTTAACACAGATGTTATCTTTGACTGCAATAACCATACCAGCAAGTTTTCCCGCTTTTCCATCTCTTATCTTTTCATCGATCCTAACAGCTCTTTCTATTGCCTTCTCTTCAAAGACACTTATAAAAGCATTCAATTGCTTAAACCCTTTTATCCTTTCCAAATAATGTTTGACAAGCGATTCACATGTCAATTCCCCCGAAAGAAGTTTTTCCTTTATCTTATCATAGGTTAGTACATCAAACCGTTTCTGTGTCATTTCTTTTTCGATTTTGTTTTAGCCCTAGCTCGAGAAGATTTCTTTTTCGTCCGCGAAACAATTTTACTTGAGCCCGAATTTTTTCTTTCATTCAAACTCGTCACTTCATCTTCAGAAAATTTTAAATCATCAAGCGTAGAAACGGTTTCCTTTTCTATAGATTGCTTAACCTCTTTTAGTTCATTTATCTCAGACTTAAATTCTATTCCGGTAGCGCTTTGCAATTCGCTTTGAACATCTTGCATTGCCTTTCTAAACTCGCGGACCGCTTTGCCTAGCGTCCGAGCTATATCTGGAATTTTCTTTGGTCCAAAGAATATCAAAATAAACAAACCTATCACAAGAAGCTCACCGAATCCAATATTATCAAACATAACAACACCTCCCGAGAGATGGTTTAATTTCCCTTCTCAGATTTCTGTTCAATCTCCTTGGGCTTTTCATCTTGAGATGTCAATTCGTCTTCTTTCAATGCCTTCTTAAATTCCTTTATCCCGCTTCCCAAGCCACGGGCAAGCTCCGGAAGTCGCCTGGCACCAAACAAGAGCAGTAAGACTATCAAAATCAGAAGTAATTCCTGCCATCCGAGTCCAAACATTGTATTTCGCCTCCTTAAATTTTTTAAGTTTAATAAATGCCAACAAATGAAAGCGAATAAATCAAAGAGTCAAAAATTTTAGCTCCATCAACGCAACCAAGAACAGGGTCAGAACATCTTTCAGGATGAGGCATCAACCCGAAAACATTTCTCTCTTCGTTTATTATTCCTGCTATGTTATAAATTGAACCGTTTGGATTTGCATCCCCTGTGACATTTCCATCTTTACCGCAATATCTAAGGACAACTTGATCATTTTCGATCAATTTTTTCAATGTTTCATCATCAACATAATAATTTCCATCTCCATGTGCTATGGGTAATTTCAACACTTCACCGTTTTCACAAAGAGATGTGAAGATGGTGTTTTTGCTTTCGACCCTAACGTAAACAAACTTACAAATAAACCGCAAAGACGAATTTCTAAGCAACGCCCCTGGTAAAAGCCCTGCTTCAACGAGAATTTGAAAACCGTTGCAAATCCCAATAACTTTCCCGCCATTTTTTGCAAATCTGATCACATCATCCATAATCGGAGAGAACCTCGCGATAGCTCCAGGTCTTAAATAATCCCCATATGAAAATCCACCTGGCAAAATCAGAACGTCTACATCCTTAACGGAACTTTTCTTATGCCAGATAAATTTTACATCCTGCTTAAAAATTTCCTTCAACACATAATAAGTGTCGTAATCGCAATTTGAACCCGGAAAAACCACGATGCCGAATTTAATTTTCGAGCTCATGTCCAAACTTTCATAAATTTCAGTATGTTGTTAAAATTTAACAAAAAATGCAGATAAAAAAAATTCAGGTCAAATTCTTATGTCCTGAATTATCGTATCTTTCAACCAGTTCTCATCATCTCTAAACGGATAATCAGTTGTATAGTGAAGCCCCCTGCTTTCCTTGCGCATCAACGCAGAACGAATTATAAGCATAGCGACAGTGGAAAGATTTCTAAGCTCGATTATATCTACGGTTACCTTTGTTTTTTTATAAAATTCTTCCACTTCATTTGCGATTAGTTCAACTCTTCGCCTTGCTCGCTCAAGCCGTAGCGTGGATCTGACAATTCCAACATAATCCCACATAAGCTGTTGGATTTCCTTTTTATCATGCGAAATCAAAACCCATTCCTCAGTATTAAAAATTCCAGTATCAATCCAGTCTGGGATATCGGGAAACTTAAAGAAGTTTTCTTTGATGAATTTAATTGAATCGATCGCTGCTCTTTCCGAAAAGACAAGCGCTTCAAGAAGCGAGTTGCTCGCGAGGCGATTAGCTCCATGAACTCCTGTCATCGCTGTTTCGCCCGCAGCATAAAGCCCAACTATAGATGTCCTCCCCCATAAATCAGTCACAACCCCACCGCATGAATAATGCGCCGCTGGAACAACAGGGATTGGTTCTTTTGTGATGTCGATTTTAAATTCAAGACATTTCTCGTAAATATGTGGAAATCTTTCTTTTACTTTATCTGGGTCAAGATGTCTAAGGTCAAGATAAACATATTCATCGCCAGATTTTTTAAGTTCTGCATCAATAGCTCTTGCAACTATATCTCTTGGTGCAAGTGAACCTCTCGGGTCATATTTTTTCATAAAATCCTCGCCTTTTTTCGTCCTCAAAATTGCACCAAATCCACGCACAGCCTCGGATATTAAAAACGCTGGCGAACCAGAGTTGTAAAGCGTTGTAGGATGAAACTGAATAAATTCCATATTTCCAATCTTCGCCCCAGCTCTATAAGCCATAGCAACACCATCGCCAGTTGCGATTGTTGGATTCGTCGTATGTAAATAAACTTGTCCAAGTCCTCCGGTTGCAAGCATTGTAACTTTCGAAAGAAACTTTTTCACTTGTCCTGTTTCAACATCAAGCGCATAAACTCCCCAACAATGTATGTTATCTAACTTTTTGCTTTTATCAATCCCAACAAGATGATGTTCTGTGATTAAATCTATGGCTACGTGATGTTCAAAAATTTTTACATTTGGATGGCTTAAAACTTTTTCGATCAAAGCCCTCTCGATCTCACGTCCAGTTAAATCTTTCGCATGAACGATCCTTCTTTTCGAATGTCCCCCTTCCATCCCAAGGTCAAGTTTCCCATTTTGAGTCCGTGTAAATTCAACTCCTATTTGAATCAACTCTTCAACTTTTTTTGGTCCCTCTCGCACCATAAGCTTAACCGCCTCACGCTTGTAAAGCCCAGCACCCGCATTTAAAGTATCCTGAACATGAAGTTCGAAAGAATCATCAGGAGAAAATACCGAAGCGATCCCACCCTGAGCATAGTTTGTGTTTGATTCAGCCTTTTCTTTCTTAGTGATTATCACAACCTGTCCATAATCTGCAACTTTTAACGCATAGAACAATCCTGCTATTCCACTTCCAATCACAAGAAAATCAGAAATAATCTCCATTGCGATTTTAAACTTTTATTTCAAGTGAGATATCTAACACCCTCGGGGAATGCGTAAGCATACCAATAGATATATAATCGACGCCGGTTTCAGCAACTTGGCGAACGTTTTCAAGCGTAATTCCACCGGATGCCTCGACTTCAAGTTTCCCTGAAATTAAATCAACCGCTTTTTTCAAATCATCGATGCTAAAATTATCGAGCAAAATTCTATCAACACCACCAATTCTCAAAACTTTTTCAACATCCTCAAGATTTTGTGCTTCAACTTCGATTTTTACTTTAACATCCTTCTCTTTTACATATTTCAAACATCTTTCTATTGCTTTATTAATTTCACCAGCGACAGCAATATGATTATCCTTTATCAAAACCATATCAAACAATCCAAATCTATGATTTACACCTCCGCCAAATTCAACAGCCATTTTATCAAGCAAACGAAGCCCCGGAGCTGTTTTCCTCGTGTCCATAATCTTAGCTTTTGTACCCTCAATAGCTTTAACGAATTTTCTAGTTAATGTCGCTATACCGCTCATCCTTTGCAAAAAATTTAAAGCAACTCTTTCCGCCATCAATATACTTCTTGCATCACCCTCAACAACCGCAATAATATCACCAGTTTTAACTTCATCTCCATCGGAAACAAGAGGGACAAATTTCAAATTTTGATCAATCACTCTGAAAACAACCCATGCGACATTAAGCCCGGCTACAACCCCATCGTTTTTAACTAAAAATTCTCCTCTTGCCTCAATGAATTCATCCCCGATGACAGAAATCGTTGTTATATCACCAGGTCCAATATCTTCGATAAGCGCTCGCCTTACAATTTCAAAAATCTGATCCTCGTCTTTAAAACTCATTTTCTCCTTCTCATTCATCTTTTTCCTCTTCCAACAGCAATATTGGTATTCCTTCTCTTATCTCATAGGTTTTATTACATTTCTCGCACAAAAGCGACTCTGGCTCTTCGATATATTTCAGATCCCCTTTGCATTTGGGGCAAGCAAGAATTTTCAGTAGTTCTTTATCAAACATGGTTTAGCAATTTTTGTTTTTACACGATTTAAATTGTTCAAGAACAAAATTCATAAAAACATCTGGTGGTTTAACAGGCTTATAAGTTTTCGCATCAAGAAAAACATGCTCAGTATAACCCTCTGCTATCAACTCATCATAAAGATCGCGGTAAACTTCATATTCAAGTCGAAATTTCAAATTCGGTATCTCTTTCATATAAGTTTCAATCCTTAACAAATCGTCATAATAAGCAGGTTTTCTAAATTTTGCACACGCTTCAAGAACTGGAATTAAGTATCCCATTCTTTCAATTTCGCTATATGGCAATCCATAATCCCGCAAAAGTTCTGTTCTTGCCCATTCGAAGTACTCAAAAAACTTCGCATGATAAACAAACCCCATTTGATCTGTATCCGAATATCTAACTCTGATTTTAAAAACGTGCTTTATCATTCCTCCCAATATCCCATTTTTCTATATTTTTCAAGCCTCATCTCTACAAGTTTTTTCGGCTTAATTTTTGAAAGAGATTCAAGTTCCTCAATCAAAATTTCTTTCAAAATTCTTGCCGCTTCTTTGTGATCACGATGGGCTCCACCGAGAGGTTCTGGCACAATTCTATCGATCACGCCAAGCTTTATCAAATCCTGCGCTATAAGTTTTAGTTGTTCCGCCGCCTGTTCTTTATAATCCCAACTTCTCCACAAAATACTTGAACACGATTCCGGTGCAATTACCGAATACCATGCATGCTCAAACATAAGGATTCTATCGCCGACCCCAATTCCAAGTGCTCCCCCACTTGCTCCCTCCCCAATTATGACAACTATAATTGGAACTTGAAGTTTTGACATTTCAAATAGATTTCTTGCAATTGCCTCAGCTTGTCCTCTTTCCTCGGCTCCGATTCCAGGGTAAGCCCCGGGAGTATCAATCAAAGTTATGATCGGCTTATTAAATTTTTCCGCAAGTTTCATTAATCTCAGCGCTTTTCTATATCCTTCGGGATGTGGCATACCGAAATTTCTGTAAAGATTCGACTTCGTATCCCTTCCTTTCTGCGTTCCAATGACCATAACAGTCCTATCACCAAGCTTAGCAAATCCTCCGATCATTGCTTTATCATCACCAAAATATCTATCGCCATGAAGTTCAACAAAATCACTCATCATAAGATAAATGTAATCCAATGGGTAAGGTCTATCTGGATGTCTCGCGATTTGAACCTTTTGCCATCTTGTAAGATTTGAGTAAATGTTTTCCCTTAACCCTTCGACTTTTGCTTCAAGTTTCTTTATCTCCTCGCTTAAATCAACGCCACCGCTATTGGCGAATTTCCGCATCTCTTCAATTTTTTGTTCAAGTTCAACTATCGGCTTCTCAAAATCAAAAACAAGTTTCGACATTTTATGTCGTTTTTTTGTTTGAAATCAAATTTATTAAAGTCCTAATTAAAATCTCAATATCAAGTGCGAGCGATTGATTGCGAGCGTAAAAAATGTTTAACCTTTCAATCTCTTCAGGAGTTAAATTTTCAGGGTTTGATATCCGAACAATTCCAGTTAAACCTTTTTTCCCAAGATACATTTGGGCATCTAGAGAATCAAGCGGTCGACCAACCAATGTCAATTGTCCGCTCAAAACTTTAGGTAAAAGTAAAATCTTTTCCTCAAATTCGCTTATCTCTTTTCGCAAAGACTTTTTAAAATATACTAAAGGATACAGAAAAATCAAAAGCGGAAGCGATAAAACAATATCGAAAATTCTTTTCGAAAACCGGTTCAAAAATCGATTTATGTTGTAATCGATATCAAGAACAGGTATGTCATCAAGCGAATCGATGCTCGCTTTGCTTAAAATTAAATCAGAGCCCGCAAGCGCAAGTTTGAAATTGACGCTTTTTTCCTTAATGCGACTTATGATGGACAAGATTTCAGAATAAGGGATTTCATCGCTTAAAAAGATGACATCGTTAATTTTTTTCTCACGGATTATTTTCTCAATTGCGCTTATACTCCCAATTATTTCAACTCCGTTTATCTTTTGCCCAACTCTTTTGAGATCATAATCAACCACCCCAACAATTTTAATGTTTTCGCTCGTTCTCCCCTTTAACTTTCTAATCAAAGATACCACACTATTGCCTGCACCAACGATTAAAACTATCTTTGCAACGATTCTTATATTAACAAATGGGATTCTGCCTAAAATTCTCAAAGTAAGCCTCCACCCGGGAATCAAAAATGTATTTATTAATGTCATCACAAGGACTATCATTCTACTAAATGCATACTGTTTCAAGAAAAATGTCAACGAAGACAAAATAAGCGAAGAAAACCATACACCGATCAAAGCATAACCAATTGAAAATTTTCTATTTGTATAAACCCCAAAAGAATACAGCGAAAACAAAACTATAAGCGGCGGGACGATCAAAACCTCTGGATAAGCATACTTTGGCAATGCGAAAATTTGACCAAATCTTACAAATTCACCAACAAAGAACGAAAAAACAACAACTATAAGATCAATAAGCATCTCCCAGTAGTTTTTAAAGAATTTCCCAAGCATAGCAATTAAACCTCTGAATAAAATTCCTGCTCTCAAAATAACCCCAAGAAGAGCAAATTCTTTATAATGTTTTTTCACAAAAATTTTCATGGCGTCATAGAAAATGCGAATCTCATCTATATTGCTTCGCTTTGTGCTTTCCCCTTTGAAGTGAATTATCTGCGTATACGGGACATAATAAATTTTCCATCCTGCTTTTTTAATCCTATAACACCAATCGATATCCTCACCATACATAAAAAAATCTTCATCAAGTCCCCCAACTTGCTCGTAAACCTCACGTCTTATCATCATAAACGAACCACTCACAGCATCAACTTCAGTAACCTGCTCTGTGTCAAGATAAGTGAGATTATATCTTGCAAAAATTTTACTTTTCGGAAATAAACTTGATAAACCGATCATCTTTGTGAGGGCAACCCATGGGGTTGGAAAACTACGCCTACATGCAAGTTGAAGCGTTCCATCCGGATTGAGGATCTTGCAACCAACCATGCCACAGTCAGGGTTCGACTCAAGAAACGAGATGAGAACTTTAAAAGTATCCTCTTGGACCACAGTATCTGGATTTATCAAAAGAATATATTTACCTTGTGCAAGCTTAAGTGCTTGATTATTAGCTTTTGCGAAGCCAAGATTTCTATCATTTTCGATTAACTTAACTTCGGGAAATTTTTGCTTTATCATCTCAACGCTTCCATCTTCGCTGGCATTATCTACGACAAATATCTCCGCGTTTATTCCCTCAATTGCCTTTTTGATCGAAATGAGAGCGTTCTCCAAAAACTCTTTAACATTATAATTGACGATAATTATCGAAAGTTCAACGCCCATTTTTTCTTCTTTTGAAAATTTTGAGAATTTTTTTGAACCTTAAAAACGAAAGTCTCAAAACCATCCATGCAGCTTCCCTCACAACTTTTCTATTCAATTTTGACACGCCTGATCTCCTTTCCACAAAAATTATCGGATATTCTATAATTTTAAAACCTTTATAATACGCCCTCACCGTAAACTCGATCTGAAACGCATAACCGTTTGATCTAATTTTATCAAGATCAACCTTCTCAAGAACTTCTTTCGAAATGCATTTAAAACCACTTGTTAAATCTTGAACTGGAACGCCGGTAAAAATCCTGGCATAAAGATTTGCCCCATAACTTAGAAAAACTCTTTTAACCGGCCAATTTATAACTGAAATTCCATGCGAATATCTCGATCCGATGACCATGTCGAACCCTTCAAGTGCTTTATTAAAAAGATTTTGAATCTCTTTTGGATCATGTGAAAAATCAGCATCCATTTCAAAAACGAAATCATAACCATTATTTAAAGCAAATCCAAACCCTTCAACATACGCGGTGCCAAGTCCAAGTTTACCCGATCTTTTAATTAAATAGACTTTGCCCGGAAATTCTTTTTGTAATCCATTTACAACCTCTGCTGTCCCATCAGGTGAATTATCATCAACGACCAAGACATCGATAGTATTAGAAGAACCGATACATTTGTTTTGCTCCAAAACTTGCGGGATCAAATCTTTTATGTTTTCGGCTTCATTATAAGTTGGTATTATAACAAGAATACGCATTGTGATTATCCTTTAACTTTGTAAAATTGTCGAATGCTTTCAATGATGTATTCGATTTCATCATCTTTTAATTCCGGAAACATTGGAAGCGAAAGAACTTCTTTAGAACATCTTTCAGAGATTGGAAAATCTCCTTCTTTATAACCAAGATATGAAAACGCCTTTTGAAGATGAAGTGGGATTGGATAATGAACAGCGGTTTGGATCCCTTTTTCTTTCAAGAACTGCGCAAGTTCATCTTTTCGATTTGTTTTAATTGTGTATTGATGATAAATATGCTTGCAATCTGGTTTACTATACGGAGTTACAAGCCCATCGACATCTGAAAGTCCCTCGGTATATTTTTTCGCAATTTCAGCCCTTTTATCATTCCATTCATCGAGATATTTCAATTTAACGAGCAAAACGCTTGCCTGTATTGTGTCAAGTCTACTGTTTACACCAAGGATTTCATGATTATATCTAACCTTTGAGCCATGAACCCTTATCATTCTAACTTTTTCAGCAAGTTCATAATTATCTGTCACGATCATCCCTGCATCTCCAAATGCCCCAAGATTTTTAGTTGGGAAAAAACTTATGCATGCAAGGTCACCAAATGTGCAAACTTTTCTTCCCTTATACTCCGCGCCCAAAGCCTGCGCTGAATCTTCAATTGCATAAAGATTGTATCTTCTGGCTATATCAATGATTTTGTCCATTTCCGCAGGTTGCCCATAAAGATGAACTGGTATTATTGCTTTCGTTTTTTCAGTTATCTTTTCTTCGATCAAATCAGGGTTTATGTTATAAGTTTTTTCATCAATATCAACATAAACAGGTTCTCCACCAAGTAATAAAATTGCTTCTGCGGTTGCAACAAATGTAAATGGTGTGGTTATAACTTCGTCTCCCGGTTTCAATTCGATCGCCATCAAGGCAATTTGAAGTGCATCTGTCCCAGAAGCAACTCCTATGGCGTGTTTTACGCCAAGATATTCAGAAATTTTGCTCTCAAATTCCTTAACTTCCTCCCCAAGGATGAAATTCCCCTCATTTAATACCTTCCATATAGCAGAATTAATTTCATCTTTCAAGTTGAGATATTGTCTAACGGGCGTAAAAATTGGAATTTGCATTGCGTTTTCTCATTTATTTTTAATTAAGCATGACCTTTCCCAGATAAAACATGCCAAATCGTATAAAAGATTATCTTCAAATCCATTCTAAAAGACATATTCTCGATGTAGAACAGATCATATTTAAGTTTTGTTTTAACATCTTCAATCGATTCGTCATACTTGTATTTTATTTGAGCCCAACCTGTGATGCCGGGTTTGACTTTAAGCCGACGTCTATAAAGCGGGATTTCATTTGAAAGTTTCTCAACAAAAACAGGTCTTTCCGGTCTAGGACCAATTAAACTCATATCTCCCTTGAGGACATTTATAAACTGTGGGATTTCATCTAAATGAAGTTTTCTTAAAATTTTCCCAACGCGTGTGACGCGCGGGTCATTTTTCGAAGCCCAAACAGGTCCCGTCATTTTCTCCGCATCTTTAAACATCGACCTGAACTTGTAAAGCATAAAAATCTTCCCATCTTTGCCAACCCTTTCCTGCTTGTAAATCACAGGTCCTGGGGAATCTATTTTTATCAAAATTGCGATCAAAATCCACAACGGCAAACCAATGACTAAGATAAATAACGAAACAATTATATCTATAAGTCTTTTTGCAACCTTCTCCCATGGCTTCATTATCTCAGGAACAATTTCGATAAGTGGAAACCCATAGATTTGATTTGTCTTAGCAAGACCACTTATAGCATCGTAAAGATCGGGAACAATTTTGAAATTCACATCCGCTTCACATCGACCAATTAATTCAAGCAATTTATCATGCTCGCTTGATTCAAGAGCAAATATGACTTCTTTTATATCGTTTTTGTTTACCACCTCATTTATCCCCGCCGATGGGCCAAGAACTTTAACACCTTTATACTCCCCACCCTTTCTTCTATCCGTCCTGAGAAAACCGACAACTTTATATCCAAGCGCGGGATATTTTTGAAGCAAGTCAAAAATTTCTTTCCCTTTTTCGTTAAACCCAACTATCAAAGTATTTCTCAAACCTATTCCGGATTCGAGTAACTTCCTTTGCACAGTTCTAAAAGCAATTCTACCTGTAGAGGTGAAGAAAAGTACAAGAATCCAATATATTGCTATTAACAGTCTCGAATTTGCAGGTGAATTCGTAGAGATATCGTCAATAAATATGGCGAAAAACAGAAAAACAACTCCAAACGTTACAGTTTTAAACACGGTTATAAGTTCATCAAGCCGAGATTTAGCGTACCAGGACTGATAAAGTCCAAAGAGCCAAAATAAAATCAACCAATATACAGATATCACAATCATTGGAAGAAAAAGTTCAGGCTTCACATAATAAGAAAACCATCCACTTTCAACTCGGATATAGTAATACAGCAGCCAAGAAATTAAAAACATCAAGACATCGATTATAAAAGCACCAATTCTTTCAACTGTTTTTGACATTTGCGAACTTTAAATTTTTTGCTTTCAAAACTTCATCGTAAACTTTGGCTGTTTCATTTAGCATTCGCTCAACTGTAAATAATCTAAGTGCTTTTTCTCGTCCATTCCTTCCCATTTCTTCTCGCAAATTTTTATCATCGATAAGTTTTTTTATAGCCTGAGCCAATGATAAATGATCTCCCGGTGGTACAAGGAAACCGGTGACGCCATCATCAACAAGTTCTGGGATCCCCCCAACTTTACTTGCCACAACCGGAAGTCCAGCCATCATAGATTCTATGATAGTAAACGGCAAACCTTCCCAACGAGAAGGCAAAACAAAGACATCACTATTTGCAAGTATCTCAGGCACATCTTCTCTTTCCCCAAGCAAAAAAACTTTTTCAGAAAGCCCATTTTTTAAAACATATTTTTCAACCTCGTTTCTTAATTCACCGTCCCCAACTATTAAAACTTTAATCCCGGTCAAAGGTTTAATTGCCTTAAGAAGTATTTTTAAATCTTTTGGTGGTGCAAGACGACCAACAAAGGTCACAATCACCCTTGAATCTGCTCTGTTCCTCTGCGCATTTAAAAATGGCTCAGGATCAACACCATTATAAACGACGGTCAACTTCTCAGGTGGAGCAACTTTAAATTTCAACGCAAGTTCTTTATCATTATTAGATACACAAATTATCTTCGTAGTAACAAATCCAGCCATTTTTTCAATTTTTGCAAGCAACCATCTTTTCCAGTACTTTCTACCCTCAGTAAAAGCCCAACCGTGAGCGGTGAAGATAACCGGTTTAAAATTTAACAACGCAGACCAAAATCTAACTATGAGCCCAGCTTTTGTGCTATGTACATGGATTAAATCTGGCTTAAATTCTTTGATGGCTTTATAAATAGGAATAAAAGCTCTAAGATCATTCAAAGGGTGCAATCTTCTCACAAAATAAGGATTTACAAAAACTTTAACTCCAAGCTTTTTTGCTTCCGTAATTAATCTTCTCTCATTAGCAGATGCAAGTCCAACTGTATGCCCCTTACCAACCATGTATCCAATCAATAACAAAACATTCATAGAAGCTCCGCCAAATCCAGCAGATGTTACAACATAAAGTATTCTCACAAGCCTTAAAGATTTGTTTTATTATTATTTATCTTAAAAAGAGCGAATAAAAAACCAAAAAGTATCCAAAAATGTCTCCAATGCAATGTATCTATCACAAAGCTTTGAACTAATATCCCAACGAGCGAACTTAAAATCCAAGCGATGTCCTCAATTGAACCCTTTGAAAGATAAGCTTTCTTGACCCCTGAAACAATAGCAAAAATTAAAGCAAACATAAGAACCAAAAAACCAATGACCCCGTTCTCGGTTAAAACACGCAAATATAGATTATGGGCAGACGGGGTTAACCTAAGCATCCACCCGCCCATCGATTTTTGATAATCAGGAGAATAATGTTCAAATTGCCCGGGGCCTATGCCGAGTGGATATGATTTAAACAATTCGAGTCCAGCTTTCCATGCCATCGCTCTCCCATAAATATCATACCATTGTGCTCCCCTGAACCTAAAACCTTGTCTAAAAACCTCAAGGATAACAGGTATAGACACCAAGGCAATTAAAAGTGATATAGAGAGAATAAACAAAAACCTTTTGCTCCTTCGCGTTGCTAACGCAATAAGCCCAAGAAAACTGATCCCGCTCAACAAATTTAGCAAAGCCCCTCTCGAGAAAGTAAAAACAACAGAGAAAAATAGAAACAAAAAGATCAAAGAATACTTAAAAATCTCCTCCCTTTTACCAAATAAAATTTTTACCATTGTAAACAACGCGCCAGAAGATATAAAAGCTCCTACGACATTTGGGTCTTTAAAAAATCCCGCAGGTCTTCCAAGCCTACCTTGAATAAAAAGGATGAGAATCATAACAACAAGAACCACAGCAGAAATGTATACCGCCGTCAAATAAAACTTTTTAACCTCTTCCCAAATCTCCTCGTTTTTAATATAACTTGCAAAATAAAAAGTAAGCGAAATTGTATAAATCGTCACGAATCCAAAAAACACTCCACGCGTAAATGATACCGAATAAAGGATTTGAAAGAGGTTTAAAAGCATATAAGCCAATAAAAAATTCAAGGCTGGGATTGAAATCCATTTAACATTTCCTGCAATTAACCTTTTGAGCCATGATCCAGCGAAAGCAAAATCAACGGGAGCCGGTTCAAATTCCAAACCCCACAAAAACAAAAGCCCTGCGTTTGCTTCCTTACTTGTAAACAAAATCCAAAACAAACAAAGCGTAAAAGCAATGACCCACATCGCATAATAATTTACAAACATCCCAATAACCGGTGTCAAAACCGCAAGCAAAAAGAAAAACTTTTGAATGTCGATCGACGATGAATATCTTATGTTTTGATTCACTACCTCCATAAGCTCATAAAAACTCTTCTTAAATACTTTAAGAAAGAAAACAAAACCAAAAAATATGCTGTCGGGCGATTTATCCAACCTTCATGCATCAACTTGATGTAAACGCTCAATTCGCCTTTCTCCATTTCCCAAAGCCTACTGCTTAATCCACCAAAATTATAATAACCAAGGGGTAAATCAATCAAGGCCATTTTATACCCTGAAAAAATAATAGAAAGCCACATTAAATAATCCTCACTACAAAACACTTTTTCATCAAATCTGAAAGGTATTTCTGCCCTCATTATAACTGAGCTTGTCTTAATAACATTTCTCAAAAGAAGCTCAGTCTTTGAAATTTCTTTATAGGTTAATTTATCGGGCAAATCAAAATCCAATTCGTCAATTTTACCAGTTTTAATCTTATGCCCTGTTAATACAAATTCAGGATGTTCAAGCATAAATTTAAGCTGGATTTCAATCTTTTTTATGTGCCAAGCATCATCCTGGTCAAGAAGCGCAATATACGGTTGCGTAGCATTTTCCCAACCAACGTTTCTGGGCAAGGATGGTCCACCGCTATTTTTACCAAGCTCGATCACCTTTAACCAGCTTTTATATTTTTCCTTCAATTCTCGCAATCTCATCACCGTCCCATCATTACTCCCATCATCAACGACAATTAATTCCGCTGGTTTCCACGTTTGATTATAAACTGATTGAATTGCTCTTTCAATTACATTTTTTCCGTTATAACAAGGTATTATTACGCTAACCGGCGCATCCATAGAAATTACATTTTATTTTATTCTTGCCAACAATTTGATCTCCTCTCTTTCGCGTCGATTTAATGCTTTAAACCAAACAACGAATGCAAACAAAGCAATTGAGAAGATAGCGATAAAAAGCCTCAGCCAAATGCTGAGATTATCGCTGACAAAAAGAAACAAAACCAGAACGATCGAGAGCAAAAAAAGATTTAAAACTTCACTGCCGAAGAAATCTTTAACGGTGACCGTACCAATTTTGAAAACCATCAAATAAAGCAAAACCAATTCAACCACCTGCCTAATTAACCAGCCAACCCCTGCTCCAATGATCCCAAACTTATAGATAAAAATTGAAACAAACGGAATATAAAAAAAGAGCTCAACAAGATAAAGCTTAGCTGGCAAATCAGGCCTTCCAATCCCTTGCAATAGAATTGTTGGAAATCCAGCAATTGAACTTGCAAATATACCTAAAGCGATGACTTTAAAAACATTTGAGCTTTTGATAGCGAATTCGGGACCAAGCCATATTTTTAAAATCTCAAACGAAAAAACGGATAAAACAAAAACGATCGGGAAAAGCACAACGAAGGCCAACTTCACCGCCTTTGAAAATATGGGTCCAAGTTTTTCGCCTTGCTCACTTCCACTTAAAGAGCTAAAGGTAGGAAAAAGCGTCATGTTTAAACTTATCGGAATTATCCACAATCTCTGGAGCATTTCAAATGGAGCGGTATAATAGGCAAGCATGCCCACCGATAAAATTGCTCCAATTAAAAATCTATCGATGTAAACGAGAACCGGATTTACAATGTTTATTGCGGTCACCCAACCACCAAATGAAAGCAAAGAAAGCAAAATTTTAAAGTCAAAGTTGAAAAATTTTTTAACCTCAGAACAAATCTTTACGTCAAGCAAAAACAAGGCAAGGCTCATTAAGATTCGCATCCCAATTAAAAGGATCACTATCCCATAAAGTTTAAAATTTAAAAGCGCACCTGTTATCGATAACATCAAAATTCCGATCTTAACGGGTACGAGGACAGCATTGACCAAATCAAAACGTTGATAAGCTTCCAGCATACCCTGAAAAGTTGTGCTGACAAGAATTATGGGAACCGAAGCGGAAATTATGTAAAACGAAATTTTAGCCTCTGGGATAAACTCTGGGGTGATCTTTAAAAGTTTTTCAACCACAAACGGGGTTAGCGCGAAAAAAATTAATCCTACAAACGTACCTATTAATACTTGCGTAAGAACAGAAGTCCAAAGAATTTTTGGAATTTGAGCACGCTTTGAATTCGCAAGTGCCTCTGAGATAAACTTTGTCGTCGATCTCCCGAGCCCAAGATCAAGCATAGTTGAATACCACATTATCATCCACAAAAGGGAAAGAATCCCAAATCTTTCGATCCCAAGATATTTAATTAAGATAGGAACACCTAAGATTGCAGCTATAATCGGAAGAACTTGACCTATTAAGTTAAAAACAGTGTTCTTGAGGATTGCTCTTCCTGCGGTACTCGGATTGGCTTGTTCTGCTTTCATACAACTTTATAGAGATTGGCAATTTTTTGGGCAAAATTATACGTTTTAAGTTCAAGCGAGTTCAAAAGTCTTTTTCTACTCAGGAATAATTCGTTTAAAAACGCTAACATCACAAACAAGACAAGAGCTGACGCAAAAACAGATAAAACAATCAAGGTTCTAAATGGTCTTGCTTTTCTTTCGGGAGGAACTGCATAATCAAGAACTTGAACAACGGGGACATTTTTTTGCTCTTCAATTTTCGCTTGCTCATAAAGGGGAACGATGAACTCGAGAAGCTTATTTTGAATCTCGTAATCTCTGTAAAGTCGAAGATATTGCAAACCAAGTTCTGGCACATCTTTAAATGGAACGAACAAACTCATCTCACTCTTTGCACCGTTTCCCTCTTTCATTTGATTTAATTTCCTTCGCATCTCCTCAATTTGAACCTTCGCAATCTTCACTTCGGAAGCATCTTCCCCAAGTTGGCGTTGTAAAATTCCGAGTTTGATTTCTTCAGCCATTATCTTAGCTTCGAGTTCTGCTGCAGCTTCAACCGCTGCTTTCGTCTGCTCAGGCAAATAGTATATCCCGTACCTCTGTTGAAATTTTTTCAATGTATCTTCTGCAGATTTTAAATCTGCGAGATTTTGTAAATATCGGCGCTCAATTATAATTCTATTATTCCTTGCTTCTTCAGTGTTTAACCTGATGTTTATCTCATTCAAAACATCGATAAAATAATTTGCCATATCAGCAGATCTTTGTCTATCTTCATCATAGACATTTATCACAAGGACACCGTTTTCATCGATCTCGAAGTCTGTATTTCTACGAAGCTTTTTAATCGCTTTTTCCATCGATGAATCTTTTATCTCGTAAACTTTGATAAGATCAAACTTATCTACAACTTTTTCCATTGCTGTTCTACTATTAAGGATTGCAAGATAAGTAAAAAGTGGAGGTTGACTCCCTCCCAAACTTCTTAAAAATGGGGCAAATTCACGGATGGATTGATTTAAAGCTCCAAGCCCTCCAAAGATATCTGTTTTTCTCGGTGCTACAACCGTAGCAGTTGCCTTATATTGAACTGGCAAAAGCAATGCTACGATGATGGCTATTAAGGTGAGAATAAAAACATTAATTACAATAAACTTTCTCCACTTATAAAGCACATAAAAATAATCCCATATTCCTGTTTCTGGTGGTTGTCCGTCCGTTTTTTCAATTGGGTTATCGCTCATCCTTCAATGTTTACTTTAATTAAAAAATTTTTCTCCTGTGCCCGGGGCGGGATTCGAACCCGCACGGGCTTAACGCCCACTACACCCTGAATGTAGCGCGTCTCCCAATTCCGCCACCCGGGCAATTTTTATTTTTAATTTAAAAACTTAAGCACTAAAACACAAAAACTCTCTATCCTTTTGCTCCCAACTTAGCGCTAAACAACGCTGAAATAAACGCTAAAATGCCCCCAAAATAAAACACAACTCTCAATCCGTAAAAACCTGCGATTAACCCACCAAGCCCAGGTCCAACCACATTTGAAAGTGTAGTAAAACTTGAGGCAATTCCCATAACTCCACCTTGTTTTTCTTCGCTTACATTTCTACTTATAAACGAATACAAAACAGGTATCATACCTCCAAGAAAGAAACCAAAAAATGCTCTAAAAAAAGCTACGCAAAATACAGAGTTTGAGATTCCTTGCGTCACTAACGAGCCACTCGCACCTAAAAAAGAAATGAACAAATTTTTTCTATACCCCGAAAGCCCAATCCTTTTAACATCTCTGTCGTTCTTCTTTCCCCACCACGGAGCAGATAAAACAGTAAAAGCACCTGCGATCGAAAACACGAACCCAGCTAAACTTGAAATCCGCTTTACATCTTTTGCAATATATTCTATAAAAAGGGCAAATATCGGCTGAGCAAGCATAACCGATGTTTGAGATAAAAATATAAGTAGTAAAGCAAGACTGACGCTCTTGTTTTGAATAAACGTATAACGATAATTTCCGATCAAATTTTTAAACTCATTCCCTACTTTATTATGTCCTTTCTTAGTTTCCTTTGCACCCCAAATCAAAAGAAAGCCCGCGACAAAGCAGATAACACCTGTCAGTTGAAAAATATGCCTGTAACCAATTAAATCTGCAAGGATACCGCCAAATAAAGGACCAAGAAGTTGCCCACTTGCCATAGATGTTTGAAGCACACCTATTGCATAACCTTTTTTCTCATACGGAGTTTCAGCTGCCACAAAAGCTAACGCAGATGGAATAAACCCGCTTATCGCTCCCTGAATCAATCTGAATATAAAAAGTTGGTAAACATTTTGAGCTAAGCTTGTTAAGATTTGTGCTATCCCAAGCCCAAAAATTGCCCGAATCATTATCAATTTTCTTCCAAATCTATCCCCAAGCGTCCCCCAAATGGGAGTTGTAAAAAATGAAACTATGAACGGACCTGAAAAAACAATTCCACTCCATCTTGCAACATCTGAACTAGTACTTACCCCAAGTTCACGTATAAAAAATGGAAGAAATGGAACTATCATACTCATACCTAACATCGTGATAAACTGCGCAAACCAAACTATATAAAGGTTTCTCCTCCAGATTTCCATTTATCAAAGCACAACAGATTGTCAATTTTTAAAAAATGAATAATTAACACCCAAAACAATATGAAGCATTTTTATATGCATCTCGGCTGTGCCGCCGTAAATTCCTGCGTTTACAATTTCACCAGATGTATATTTCAATTCGGCAAATCCGCCCAAATTTTTATAAATTTTAAAATTCAATCCACATGAAACTTGAACCGCGAAACTATTGATCTCATATCTTTCAAATGAAAGCAAGTCAATGGTTGTTTCCAAATGAGGTATTGAAACACCAATGCCAAATTTAAAGAAACCCGCAAATCCCTCTTTTTGAATTAATCTATATCCAATGTTAAAAAATAAATACTTCAAACCATGAGATATCGAAAAATTTTGGACTATGTCACCGAATCTTATAACTGAGTCCATTGGAGCATCTCTATAAAATCCAACCACTCTAACAATTTGCTCCGGATCTGAATAAACCTTTGAGTGAATGAATTCAAGTTCAACAAAAGTTTTTGGGTTTGCGAATTTTAAATCTGTAGAAATTTTAATACCATAATACAGTGGAAACTCAAACGATCTGCCCTTTAAATTTATATCTGCAAACCTCAGAAAAGTTCGGTTTATGTCTTGCGAAACTACAAGATATGTCTTAGATGTGAAATTCTTTCCAACGTATGCGGACACAGTAAAAACTTGGGCAAAACATACCTGAAGTGGGAAAAAGAAAAACAAAAAAACATGAATCGGTTTCATTTGAAAGTTCTAATTTTATTATTTAAAACGAAAAAGCGGGGGAAACCCCCGCCCTTAAAGATTATGGATAAAGCCCACGAAGTTTAACTGCTTCAGCAACTCTGTTAATTCCAAGCATATACGCAGCCATTCTCATCGAGACCTCGTTGTTCAAATGAATATTAAAAACCTCATCAAATGTTTTCTTCATAATTTTTTCAAGCATGCTATAAATTTGCTCCTCATCCCAGAATAAATGTTGCTCATCCTGAACCCATTCGAAGTAAGACACAGTTACACCGCCGGCATTGCAAAGTATATCAGGTATAACGAAAACACCTTTATCTTCAAGTATTGCATCTGCCTCAGGGGTTGTTGGTCCATTTGCAGCTTCGGCGATGATCTTGGCATTTATCTTTCCTGCATTTCCTTCATGAATTGCATTCTCAAGCGCGGCTGGGACAAGTATATCGCACTTTAAAGCAAGAAGTTCATCGGCGCTTATAGGTTCAGAGTTAGGAAATCCGATAACTGAACCGGCTTTATTCTTATGCTCAATAAGTTTCATTATATCAAGACCGTTCTCATTATAAACGCCGCCTTTTGAGTCATTTACCGCTATAACTTTAGCGCCCGCTTTTTCAAAAAGCATCGCTGCAACTGATCCAGCATTCCCAAACCCTTGAACTACAATCTTTGCTCCATTAAGTTTCATTCCAAGATGTTCAACCGCTTTTTGTGTTGTATAGAAAACGCCTCGACCTGTTGCTTGATCACGCCCAAGAGAACCACCAAGCGAAACAGGCTTACCAGTTACAACCCCCGGAACCGCATAACCTTTCATCATACTATATGTGTCCATAATCCAAGCCATAACTTGAGGATTTGTATAAACATCAGGTGCTGGTATATCTTTTTCAGGTCCAATCAAAGGCAAAATCTCAGCGGTATAACGCCTTGTCAATCTTTCAAGCTCACCAAGCGACATTTCTTTTGGGTTACAAACAACGCCACCTTTACCTCCGCCAAATGGGATATTAACAATGGCGCATTTCCATGTCATCCAAAATGCAAGTGCCTTAACCTCGTCAAGTGTAACATTAGGATGATATCTTATGCCTCCCTTTGCTGGCCCACGGGCTGTGCTATACTGAACTCGATAACCCTCAAAATGTTGAACTCTTCCATTATCCATTCGAACAGGAAAATTAACAATTAGAATTCTCTCCGGGTACTTGATATGCTCACGGATATCCCAATCAAGATTTAGAAGGTCCGCCGCTTTGTCAAAAGTCTCAAGGGCCATATCATAAATTGATCTTGCCCCGTTTTTAAGTGCTTTTTCCTTCTCGGTGATCATAGTATTTCTCCTTTTTATTTTTAAATAAAAATCCCGAACGTTTGGTTCGGGATTTATTTAACTTGGGTTCCACTTTCGATCTCATCAAGCGTGGTTATGATCGATAATTTGTCATCTTTAACGGCTGCAAGAAGCATTCCTTGAGATTCAATGCCCATCAATTTTGCAGACCTCAAATTTGCTACTACTATGACGCGTTTCCCAATTAGTTCTTCAGGTTTATAATTTTTCCCAATTCCAGCTACAATTTGCCTTTCCTCAGTCCCGATTTTAACTCTCAATTTCAAAAGTTTCTCAGAATTTTTCACTCGCTCACATTCGATCACCTCTGCAACTCTTAAATCAATTTTATCAAAATCTTCAATTGTTATCTCGGGCTTAAATTCGGTTTTAACTTCAGCGATTTCACCAGATGCGATTTTCAACTTGGTTATTTGCTCTTCTATCTCCGAATCTTCAATTTTTCTGAACAAAATTTTCGGCTCTCCAAGTTGATGCCCAGCCTCGAGTTTAAACTCGCAAGCGCTGTCCCAACCAGCTTTTACTATATCATCTTCAAAATTTAACATCTCCCATATTTTTCTTGCCGAAAATGGCAAAACCGGTTCAAACAAAATCGCAAGTGCTCTTACGGTTTGCAAACACAAATTTATAGTTGTCGAAGCACGCTTTGGATTTTCTTTTATGGTTCGCCATGGTTCTGTGTCATTGAAATACTTATTCGCGAATCTCGCAAGGTTCATCGCCTCAAAAACACCATCCCTTATTTTGAAGTTCTCATAATTCTCAGAAATTTTATCCATATATTCCTTTAACTTTGCGACTAACTCCTTATCGATATCTTCAAGTTCGTATCTTTCTGGCACTCTATTTTCAAAATTTTTCTTGGCAAACATCAACGTTCGATTCACAAAATTACCAAGTATATCCGCAAGTTCGTTGTTATTCCTCGCTTGAAATTCTTTCCACGAGAAATCTGCATCCTTTGTCTCTGGCAATATACACGCCAATGCATAACGAAGCGGGTCTGGTTCAAACTTTTCAAGATACTCATTTAACCATACAGCGTAATTTCTGCTTGTAGAAAATTTTTTTCCTTCAAGATTTAAAAATTCATTTGCTGGAACATTATCTGGCAGAACATAAATTTTACTTTTCCTTCCTTCATTCCATGACATCAACATAGCTGGGAAAACAATGCAATGAAAGACGATGTTATCTTTCCCGATGAAATGAATTAACCTTGTGTCCTCACTTTGCCAATACTCACGCCATTTCTCCGGTTGACCAATCTTTTGAGCCCACTCTTTCGTTGAAGAAATATACCCAAGCAAAGCATCAAACCAAACATAAATCACTTTCCCCTCCGCCCCTGGGATTGGAACCTTAACGCCCCAATGCAGATCCCGCGTCACAGCTCTATCCTGTAAACCTTCTTTAAACCATGAATAAACATATTGTTTAACACTCTCCTTCCAATCAGTCTTTGTGTTAATCCATTCTTCAAGTTTATTTTGGAAATCACCAAGTGGCAAATACCAATGTGATGTTTCTCTTATAAATGGAGTTGAACCGCAGATTTTGCATCTCGGTTCAATTAAATCAGTTTGTTCAAGCCAACTTCCGCATTTTTCACATTGATCACCCCTTGCGCCAGGCGAACCGCATACGGGACATATCCCCTCGACATATCTATCCGCAAGAAACATCTTATCTTTCTCGCAATAAAGTTGTTTCGTGGTCTTCTCCCTTAGAATTCCTTTCTTGTAAAGCTCAAGGAAAAATTCTTGAGCGGTTTGATGATGAAGTTGAAGTGAGGTCCTAGAATAGTTATCAAAGCTCATCCCAAATCTTTCAAAACTATCCTTGTTCATGTAATGATATTTATCGACGACCTGTTGCGGAGTTATGCCTTCTTTTTCTGCTGTGATTGTAATCGGAACGCCATGTTCATCAGAACCGCAAATATAAATTACATCTCTGCCCTTCAACCTTTGATAGCGAACGTAAATATCCGCTGGAAGATAAGCCCCTGCAAGATGTCCAAGGTGAATTGGTCCGTTTGCGTAAGGAAGAGCTGCGGTGACAAGTATTCCTTTAAAGTTCTTATTCAAGGCTTGTCGATTTCTTTGTTAGTGTCGTTAAGAATTTAAGGAAACAAAATTTTTAAAACAATTTTTGCTCGCTATACCAAACCATTGGGAAAAATTGTCTTGTTATGATCAAGCACTTCAGGCGGAACGAACTTCTTTATCTCATCAAGTGTATATCTTTCCCAAATGTCGTTGCCATAATGTACATAGACATAATTTTTGAAAATGTCAAACTTTTCAATCTTCCCAACACCTTTTTCGGTTTGAATTTCATAATCAATCGGTGGGAATTTTTTTAATGCCTCAAGATAAGTTTCCATCTCAAACAAAAGACAACATTTCAACCTTCCACATTGCCCGGATAATTTGAACGGGTTCAAAGGCAGATTTTGAAATTTGGCATGAATAAGTGTGACCTTGTTGAACTTCTCAAGCCAAGTGGAGCAACACAAAGCTCTACCGCAACTGCCAACCCCTCCCATCTTCCTCGTGGCATCCCTAACTCCAATTTGCCAAAGTTCAATCCTTGTTTTAAAAATTTTAGCAAGATCCCTGACAAAAGATCTAAAATCAACCCGGCCATCCGCAGTAAAATAAAATATCAACCTATTTCTGTCAAATTGATACTCTACATCGATTAACTTCATATCAAGGTTGAAAGATTTCACTCTTTGCCTAAATATGTGATAAGCTTTGACTTCATCCTCTCTATTTCCCCTCAACCTTTTCAAATCCTCTTCATTTGCGAGGCGAATAACTTTTCGCATCAATTGTCCAACTATCCCAAGAAATTGTCTTTTGTGATAAACCTTCTCCCCAACAAGATTAACTCTACCAAGATCAATTCCTCGAATAGCTTCAACTAAAACATAATCACCAACTTTCAGGTCGAGGTTAGACTCATTTATAAAGAAATCTTTATGCAAGTTTTTAAATTCAACCTCTACAAGATTCAAAGTGTGTTCAATTTTCGCAAGTTCAGGGTCGAAAGGTCTTTTAAAACATGATTCACAAGGTAATTTCGCCTCCTCAATTTCAACGCCTTCGGCTTCGATCCCTGCGACGAATTCTTTATTTAACTTCTCCCATCCACTTTCGAATGAGTCCCAACTTTCATCAAGCCAAAAAGGTGAATCTATTTTTCGGTCCATTGCATTGCGCCAATTTGTTTTGTTTTAAGGTACGCCTCATTCATAAGCTCTGAAAGTTCTATCGAAAGATTTATCAAAATCAAATTCAGTTGAACATTTCTCTCAACTTGCGAAATAGCCCTTTCAACAAGTGAAATAGCTCTTTGATAATCAAGCTTCCCATAATTTTGCACAAACTTTTTTAACCTTTCTATCATATCTACATTAATAATTTTCTCCTCCACCCCAACCTTAAGCATAAGCGCATCCCTAAGCCATGTCAAAATGATTCGCAAAAAATTTTCAATTTCACCCCTTTCATAATCCGTGACTATTTTTTCTATCTCGATCAATAGCTTTACAATTCTTCCCGATGCAATAGTCGCGAGAAAATCTATCGGCTTTATTCTTCTATCTTTCACCGCTACATCGAGAAGCTCGATCGCCTTGCCAAAGCTTCCATTTGCAAGACGTGCAATAAGTTTTGCCCTTGCTTCACTTAACTCATATCTTTCAACAAGCGCCTTTGCTATCTCATCATCTGAAAGATATGAAAACTTCACAAGTTGACAACGTGATATAATCGTTGGTAAAAGCTTATCTTTATTTGAAGTCGTCAAAATTATAACCGTCTTAAGTGCCGGCTCCTCAAGCGTTTTCAAAAAAGCGTTCGCCGCCTGCTCGGTCATAGCATCGGCTTCAGAGACAATTATAACCCTCCATCCCGGAATGAACATACTTCGGGAAACCTCCATCTTTATCTCTCTTATGCTGTTTATCTTTATATTGTTAGCACGCGGGATTGTAATTTTATGATATGGGTTTTGCGCCTTTAGCTTTACTTGCTCTTGAATGATTTTTATCTCTGATTCGTCAAGCTTATCAAGAGGTAAATCTTCCTTTGTTTCGTTTTTCCCAACAGGAAGTTTAAAGATTAATTTAACATTGGGATGTGAAAACTCAGATATTGCTTTACAGGTCTTACATTTATCGCAGGCCTCAGTTTTGTTTCGTTCGCAATTCAAAGCCTTCGCAAATTCAATCGCCATCGCATCTTTGCCAACTCCTTCAGGTCCGTAAAAGAGATATGCATTAGGTATTTTCTCTTTTAAAATCGCATTTATCAAAATCTGCTTTACCTTATCCTGACCTATTACATTTGACCAAGCCATTGCGATCTTTGAGCTCTTTTCTTAAAAAGTTTGGCCCACACCTATATGAAACACCATCTCTTTTAAAATTTGTCTTCCCGTCTTTTTGAAAATCAACTTTTGCACAGCATTTGGATCATACACCTTAAACCCAAAATCAAGCCTGAAACCACCAAAGAATGTCAAATATCTCAAACCAAAACCACTTGCCACAGCCAATTGATTAAGTTTAACATATTTTAAACCATCCCATAAATTTCCAACATCAAGAAAAACGACGCCCCCAAAGTTTCTCCAAAAAATCATTCTATTTTCAAAATTTGCCTCTATCAAAACATTTCCGCCAAGTGCAGGCTGGGGGACATTCCCAAGTTCTCTAACTCTCCAACCTCTCACGCTTGCACTTCCACCGGCGAAAAATCTTCTATTTATCGGTATTGGAGCCAAACTAAACTCCTCCGCTGACTTGATAAAATATCTATTTGCAATGCCTAATTTTAATTTAAACGCAAAAACAGAATTATTCAAATTGAAAAACCTACGAAACAACCAGGTAAACTTATAATACTGCGAAAAAGGCAAAACCTTGACCCCCGCCTTACCCATAAGATATGGGACAATCCCACCCTCCTCAACTGAAAACGTATGAGAATACCCAGACCTTGGATAGATTAAATCATCAGTTTTATCAATTTGCAATGTTAAGCCAAATATCGAGTTGAGCTGTCTTTGATAAAGTCTCGTAAGCACAGTATCAACTGCTTTTTGAAATCTTATATCCACACTTTCAATATCCCAATCGAAGAAACCCGAATATTCGGTACCAGATTTATAAACAAATCTAACTCTATTCCTAACTATGTTTAGCACATAACTTTTCTGCTTATCTATCATCATAGATAAACCAATCTCACCGGGAATCCTTCGTCCTAAAAGGTAAGGTTGTGTTAATTTTAAACTTGACTCGATAAGCCCAGCATTTGTTGTATCGGTCATTGTGGGAAATTCTTTAAAACTTAAACTTTGAACTTGAAACTTTAAGCTTGACAACAAAGATCTCCCCCCACCGAGAAAATTTCTATTTTGATAGTCAAACGAAATACCAACATTAAATGCGCTTCTTTCATCGCTAAAATAAAGAGCTGTTGAAACATCGTGTTTGTTCCTCGGCAAAAGCGAAACGATAACATCAGTAGAATTTATCGACTCGTTTTTACCATTTCTTTGCTCGATGTTAATTTTAACGCTTTCAAATAAACCAGTTTGAAGCAAATTCGCCTCGCTTTTTAAAATTAAACTTCGATTGTAAAATTCGCCACTTTTAAACTCAAGTTCTCTTCTCACCAAATCCTCAGAAATTTTAATCTTGGTTGTGTCATCGAAGGAAATTTTTATATCCCTAAGCACAAATCTTCCATCTGGTGAAATCGGGACAAAAACAGACACAGTCTTGCGCGTTGTGTCAACCAAAACTCTAATCTTAACCTTGTCGACATAGGCGTTTTTATAACCGTTATCATAAAGTAAATTCAAAATACGTTGAATTTCTGATTCAACATTGAATCTTGTATATCTATCCCCGATCTTGAGAAAATAAAATTTCAAAGCGATATCCCGCAACGAATCAGAAACTTCTTCAAGTCCGGAAAATTCCGCTTTCTCGATTTTATACTGTTGATTTTCATCGATCAGTAATGTTAATATCGCATTTTTATTATCATAGTCGTATTGGATTAAGGTATCGATTTTAGCATCGAAAAAACCGTTATCTCGGTAAAAATTTTTAAGGCTGATTAAGTCGTCTATAACTTTGATCTTTTCAAGATATTGCGGTTTATCCCCGAGGCGTTCGCTAATTTTATAAAGGAATTGCCAAAACTTCGATGGACTTTCCCTTGAAACAAGAACTGAATATAGCTCCTTTTTACTAAAAGACTTATTCCCTTTAAATTCAATTTTCTTCAGCTCAAAATACTGCTCCATAACCAGATCTTGTGAAACCGAAAATGAAACCACAGATAGTAAAAGAACAATTATAAATTTATCCATTTTCATCGGACTTAATTAAATGATTAGCCCTCGGCCTATGAGTCGGGGGGAAATATTAATATTCATCTTCCTCACCATAGAGATAATCTTCTTCATCCTCTGGTGAATAATCAGGCCAGATATCTTCAATTCCATTATATTCTTCGTCGGTATCTTCAAGTTCTTCAAGGTTTTGTATTACTTCTGGCGGAGCACCAATTCTTTTGGCGTATTCAATGAGTTCTTGTTTTGTCGCAGGCCATGGTGCGCCTTCAAGATAACGGATAAGCTCGGGCGTCCACAACATATTTTATCAGCCTCCGTTTGATTTGTTGTTTGATTCTTGAACAAGTTCTTTATATTTCGCTGGATCGATGTCCTCAAAGAAATAATTTATTGGATTTTGCGGAATCCCATCTTTCCACACCTCGTAATGCAAATGCGGTGCTGTAACAAGCCCAGTTGCACCGCTTAAACCAATCCTATCACCTCGCTTCACCTTTTGACCCTCCCTTACAAACGCTCTTGAAAGATGCGCATATAAAGTCACATAGCCAAAGCCATGATCAATTTCAATTAAAAGCCCATATCTACCTCTATATCCAACATAACTAACAACGCCATTACCAGTTGCATAAACAGGGGTCCCAACATCAACCACAAGATCAACACCCTCATGCATCGCCCAAATTCCAAGAATTGGATGCCGTCTGTATCCAAACTTTGAAGTCAATCCACCTTTCAAAGGTAAAATCGCAGGTATGTGTCTAAATTTTTCTTGATTGATTTTATACTGCTCATAGATTTCCTCGTAACTTTTTTGCTGTAAGGTTACCTCCCTTTCGAGTTTGCTTAGTTTTGAAAATAACTCCTCGAGCAATCTTTCCGCCTCCCTATCTGAAATATTAAACTCATATTTTTCTTCAACTCCACCAATTCCAACCTTTTTAATATCTTCATCCAACGGTTTCAAATCCACCGCAAGTCGTAATTCTTTGTCCTGTTCAAGAAGTTTTGCGACAATGCTTTCAAGTTGTTGAAACTTTTCTTTCAAAATCCTTAATTGTTCCTTCAAAAGGCTGTTTTCCCGCTGAAGTTTCTCAGCCCTTGCCTTCCCAAAGCCAAGTATATCCCCTGTTAAGTAATTTAATACAAATAAAAAGCCCAAACTAAAAAACAAAATCAGCAAAATCAAACCCAAGAACTTCAAATGAATTCTTTCGACCTCATTTAAACTCAAATTTTCAGTATTGATGTAGAAAACTTTCGTTTTCATAGAACTCTCTCCTAATATTTTTGGCTTCTGCATTGAAGATAATGAATTTAGAGCAATTTGTCAAGTCCCAGCAGGGGTAGCCTATTCAAACCCAATTGAAAACTGGGCTACCGTGGGACCCCAGAGCAATATATCTTGCTTTAAAGTTTTAAAGATAAAACTCTTCCCCACAATTATCCTCAACGCACCAACTGGGGTGTCAAATCCAAGCTCTATACCAAGACCCTGTCGCAGATCCCTCCACCTTACAGCCTCAAACTTCTCCCATGCGGAACCAATATCATATCGTAACGAAATAAAATTATCAAACACAATCTTAACTAGATTCCTGAACCTAACTTCAACTCCACCAAGTATTATCTGTCTTCCATGGATTTCATCTTCCTTCATCCCGGAAAAAGAATTTAGACCCGTAACCGAACCAAGGAAGAACTGCTGTGATAAAGGCGTCGACTCATCGCACAAGCCAAATAGAAATTTAAATTTCAAAGTCCCATATTTGAAATATGTGTTGTAATTTTCGTAAGCGAGGAAAATTTTTGAATAGGGAACATCCGAGCCCAAAAATTTCTGCGATGTCTCGTAAAAAGCATTTAAATAAACCCCACGATTTGGGAAATACGCCCTATCCCGTGAATCAATCGTGATATTTAACTGCAACTTCGATAAAAAATTCTTTTCTTCTTTAAATTCAGCCCTCGAAACATTTCTAACGCCCACTTTTTCAAGTTGATATTTTAACAATGTATTCCCAAATTTTTCAAACTGCCCACCAACCGATAGCCCCAATCCAAAACTGACAAATTTTATCTCTCCTTCATTTTTCAAAGAGAAATTTTTCTCACCAAAATCTGTCCTATAAGTGTAAACCTTTCTCTCCGAATGATAAAAATTCAATCCATAGGTCAAGATTGTTTGTAGGAGCCGATCGACCTTATACTCAAACTTCAAAAGCGAGTTTCTCATTCCTCCTTGAAAAGTTACCCCAAAGTCATCGTTCAAACCGAATGTATTCTCGTTTCTAAAGTCTGAGAAAATTTGCGCCCCGCGTTCATTATCAACTCTTATCCCAAATCTCAAAAATTGCGATGCAGATTCACGCAGATCAAGCGTGATTTCAATGCTATCGCCAATTTGATATTCAAATTTAATCTGTGAGAATAAATTCGTATCCCACAAATTTTGCATAGTTTCAATGATTTTCCGCTCGGTCAGGATATCCCCAGACCTAAACATAACATCGCGAAGCACGACAAAATCCCTTGTCTTGCTGTTTCCGGAAATTTTTATCCTTGAAACATAACCATCCAGAAGATAGATGTTTAGTTCACCGTTTGACTCGTCAAAATAGAAATTTTTCACCCTAACAAAAGGAAAACCCGCGGAACGAAAAATTTTCAAAATCTCGTGCACAATTTCAAAAATGTTTTTATCCGAGTAAAAAATTTTTTCATTGAGTGTAAACATAAAGCAAGAGTCGTTAACTGAAACAGAGTGAAACCAAGATGTTAAACGATTGTTGAAATCAATTTGAAAATTTTCGATTGATTGTGGATAAACATTGATTTTTCTTATCTCTGAATTTAACTGTGTCTCGATGATCACATCGTAATTTTCTTTGTCTTTGCGAATCTCAACATTGATTTTTTTATACTCACCTTCTGAAATCAACTTACACATTGCTTTTGCCAACTCTCTATCGGTGAGATCATTATTTTGTGAGAGAGATAGAACAACATCCGCTGGCAAACCGTCGCCGTAGAGTTTCAATCTATAGTTTGAAACCCGCTTTATTTCACCATTGGCTATCAACTCATATTTCGAGTTTACAAGCGAAATTATCTCGTCTATTTTTTTCTCTGCAATTTCTTCCCCTTTTTCAATGATAAACTTTGCCATATTAAAATCTGCTGAGGCTATATCCTCAAGTTCTGGTTTTAAAACTATATCGGATTTTTCAAGTTGAAATTTATTTGAAAGTTGCATCATTATCCCAACGATTTGGTCAGCGGTATTCCATGGAAGTTCCACCTCCGAGGGACTGAGAAGAGGGCTTGTAGCATCAACAGTTATAACGATATCATATCCTAAGTCCCTTGCAATATCTGCAGGTATATTCGAAATTAAGCCTCCATCGACAAGGACAAGTGAATCGATGACAACGGGTTGAAACACAAGCGGAATCGTAGCGCTTGCTCTGACCACATAGACAAGATTGCCATTTGAAAAAACAACCCTTTGCCCAGTTATAAGGTCGGTTGCGACGGAGTAAAACTTCGGTTTTAAATTTTCAAAATTAGTGACATAGTGAAACGGGGTTTTAAAGAAAATTTTCAAAAGAGATTCAGTTATCTTTTGCCCAGAGATGATGTAAGATGGGATGATTGGCTTTAGACCTTTGAAACGGAAATAGATAAAGCTTTTTTCGATCAAATACTTTCTATCAAGAAACACATTTGCCCTGTTTTCACCTTCTCCAAATGTTAAAATTTCATTCCAATTTGCTTCAATCGCGAGTTTTTCAATTTCATCTGCTTTAAGTCCTGCGCAATACAATCCGCCGACAATGCTACCCATACTTGTTCCAATTATACAGTCAATGGGTATATTATATTTTTCAAGAATTTTTAAAACTCCAATGTGAGCTAATCCCCTTGCGCCACCGCCACTTAAGACAAGCGCAACTTTCGGGCGTTTCAATTCATAATTTATCGTCTTACTCTGATTCCCATCGAAAAATTTTATCTGAAAATTTTTCTGTGAGTATAAATTAAAAACAAAGATACAAAAACTCAGGAAAACCAATAAGGCTCGTTTCATCCACATTGCGTCGAATGTAAATTTTGAAAAAATTCAATTCCTAATTAGGTAGGCTAAAAAATTTAATTTACATTTATGCGTTTGTTCACTTGCTTACATGTATTTCAATTCCTCAATAGTTAAATTAAAAATAAGGGGGCAAAAATGCCCCTCAGATTACTTAAACTTTAACATATTCGCAAACGAGGTCGTAAGTGTTTACGACGTTTAATTTTTGCACCAGCAAACTGAATTTTTTCTCAAGAGCATTGCCAATCTCATCTTTCAAAGATTGAGGCAGATCCCAGAGCTCTTTCTTGAAAGGACCAAATCCTTTCTTTCTCGTTTTATAAATAAATTGCTCTTCCGTATCACCCGCTTTCCACTCATCTTTAAACTCTTTCTTTAAGAACTCGTAAATTTCAAGCTTGAATTCATTGGGAAGTATTGAGTAAATCATATTTTGAAACTCGGTTGCAAGATGTATCTCTGCTGTTCCAACCTGTGGAAACTTATCGAATAATTCCTCTGGTAAAGTTGAAGCCCCATGTTGAACGGCGCCTGACAAAGCATATTCTTTGCGGGCAACTTCAGACAAAGTTCTCAAAGTTTCGAAATCAATTTTAACCTGTGCTATAGTTCCATCTGGTAGAGGAACACCGCCATGCGTCGTTCCTGTTTGAACGCTTATCTTGCTAATTCCTTTATAATTCCCTTTCTCTGCAAGAAGCCTGAGATAACCTGCCATATAAGCTCTTAACTCCTCTGGGGTGCTATTTTTACCACCGACCTCTCCAATTTCTCCACCGACCGAAATTTCAATTCCCTCGGGTTGAAGTTTTCTTATAAATTCCGTCATCTCAGCTGCAACTTCATAATTTGGTCTCTGCTGTTCATCAAGTGTCGGCTTGCTTAAATCGACAAGCGTAGAGCTGTCAATATCGATATTGTAGAATTCCGCTTCGATTTCTTCTTTAACTAAAGCTTTAAGGGAATCAATTTCTTTCTCAGGGTTCTCAGCATATTTCTTTGCGCTTACTTGAACATGGTCACCTTGAATGAAAACCGGACCTTGATAACCTTCTTTTATGCACGCTGCAAGGACACAAGCGGTATATTCGCTTGGTCTTTGGAAAGTGTAACCAATTTCCGATTTAGCTATTTCAAAAATGAATGCACCCACATTATGTTTTTTCACTGCTCTAAGATAAGCCCTTGCGACATCGTAAGTTAAACCTCTTATATTCACCGCCGGAACTGTAAATCCTCCGACTTCGCCTCTTCCAATAGCCTCATAAAAATGCTGTATTGAAGCTGGGACCGCACCCAACTTTCTTGCGATTTTGCTTATCAACTTGCGAATTTCCATTTTTAAATTATCATCGAGATTAAAAACAGCGTTATAAACAAGCTCATCGATCGCTTTATCTTTTAATTTCACAGGGTCAAGCACTTTCACATCGCCATTAAACTCAACTATACCTGTAAGATAGTTTTTCAGTTCAGTTAAATCTCTAAACATAATGCCACCTCCTTTGTTTAAAAATTTTTACGAATTTTTAATTTTGGGGCTTTTTTTGTAAATTTACAAAGGAAATTTAAGAATTATCGCTTTTTCAAGCAAACGTTTATCAGCCTCATGAGGAAAAGAAATTTAAAACCAAATATCACTTTAATCTTAATCCCAAAAGACCACAAAACTTAGACCTTCCCCTATTCCTCTCAAAATTTTCCACTGCGCATTTTTTACCTTTTAAATTTCAAAACAAATGGAGGTTTATATGTCCAGAAAACGAGTAATCATCATGGGTGCTGCTGGTAGAGATTTCCACAACTTTAATATGTATTATCGTGATAATGAAAATTATGAAGTTGTAGCTTTCACAGCAACACAAATTCCAAACATCGAAAATCGAAAATATCCACCTGAACTTGCTGGAAAACTCTATCCAAAAGGCATTCCAATCTATCCAGAGGAAAAGCTTGAAGAATTGATCAAAAAATTCCAAGTTGATGAGGTTGTCTTTTCCTACTCAGATGTTTCACATCAATATGTGATGGAAGGAGCATCAAGGGTAATCTCAGCTGGGGCAAGTTTTAGACTTCTTGGGCTTAATCAGACAATGCTCGAAAGCAAAGTTCCCGTTGTTGCGGTTGTAGCAGTAAGAACAGGATGTGGTAAAAGTCAAACATCGAGAAAAGTTGCGAAATTATTAAGAGAAATGGGGTTAAAAGTTGTCGTCGTTCGACATCCGATGCCCTATGGAGATTTAACAAAGCAGGTTGTCCAACGCTTTGCCTCAATCGAAGATATGCACAGGCAAAATTGCACGATTGAAGAGATGGAAGAATACGAACCTCACATCGTAAATGGCGGGGTTGTTTATGCTGGGGTCGATTACGAAAAAATCCTTCGCGAGGCTGAAAAAGAAGCGGATGTCATAATCTGGGACGGTGGAAATAATGATATGCCTTTCTTCAGACCGGATCTCCCAGTTGTCGTCACAGATCCACATAGACCCGGGCATGAGCTGACATATTACCCCGGTAGCTCAAACTTGAGAATTGCTGATGTCGTTGTGATAAATAAAGTTGATTCAGCAAAACCGGAAGATGTTGAAACCGTTAGAAAAAACATTCGACAGGTAAACCCAAAGGCTATAATTGTTGAATCCGCATCACCGATTTTTGTTGAAGATGGGTATTTGATTTCTGGTAAAAGAGCTCTTGCTGTTGAAGATGGGCCAACACTCACGCACGGAGATATGAGTTATGGTGCAGCGGTTCTTGCAGCTAAAAAATTTGGTGCAAGTGAACTTGTCGATCCACGAGAATACGCAGTTGGCTCGGTTAAAGAAACTTTCAAAAAATACACCCAGATAAAAAATCTTCTCCCAGCGGTTGGCTATGGAAAAGAACAAATGAAAGAACTTGAAAAAACAATTAATCGAACGCCTGCAGATATCGTAATCATTGGAACTCCTATAGACTTGAGAAGAGTATTAAAACTCAACAAACCAAGCGTTCGCGTAAAATATGAACTTCAAGAGATTGGAAAACCTGATCTTAGCGATATATTATCTGAATTTGTCAAATCAAAAATAAAAATAAGAAAATAAATGAGAACAAAAGATTTCATCTCGATTCACGATTTAACAACTGAAGAAGTTTATCACATATTTGAACTTGCAAAGGAAATGAAATCAAACCCTAAAAAATTTTCAAAATCGCTTGAGGGGAAAATTCTTGCTTTGATTTTTGAAAAACCATCTTTAAGGACAAGGGTCAGTTTTGAAGTTGGAATAAGACAACTCGGTGGAGGCGCAATTTATCTTGCGCCTTCGGATATTCAAATGGGAAAGAGAGAATCGGTTTATGATGTCGGAAAAACGCTTGAAAGAATGGTCGATGGAATAATGATAAGGACATTTGGACATGACATCGTACTTGAACTTGCAAGGGCTGTAAAAATCCCCGTGATAAATGGATTATCTGACCTTCTTCATCCCTGCCAAGCAATGGCGGATTATTTTACAATTCTTGAAAAGAAAGGAGATTTTAAAAATTTAAAAGTAGTTTTTGTTGGCGATGGAAATAATGTATGCCATTCTTTGATGTTTGGTGCAGCAAAACTTGGTGTCAACTTCTGGTCCGCTACACCTAAGGGTTATGAGCCAAAGAAAGAGATTTATGAACTTGCTTTGGAAGACGCAAAATCAACTGGAGCAAAAATAAACATTGTTAACGATCCCGAGGAAGCAGTAAAAGACGCGGATGTCGTTTACACAGATGTATGGGCGAGCATGGGTCAAGAAAGTGAAGCTGAAATAAGAAAGAAAATTTTCCAACCATATCAAGTAAATAAAAAATTGTTTTCGCTTGCCAAACCAGATGCAATTTTTATGCATTGTCTTCCTGCCCATCGTGGTGAAGAGGTTACAAATAATGTAATTGACTCACCAAACAGCGTCGTTTTTGAGGAAGCGGAAAATCGCTTAAATGTGCAAAAAGCGATAATGTATGAATTGATGCGCGAAAAATAATACTTAATTAATCTCAATAAAAGTAACCGCGGGTCCAAAAGACCCGCTTTTTAATTTTAAAATTAATTTCCTAAACCTATGAAAACAATCCTACTTGCAGTAGGTGGAAATTCGCTAATTAGAGCTGGTCAGCGTGGCACAATTGAAGAACAATTTGAAAACGCAAAAAAAACAGCAGAACATATTGCTGACCTTATACAAAATGGATTCAATCTCGTCATAACCCACGGCAATGGTCCGCAAGTTGGGGCTCAACTTATAAGATCAGAACTTGGCTCGGGCCAAGTTTATTCAATGCCCCTTGATGTATGCGTAGCCTCTACGCAAGGTGAAATTGGCTACATAATTCAAAATTCAATCCAAAAAGCTCTCTGGAAACGGGGAATTTATAACCCAGTAATCACAATTGTAACTCAAATCGTGGTAAATGAGGACGATCCCGCATTTAAAAAACCGACGAAACCAGTTGGACCCTTTTACACTCGAGAAGAAGCAGAGCGAAAGAAAAAATTGGGCTGGGAAATAATTGAAGACGCTGGAAGAGGTTATAGAAGAGTCGTTCCTTCGCCGAAGCCAATCGATATAGTTGAAAAGGAAGCGATAAAACAATGCTTAGACGATGGTATGATAGTTATCGCCGTAGGTGGCGGTGGAATTCCCGTGATAAAGAAAAATGGTGAATATGTTGGAGTTGAAGCAGTTATTGACAAAGACAGAGCTTCTGCAGTTTTGGCAAAATATCTTGAGGTTGATTATTTTATAATATCAACGGATACGGACAAAGTTTATTTGAATTATAAAAAGCCAAATCAAAAGGCACTTGACACAATTACACTTGAGGAAGCGAAAAAATTTTACGAAGAAGGGCATTTTCCGGCGGGTAGCATGGGACCCAAAATTGAGGCTGTGATCGACTTTATCGAAAATGGTGGAAAATGTGCAATTATAACATTGCCTGAGAATTTGATTGAATCTATTTTTGGCAACGCAGGAACAAAAATTGTAAAATAAAATCTCATTTAAATAACGATGATAAAATTAAAACATGTGATCGAATCGCAGCAATTTACCCTCCCTTTAATTCATGAGTTATTCCAAAGAGCTGACCAAATGGAGGAAATACTTAAAAGAGGTGGAACACTTGATTATCAAAATAAAATCATGGCTTCGCTTTTTTACGCTCCTTCAACAAGGACAAGGTTTTCTTTTGAATCTGCAATGTTTAGATTGGGCGGAAAAGTTGTCTCAACAGAACAAGCCTCGCTTTTTTCTTCGGTCATCGGCGGTGAAACTCTGGAAGACACAATAAGAGTTGTATCAAATTTCTGCGATGTTATCGTTTTAAGACATACTGAAGTTGGTGCAGCAAAGAGAGCTTCTCTTGTTTCATTCGTCCCGATAATTAACGCGGGCGATGGCAAAGGTGGTCAACATCCAACTCAAGCACTTCTTGACTTTTACACAATCTACAAAGAACTTGGCTATATCGATGGTTTGAAAATTGCATTCGTTGGAGATCTTGAACAAGGTCGAACTGTTAGATCACTTGCATATTTGCTTGGAAAATTTGAAAGAGTGATGCTTTATTTTGTCGCGCCCGATTTTTTGCAAATAAAAGAAGATATACAAGATTATCTGACAAGGCATAATGTGTGGTATACGCTCGAAAATGACCTCCACAAAGTTATCTCCGAAGTCGATGTCATCTATGTTACAAGAATGGAAAAAGAAAGGTTCGGCGACAAAATTGAGATTTATGAAGAAACTGTAAAAAATTATTTCATTGATAGAAATGTGATTTCAAAGATGAAACCAAATTCAATTGTGATGCATCCACTTCCACGTTTAAATGAAATTTCCCCAGATGTTGATCTAGACCCGAGGGCTGTTTATTTTAAGCAAACAAAGAATGGTCTTCTCATACGAATGGCACTTTTGACGATGGTTTTATAAATATTTCTATTGCTTGAGCGTGGTAGAAAATTTTTGAAAGAATGACTTTTGTTTTACGCGAATTTTTTATATCTTAAACAACAAAAATGCAAATTAAAAACAAACATAATAACCGATGGCAATAAAAACAACAGCATCAGGTTATCCTAAAATTGGTCCCAATAGAGAACTCAAAAAAGTTGTCGAAAGTTACTGGGCTGGCGAAATAACAAAAGAAGAACTCTTCAAGAGAACCGAAGAAATACAGATACAACGTCTCCTAACTTTGAAAGAAGCAGAACTCAGCTATATCCCATCAAACGATTTTTCGCTTTACGATTTTATACTTGACATATCAACGATGTTGGGAGTGATACCAAAAAGATTTGGTGATGAACTTAACATAGACACTTATTTTGCAATGGCTCGCGGAAGCAAAAACGCAATAGCCTGTGAGATGACGAAATGGTTCGACACAAATTATCATTACATCGTTCCAGAATTTGAAAATGATTTCAAACTTTTAAAAAATCGACCGCTTGATTCATATAAATTCGCAAAAGAAAAACTTGGCATAGATACAAAACCTGTTATAGTTGGTCCGTTCACTTATGTTTGGCTTGGCAAAGTTCCACAAAAGCAAGAGGGAACGCTTTTAATCCATATGGTCAAAGCAAATGAAACCCCACGTTTTAAAGAACTTGTTTTCTCCGCATCAAAAATTTACAACCAAATTTTAAAAGAACTTGAATCAAACGGAGCCAAAGCAGTTCAACTTGACGAGCCAGCGCTTGTCCTCGACCTTGATGAAAGCGACATTGAAATTTTAATAGAAGCATACAAAATTTTAACAAGCGGACTTAAAGAAATTGAGGTTTTCGTCCAAACATACTATGAAAGTTTATCAAACTATGAAAAGATCGTCTACGAACTTCCGGTTGCGGGAATCGGGCTTGATTTCACGATAAACGATGAAATTTTCGAAAACCTTAAGAAATTTGGCTTCCCATTGGACAAAAAACTTATTGCGGGCATCGTCTCGGGGCGAGATCCATGGAAGATTGATTTTTCAAAGACGACCGATCTTTTACATCAAATTTTAAAATTCGTGAGCGAAGATAGATTGATCCTTTCGAATTCGTCTCCGCTTTTCCATCTGCCCGTTTCACTTGAACCGGAAAAAGGTCATCTCTACGATAGATTGATAGGACTTTTATCGTTTGCAAACGAACGACTTGACGAACTTAAAACATTGAAAAAAATTCTAAATGAAGGTCATCCTATCCCCTCTCAGAATCTACAAGCGTTGAGAGATGAATTTAAAGATGAAGAAGTGAGAAAAAAGATTTCTCAAATAGACGAGAAAAACATTGGGCGGAAGATACCATTTGAGGAAAGACATCAAAGACAAATTTCAATTCTCGGGCTTCCGAAATTTCCAACAACGACGATCGGAAGTTTCCCACAAACGAAAGAGGTCAGAAAAATAAGGGCTGATTTCAACTCTGGAAAAATTTCAAAAGAAGAATATGAAAACTTTGTAAAAGAGCAGATAAAAAATGTTATCGATGTCCAAGAAAAGCTTGAGCTTGATGTCCTCGTCCACGGCGAATTTGAAAGATCGGATATGGTTGAATTTTTTGGGCAAAAGATGAAAGGCTTTGCATTCACAAAAAACGGTTGGGTTCAATCATACGGGACAAGATGCGTAAGACCGCCGATAATTTATGGAGATGTCTCAAGACCCGAACCGATGACAATTAACGAAATCACATACGCGCAATCTCTTACATCAAAACCTGTGAAAGGAATGCTCACAGGTTCTGTGACAATTCTAAACTGGTCATTTTATAGAAAGGACATACCTAAGAAAGAAATTGCATATCAAATTGCACTTGCTTTAAGAGATGAAGTTCTAGATCTTGAAAAAGCAGGGATAAAGGTTATACAAATCGACGAGCCAGCGTTTAGAGAGGGGTTGCCTTTGAAAAAGGCGAAACAAAAAGAATATCTCGAGTGGGCTGTAAACGCATTTAAATTGACGAACGAAGCTGTAAAACCAGAAACGCAAATTCAAACGCATATGTGTTATTCCGAATTTAACGAGATAATCGAATACATTTACGCAATGGATTCAGATGTAATTTTAATCGAAGCTTCAAGAAGCAAGGGAGAAATACTCGACGCGTTTGAAAAGTTTGACTATGACCATGGAATTGGTCCAGGCGTATATGACATCCACTCGCCAAGGGTTCCAAGCGTAGAAGAAATGCTTGAGATAGCGGAAAGATCAGTGAAACTGTTGAATAAAAATTTGATCTGGATAAATCCAGATTGTGGACTTAAAACGAGAAGTTGGGAAGAGGTCATCCCATCGATTCAAAATATGGTTAAGGTTGCGAAGATTATGCGGGAAAAATATGGTGATTGAGTTTTAGTCAATTCAAATTTGGCAAACATCTCTCAAAAACCCGAAAATCACCTCGTTAAACTTTTCACTACTTTCGATATTGCTCAGATGTCCAGCGGAAGGAATTATCTCAAGTTTGCTGTTTTTTATTTTGCTATTAAGTGAATGAGCAATTGAAGGCGGTGTTAAAATATCATCTTCACCAAATATAAGAAGAGTTGGGATGTCAATTTTTTCAAGAATGTGAGTTGTGTCTGTCCTCGTTGAAAGCGCAATTAAATTTCCAGCGATCCCTTTTTCATCATTTTCATTGATTATTTTTTCCGCAAATGAAACAATATCTTTTTTATTCTCGAGGGTTTTTGGTGACAGCGCTGATTTGAGAAATTCTTCGATAAATTTTTCCTTTCCATGAAATTTTAAAACATGAAGCATTTGAGCTCGTTTAATTTTCGTTTCATTTCCATCTGCTTCAGACCTTGTGTCGCAAGGTATCAATGCGTGAAAAAGTGATGGTTGTTTCTCATACGAACGTAAAATTATATATCCACCCATTGAAAGACCACAGGCTATGACTTTTTCAATCTTCAAATCTCTCAACAGTTCGATAAAATCATCAACAAGATTTTCAAATATAAATTGCGCATCACCTACTTCGCTTTGCCCAAGCCCGCGAACATCGTAAGTCAAAATTGAACATCTTCCCTTAAGAAACTCAACCTGCGGATCCCACATCTTTTGGTTAAATGGGAAAGCATGGACAAATACAATGACGGGAGCTGATTTAACCTCATAAAAATTATAATCAATTTCAACGCCGTTAACCCTCGCTTTCATTTTTAAAAGCAGACTTTATTTTTTATCCTTTAACGCTTCCAAGAGTTAAACCAGATATAAGATAACGACTTAGGAACAAGAAAAGCAATACCGCGGGTATGCTTACGAGAAGTGAACCTGCTGCGTATAATCCCCATTCAGTTGCCATGCTTGATTCAAACTGTTTAAGTCCAATTGCAAGTGTATAAAGTTCTGGCTCTTGAAGAATTTGTGCAGCGACGACATACTCCGCCCACGCAGACATAAAAGAGAAAAGTGCAGTTATAACCAACGCAGGCAAAGCAAGCGGAAAGACAACTTTATAAAACGCCTGAAACTGATTGCATCCGTCAATTCTCGCAGCCTCCTCAAGGCTAACCGGAATCGTGTCATAATATCCTTTCATCTGCCAAACACAAAATGGAAGAGCAGTAGAAGTGTAAACAATTATTATCCCAAGATAACTATTTAAGAGATGAAGTTTTATGAGCATAATATACAACGGGAGCAAAAGCATAGTTGCGGGAAACATTTGCGTTATCAAAATTCCTATCATAACCGCTTTTTTCCCGAAGAACTTAAATCTTGAAAGAGCATATCCAGCGGTCGATGCAAGAGTTATGCCTGTCAACATAACAACTGCTGAAACAAATGTTGAATTCGCAAGCCATCTTAAAAACGGAGTTTTGGTAAAAAGCTGTATGTATGAATTTAAAGTCGCATTTTCAGGTATAATCCTTAAAGACGTTGAAAGAAGTTTATCAGCCGGTCTTAATGAAATACTGACCACATTTAAAATCGGATAAATCGCAACGGCTGTGAAAACGAGAATAAAAAGATAAGTGAGAGCGGTGATCAAAAAACTTTTAACTTTATAGTTGGACATCTTCTACATAGCGAAATTTGTTTTAATATACTGATTCAACAGCGCGAGTTTTCTTCAAAAAGTAAAGTCCAATGACAAGCAAAATGAAAAATATCACAACTGACAAAGCGGCAGCGTATCCATATCTGTAGAGGTTAAACGCAGCCTTGTAAACATACGAAACAAGGATATGGGTTTGATCGCTTGGTTCGCCACCGTTTGAAACGAGCCAAACGATATTTAGGTTATTAAATGTCCATATAATTCCAAGCGTAATAGCAGGAGCCATCACAGGTCTTAAAAATGGCAAAGTTATGTTTTTAAATTTTTGCCACGCTGATGCTCCGTCAATATCAGCAGCTTCATAAAGTTCTTGAGGAATGCTCTGAAGCCCACCTAAAGCTACAACCATCATAAACGGAAAACCTAACCAGACATTTGTAATTATGCAAGCAGTGAAAGCTTCAAAAGGTCTAAGTAGCCATTCAATCGGAGACATATTAAGATATTTTGCGATGAAGATATTGATCGCTCCATACTCATAATTGAACATGCTTCTCCAAGTGAGCGCAGTTATGACCTGTGGAATTGCCCAAGGTAAAATTAAAAATGTTCGAAATATTGGTTTAAATTTCAGTGACTTATTGTTTAAAAGTAAAGCCAGAAAAACACCGATCACGACATGGAAAGTAACATTTACGAACGTCCAAATTATCGTCTTCAAAAAGACGATGTAAAAAGTATTTTCAGAAAAAACCTTAATATACTGCCTCAGCCCGATAATCTTCCAATCGCGAAAGTGTCTCAAGCTCATATTTGAGAAGGAGAGAATAACATTGTAAAAGAAGGGATAGACTATTACGCCGAACATAATTAAAAGAGAGGGGAGCAAGAAAGCGATTATGAACAAATTTCGCCTACTCATTTATCTCTTCAATTTTTTTGATGGCAAGTTCTTGCATTTCTCTGCTTGCTTTCTCCGGTTGCATCGTGCCACCCAGAACAGCTTGATAAAACGGGCGCATCGCATCCCATATAGCTCGAAGTTCTGGAAAAACCGGCATTTGCTTCCCAACCTCCATCTGCGAAATCGACGCTTGAATTAACTGGTCTTTTTTAACGAGATCATTTTCGAGGGCCTCTTTATACGTTGGAATCATACTAAGTTGTCTAACATATTCAAGTTGAACTTCCGGGCTTAAGAGATACTTCAAAAGTTCAACGATATACGGTAGTTTTTTCTCGTCAACGTTTACATTTATAGAATAACCTTTTATTGCAACCATTGGAGCTGGCCATAAACCTGTTTCGTCAACTTTTGGGATTCGCGCTATTCTAAAATTAATACCGGCTTTTTTATATCCGCCGATTGACCACGGACCATTAATTAACATCCCGGCTCTACCCTCTTTAAACAAAGCGTCCGCGGTGTTATAATCACATTCCTTCGGGATGATTTTATGCTTGTCCCTTAAATCTCGAACAAATTTAAGAGCTTTAATCGTCGCCTCAGAATCCAAAGTCGGATTTCCCAACGAATCCATCACCCACCCACCAAAGCCAGTCAAAAATGGTATAAAGAAAAATGGCTCCGTATAATTCCAGACAAGACCATATTGATCTATTTTCCCATCGCCGTCTATATCCTTGGTTAATCTTCTCCCGATCTCGATCAACTCGCTCATCGTCTTGGGAGGTTCGGGAACAAGATCAACATTGTAAAGAAGAAAAAGATGATTCCCAATTTGATCGCCAATTTGATAAAGATGACCCTTGTACCAGAGAAGACCTCGAGGATCAAATTGATTTATAAATGACGAATCGAAAAGTTCTTCAAGAGGTTTAACTATCTGCAAAATTTCAAAAGGTCCAATTTGATCGCTTGGTCCATAAACAATGTCGGGTCCTTTCCCGGCGATCGCTGAAATTATATAAGCAGAGCGTAACTCCTCAGTCTCTTTGTAAAGAGAGAGCACCCTAACACCGGGATGATTTTCCGTATATTTTTTAACTACAGACTCAAGGATTTCCCTTTCGCCAGGTGGTTTTTGATGCCATATGACAATCCTTATCTCATCTGGATTTTCATTAAAGCAGGAAAAGAAGAGAAATGAAAGAACGAAAAGAGGACAAAATTTCGACAAAGTTCTCATCTCTCAAAAAACATCTTTCTTTTTCAAAATTGGCTTGTGCAAAAATTCAGGGACATCGATTTTATAACCAGCCTTTTGCAAAAACTTGTAGACATTTATCAAATGAGTTCTAAACCCAACATCAAAAGGTTCATCCCCACCAAGCCCGGTTTGATCTTTCCCATACCACCAAAACCAATCGCTTCCTTCAGCGGAATATAGCGACTCCCAAGCTTTATATTCGTAATATTTTTTCGTTCCAACTTTTGGAATTTCCGCTACTGGATTCGGTTTGGGAACTTCAAGTTTCTCCAAGTCTCTTCTAACCGCAAGTAGGTATTCCCATGCGAGATTTTCCTCATCCTCACCAATCCATGTATCAAAATTCGCGTTTATCCAACTTCCGGGCCATAGAAATTCGATTTTGCGATGCAACTCGATAGGATGTGGTTTAATTCCACGATTTGGATTTCCGTAAATCCATTCACTCATCGTCACGGTTACAATTTGACCCGTTTTATACAACTTGCTCAATTTTCTATAAAGAGCGTTTAAGAAATTTTTCCCGTCCTCATCCTTTCTATACCATTCCCAAGCGTTCTCACCGTCAAGTATTACTGAAATTAATCTTTCATCACCTGTATCTTCTGGAGTGAAACTTAAAACATATCTTATGAAATCATCTGCAGCAACTTCTGGATCGTAATTTTGATAAGTAAATCCAACAGCATCCGATAACCTCGTATCGCGAAAAATAATTAAAACATCCCCAACACGATAAGGATAATACGAAAGTTGTTCTTTTGGAGTTGATTTTGATAAAACTTTTTCATCGGTTGCAACCCATTTTATTCCGTTGTCACCGAAAACTTTTATTGCTTGCTCAGAAACCGAGCCTTCAGCAGGCCACATCCCGAAAGGTTTTCTTTTGAATATCTCTTGATAATACGCGATCGATTTTTTAACCTGTGCATCCGCATCTTCGGGGTAACTAAATCTATTCGGAAGATTATCATTTGGTTGACAAATTCTTGCTACATCGGTATCGTAAATCAAGGGCAAAATCGGATGATAAAACGGCGTCGTTATAACTTCGACCTGACCAGTATATCTTTGAGGATCGTACATCATTTTTTTATGAACAGGAATTACAGCAGACAAAACTTTATAAGTCTCCGCCACAATTCTATTACAATCATCCTCAGTTATATCGCGCTTGAGGTAATATCTGCCATCTCTTTTCTCGACAAAATCAGTTAAATCAACGCTCAAACCATTAGCGAGATTTACTTTCCCATTCAGAAAATCCGGATCAAAGTTTACAAGGTAAAAGAAAAATTTTATCTTGCGGATGTCTTCAACTGTGTAATCAGCAGGGTTCTTCCCCTTTAAAGCTTTATACTCGGGGAATCTATCCATAACGACTTCGCTTACGCTGAAACAATTCCACGGATTTTTATAAACATAGGCAAGTTCTTTTTCGGTAAAATCTTTAGCATCTTTTAACATAAGGTCAATCCACGGGTCAATTTTAACATTATCTTTGAAATACCTTTTCGCATCGACTCTGTTATTTTTTAAATCAACGTACGGTTTTAGCCTCTTGACATAATACTCATTGAGTTGGAAAAGAAGAGAAGATGTCAAATTTATGGTGACGTGGACATCTGGATATTTCTCGATTATTGCTGACATGTCATAATAATCTTTTGTCCCATGGGTTCTCGCCCATGGACCTTGAAGTTCATCTTTTTCCGGGTCAAGGTAGGATGGTTGATGTTGATGCCAAATTATGTTGAGATAAATTTTATTCGTCTTCGGATAGATGTCCTGGGGATTAGGCTTTGCGTCGGGTTCAGATTGAAGCAAAACTTTCCAATCGTAAGAAAGAACGAAGATGGAATTAAAATCAGTTTTGTTAAAATTTTCAACCTTTACAGGATTGTCCGGGTCAAGTGCCCATCTTCCATCGACGATAAATTTATATTGATAGACGCCCGGCTTGATTTTAAATTTTCCCGTCCAATATCCATTTTCATCTTTCTGGAGAAAATCATTTTTATTCCAACCGTTGAAATCACCAGCAACTGCGGCTTCCCTTGCCTCAGGTGCATAAATTCATTTAACCACATATCCATCCTCAAATCTTGGCTGAGAAAAAAGGAAAGTCACGAAAAGAGGAAACAAGAACAGGAAGATTTTTTTCATCTCTCTTTGAATTTTTATTTTGGCTTACGCAACGAAATCTATTTTAACAAAATCATTTTTCTTGTCCGCTCAAAACCATTTACACTTAACCTATAGAAATACACACCGCTTGGCAAACCATCAGCGTAAAACTTAACCGAATGCTTTCCTGCTGGCAATTCAGCGTTAATGATTGTTTTAATCTCTCTCCCAAGAGCGTCGTAAACAGTTAACTTAACAAACCCTCTTTCTTGCAAAGTGAACTCGATAGTCGTCTCTGGGTTAAATGGATTTGGATAATTTTGATAAAGCTCATAATCGCGCAAAATCTCACCACCCCTACCATCGCCATCGACAGAAACTATCGGAGGAACTAAAACCGTATCTCTTGTCAAAGATACAGTATAGACAGCTGAACCATACGGCTCAAGCGTCACCTGAAGCGATAAAAGCGAAGAACCGTTGAGAGTCTGATATGTGTTGTCAAATAAATTGTTCAGATAATAAATCGCGTTATCTTGGACTCCCCCTGTAAATGAAACCGCATCTCTTATATTAAGCGTGACAGTTTTAACTTGATCGGACAAATTCAAAACAACGAGCCCATTTTGATTTTCATATCTTTTCACATAAGCATAAACCTTTGAATCGTTCGTACTGATCAGTTGATGTTCCCTACTTCTGAATGCAGGAAATTTCGCCCGTATAAATGCAAGTTTTTGATAATGAGATTGCAGAAGTTCCTTATCTGGATCATCCCAATTAATTTTAAATCTTCTTCCTTCAAATTCACCCATTCCATTTCCAAAACCAACTTCCTGCCCCGCATAAACGAGAGGAATTCCTGGGATTGTGAGAAGAAGCGTCGCAAGCGGTTTTGTCTTTCTTAAATCAGATTGATAAACCAGAGCGATTCTCGTTTCATCCTGATTTTCCATATAACGCAGATATTGAGAGTTCGGACCCGGATAATAGCCGTAGTTTGTAGCGATATCGTTTATTTCGGTTATGCTCTTTGAATAAGCATTTCTAAAAACATCCCACATATTTCTATCGTATGCAACATCAACACCCCCACCTTTGTCAGCATAGATTACCTCTGTCCCAAGCCCTGTCCCAGCTGCTTCAGCAAGGAGCAAAATGTCCGGTTTGACTTTTTTCAAAATTTTTCTTATCGGGATTCCAAAGTTTTGCTCCCCATATCTTCTCGAAGGCCCCCAATAAACATCAAATCTAAAACCATCCACTCCAACATCTTTTACCCACCATTTCAACATATCAAGCATATAATTTCTCAAATCAACATCTAACCAATTCAGGTTTGCAAGCGTCCAATCCGAATAGCGAACATAAACTGAGTCAGGAGAGTAAGACTGTGGAAGTTCTTCATTGTGCGGGAAAATTGTATGTTGAACGTAATCCCAGTAAGGCGAATTCTCTCGATATTGCCTTATGCTTTGAATCCAAGGATGCCCATCCGCAACATGATTTACCGTTATATCTAATATAACTTTTATCCCGAGCGAATGAGCCTTGTTCAAAAATTCCTTGAAATCTTCCATCGTCCCATACTCCGGGGCAATTTTATAAAAATCAATTATGCCATAACCGGCGCCGATAGCATCGATTCTATATTGATTAAGCATTGTCGGCATAAGCCAAATAACATTGTAACCCATCGATTTAACATAATCAAGTTTGTTCGTTGCTGATTTTATCGTGCCATCTTGTGTAAACGAGTGAAGAAATACCAAATACATTCTTGCATTTTTAACCCACTCTGGATTATCCGCATAACCGGGGAAATAAACTGAACCATCGGGATTAACTGTAAAATAATTTCGTGCTGTGTCAGCATTGTTTGATGGATCGCGAGCTATCAAGGTGAAGAAATAATCACCAGGTGTATTCGGCCTTGAAATTGAAACAACGCTTTGAGTTGAACCATTTACACCCGGAATAATTTCAGGATTTGTCGAATCAGCATACCAAACAAAACTTAAAACATCTCCATCTGGATCTGTGCTGTTGCTTGCACTGATAATTATTGTATTGCCAGAGAGAGAAAAATCTATCTTCGCATCGGGACGATGATCAACGATTCGATAGATATTGACCTTGTTTGAATATCCAGATTTACCTTGTAAAGTCGCCTTCGCCTGAATTATATTGTCTCCTTCGACAAGATTAATGTCTGCGGAAAACTTTCCACCAGATGCTCCATAAGTTCCTTTATTTCCGTTTACAAAAATTTCAACATATGTAACTTCACTTGCAAGGCTTCCATCCTGATGCCTTATCTCGCCATTTATTGTGATCCCTGATTTTCTAGTCTTCCTTGGCTGAGTTAAAATTTTCACCACCGGGATCCCAGTTACATCAAAACCAATTTGTTCAGGATTTACCCCGGTGTATCCTCTTCCCTCGTTATCGATTCGCGAATAAATGGGATTTGAACCTACGACATAATAACTCAAAATTTTCTTCTGCACAGCACCATCTACAAAAGCAACATCAAAAACAGCAGGCTTGCCCAAAAGATCGCCACCATTAACAGGATTACCATTTGCATCGACCAAGAAAGAATAAACCGTTGCATAGATTTTTCCATAAATCGAACCGATGTAATTTGCAAGTTCATCCACAGGTATAGAAAATCTTATCACATCTGAATTTATAGCGTTTGAATTAAAAGATATAACCCTCGACTTTGTAAGAGGTGAAACCTTTGTGTATATTGCATTAAACCTTGGCTCTGTTAAACCCGGAGCGAATACAACGTAAATCCCTCTATCGCTGAAGTCGGAAATTTCAACCTCAGCTTCAAAAGGATCTACAACGAAATTATCAATCGAAGTATTGATCGAAAAAACAACCGCAGTCTTATCGGTTATATCGCGAAGTTTTATCTCAAAGAAAATGGTGTCTTTATTTGAATTAGTCCACGCGTTAAACCCAAGTATGTCACAAGAACCTGGCGTAAATCCATTCGGATAAATAAAACTTCCATCACCAACATCATCTCCAGTGTTATCGACATAATGAAAACCTGAATTAGGCGGATAAACCCCAAATGTAGAATAAGTTACCCCGACATTCCCTTCCAAATCGCTTGCTTCAAATGTTAACTCATGTCTTCCAATTGTCAAATTTCGAATCTGTGCTGTAACTATCTTACTTGCCGTGTCATAACTTGTTGGAATTAAATTCCTATTTAGATAAACTTTAACGCTATTCGAGTTAATTCCTTTTTCTCTTGAACTATCAAAAACTTTTGCAGTTACGGTGATCGAGGTAACTGTGTCGGGATAAATTTTCCCATTTGGTGGATTTGAAACTTTGAAGTATGGCTTTAATATCCTGTTTACAACTGCAACCGAATTTCCATAAGTCCCACGAGTGACAGGATTATCAGGGTCAGCAGTCCAAATTGAATTATTCAGGTAAAATTTATATTCATATTCTCCCTCCGTCAAAACAAGCGTCTTCGTCCATACACCGCGGAGCGAATCATATTGCATCGGATCTTCGCCCCAACCGTTAAATTCACCGCGCAAAGTGACAGAAGTTATGTTCTTGTAGAAATTTCGCGAACTTCTTGGGTCAAATATAAACTCGTACTCAGCCTGATAAATTCTATAGGTCACATCAACTCTAAAACGAGATGTATCCGAGCCGATTTTGCCTGATGCGGTTTTAACCTCAAGTTTGATGAAATGCTCCCCATTTGAAAGAGGTTGAACTGGTGTGTAACGAAATTTTTGATTTCCCGGATTAAAATACGATATCCCATTGGGGATAAGTTGACCGTCAATGTAAAGATTTATCTCCGAAATTGTCTCGCCAGACGCATAAAAAACATATGCGGAGATCTCTGGTTGATCCCGATTCGTTATAGTACCATGCTTTGGTAAAAGATGAAAAACCATCGGATTTGTAACAATGATAATAGAGTTGTTATAGTTTGCATAGTTTATCCTTGGATTGTCTGGATCAGTTATCCAAGTTTCACCCCTGCCGTCGTTGTTCCTATCCTCGACAAATTTATACTCATGTGTCCCGATGCCAAGATTTTCAACCTTATACCAAAGTCCCGTTGAAGGGTCATAGCTCATTTTAAATCTTGCATCAGATACGATCCCATTTACATTGTTTCCCCAACTATTGAAACTACCGGCGAGGAAAACTGCATTTACGGGCGTTTGAGGTTTGTAATAAAATGTCACTGGGACAGTTTGAGAGAAGAGATATTGAAAAATTAGAACTAAGCCAAAGAAGAACTTTTTCATTTACAGTTTCTCCAATTTTGTTTTCTCATTCAAGTTCTCGTGAATAATAAACCGCTATACCCTTACTCTTTGCATATTCAACAGCGTCAGGTTCACTTCTAACATAAATCACAAGGACAGGAAACACCTTATCATAAATTTTCGAAATCCGCTCGACCTTTTTTCTGAGAAATTCATTCACCTTGTTTTTCGATAACCTGCTCTTCGCCTCACCAACTATCACAATTGATTCATCATCCCTTACCCCTTTGCCAAAGATATTAACCTCTATGTAGTTTCCACTCTTAGGGTCAAAAATAAACTCCTGAACAAGTTTATCGACGACTTTAACGCCGTAATCTCTTTCTAAAAGCACAGGTAATGCCTTACAAGCTCTATCTTCAAGCCTATAACCAACCGCATCGGACAGCTCACCAAATTGCCTTTTCATGCCCCTAAATTCCACAACCAAAGATCTCAATTCTTCCTCCGTCCTTCTTTGTGCCTCCGCAAGTTTATCTATCGCACTCCAAACCCTGCTGAAGTTTTCCGCTGTTGCTTTCTCAAACGCATCTAACCTCTCCTCCGTCCTTCTTTGTGCCTCCGCAAGTTGATCAACTCTCTGGGTAAGCTGATTTAGTCTTTCTTCCGTTCCTCTTTGCGCTTCTGCAAGCTGATCAACTCTTTGAGCAAGTCCAACAAGATGATGAGACAATTCATCTACTTTCTGCGTCAAAATATTCAAACTATCCCCAAGATTTTTCACAACCTCCTTCAAATCGTTGAACTCATCCCTCGTCACCGTTCTTTGCCTTTCTATCTCCTCAAGGAGTGCAATCAAAACCTCCCTTAGCCCAGGCTCAACCTTTTCAAGTAGTTTTATAAAACTTGAACTCACAGGCATAAAATTCTCTCAAGCCAAAATTTTTTAGAAAATTAGCACTTTTAAAGTTAAGATAAAAATTTTCAACTTCCCAATTTTCATCATATCCTCTATGTTACCAGCAGACTTATTTTGCCTGTATGCTTTGGAAAAATTTATCCTCTGATTACCATCATCATAACGGAGCTCTGCAGGAGCGTCACCATAATCTTCAAAAATAAAATTGTGTTTATGTGTTTATTTTCTTGTGTTGCTCCAACGGAGCTAATTTAATTAATTGTTTTTTTTATTTACTATTAACCTTTCGCCCCGATGGGGCTTTTTTAATTTAGTTGTCTTATGACATAAAAACTTCGCCTCAAACTTTCTCGCTCACACTTTCACTCTCATTTCAACAAAACCATCTTCTTGACATCGACAAAATCTCCGGCGATCAACTTGTAATAATAAACTCCGCTCGGAATACCCACACCATTAAAACTCACTTTATGATATCCAGCGGGCATAACTCTATCGACAAGCCTTTTCACTTCCCGACCTAAAACATCGTAAACGATCAAAAGGACATGAACATCCTCCGGTATCTCAAACTCTATCAAAGTCTCCGGGTTAAATGGATTTGGATAATTCTGACTCAACCAATATCTTGTAGGAGGACTAAAGAAAACTTTCAAAACATCACCAACAAATCTCTTCTCATTTAAACCAACTGCTTCAATTTTGTAGTAATAATCCCCGGCAACATTGACATCTTTATCTATGAATTCATATTTACTTCCAAATCCACCGCTTTTCTTCGACCTCAATCCTTCAATATTTTCATAAGAAGCGATCAAGTTAAAGTTTTCCTCATCTCTACCGCGATAGACATTAAACCCGAGAAATTCCGGATTTTCAATTTGTGTCTCAATCTTTATCCTGATGTATCGACCGAGCGCTTCAGCTATAACATTTGAAACTTGAACAGGAAGCGGAGCATCCCCCCAAGACCGACCAACGCGAATTTCGTCTATCTCTATTCTGCCTATGCCAGATGCTTGCCTCAACGCTACTCGACCTATGTTTGATAAGTCAGTAGTACCTCCAGTGTTTGTATGCTGAGCATTTGGAGATGGTTCAGGACCACTTAAATCTGGATTTACCCAAAGGCTTGCAACATCATTACCACTCCCACTGACAAATTGATATTTAACTACGACCAAATAAGTAGTGTTAAAGTTTAAATCATACTCATACCACACTGTGTTCGCTGTAGTTGTTCTCACGTTAACACCAAGTCTAAATGTGCTGCTGGGGTCACTGCCTTGCTTAATCCACACACTGCCACCAAAGAAGGTCCCACTGGTACCTTGGAAGAAATGTAAAAAATATGTACCTCCAGCAGTAGGTGCTCCGGTAACTCGCATCAGAAAAGAGCAGTATATCGCTCCGCTACTATAATTTTGGTCCAAATTCCTTCCCCTATCAGTACCTCTACCAGAATATAACTCAACTTTATTGCCCTCAGACGCCATATAACCAGGATAAGATAAACTACCAGATAACACTGGAATTCCACCGCCACCACTATGCAATGTCCAACCAGTTTCATCTTTTAGCGTATCTCCAGCAGTATAATTAAAATGCTCAATCCAAATCTGCCCCAACGCTATAAATGGGGCTAAGCTAAGAAACAAAAAGAGTAATATCTTCCCCACGGCTACCTCCACGATTTTTGTTTTTATTTTGTTTTCTGCTTCCCTATCTGAATCGTTTACCCCACAACAACACAGAGCTCGCATAAAAACAATGCTAAATCGTTCAATCAAATAAACACAGTTCAAAACAAATATTAATTATATAAGTTTGTCAAGAGGCTCCAACCTTTAAGTTCCCTCATTGCAATTTTTACTTTCGCTTTAAAGCTTCAAATTACGCAAAACCGGGGGCATTTGCCCCCGAAAAAACTACTTCAACAAAACCATCTTCTTAACATCAACAAAATCTCCGGCGGTTAACCTGTAATAATAAACTCCGCTCGGAAATCCAACCGCATTCCATCTTACGCTACCATGACCGGCTTCCATAAATCCATCATATAAAACAGAAACGCGTTCGCCAAGTAAATTGAAAACCTCGAGCTTAACATGCACTGACTTAGGCAAATCAAACCTTATCTCCGTCCCCGGGTTAAACGGATTTGGATAGTTTTGATAAAGAACAAACTTATCCGGTATCTCACCAACAGGCTTTACAACTATTGAACCAAACTCCTGTCTATTGCCACTAAAATCAACAGCATAAAGCTTATACTCATACGTAACCCCATTTCTCACATTTGAATCGGTATACCTATACTTCTTCCCATAAGGACTCGTTCCAAGTCCTCTTAACTCTGGATTCGTCTCATAACTTGCTATGAGTTTAAATTCACTCTCACCCTCAGCTTTTCTAAATATCTCAAATCCAGCGTTATTAAATTCCGCTCCAGTCTCCCAAACAAGCGTTACCTTCGAATTACCAGTAAATGCTTTAAGAGAAACAAACTGCACCGGAAGCGGTTGATCATTAAGGAATTCAATATCAACATAATAATCAATCACACCATCTTGAACCTCATTCCATGTATTCGGTCCAGTCTCTGTAACGCAATCTAAAGCGTCAGAAAAGCCAGAGATATCCCAAGTATCATCAGAGGTATTAGCTCGATACGATGAAAAAGTAAATCTTATTATACCGCTACCCGGAGCCCCACCTATTACAGTCCATCTAACTCTTCCTTCTATCGCATCATCTGCTGCCGAAATAGCCTCAGAATCGTCTGAACCAGCTACATCTTGCCAACTTGTATTAAATACTCTAACATACGTTCTATTAGACCCAAACATAGTCGTAATTAGATATTCCCACCTTGCATTATCATGAACTTTAGTATCTGCGTAACCACCCAACCATTCTTCTCCACTTCCTGGAGTTCTATTTCTATCGATTGAAATCTGCACCATTGGAGCACCGTTCCCAGTAGCTAAATCAATGTCGTTCATTTTGATCAAAAAGTAAAGATAAGTCCCATCCGATGTAATGCGAACCTCTGTGATATCAACCCTTATATCCGGGTTACTAAAGTCGGTTCTTTCATCTCCGCTTGCATCCTTCCATATCCACTCGTTTAATCCACCAGCTGTTCCCGCGCTATATTTCGAGTTATCAGTTGTCGGTGGCGTTCCCGTCCATTCAGTCGGGTTGCCGTCCACCGTAATCTGCGAAAAAGCAAAATTCCAAGCCACTGTCCCGAAAATAACAGCAACCGCCAATAGTATTGCTATCTTTCTCATGGCTTTTTCCTCCTTTTAGTTTTTAATTTTTTAAATTTTTCACATCGAAAAAATATCCTCCCACCTTTGTTTTCAAATAGTTTTGTGATTATCAAAAAACCGGGGGCCTTCCCCCGGGAAAAAAATTACTTCAACAACATCATTTTCTTTACATCGACGAACTTACCCGCCTGCAATCTATAGAAGTAAACACCGCTTGCGAGATTTGAAGCATCAAATTTCAACTCATAAACACCGGGCTTTTGCTCCTCATCGATCAAAGTCATAACCTCTTGACCAAGGATATTGTAAATCTTCAATGTGACGCGCTCAGAGTTCGGAATGCCATATTTAATCGTCGTCATCGGGTTGAATGGATTCGGATAGTTCTGATACAACGCATATGTTAAAGGAACTTCAGCAACTTCTTTAACACCGGTAAACTTGTTCACTATCTTAACTGTGTCCTTAAAGGTTCCCAAACCTCTCTGTCTTCCGAATTTAACAACCTCAAGTTCGTTTATAGCCTTTGCTCCGGGTTGATTTGGCAAATCGTCAAGGAACAACAGGTGGTCTTCCTGGAACCCAGCCTCATTGTCAACGATACCATTTGCTGCAAATTTAAACTGAATCGGACCCTTCGAACTCCACTTCGGAAATGTGATCGCAACTGACCAGATAGTATCGCCGGCAACTTTATCCGGATAGATTCCACTGTCGTTCAACTTGAGCATAGAACGATCTCTGTCTGGCTCATCCCATATCCAGAACAATGGTGGCTGGCTTCCAGCGATAAAGAGCGAATCAACTCGTGTAATCGGATCCCCATTATTATCCGTTGCACCTCTCATATCGCAATAGAACCAGACCTCAACACCTTCTTCTTTCTGAACAAATCCTTCGGGACCAGAACCTGCAAAGTATCTTTGTGGAACTTCCTGCGTATCAGCTTCGGTGAAGGTATAAACATAGTTAGCGCCAGGTTCCCAGCCAGCGTTTGGAACACGCGCTTGGTTATTATTTCCAGTCTTGATGTAATACTTATATTCAATGAAGTCACCAGGAGCTGCAGATATAGGTATATATGCTTCCCAAATTCCTGGCTCAAGAACCGAAGGCGCTAAAGAATCTTGTTCGCCCCAACCGTTGAAGTTACCACGGACTAAAACAACATCTCCGCTATCCGGTTTGAAATATCCAATCATTTGATACACGCTCATATCAACACTGAAGTAAAGCTGAACCGTCTTAGCTGGAGCGATTATCTTTTTGTTAAATGTATCCCACTTTAATGTCGTATCAGAGCCTAAAACAAAAGTTCTATTCGGTATGGCATCTTCCCATTTCTTCGGCCCCGAACCAATGACAAATTTATATTCAACTGTTTGTCCAACAGCTGTTGGCGCAAACCTAACGACACCTGACCACATATTCGGATTGCCCGGTTCTTTCGTCAAGAAATATGTCCTACCCCAATCCAATGGAGCTGTACCACCACGAATTCCAACAGTATCACCTTCAACATATTCAGGGATGTTATAAATGTAGACTCTGAACCAGACATCGATCGAGTCTGTTGGTGCATACGGCGGATTTGGCCCCCAACCTTGCTTGCGGAAGAAGACAAGCGGTAAAGTTGTATCTGAAGCAGGTATCTGAATGGTATGATTTGGTCCATCTTCCCAATCTTCAGCGTAAAACTTATATTCCAAAGTTTGTCCAATCATTGAATCTGGAAAATCAAGCGAAAGTTTCCAATAATCCCCAGCTACATTTGTCATCCTATTTGTTGGTGCACTACCCCATGGTCCAAGCAACGGATGCGAACCGCGAACCTCAACAAGCGAAGTATCAGTGAGCAACTTCGGTGAAGTCGCTGTGTTGACATTAAATGTGATTTGATAGGTTAACGGGAATGAAGCGATATAGTTATTCGTTGCAAGTGCAATCATTCTATGTCTAACCGGATCATAAACAGCTCTACCTGTTGCGTTTGCGTTTGAATTTCCTGTTACGCTATCAGTTATAGCAATTAACTTTGCATTGGTTGGGTCGTTCGTCACATCAAGTACGGCAAACTTAAAGTACGGAGATGACACGCCAGCTCCCATTACCAAGCTAAAAAATAACTTCCTACCTGACTTTGTCTTTGCCAAGTCAGCCGTAGCCGCGTACGATCCAAGAACATCTCCTGGAATTTCTCCAATCAAATTGCCATTTTGATCCCAAACGCCTGCAAGCGTCCCTGCACCATTGCCCCAAATATATCCGTTCTCATCAACATCAACCCCAAGTCTTGCTCTACCAGCCCCAACTGTAACCGATTTTTCAAAACTAAAGCTAACCCCATCCGTTGTATTAAACACCGCAACTTTAGTATTGCCACCGCCGCCGCTTGCGTAAATCTTCGTATTCGTACCTGAACCATCAACAGCAAAAGCATCACCATATCTGGCATCAGCACTCCACGAAACAGCAACGGTCGGTTGAGCATTTTCATTCGCCCAACGATATACCTTAAACTCAGCACCAGCAGCGGTAACTAAATTACACGCATAAATAACACCATCATCCGCGACATCGATCAGGTTCAATGCAAATGTCCCTCCGCTTATACCAGTTACATCTAACACACCAACGCTGTCCCCTGTTGCTGCATTAAGTATCACAACATTCAGAGCTCCGGTCCTTGAAACAACATAAACATGATCCGTAACTGGATTGTAAGCTATACCACGAGTAGCATTATCCGTAGCCAACCATGGAACCTGACCCGCTTTAATTGCCCAGGCAGGTTTAAGTGTTAACTGTGCAAATGAAAATGATGAAATTACCAAAGTTAAAATCAGAAAAGTCCCCAAAGTTTTTAATGCCCTCGTCATTGTACTTCCTCCTGTTTATTTTTGTTTGCACTTTGAAGTTAAAAGAACGCTGTTAAAAAGTCAAGTAAAATTTTTAATCTTTTCGCTTGTTTTTAGAATTCTCACCTCCATCTTTTATTTTTAAAATTGAATTGCGACTGAAAAACTTTGAATATCCTTTAAAATCCCAAAGTCCTGATACGCATAATCAAACTTGAACCCAATCCCACCAATTTTGTAATTCAATCCAACGCCCGCGGTAAATCTTTCCTGTGAATCTTTTTGGAAAAGCGACTTATAACCAGCCCTGAGAAAGACAATGTTTCTGAAACTATACTCAAAGCCGAGATTTAAACTCTCCGTGTTGTCATTCGGATGTAATGCATCGATCGCAAACGTGAAGTAATTTGCCTCGGTTCTGAAAATATCAATTGACGCACCAACTCTAAAATGAAGTGGAAGCGGCCAATCGTCAGTTTTCAACTTCGCACTTATCGCAGGATTATTTCCCGTGATATTTGGGTCAAGGTCATAAATGACGAACAAATCTTTTCCATTAAGTCGCATCTCGGTTCCAAAGTTCGAAATGTTCGCACCCAACTTCAGACCTTTGAATTCAGTTATAAACAAAACCCCAACATCAAGTGCAAATCCAGTTGCTCTTTCGTTCCATAACTTCTGCTGAATGAACTTAACAGTTCCACCAACTGAAAATCTATCCGTCAAGTTCCTCGCATAACTTAATCCAATCGCAATATCGCTTGCATCCCATCTTTCACCCGTTCCCTCCGGATAATCGATCGTTGTAACCTCCTCTTCTCCATAATCAAGTCGCGTTACCGAAAGACCAATGGAATTATTTCTATCAATAGCAATCGAAACACCAATCCAATCAAAACTCGTCCCGAAAATCCACCTCGTATGAGAAATCATCAATTCATTAGCTTTAATTCGTGACGCTCCCGCAGGATTCCAATAAAGCGTGCTTACATCTCCAGCAAAAGCTGTAAAAGCTCCACCCATTCCAATTGCCCTCGGTCCGACCGCAATTCCAAGAAATGGTGCTGCGGTCGTTCCAACTTTTGATTGTGAAAAAGCTAAAGCGCCCAAAACTAAAATTAAACCGACTATTTCGATAAATTTTCTTGATCCCATCTCTTCCTCAAATCCTTTATTTGATAATTGCAAATTTTCCTGTCCTCTGCCCGATTCCCGGAGCATCTACAACATAGAAGTAAACTCCATAAGCGACATCAAGATTCTCCTTCGTCTTCAAATTCCACGAAACTGTTCCGTCAGAGATATCTTTGTCGTGTTTTAAAGTAGCAACAAGTTCACCTCTTACAGTAAAAATGTAAATTGTCGCTCCAGGTGGAACATTAGTAAAATCGATCTTTTGGGGTCCACGCCCACTCGAAATTCCAGGCGGAAGCGGGGGCTCCCATCTCTCAGCAACAACATATGGATTCGGAACAACCCTTATTTTGTCAAGTTGAGATTTAGCAAGTTCTGGGTCAACTCTATTCGCCCTGACTCTAAATTCATAAACATCCCCCTCTCTAAATGGCTTGCTCAATTTGAAAATCATTCTGTTCCCAGCTCCCGGCAACGAAAAAGCAGAATCTCCCTGAAAGATTACAGCCCATGTGAAAGATCCGGTGTTCCCATATTCTTCCCAGAAACCAATGCTTATTTGCCTTATCTTTGTAAAAGCGTTATAAACATTGACATAAACAAATTTGATGTATTTGTCATCCGTTAAATTTTTTACTCTAAACTTAACCGGCGTTGCAGGTATCCTCAAAGGCGAATAAGCCATCGATGTATCAACAATTTCATCATAACATTCAATTGCATAATCAGCCGGATATTCTTTCCCTCTAACAGCACCTGCGCTAAAAATTGAAAATGTCGTCGATCTTGGCGGCGTAACCCAACTCCAATTCGATGTATCAATTGAGGTCAACTTGATGCTCCAATGATTATCAAAAATTATCCTCATACCATCGAACAAATCCGTCTCTCCTTCAAATATCCTGCTCCATTTCACAACCGTATCTGGATTTGCTGGATTGGTGACATCGATAACCGAATAAGCAGATGTTATTTTGCTAAAAGTTGAATCTTTGAAGACAACGTTATAAACGTGATTATCTTTGACCTTAAACGGATCAAGGACATAAAGATAAATTTGCCCCGTCGCTGGACCTTGCTTGTGAACTATTGTATCAGTCCCAGCAGGCACAAATCCAGCGGATGGAGCATTTGGAGTTACCATAGTTGTGTTTTTATCAAAGATTAACTCTCCAGTCGTCGTCCTCTGTATAAACTTTGAATTTTCAGACGGGAAAACGCCAAGCCCAGCATCCCCTTTATCATAAGCGACAACTCCATAATAATAAGTCACACCATTTTTAACATCCGTATCGATAAACTGATGCTGAATGCCCGTATCATCGCCAAGCCAGAATTTCACTCCGTTTATATCAAGCGGGAACCATCCAAATATGCTATCTTTAAGGTCAAACTGTACTATCGGTTTGTAAAATATCGGATTGCCAAAACCATCTGTTATAACTCTTGCGTCGTTAAAGTTTGGATCTGTTGCTTTGTAAATCTTATATCCTTCAAAGTCATACGCTTTATTGATATCTTCCCCTTTATTCTTGTAAATCTCCGCAAGCGCCCTATCAAAAGATTTTTCAGCGATATCATTCCAGTAAAGTATAACTTTTCTATCCCCTGCTACCACTTTCAAAGTTGGCTTCTCAGGTGGTCTTGGGAAATTGTAATTCGCATCGTAGATACCCTGCATAACTCTTTTGTTATTATATAAATCCTTCAAATTTTCACCCATGAAAAGAATAAGCGAAAATCTTTCCGTTTGCTTCGAAGTCAACGGGAAGTAACCAGAACCAGCGTCAAAATCCGGACCCTCAACATAACCAGCTAAATACTGCTCTGGAACCTGCCAATTACCCGGGGCAAGACGACGCCACATCTCTTCATCATTTGCCATATTTATAGCTCCAGCCGGAACAAAGAAATCAAAACTTGTCAAACCAATTTGATCCGACTCATTAACATCCGTCGCATCAAAATGCGATTCACCCGGGGTTGGAACTTTATCCCCCTCGCCTTCATCACCTGAATTTGGCACACCATCCTTGCCAACATCATCCCAATTCAGATCCCAATCGCCATCGTTATCGATCCCATCATCTCTTCTCTCGTCGATCATCGGATCATTTAATCCTCTTCCAGTGAAATAATTCCTGTGCGCAAGCGGATTTAACTTATCAAAAATAACTCTACCATCTGCAGTTTTCCTTATCTGTCTGTAATGTAGATCGAAATTTTCATCAACCAAACCATCAAGGTCATCATCAACTGCGTTGTTTGGGACCTCAACCAATTCTTTCCCAACCCATATCTCAAATGGGATACCAAGTGAGTAAACCGTAACTGTGTCTGTATCGCCTTTCAAAAGTGTATCAAGAGCGGCAACTCTTCTTTCGTAATAAGTTTGGTAAACCTGATAAATCGAAGACCAGCGCTTTACAATATCGATCAAGACAATTTTATTATCCGGAAAGTCAGGATTGGGTCCTGGGTCAGTCCGCGAAAGAATTCTTCTTGTCCCTTCTGGATTCAAAGGCGAAGGCGGGAAATCTTGACCTTTAAACTTGGGACTTGTAGGATCCTTGCTATCGCCATCATTATCTATTCCATCAAACGGATTCCCGGGGGTCTCAAGAAATCCATAGCCAAGGTAACCGACATTGCCTATCCATTTTGGATTGGAACTTCGATCGATATAATTATCTGCATCCCAGGAATACGTTAAATCTTCAGCCGCATCGAAAAACGAAAGATCGTCTCTCCATTCTGTATTCCCGCTCGAACCACCGCCAGCTCCAACCCATGTTCCAACAAGAAAACCAAAGACAACTCTTTGATAATCCACCGTCCCCTCGTTCGTTATATCATAAATCCAGAATATGCCATCTTCTGCAAGAACATTTGACCATTGCATTCCTCTCGCTTTCACCACAAGCCCATGTCCCATACGCGTTGGGTCTGTTGAGTCAGGTTTAAAACCATATCTTCTGTTATACTTTTCATCGTTGTTATCGTCCATCACGAAATAACTTTCCTGATCCGCGTTTGTAATTCCTTTGCCAAAATATCCATTCCAGAAAGGTTTTCCTGTTGCGGTATCAATCCAATCCGGATGATCAGGCCAAAACGGAGGCCAAGTTTCAGGAAGATGGCTCATTGCTACCCCTTTCCCCGGTGCCTGCAGGGTTGGATTAGCATAACCTGGCACAGGTTCAAATCCCCAGAACTTACCTCCACTTCCAGTCTCACCACCAGAAGCTCCACCAGGTCTATCAACGGGACAAATCACAACTGAATGAACAGTATCAACAACTGTCTTTCCGAGCGCTGAGTCATATCTCGGGAAATAAAGCTCAAGCCCAACAAGCATGCTGACATCTCCCGCATACCCATTGTCATCGTATTTCCAAGAAAGAGGCGGTCCCTGAGTCGCAGGTTGTGCAATCACACCCCAATTGCCAAAAACTGTTTTAACAAGATTTCCGTTATGTATCCCAACCTTTCTAAAAGTCCTGTCACCCCTCAACTTTTGAGAAAACGAAAAATGCCCGAAAATTATCGTGAGTATTAAAACCACAAAGGTTAGATTTAAAATTTTCCGCATGCTATGATTCTAAATTTTGTTTCAATTTAAAATTACTGACCAAAGAAAATCGTCAAGCCAAGTTCAATCCTTCGAGGTTCTGAATAAAATGTCGGATTTGTAAACCATTCCCCAAGTGGATTAACAAGTTGGACCGGCTGTTGTCTTAAAGCACTCAAATAATCAAGCGTGAAATCGGGTCTTCCCGTGTCATTGTAAACACCATATGCATTCTTTATGTCAAACAAGTTGTAAATCCTTGCAAAAAGTGAAAATGTGAAGAACTTAAATTTGATATCCTTGTAAAGCCTAAGGTCAACATTAAATGTCGACGGCTTTTTCTCCGAATTGATCAAAAGCGTTCCAATATTCTTCGACTGTCTCGGCGTATATGGCGTCCCACTTCCATATTGCATAACCACACTTAAACCCCAATCGCCCGGAACGGAATATGATGCGGTCACATTTAAAGTATGTCTTTGATCCCAATCCAGAGGAATTATCTTGATCTCTGGCCATTGCCCACCGAGTCGAAGATTTCGCGTCTGCGCTGGATCTGAAGCATTTCCCCTCGCAACTTGAAAAGTATAATCAATTGTCAAAGCCCAATTATTTGAAAATCTTTTGTCAAGTGAAAAAACAATCCCTCTGACAAATCCAAAATCTGTATTTTGATATCGGTTATACCAAGCTGAACCTCCAAATATGAATATCTCATCCGCTCTCGTCCCAGTTAGATTTCTTATGTCTCTGAAATAACCCGTCAACTCTATAGCTATATCGTTCGTTATCGCCTGCTGAACCCCAATTTCACCGCTCACAGTTTGCTCAGGCTTTAAATCCGCATTCCCAACCAATCCTATATTACCTGTCCCAGAGCCAAGTTTGAACTCGGGATTTGTGTAAAGATATTCAAACGGCGGGATCTGGAAAAAATGACCATATGAAAAATGAATTACTCCACGATCTGTTATCGGAAACGCTATCCCTATCCTTGGGCTAAATTGTCTCTTCGGCTTTGCTTTGATATACCAATACGCTCTCCTATCATCTACGGTCTTCGGAACATCACCTTCGTCTCCGTAAATCCCGTTGTTGTTCGTGTCAAAAAATCTATTTTGTGGTTTCAACGGTTGATAAATGTTCGGATCTGATGGATCAGCTAAAATATGCCAATCGGGATCAAACCAATCAAATCTAACACCAACGTTTAATATTATCTCGTTGAATTCCATCTTATCTTGAATATATGCTGAAAACTCTTTAGGATTATTTCTAAAAAATGTGCGAGATGGTTCCGATATATCTGGAATTCTCGTCTTAACATATGGATTTTTATCAAGTATCGGGTCACGCGCTCTATCCTCATCGGAGAGGTCAAGGTAAAAACCTTCAAAATAAATTGTGTGATACCTAAATTCAACACCTGTTTTAACTTGATGAACTTTTGTAACCTGCGATGTAAGGTCAAACTTCCCAACATATGTGCCTGTGTTTCTGTAAAAATGATCCATCTTCATTCCACCAGCGATGAAACTATAAGGTCCGGGTTGAAGTAAAAGCTTGGGGTGAACATATCTCGGGTCGTGGGGATCTTCAAAGACATAATGTCTGTAATCTTTGAAGAAGTATGAAAAACTTGCTTGATAAAAAGTCGAATTACTCAAGGTGTGGTTTATCGTGAAGATGTTAGTTATCCCCTTTCTAAATCTATTGAGGTCACCATCTGGATTATATTTAAATGCGAAATCAAAATCGCGATATTTCATGAACTCGTTCATATAGTTATATGAAATCTTCAAAGTTGGCAAAATTTGAAATGTGAGTTTGCCCTGCAGGAAAATTTTCCTGTTCCAATTCATCGGAACAAAAGCACTATCACCAAAACCTTGCTCAGGATTGATGCTTATTACCCATTTGTTCGGATCAGGGTCGCGATTGTCGACGATGTTTTCCGGTTTAAATTTTCTAATCCCGTAAAGCCAACCGCCGAAATAAATCCATCGCGCGTTCAAATAGAAGAAAATTTTATTCTTTAAAATCGGACCACTTAAATTCCCCTCAAAATTTCTGATCGATAAAATATTAAACTTGTTAAGCCCGGTGAAGATATTCGTATGGCTTGTCGCGTGACCACCGAAATAACTCGTGAAACTTCCGTTAAATTTATTATCCCCATCCTTCGTCGCAATGTTAATTATCCCCGACATAGCTTGACCATATTCAGCGTTGAACGCACCACTTACAAGTTGAAGTTCTTGTATCGATTTTCTATCGACATCTATCACAGTGCTTCTATCATAAACATCCGTCACTGGAACACCATCGATCCAATAAGCCACTTCTCCACTTCTTCCACCGCGTATATGCCCAGCGACTACACCAGCTTGAAGTCTTATAACCTCTTGAAATTCTGTTATAGGCAAAGCTTGAATAAGTTCGCTCCCAATTATAGCAGTTGAAGCAGTCAAATCCTTTTGAACAAGGGGTCTTTCCGCAACAACTACAACTTCTTCCCCAAGTTCAATGACCGTCGGCTCAAGTTGAAAGTTAAGGGTTGTAGTGAGGTCGATCGAAACTTTAACGTTCTCTTTGATAACAGTTTTATATCCAACTGCGGACGCTTTTACTTTGTAAACCCCAGGTGGGACATTAATTATCACATAATTCCCATTTATGTCACTTGCCGCGCCAAGATAAGTTCCTTCGATGATCACATTAGCTCCGATTATCGGCTCCCCAGTTTGCGCATCTGTAACTTTCCCCGCAATTTTCCCCGTATTGCCTGCGAGAACCAAAGTCGGAAGTAAAACCAGAAGGAGAAGTTTTTTAAAACTCATAACAAACCTCTTTTTTTCTTTAAGGACAAGTTTTCCTTATTACTAACTCTGGTATAAACTTGATATGCCTTGGGCTTGTTTTCTTATCGTTTATGCGTTCAAAAAGTTTTTCAACAGCAACAACGCCCATCTCATACATCGGCTGTCTTACCGTTGTAAGCCCAAAATCCTTCGCAAGTTCAATATCGTCAAAACCGATCACAGAAATATCATCTGGAACCCTGATGCCCTTTTCACTTAACGCCTCAATTACTCCTATGGCTTGAATATCGCTTGACACGAAAATAGCAGTTGGAAGTTTTTCTCTACGATCTAAGAGCTCCATACAAGCTTGATAACCAGCTTCGCGATTAAATCCATCATGTCGTGTATCCTTCGTCTCAACGAAAAATTCATCATAAAATTTTCTCCCGTGTTCAAGAAGTGCTTGTTTAAATCCATCGAATCTTTGTTTTGCTGGAACGCTTTCAAGTCGCGCCGTTATCATCCCAATTTTTTCATGACCAAGTTCGATCAAATGTTTCGTCGCAAGATAAGCCCCGCGGAAATTGTCAACTGTGATCGAGTCAAATTTTGGATGATATGTATCGACAAGTACGATTGGGACCCCACGTTGAATAAAATATTTAACATAAGATTCAGGAAACTTCATAGAGAAGAAAAGCACGCCGTCAACTTTTCCACGATATGTGCTTTTTTGTATGTAACGTTCAACCTGTGTTGATGGATCGTTAACCCCATAAAGGATGAGATCAAAACCAAGTTCCGAAATCTTGCTTTGAACCCCGCGAAGGACCTCTATGAAGAAATAGTTTGTGAAAAATGGGATTAATGCAGAAATAGCGTATGCCTTTTGCTTAGCTAATCTTTGAGCGTATATGTGAGGTTGGTAGTTTAAACGTCTTGCTACTTCCAAAACCTTTCGTCTCGTCTCCTCCGAAACATGTGGATTCCCATTCAAAACCCTTGACACGGTCCCGATCCCAACCCTTGCCTCCCGAGCTATGTCGTAGATCGTTATCCCATAGAAAAAAACTTTTATTTTTGGAAGTGCTTCCATAAGATAATAAAAAAATTTTTCGTTGTCAAGTTTTAACATGGTTTTGAATGTCCCCCTTATTCCCATATAAATAAATCCCCCAGGGCAGCCCCCGGGGTTAAGAACTTACTTCACAATTATCATCTTTTTCGTATCCACAAATTTACCCACAACGAGCCGATAGAAGTAAACACCGGTTGGTAAATTACTTGCATCAAAATTAACCTTATATCTTCCTGCATCAAGTTCTTTATCAACAACCATTTCAACCTCTCTTCCCAAAGCATCATAAACAATAAGCTTAACATAACATCTCTGTGGCAAATCGAATTCAATCGCGGTTGATGGATTAAATGGATTGGGGTAGTTTTGATAAAGTGAAAATGTCTTTGGAATTATATCACCTTCACCACTTACACTGGTTCCTACGTATACGCCTCTATATACCGCAGTCCACCCTCCTCCAGTTACAGAAAAATCAGTTTCGAAGCGGACTAACATCGCTCCTTGTGGAGCACAAGAGGAAGTAATTGTTGGAGGTATAGAGCTACCACTAAATCTGCCAAGAACAGGTGATGATGTTGTCTCCCCATCATAGATAGTTACAAAATCATATCCACTTTCTGTATCAAAAGATTGAAAAGAAAGAATTATCCTTTGTGCGTTGGGCGGTTTTATTAACCAAAAGATATCCAAATTATTTTCATAATCATCCAATCCGCTGCCATCATGGAAAGTACCAGTAGAATCTGTCAACGTAACCATGTTTCCAGTTTGAAAAGAATATGTAGTCGAAAATGCACTTATAGAATTATCATTAAACGCAACAACCCTCCAATAATACGTTTTCATGGGTTTTAAAGTGTAAATTACTACAGATGTGTCTTGTAACGACCAATATGTAAATCCGCTAAATGTATTGTTGGTGCTCCATTGAACTTGATACCAATTTGCATTAGAAACTTGAGCCCACTCAAGCCTAACATTTAGCCAACCCGTAGTAGCATCATTAGTGGGGGCAACAAGTAATGGGCGAGCGAGTGAAGGGCCAGAGGATGTAGTTGTGTATCTAAAAGGTGATGACCAATCACTCGTTTCACCTGTCTGTGTATTGAGCGCCCGCACACGCCAGTAATAAACAGTATTATTACGGAAA
>FWPU01001215.1_pt1 | contig 79304 bp, 68 predicted proteins | sample 2228361 | NCBI WGS metagenome assembly FWPU01 (sample SAMEA103939777, study PRJEB20133) | metagenome | reverse complement strand
GGGCGGCAAAGCCGCCCGCCAGAAAACCCTACCCTTCCCCTCCCCCTTTCCCCCGCAAGCGGGGGAAAGGGGGCAAGGGGGATAGGGGGCCTGAATAGTTACACTGTTTGTACGAATTCAAGATGGACTTTCCGTCTCGACCTCGATGTAGATTCGCTTGTTGATTGCGCCCTTCGATTTGTAGTCGGTCACTTTGATGCGGCCCACCTCGCGCGTATTGGCGACATGCGTGCCGCCATCGGCCTGCAGGTCGAGCCCGACGATCTCGACGGTGCGCACCTCGGTGATCCCCGGCGGCAGCAGGTTGATCTTGGTGCGGATCAGGTCGGGGATCTGGAATGCTTCGGCGCGCGGCAGGATGCGCACGCGCACCGCGCGGCCGGCCACGACCTCAGCGTTGCATTTGGCCTCGATCTCGCTCACCAATTCCCCGCGCAGCGTTGCGAACTCGAAGTCCATACGGCCCTGCAGCGGGTCCATGTTGCCACCTGTCACCAGCGCGCCGTAATCGCGCCAGACGACACCGCAGAGGATGTGGAGCGCGGTGTGGGTGCGCATCAACGCATAGCGCCGCGGCCAATCGAGCTGGCCGACGATGACCGCACCGACGACCGGATACGGGACGCCCTGCGCGGCCGCCGCCCCTTCTCCCGCCAGGGGAGAAGAGAGGTGGTGCCAGACGAGATCGCCTTCTCTTTTGACCTGGGTGACCGACCATGAGATCGTGCTCGGTTCGGGACCGTCAACCGTCTGGAGCAGCGTCCCCAAGTCGCACGGTTGGCCGCCGCCGCCAGGGTAGAACGCCGTCCGATCCAGAGCGACGCGTCCGGCCGGGGCGTCCACCGCCACCACCGTCGCGCGAAACTCACGCAAATAGCTGTCGGTCTGATACAATAGCTCAGTCATGTGCACCTCGTATCTGCGGGCTTTGGCTCATGTCCTCGAAACAAAAGCGCCCTCATCCCATGTGGGGACGAGAGCGCATACTCCCGCGGTACCACCCCGCCTGACACGCATGGACCAAAACGCGCCAACCACCGTCGTTAGCCGCTGGCCGTGCCTGTCCACTCATTGAGGCGCCATCACGCCTCTGCGCCGGTTAACGGAGCGCAACTCCGGCGACGTCTACTTCGCCCGGGCTGAGCGGTTCGGGTCGCAGCTCCGGAAGGATTTTCGGCGGCGGCGGCACATCCGGCTTCCACCGGCCCGGATTCGCTGGGCGACCGCCCATCCGCTTACTCGTTTCCATCATCGCTTTTGTGACAACAGTTTAGCATGAAGATGCCTGTTTGTCAAACAGGCTGCAGCAGGGGGTGACCGCCCGTTTCTCCTCCTCGTGCCTCGGTGTTATACTGAGCGGGCGCGCACAGGCGCGCCCCATTCACGGCGGCGGCCGCGCAGACGCACAAGCCGTCCGCTGGCATGCTCTTGTTTGTGCCCATGATCGAACTCGCTGATTTGCTCATTGCCACTGCTGGCGAACTCAGCGGCCCGGCCACAACAACTACCTTTGAGTCGTTCTGCTTCGACTCGCGGCTCGTCCGGGCCGGCCAGCTTTTCCTGGCCGTCAAAACCGAACGCGGGGACGGCCACGATTACATCGCCCACGCGCTGGCCGGCGGCGCCACCGGCGTCCTCTGTCAGCAGCCACCCGCCGCGGGCACGACCGGCGCCACCTGCATCGTCGTGCCCGACACCCGCCTGGCGATCCAGGCCTGGGCCCGCTATGTCCTAAAAAAGCAGGGCCTCAAAATCATCGGCGTCACCGGCAGCGTCGGCAAGACCACCACCAAAGAGGCGATCGCTGGCGTCCTCGCCGGCCGCTACCCGGTCTTCCGCAACCGCGCCAACTATAACGGCCTTTACGGCCTGCCCATCGCGCTGGGCGAGCTGGCACCCCATCACCGCATCGCCGTGCTCGAGATGGCTGCCGATCACTTCGGCGAGATGGCCCGGCTGTGCGAGATCGCGCCGCCGCAGATTGCTGTCGTCACGACGGTCGAACCGGCCCACCTGGAGACCTTTGGCTCGCTGGAGGCCATTGCTCGCGAAAAGGGCGAGCTGGTCGCCGCGCTGCCGGCCGATGGCCTGGCCATCCTCAACGCCGACGACCCGCGCGTGGCCGCCATGCGCGGCCGCACCACCGCACGCGTCCTCACCTTCGGCATGGTGACCCCCAAGCCGGGCACAGCCAGTCCCGACTTGCTCGGCCGCAATATCATCGTCACGCGCGAAGGGCTGCGCTTCGATGTCGAGACTCCGGCCGGCCGCGACCGCGTCCATTTCCCCCTCCTCGGCCGACACCAAGTCTACGCGGCGCTGGCCGCCATCGCGGTCGGTCTGGCCTGCGACCTGGCGCTGTCTGAGATCCTGGAACGGCTCTCGGCCATACCGCGGCTGCCGGGCCGGCTCAACCCACTCCCCGGCCGCCGCGGCAGCCTGCTGCTCGACGACACTTACGGCTCCTCGCCGGCCGCGGCCGAAGCCGCGCTGGAAACCCTGGCTGCGGTCGAGGGCCGGCGCAAGATCGCCGTGCTCGGCGACATGTTGGAACTGGGCGACTACGAGGCCGTCGGCCATGAGCAGGTCGGCGCGGCGGCGGCCCGGCTGGCCGACCTGCTGGTGACCAAAGGTGTCCGCGGCCAGCGGATCGCCGAGGCCGCGCGCGGCGCCGGTATGGACGCCGACCGCATCGCAATCACCTTCACCGCCGAAGACGCCGCCCGGATTGTGCTGGAACACGTCGGCCCCGGCGACGTGGTGCTCATCAAAGGCTCCCTCGCCACCCGCATGGAACAGGTGACCCGCCTGCTGATGGCCGACTCCGCTGCCGCCGCCGATGTGCTGGTGCGCCAGGACGCTGCCTGGCAGCAGATCATCACCGTGCGGCCCGATCGGCCCACCTGGCTGGAGATTGACCTGGGCGCCATCGCGCATAACGTACGCCGCCTGAAGCAGCTCGCCGGCGATGCACAGCTCATGATCTCGCTCAAGGCAGACGCCTACGGTCATGGCGCAGTTCAAGTGGCCCACACTGCCCTGCACAACGGCGCGTCGTGGCTGGGCGTTGCCTGTCTCAGCGAGGGGATCGCCCTCCGTCAGGCCGGCATCACCGCGCCGATCCTGATCCTCGGCTTCACGCCGGCCTGGCAGGCCCGCGAGGCGCTGCGCCACGACCTCACCGCCACCATCTTCGATCTGGAGGTGGCCCGGGCCTTTTCCCGGGCTGCCCTCGCCCTCGATCGGCCGGCACGCCTCCACGTCAAAGTGGATACCGGCATGGCGCGGCTCGGCATCTTCCCGCGCGATGTCGTTCCCTTCGTGCAGGCCCTGCTCGAGCTGCCCGGCCTGATCGTCGAAGGGATTTTCACCCATTTGTCGGTGGCCGATGGCACCAACGAGTGGGAAGAAGCCTACACCGCAGGCCAGCTTGCCGCGTTCGACCAGGTTTTGGGCGACCTGTGCGCCGCCGGCATCGAGATCCCGCTGGCGCACGCGCTCAACAGCGCGGCGCTGCTGCAAATGGAGGGGCTGAGGGCTGGGGGTCGGGGGCCGGGGACCGGCGGACGGCTTGTGCGTTGTGGGATCGCGGTCTATGGACTGGATCCATCGCCTGCGGTGCGCTGCCCGGCCGATTTCCGCCCCGCGCTCACCTGGAAGACCCAGATTGCCCAGGTGAAAGAGCTGCCGCCGGGCAGCTACGTGGGCTACGGAGCAACCTATCGCACGGCCGGGCCAGAGCGGATCGCCGTGATCCCGGTCGGCTACGCGGATGGCTTTCGCCGCAGCCCACAGCACTGGGGCGAGGTGCTGGTGCGCGGCTGCCGCGCGCCGATCGTGGGCCGCGTCTGCATGGATCAGACGATGATCAACGTCACGCACATCCCCGATGTCCGGCTCGGCGACGAGGTCGTGCTGATCGGCAGCCAGGGCGACGATCGCATCACCGCCGAGGAGGTCGCCGGTCGGCTCGGCACGATCAACTACGAGGTGGTCTCGGCCATCCTGGCGCGCGTGCCGCGCACGACCATCCCGTAATGCCGGACCGCGCGGCCACTGGACGAAGTGTGATATAATTGGGAGCAAGGAGGCCGATCATGACGCAACTATCTCCCGATCAGGCGGTGATCCGCGCCTACGCCGATGGCGTGCGCGGTCTTCTGGGGCCGGCGATCGCGTTGCCGACCGAACGTCAAACGCGCGGCCGGCGCGATCTGAACGCATTGGCCGAACAGGCTGTTGCCCTGGCGCCTCTCTCAGCTGAAGCGACGGACGCGCTTGCCGGACGGCTGACCGCGGCCGAACCGGCCGACCGTGGCCAGGCCACGACGCAATTGCTGGCGAAAGCCCTGACCGATCTGCAGATCGGCGCGCTGCTGTTGCAGGCAGCAGCCGAGGAGGAGACAGCCGAGGCAGAAACGGCGGCTGGCGGGCAGGCGGTACCGGCGCCGCGCACTGCACGTGACGCCGCGGAGACAATGCCCGTGACGCGCGAGGAGCTCGATGCCTGGCTCGCCATTCTCGTCGGCGAAGAAACGCCGATGCGAACCCGGCGGGCCATTGCCATCCCGGCCGACTTGCCCACTGCCCGCAGCCAGCTCAGCGGCCTGATCACGGCCACCCTGAAGCTGGTGCAGAGTCGCGCGGCCCGAACCGGCCAGACCGCGCTGAGCGGCCTGCTGGCGCTCGGCCTGGGCAAAGTGGCCGAGGCAGCGGGCCTTGTGGGCCTCGACATCGCCCAGGCGCTCGGCGTGGCCGAGAAGGTGACGCGCCTCTACGCGCTGGCACGCGACTATGTTCTCAACGCGTACAACGCGGTGGTGGCGGTCTTCGGCCCGGCCATCGTGCAGAGCGCGGTGCAGCAGGCGCTGGCCTGGCTCAACGATGTGGCCGCCGGCCAGCAATTCGAGCACTTGCTCGAGCAGCTCTATGCCACCACACAGACCGGCGCGGAGCTCGAGCAGATCGTCGCGGCGAGCCAGGCCGATCTCAGCCGTTTCGTGAGCGCGCTCCAGGCTGTGGACAGCCTGGGGACGAGCTTCCAAGAGCAGATCGGGTTGGTGGACAGGCTGTTGCAGGGCTTTCGGCTGTTCGGCGGCGCCGCGGTGGTGGCCATCCCCCAGGTGACCGTCCTGCTGGCAGCCGCCTACCTGTCTCTGGTCGCTTTTGCCGTCCTATCCGGCGCCGATTATGTGGACGCCGCGCGCCTGAAATTCCTGAACCGTGTGCCGGGCGTGCGGCAGGTGGTGGAAAGTAGCCTGGTAATCGGGGGAGTCGAGTAGTCGAGGAGTCAGGGGGAGAGCGAGGAGAACCTTCTCAGGGGGCGTTGCGGACGGCTTCGCCGCCTGCAACACCCCCTCCGGAATTCTCCCCGCCCTCTGGCAGGGGCGGCGCTGGGGGTCCAGAGCCGCAAACTGTGAAATCTGCCCTGACGAGGCACTACTCGACGATTTGACTCCAGGGAGAATGCGCGATGAAGCAAAATTGGCGCAGGTGGCCCGGTCAATTTGCACGGTGGCTATTCGGATCGCCCTTCCGGCAGTTGCCGTGGGCCTTCGGCGATCCGACGCCGACCGACCTACGGCTCTTCAAAGCACAGGCCGATGAGGCCATGCAACGCGGCCTGGGCGGCGTGGCCGGCCAGACACCCGTTGCCCACGCGCGGACAAAGCCCGCTCGGGTGGATCCGGCCCTGGAGCGACAATAAAGCCCATGGCGTGGCTGGCAACGCACTTCGACCTGACCCACCCTCGTTTCTGGCTGTTTGCTGCGCTCGGCCTGGCCGTGCTGGCGACCAATCTGGCCTGGCTCGCCGTGCAACTCTGTGAACGCCAACAGCGACAACGGGCGCTGCGGTGGCTGCGAGCCGACGCAGTGCAGGCTGTGGCCTGGTTGATCGCGTCGGCCTGGCTGCTAATACCGCCATTCTACGCCTGGCGTGCCGGTGCGATCTCGCCCTATCTGCTGGGTATCGCCGAGCTGGATTGGGTCGAGAGCCTGAGCACGGGCGGCTGGCTGGCGCTGCTGATCATGGCGCTGACGGTATTCGGCTGGCTCGTCTACCGGCACACCCTGCCGGCTGAACCGGTCGAAACCAGCGACGACAGCCGGACGCTTCGGGCGCTGCGAGCGGCCACGGATGCCGGCCTGGCCCAATGGCATTTGGCTTTCTGTCGCGCGGCGATGATCGGCTGGCTGACCATGATACCTGCAGCGCCCGCGTGGCCTGGCCCCGCGGCCGAGGCGCTGCGCAGCATGGTGGCGCAGCCGTTCTATTGGGGCAGCTGGCTTGGCCTGGGCACAGTGTTGTTTCAGGCCGGCCTCAACCCTTTCCTGCGAGAGGTGCTGAGTCGGCCATCCGTGCGACAGCGGCGCCAGGGCCAGCCCGAAGCATTGCTGCGCGATCTGGCGTTGGTGCTCGCCACCACTGCTCTCTTTGTACTCACGCGGCACTTCTGGCTCTGCCTGATATGTCACGTCGTGGTCAGCACGGCGATCGCCGGCTGGCTGCCGCTGCGCCACGCTGCGGCGCGGCCGGCCTGAATACGTAAGTGTTCATCTTTACAATGTGACAGCCCCCACCCCCGACCTCGCCCCCGCAAGCGGGGGCGAGGGAATCTTTTTTTGGGTTTTGGGGCCACTGTGCGGCCAAACCCCCACTTGAACGGTTGTCTCCTCTCCCGCGGGGCGGGAGAGGGGGAAAGGGTGATAGAGGGCCTGAGTAGCTACGAGTAACACACAAAAAAAAACGGCCATGGCAGGGAGCATATCTCCCTGGCATGACCGTCCTCTCGTCTCGTTGTTGCTTCTGATCCGGCTACCGGATCACGATTCCCAGGATCACCAACACGGCGAACAAGGCGCTGGCGATAATCCCCAGCCGCTTCAGGTCGTTGACCACGTAGCTGTACTCGATGGCCAGGTCGGCCGGGCTGCGTGAACTGGTCGAGCTGCTCGTGGCTGCGGCCGGCGCTTGCCGCTGGATGCCGCCGGCCTTAGCTTGCGCTGCTGCCGACGGTTTGCCGTCGCCGTACATCCGCGGCGAGGCAGACGAAGGCGCACGCCGCGCTGGTTTCTTCTTTGCCATGAGAAAAATCCGCTCCTCTAGGTGCTCGTTTGGTTGAATTATACCGCAGCAATGGCGAGAATGCCAAAAAAACGATAGAGGGTGAGGCAGCCTCGTCCCTACGACGCCGCACGGCGGAGCCAACGCGCCGTGACCGCAGCCAGCAGCACGGATAGCTCGCCGACGCCGAGGGCGCGCAGCGCCAACAGATAGAACGCGCCGCCGACCAATCCGGCCCCCAGCAGCACCCCCGCCTCGCCGAGCAGGCCGGCCGGCAATCGGGCGGCCAGCTCGCGCGCGATCGCGCTCAGCAGCAGGCCCATGAGGGCCGCGGCCAGCGCAGTCCGAATCACGGTCGGCTGGATGCGCTGGCCGTAGAAGCGGCCCAGACTACGGATCAGCAGCCCAGCCATGAGGGCGGCATGGCCGATTTGCTTGGCCGAATCGGCCAGCACGAGGCCGAGGAAACCAAGCGGCCCCTTCAGCAGCAGAGCGGTCACGAAGTAGAGGCCTACCCCGATCACACCGACGGCCGCCGGCGTGCGGGTATTCTGCCGCGCATAGTAGGTGTAATTCAGCAGGAAATCTATCCCGGCAAATGGCAGACCGATCAGATAAAAACGCAACGCCTGAGCCGTCATCATCGTGTCGGTCGGGGTGAAGCTGCCATGCTCGAACAGCAAACGGATGATCGGCTCGGCCAGGGCCCACAGCGCGGCCGTCGCCGGGAAGAGAAGGACGATCACCAGTCGCAGGCCGCCGGCGAAGAGGCTGCGGAAGCCGTCCCAGTCACCGGACGCGGCGTGCTGCGAGAGGCTGGGCAGGGCCGCCAACGAGACGGCAACCGGGATCAGGCCGAGCGGGAGCTGGATCAACGTGGTCGCATAGCGCATCCAGCTCACGCTCTGCGGCCCGGTCGCCGAGGCCCATCGGCCGTCCACGATGATCTGGATCTGGGTCACAATCAGGCCGAGGGCAATGGGCAGGTAAAGGCGCAAGATGCGGCGCACGGCCGGATGATGCCAGGCGAGCGAGAAGCGCAGGCGCACCTCACGCAGTCCGGGCAGGAGGACGGCCAGTTGGAGCAGGCTGCCGAGAAGGATGCCCAACGGCAGCGCGAAGACGCCGATCCGCCCGGCCAACACCGGCGCGGCAATCACGATGCCCAGGTTGAAGACCGCGCCGCCCGCGGCGGTGTAAGAGAAGCGCTTCTGCGCGTAGAGCAGCCCCATCATCCCGCCTGTCAGCCCGAACAGGAGGACGGCCGGCGCGATCAGCCGCAAGCACTGCGTCAGCACGGCTTGCAGGGCCGGATCGGCGAAGTCGCCCAGGACGGCCGCGATCGGTGCTGCGGCCAGTTCCAGGCCGACGACGATCAGCGCGGTCGTCAGCGCGATGAGGGAAAGCATGGCGCTGGCCACGCGTGCCAGCTCCTGGCGGCGTTCGGGCCGCGCATATTCGCTGAACACCGGCACGAGCGCGGCGCTCAACATGCCGCCCACCAGCAGGTCATAGATCATGGTGGGGACGCGCGCGGCGAGGTTGAAGGCGCTCAATTCCCCGCGCGAACCGAAATACCACGAGGTGATCGTGTCGCGCGCCAGGCCGATGACGCGACTGGCGATATTGCCCAGGCCGACGATGCCGGCTGAGGTGGCCAGTCCGGCGCCGGCCTGCTTGCCGTCGCGTGGCGCGCTCAGCGACGGAATAACTGCCAGGGGAGACAGTGGAGCCGATGCGTTGTGATTGTCGGAATGGCTCACGGTGGTTGCCCTGTCCACAAAACGACGATCCGACCGGCCCGATCAATACGGGCGAGGGGACCTCGCCCCTACGGCTGGGTTTGGAGAGATTGCCAGTGCTGCGCCACGATCTTCTCGATCAGGGCCGTGGTGGAACGCTCGGTGATATACGGCAGGTAGACCACCTGGCCTCCGTAGGCGACGGCGATGGCCGCTTCGGGCGGCCGCGGCCCGCCGGGCTGGCTCCAATCGCCGCCTTTGGTGTAGATATCGGGCTGCAGCGCCTCGACCAGGCCGTTGGCGGTCACGTCATCGAAGATCACCACCACATCCACGCACGCCAGCGCGGCCACCAGCTCGGCGCGCTCGGCCTCGGGCACGATTGGCCGGCCGGGCTTGCGCGCTCGCGTCGAAGCATCGCTGTTCACGCCCACGAGCAACGCGTCGCCGAGCGCCCGCGCGGCCTGAAGATAGCGCACATGGCCCACGTGCAACAGATCGAAATGGCCGTTGGTGAGCACGAGGCGTCGGCCACACTCTCGCAATGCCTGGCGCCAGGCAACCGCCTCGGCCAGTGTGAGTATCTGTCCCAAATATCGCTCCTTGTCATCGGGTCGCTCGCGCGCGCCACACTGCCCACACGAACCGCGGCAGGGCCAGTTGCCGTCGCCACCGCCACGGCTGGGTGATCAGGCGAAAGAGCCATTCCAGGTTGAGCCGCTGCATCCACGCCGGTGCACGGGGGCGCACCCCGGTCAGGTGATCGAATGCGCCGCCCACGCCGATCATCACCGGCACGCCCAGGGCCGCCTTGTATCTGGCGATCCAGAGGTCCTGTTTCGGCGCGCCATAGGCCACGAAGAGCACATCGGGCCGCGCAGCACAGATGCGGCCGATGATCCCGGCGGCATCGGTCTCGGCCGGCGAGCCGGCATATGTGCCCGCGATGATGACGCCCGGATAGCGCGCTTGCAGGATGCGGCCGGCCTGTTCGGCCACGCCGGGCCCGGCGCCGAGCAGATAGAGACGCCATCCCGTGCGCGCCGCGCGTTCAGCGATCAACGGCAGCGCGTCGGAACCGGTCACGCGTTCGGGCAGCCGCTGTCCCTGACGTCGTGCCGCCCACAACAGCCCCACGCCGTCGGCAACGCACAGGTCTGCCTGCTCTAACACCGCCCGGAACGGTTCGTTGCGCTGAGCTTCCATCACGAATTCCGGGTTCACCGTGGCGATCTGATGCGGCTTGCCGGAAGCGATGAACGCGGCGATGTGTTCGAGCAGCTCCGCGTACGTCAACGCATCAACGCGCACGCCGAGAATGCGCACACTCTTCCCCATCGCTGCCCTGCCTTCGTCTGCCTGTCTCCGTGTCTACCCGTCTACCTGCCTGCTCGTCTCCCTGCCCACCTCCTCCAACACCGCCAGCGTCTCCCGCGCGCACTTCTCCCACGAAAAACGCTTGACATTCTCCCGGCCGCGGCGCGCGAGCTCGGCGCGCAGGTCGGCGTCGGTGACGAGCCGATACATTGCCTCGGCGATGGCATCCACATCGTGCGGATCCACGAGCAGGGCCGCGTCGCCGGCCACTTCCGGCAATGACGAAGTGTTGCTGGTGATCACGGGCACACCACACGCTCCCGCTTCGAGCACCGGAATGCCGAAGCCTTCATGCAAAGATGGAAAGACGAACGCCAGCGCGGCGCTGAGCAGGCCGGGCAGATCGGTCTCTGCCACATAGCCAGGGAAGAGGACACGGCCGCTCAGCCCGGCGCGGGCCGTTTTAGCGAACAGATCCTCATAGAGCCAGCCGTGCTTGCCGGCCAACACCAATTGCACATCGGCAAAGGCCGGCCGGCCGGCCACCCGGCCGAACGCCTCGATGACACGCGCCAGGTTTTTGCGCGGCTGCAACGTGCCCACATACAACAAATAACGTCCGGCGATGCCATAGCGTTCCCGCACGGCCGCCAGTGTCGCATCATCCTGCACCGGCCCCAGCGCCTCATCGCGGCCGAGGTAGATCACCCGTACTTTGGCCGGATCCACGCCGCAGGCGCGCACCAGGTCATCCTTTGTGGCTTGCGAATCGGCCAGCACCACGGTCGCGTGCCGGGCATTCCAGCGCGTGGACCAGTCGAGGTAGCGTCGGTCGGCTGGCCGGTGCGCCTCGGGATAGCGCAGGTAGCCGAGATCGTGCACGGTGACGACGCTGCGGCGAGGATGGACGAACGGCAGAACGTGCGCCGGCACGAAGAGCACATCGGGCGGCCGACGCGCCATCTCGAAGCTCAGGCGCATGTGCGTCCACAGCCGGGGCCACGGGATGTTGACCACGGCCATGTGGGGGGGCAGCGCGACGCCTGTGCCGGCGAGAGCGCGCGCCACCTCGGCCGCGGTGACGCCGTTCGTGTACAGGCGCATGGCCGGCCCGGAGAGGTGCTGCCACGCCCGAAGCAATTGCAGGGAATAGGTCTCGGTGCCGGTGCGCCGGGCCACGAAGGCACGGCTGGCGTCAATCCCGATCAACATGGCAGCAGCCGCTATGCAGCGGACAGGATAAATCGCTCGATGACCGTCACGACCCCGTTTTCGGTCACCGATGGCGCGATCCAATCGGCGGCAGCCAGCACTTCAGGAGAGGCGTTGGCGACGGCCACGCCCAGGCCGGCCCACTCGATCATGCTCAAGTCGTTGCCCGAATCGCCCACCGCGATCGTCTCGGCCTGCGGGATGCCGTACCAGTCGGCCAGGAAGGCCAGCGCCTTGCCCTTCGAGACATTCGGCGATGTCACCTCCACGAAGAGGGGATGCGAGCGCATGACGGTCAGGCGGCCACCGACGCGAGACTGCAACTCCGCGGTCAAATGGTCGCTGGCGGCCTCCTCGCTGATGAACAGCCCTTTGAGCACGGGCCGGCCTGCGGCGACCAGATCGGCGAAGGTCTCCTGCAAACTGCAGACCGGTTGGGCATCCAGGCCGAACCAGCGGTCGTAGAATTCCGGCGCATGGATCGTCGGACCGTGATAGATGGTGTCTTCGGTGTAGATATTCAGCTCGAGCCGACGGGCCTGCGCCAGGGCGATCACCTCGGCGAAAGGCGCAGGGGGCACCCCTTCGGAGAACAGGGTGCGCGCCTCGCCCCCGCACTCTTTGATGAGCGCGCCCTGAAAGCAAATGAGCGGCGTGCACAAGTCGAGGGCGGCGCCGTAGCGCCGCGCCGATACGTAGGGCCGGCCGGTGGCCACGATCACGTGGACCCCGGCTGCGGTTGCCGCGGCCACTGCCCGGCGCACGGCAAGGCCCGGCAACCGGCCATCCTCGACCGTTGTGCCGTCCAGGTCGAGCGCCAACAGACGATAGGGCATCTTTTCGCTAACTCATGTCGTCACGACCACGATCCGGTCGAGCCCGGCGTAGTCGGGCAAGATAATCACCTCGGCACCCGGCAGGGCGAGCTCGGCCAGCGTTTTGACTGCCGCGCCCTGGTCGGCGCCGATCTCAAGATAAATGCGGCCGCCTGGACGCAATTTCGTCGGCACGCCGGCGCGCGCCAGGCTATCGAAGAACGCCCGGAAAACTTGAAGTCCGTCCGGGCCACCGTCCAATGCCACACGCGGCTCGTAATCGCGCACGGAGCGCGGCAAGCGTGCGATCTGATCTGTGGCGATGTAGGGCAGATTGGCGATCATGACATCTACCGGCACGGACAACGGCTCGATCAGGTGGCCCATCCTCAGCTCGACCTGCTCGCCGACGCCGTAGCGCGCGATGTTCTGCGCCGCAACCGCCAGCGCGTCGGCCGAGATGTCCACGGCGATCACCCGCACAGCCGGCGCGTTGACCGCGATGGCGACCGCAATCGCGGCGCTGCCGGTGCCGATATCGGCGACGAGAGGGGCGCGGCCTGCTGCCGACAGATGACGAAGATGATCCAGGGTACGCTCCACCAGCAATTCAGTCTCCGGCCGCGGGATCAGCACGTGGCGGTTGACGACGAGATCCAGAGAGTAGAATGCCTTGACACCGGTCAGATAGGCCACCGGCTCCTGGGCGATGCGCCGTCGGATCAACGCCTCGTAACGGCCGATCTCCGTCTCGGTGAGCTGGCGGTGCGGGTGGGCATAGAGCCATGCCTTGCTGACGCCCAACACGTGGGCCATGAGCACAGCGCTGTCGAGCTGCGGCGATTCGCAGCCCTCCTCGCGCAGGCGACGCGTGGCCGCCAGCATCGCCCGGCCGACGTCGGTCGAACGATCCAGCGACCAGATGAAGCCGGAGGGCAAAACCTCCGGCCGGAGCTCATTCATCGGTGACTGAGCTCCATCTCCCCTGGCGGCATTGCCCGGCGGCAGCGCCATGCTGCCGGATGGTGGGGTGGTTTTCGATTGTATGCGGTTCAATTTACTCTTCGCCCTCCAGGGCCTGAAGTCTTTCCGCCTGCTCGGTCGTCGCCAATTCTTCGATAAATTCATCCAGCTCTCCGTTCAAGACCGCAGGCAGGTTGTAGACCGTCTTGCCGATGCGATGATCGGTCACCCGATTCTGTGGGAAGTTGTAGGTGCGGATCTTCTCGCTGCGCTCGCCGGTGCCCACCTGGCTGCGGCGGGCCTCGCTGCGTTCTGCGGCCTGCCGCTCTCGCTCCATCTGGTAGAGCCGGGCGCGCAGGATGGCCATGGCCTTGGTGCGGTTCTGCAGTTGCGACTTCTCGTCCTGACAGCTCACCACGATGCCGGTCGGCAGATGTGTGATGCGCACGGCTGAGTCGGTGGTGTTGACGCTCTGGCCGCCGGGACCGGTGGCACGGAAGACGTCAATGCGCACGTCGTTCGGATTGATCTCGACATCTACCTCGTCGGCTTCGGGCAACACGGCTACCGTAGCCGTGGAAGTGTGGATGCGGCCGGCGGCCTCGGTGATGGGCACTCGCTGCACGCGATGTACGCCGCTCTCATATTTCAGCCGCGAGTAGGCGCCGCGACCTTTGATCTGGAAGATCACCTCTTTGAAGCCGCCGATGCCGGTCTCGCTCTGGCTCATCAGCTCGGTCTTGAAGCCGTGCGCGTCGGCCCAGCGCTGGTACATGCGAAAGAGATCGGCGGCGAACAGGCCGGCCTCTTCACCGCCTGCGCCGGCCCGGATCTCGACGATGACGTTCTTATCGTCGTTCGGGTCCTTCGGCAGGAGAAGCCGTTGCAGTTGGGCCAGCCGGGCCTCTTGTTCGGCCTTCAGCCGGGCCACCTCAGCCTGTGCCAGTTCGACCAGCTCAGCATCGGTCTCGGTCTCGGCCAGCAATTGCGCGTCGGCCAGCTCAGCTTCGGCGGCGCGATAGGCCCGATAGACGTTGACGATCTCCTCGATTTCGGCCTGTTCGCGCGCCAGCTCGGCCAGCCGAACCGGATCGGCCACCACGGCCGGATCGGCCATCAGCTCGTTCAGTTCTTCGTAGCGACGTGCGATCGCCGCGACTTTGTCTAATACCATGTTACCCCAGAAAGACCGGCAAATTGCCGGTCGCCAGAATGTGTTTCCACTGCGCCGGGTCGTTCCCCTCGGTGAAGGCAGCCGCCTCCGCCACGACCTGGCCGCCAGAAGATTCGACCAGCTTGCGCATGCCGGCCAGCGTGCTGCCGGTGCTGATCACGTCATCCAACAGAATGATCCGTTTGCCCTGCACCAGGCTCAGGTCTTTGCCGTCCAGCCATAGCGTCTGCGGCGCGCCGGTGGTGATGGAGAGCACCTCGACGCTGATCGCGCCGACCATGTACGGCTTTCGCGTCTTGCGCGCGACGATGTACGGCAGCCGCATGCGCACGGCCACCGCATGGGCTAGCGGGATGCTCTTGACTTCGGCCGTCATCAGGGCATCGGCGTCTTTCGGCAGCCGGGGCGCCAGCTCGTCGGCAATGGCCTCGACGACCTCGTAATCGCCTAGCATGTTGAAAATGGCGATCCTCACTCCTGGAGCCACTTCGAACAGCGGCAGATGACGTGTCAAGCCGCAGATTTGAACGGTGTAGTATTCTTGAGACATGGTTTTCTCCTCAACGTGAGTGTTGTTCACCCTGTCATTCATCCATTCTACCACAAGGCTGCAGGAGAAAGTAATCGCGCAGGCCGACAACTGTTCACCTGGGCTGTGGGACAAAATTGTGACGCAAGGAACACAGCAGCGCCTCCGCCTGCTCGCGGATGGCCTGTTCGCACGCCGGATGGCGCACAGCCTTTTCCAGCAGGGCCTGCGCCTGCGCGGTTTTTCCTTCCGCTGCCGATGGGCGGCCTCCAGCCAGGGTTCCAGGGCCAGCAGGCGCCGCACATACGTCTGCGCGGTCGCATAGTCGCCGCGCCGTTCGGCGGCATTGGCCAGCCAGGTGAGGGCATCCAGGGCCTGGACGTGCAGCCGCTCGCGCTCAACCGCCACCCAGTCGTCGAACTCCGGGCAATCCGTGAGCGTAAAGCCGGCCAGCAGGTCGCCGCGGTAGAGCGTGACCGCCTCGGCCAGCCGCGCCAGGCAATGGCGGCAGGTCTCGCGGCGGCGGTGGCGGTGCTGCAGCGTCTCGTCCCACAGCCGTTGCCAGGTGAGCACATCTATCGTCACATCAACGGAAGCGACAAACTGGACGGTCTGGGGCGTGACCAGGAAGAAAGCGTCTCCCAGCGCGCGCCGCGGGTTGTAGAGGGCCTGGCGGAGGTTCTGCGCGGCGTGGGCGGGCGCGGGGTCCGGCCACAGGAGCGCGGCCAACGCCTCGCGGCGAAAGGCGCGCTCCGGCTCCAACGCCAGGCGCACCAGCAGCGCGCGCACCTTATCCGATTCCAGGCGCGTGACCGCTTCCCCATCCACCATAACGGTGAACGCGCCCAGCAGGGTGAGCTTCAGCGCGGACATGTCGGCTCCTGGCGCGCTATTCAGGTCGTTGCACCGGCACCATCGCCGCGGCGCGCTCCTGTTGCTCGGCATCCAGCGTGACCAGCGTCGCGCCGAAGCGTCGCGCCACTGCCGCGTAGACCGCGTCGCTGCCGCGCAGACGGTAGCGCGCGGCGATCTCGGCGGCGGATTTTGCCAAAGATTCGTCGAGGGCGATGAAGGTGATGTGGCCCAAGCGCGGGATTTCCTGCATCCACTCCAATGCTAACCGGGTGTTGTTCTGTTTACGCGCCAGCGCCGCCACCACCTCCACCAGCATCAGCGTGGGAACGACGACGGGGACATCTGCTTCAGAAAGCGCCCTCAAAAAGCGCCAACTCTGGTCGCTGCCGGCCTCGGTGGGGCTGAACGCATTGACAAAAACGCTGGCATCAATGGTCAGCGCGTTGCTCATCGGCGCATCTCCGAGAGAATTTCCACCGCGCTCTTCTCGCTCTGCCAGCCCTTGCCCAGCTCCTCGCGGATCGCTTCCAGCCGAGCCCACACTTCGTCCGGGTCGGGCGGCGGGGTGACGGCGTCCACGGGCAGCAGGACGGCGACCGGCTCCCCGCGCTGCGTGATGATGTACTGGGCGCGACGCTCCTTCACCGCGCGTACCAGCTCCGAGGCGCGGGCTTTGAGTTCGCGGATGCCGATTTTTTCCATAGCCCCCTCCTTTGTGGTCATCCTGGTAACTACATTGTACAACGGTTGGCAGGGGGCGTCAATGGGCAGATGGCGGTCAGAGGGTGGACGCGGCGGGGACCTCATCAGAAATAGCGTTTTTCACCGCAAAGGCGCGAAGGACGCCAGGTCTGGCGGCCCGATTATTCCCCCTGCTCCCCGTCCTTTTCTACGCCAGTGTGAAACCTGGCCTTTCTTGCTATGGGGCTGATTTTACGACCAGCGGCAGATAAACGCCCAGCCTGGGCTGCGGCGACACTGCCGCCATCGGGAAGAACTCGGCCGGCGCATAGGGGGGATCATCGCTGCCAAAGTAGCCGCCAAAGACCCACATGCCAGGCAAGCCGTCGGCGGGATCGGGCGTCTCGAGCGGCACAAAGGCTCCGGCATGATTGCGCCGGGCGTTGAGCAAATCCGGAAAGAAAATATCGTAAGTATTACTGGCGACATCGTACAGGACAACTTCCGCCGATCTACCTACCCACTGCGCCATAGTTGCCAGCACGATCTTGTTGGCAAAGATATAAGGCGAGGTCGAATCGAAACCAAAACCCTGCCCTTCGTCGCCGGCGATGGGCAGATCAGCCACCGCAGCATCGTCCCAGACGCCCGCGCCAGCCGGGTCGGCCATCTTTTCAGCCTTTGTCTGGGCAATCAACGCTGCGCCCTCATAAGTATCGCCGCCAAAGGCATAGATTTGTCCATCCACCACGGCCGCCATGATAAAGAAGCGCGCCAGGCTCAGATTGCCAAGCCGGGTAAAGGTGTTGGACACCGGGTCATAGCGCTCGGTGCGCGCGGTCACATAGGGCGAGGTATTGGGGTTAAAGCCGCCGAAGATATAGACCTTGTTGTCCACCACAGCCTGCGCGCCGGGTGTGTAACCCGTCCAGGCCGCTGGCAGATTGGTCTTGACCGCGGCGGTGTTGGCGATCGGGTCATAGCACTGGACGTTCAGCGTTAGCGAGCCATCCGATTGCCTCCCGCCAAAGGTGCACAGCAAATCCCTGGCGCCGTCGTTGACCAGGTTGACGGTGTAGTTGGAGATGGGATTGGGCATGTTGACGCCGGTGTCAACGCAGGCGCCGGTCGCCGGGTCGAAGGCATAGATGTCACCCACGGTGCTGGTCCCGCTGCGCCCGCCCAGCATGTAGACTTTGCCTGTTGGCGGGAAATACTCGGCATCAAAGCGCGTCAGACTAAAGCACATCGAGGGACCCAGCCGCCACTGGCCGACATAGACCAGGCTGAAGTCCTGCGTGGTAGTGGTGTCAGTCATGATCTGTACGCCGTTGAAAGTCTGCGGTTGATAGCCGTTTTTGGAGGCGGTGACGTTATACGCGCCCACGAGCAACGTCATGGTATAGTAACCGTTGGGGGCAGTGACAGCATTGATGGCAGCGCCGTTGTGGCCGGCGGCAGGCGCAGCGCTCACCGTAGCGCCGCCGATAGGGTTGCCGGTCCCAGCCTCGTAAACGTAGCCGTCCAGGTGGCCGGTAGCGACGTTGCCGCAGACGGCGATGCCGGCCTTGAAGACGTTCAGGTAGCCGTAGCCATCCTCATAAGTGCCCTCGCCATCAGGCGGGACGCCGCAAGCAGGGTTGGACGGCGTAGGCGCATCGGCGTTATTCTGCAACGCCTGGAAGGTCAGGTCAACCTGTCCGATCAGGGCCGGATTGCACGACCACAGCAGCGCCACAGCGCCGGCCGTGTGCGGGCTGGCCATCGAGGTGCCGCTATAGTCGCAGCTCCAGCCATTGCTCGGCACGGTGGAGCAAATATTCACAGCCGGGCCAGAGATATTGGGCTTGGTGTAGGGCGTGTGCCCAAAGGCGGAAGGCCCCTGAGCGTAATAGTGATTGCGCTCTTTGTCGTGGCCGGTCGTGCCGAACGATTCCTGGTAATCGCCGGGGCTGCCCAGGCTGCCGCAGCCGCGGTTATTGCTGACGGAAAAGGCAGGAAAGATGCCGGCCGCTACCCAGGCCTGCACCTTCGATTGATACCAGTTGTTGTTGCCGATGTCGCCCCACGAATTGTTGACAATCTGAGGACGATTGGCCGTGCTCCCGCCGGGGGCCAGGATCCAGTCGGCGCAGGTCAGCAGGGCAGCGTCGGAGCACGAGCCTGTCTCGCACCCCTTACACGCAATCCATTGCGCGTTGGGGGCCATGCCGGCAATGTAGCTCAGGCTGGGGTCATCCCTGGACACCATGGTGCCCATGGTATGGGTGCCGTGGCCGTTGTTGTCGCAAGCGCCGCTCGCTCCGCAGACGTTAGAGGGGTCGCGCCAGCAGGCCGGGTTGGTCGGGGCGCCCGGGCACTTGAACTGGTTGACCAGGGCCGGGTGATTCCACTGCACGCCCGAGTCAATGTTAGCCACAACGATGCCCTCGCCCTTGAGGCCAAAGGTGGCCCAAAACTGATCAGCCCCGGTGTCGGTAATGCCCCAGTCGGTGATTGCCTGTGGCGCCTGGAGCATTTCCGGCGTCGGCCCTTCAACCGGCTTGAAAACCGGGTCAAGGTAGTACGTACGCGTGGCGCGGATGAACGCCACTTCGGGCAAAGCAGCCAGCGCGTTTGCCGCGGCCGGGTCGCCGGTTGCGACGTACAGCTCGTTGCCGGCAATAAAGGTCTGATGCTTCAGCCCTTGCGCGTCCAGGTATTTGATGGCCTGGGCCTGGCAGCGTTCGGCGGTCTGCTTGAGCGTGTTGTAGACAAATTCGCCGCGCGGCCCCCAGGCCATCTGGTAGGCCGGCGCAAGGTCGGCCTGCTCGGCAAAGCGGATAATGAAATCGGCCTGGCCCTCGACGGCAAACCTGTCCAGCAGAACCTGTTCGATCTTGTTGGTCTGGTATCCCGGCGCGGGCGACTGGCCTGCTGTTGTCGGGGTCAACACGAAGGTCAATAGCAAGACGACGGTCAAAAACAGGTTCCGAGGAACAGAGTGCTTGTTCGCTTGTTCCTTCACCGCGCGCGCCAGCTCCGAGGCGCGGGCCTTGCGTTCACGGAGGACAACTTTTCTCATAGCTCCCCCCTGTGCGGCCATCCCTGTAGCTACATTGTACAACGGTTGATGAGGGGCGTCAATGGGGCAAACGGCAGGTAGGACAACTGCTAAGCAGTTGTCCTACACTTCGCGCCCGACAATGACGACATGGTCTGCCGCTACACCGGCAGCGGGCAGGTGTGGGACTGCGCGAGGAGCTCGGCCACGAGCGACAGCATCACCCGCGCCGGCGTGACGGGGTTCTCCGATTGGGCGGTGGGCAACAATGTGGGGCCGACGGCGGTGCAATTGGTCCCGTTCACGGCGACGGCGATGGGCGCGGAAGTGACGCTGGACTGGCAGACCGCCTCGGAAATGGACGTCCTGGGCTTCAACGTCTACCGCGCGGCGGTTGCGGCCGGGCCCTACACCCGCATCAACGCCGCGCTGATCCCCGCCCAGGGCGATGCCATGGTCGGCGCCAGCTACCGTTTCGTGGATCGGCCGGGGATGGGCGTACATCACGACCGGCTGGAGGACGTGGCGCTGAGCGGCGCGGCGCACCTGCATCCGCCGGTGCGGGTGGAAGTCGCGGCGTCGCTGCGGCTGTATCTGCCGCTGGTGACGCGGTGAAGGGCGCAGCGCTCTCCCCGCTGCTCGCTTGCGCGGGCAGGGCGCTGCTCCCCCTGCCCGCGCAGGAAAGGGGGTCGGGGGATAGATCAGAGAGCGCAGCCATGACGACATCTACAACGAGCGATACCACCTTCAAGGCGCCGGCCGACGTGCTGTTCCAGAAGCTGGGGGACGAGGGCGTGGCGCTGAATCTGGCCGATGGCGCGTACTACGGCTTCGACGACGTGGCCACGCGCATGTGGACGTTGCTGGCGGCCGGCGCCCCGCGATCACAGATCATAGAGGCGTTGTTGGCCGAATATGCGGTCGAACGCCCCCAGTTGAGCGGGACCTGGCGTAGGGAGAGTCGGCAGCCCGCCCTCTATCCCGATCCTGGCGGTGACAGATGTCTGCGCGCAGGCTGTTCGTCCTCATCGTCACGGCGCTCATCCCCCCGGCGCCGCGCTGTCGGCTGCGCCGGGCGGCGCCCTGCCGCTGAGCCCGTCCCCGGAGATGACCCCATCCCCAGAGACGGAGATCCTCCGCGCGGATGCATCCGGCGTCACCCTGCGCATGCGCGTGCCGGCCTACCGGGTCGTGCAGATCACCCATGAGGGCCGCGTCTATCAGCGGGTGGAGATCCCCGGCTACGCCTTGAGCCAGGCCGAGGGCCGACCGGCTCTGCCCGAGCGCGGCGTCATGCTGGGCATCCCGGCCGGCGCGACGCCGAAGTTGTCCATCGTGCGCAGCGAGCGCAGCGAGCGCAGCGAGGTGGAGAAGGTCTATCTCGGCCGCAACTACCCCTACGAAAACCCCGCCATCGCCGCCAAAGCAGCCGTGATCGCGGCCGTCAACCAGGGCCAGTTTCTGGTCAGCTACATCGGCCATGGGGCCTGGAATAGCTGGGCGGCCGAAAAGCTGCTCAGCTCAACCGATGCGCTCGGCCTGAGCAACGCCGGCCGGCTTCCCATCTGGCTGGCAATGACCTGCTGGACCGGCAGCTTCCACGCGCCGAACAGCACCCTGCCGTCGGCGCTGGACGTGGAGCTGGTGCGCGGGGCCAACGGCGGCGCGATGGCGACCTTTTCGCCGACCGGATTGGGCACGGTCGTGGGCCATGACTACCTGCAGCGCGGCTTTTTGGATGCCCTCTTTCGGGCGGGGCTGGAGCGAATGGGGCAGGCGGCGCAGGCGGCCAAATTGAACCTGTACACCCATTCGGGCCAGGATCATGACCTGCTCAACACCTTTGCCGTCCTGGGCGATCCGGCCCTGCGCATCGCGGTCGCAGCCCTCATGCCGACCGCCACCCCGACGGCGACCCCGATGTTACGATCTCGCGTCTTTATGCCCTATCTTTCACTCGGTCAGCCACATCCGGATCTGACCCGCTAAACACATCAACGGCGCAATTCCGTATTCCTGGGGGGTTCACATCGCGGCCATTCGTGGTATACTGTCAGTATGGCAAAGTGCCGTAGCGCGGAGTGGAGGTCTGGCCGATAGCGGCCGTTCGTTTCGGTGAAGTTTGCCGCAAGAGGACAGGACGATGCGAACCTATATTCCCGTCGTGGCAGTGATACTGGCGGTATGTATCCTCGCCCGAACAATCCACGGTGCTGCCACCTGGACCGAACTGCAACCACTCGGCAACACGGACCACAAGTGGAATGCAGTGGCGTCAGATGCCGATGGATCGGATCTGATCGTCGCCGTGCACGGCGGCCACCTGTACATCTCGCATGATGCAGGCGCCACCTGGATCGAGCGTCGGCCGGCCGGAGATAGCGGCAAGTTGTGGTTTGCTGTAGCCTCAAACGCCGATGGCTCGCGCCTGATCGCAGCTGCCGAGTCCGGCCGCCTGTATACCTCAGCGGATGGAGGGGAGACCTGGACCGAACGCCGGCCCGCAGGCGATACCGATCAGCTGTGGCAAGCGGTGGCATCCGATGCCAGCGGAGATCGTTTGATTGCAGGTGCGAACAGCGGTCGCCTGTACACATCCAGTGATGGCGGCGCCACCTGGACCGAGCGCCAGCCCGCAGGCGATCAGGACCTTGACTGGCAGGCCGTGGCATCGAGCGCCGATGGCAGGTACCTGGTGGCCGCCGTTTACTATGGCCGGCTGTATGTGTCGAGCGACTACGGTGAGAACTGGAGCGAAGGCCAACCGGCCGGTGACACAGAACCGCAATGGTATACGGTGGCTATCAGCGCGAATGGCGCGCGCCTGATCGTCGGCGCGTATCCCGGCAGGCTATACACCTCTGCCGACTACGGAGCCACCTGGACAGAACGCAATCCGGCCGGCGCAGGAGATCGCAGTTGGATCGGCGTGGCATCCGATGCCACGGGGCTCGTCTTGCTTGCCGGCGTTTATGGTGGCCGCTTGTATCTCTCCGAGGACGGAGGCAATACCTGGTCTGAAGAACAGCCGGCCGGTCCGCTGAATCAGTACTGGCGGACGGTTGCATCTGATGCCAGCGGCACAAAGCTGCTTGCCGGCATATACAACGGCCGCCTCTATACCTCGGGCGGGATCACAAGGCCCACCTCGACCCCTACCTCTGCTATCACGCACACAGAGACGCCGACGGCCAGCCCGACCGCCGCGGCCACCGGCAGCCCGACGCCGACGGCCACCCCGACCGCCACGGCCACCGGCAGCCCGACGCCAACGGCCACGGTCACTCCGACCGTCACACCTTGCCGCACCTACCTGCCACTGGTCGTGCGCCGTTAAGATACCGTCTTTCGGCCTTCGTGAGGGGGGTCCGACCTGAAAAAAATCGCCATCGGATATGCCCCTGCTGTCGCAGGAGCACGCGAGCACACGCTCGTTTTCATGGCATGTTGTGCGCTGGCCGGCGCATGGGCAACTGAAAGGGTACCTGGCCCGTGGACACGGCTCGTTTCTCTGAGACATTGCGCGCCGGCCGGCGCATGGATAGTTGCCCCAGGCTTGAAATGCGCCCCCACCATCGCACAAGTTGGACAACTTCGCAGACATAGTGTATGATCTACACATCCTCTGCCAAAGGAGCTCCGCAACATGAACTGGGACGAATTCTTCAAAGCCATGATCGCCGAAGAGCATGCTGCGTATGCCAAATACGCAGCCGCCGCAATGCAAGCCACCGACAAAAAGCTCAAGGAGCTGCTGGAGCAGTTCCAATACGAGGAAAGCGTCCACGCGGACCTGCTGGAACGCGAATACGAAAAATGGCGCAAACAGCAGACCTGATGCGCTGCAAACATGACCTGCGTCATTGTCTGACCGCGCATCCTCTGGCATATTAGAATTGCTTTCTCAGCGAGCAGGCTGATGGGGGTCTGCTCACAGCTCAGGTGACGAACGCCTGGCTCGTTCGCGCGCGTGCGAACGGCCGGGCGTTTTTTGTTATCCAGGTGACACGTGCGGTATTGTTGGCAGATTCGGCAGGAGCTGTCTGAAAAGAGCAGCGATGGCAGGTCCAACGGCTGGTTGGTGGACTGTGCCCGTTGTGCCCTATTCCAGGCCGCGCAATCCTGCTGGGAGCAGTGTGCCGGCTCTCCGTGCTGTTGCGCGCCGTTGCACGTGACCTGCGACTTCTGCGCTCTCTACATCGAACACCGACGCGAGATCGCTGCCTTGCGCTACGTCGGTGAGCAGGAACCTTCTCCCTCCGGCACGCAGGCGCAACCCTCGGGACCGGCGCCGCTGCCCATTCACACCAAAGGAGATATGTCAGCCACTATGGAGAAACTGCAACTCAACGTCCCCGACATGTGGGCAGATCACCACGTCCTCAAGGTGCGTGCCGTATTGGGCGCCCTGCCGGGCGTGCAGGAAGTGATCGCCAGCTCGGCCTTTCGCATGGTGGCGCTGAGCTACGATCCCGCCTGCGTCAGCCCGGGCGCGATCATGGCCGCCCTGGAAGACGCAGGCTACCCTGTTGCCACCGATGGCACAGGGATCATCACCGAGACCGTCCCGGTGGCTACCGGCCAGCGTGATCCGGCCTGGTTCCGCCTGGGCTTACGCCAGCACAAGACCGATGAACGCGATTTGAAGACCAAACGCTAGAAGCTGGCAGCGTGAAATCGGAAGCGGGTGTCGGCATCCGGTTTCCCGCTCACAGCCCTCGGCATTCAGGAGCAAGAAAATATGGCCAAACCAAAGACCATTCCCAGCCTCGATCCGGCCGCCTGCCAGGTATTGGATTTCGCCGCGACGGCAGGCATCACCACGGCATTTGCGCGCGCCAGCGACATGAAGCCGTGCCCCATCGGCAGCGGGCAATCGGGCATCTGCTGCAAAAATTGCTACATGGGGCCATGCCGCCTCACCAAAGATGGCCAGGTGGGCATCTGCGGCGCCACAATTGACACGATTGCCGCGCGCAACTTCGCGCGCGCGGTCGCAGCCGGCGCGGCCGCGCACTCCGACCACGGCCGCGATCTCGCCTTCACGCTTCAGGCCGCGGCCCTGGGGGAGACGTCCGGCTACACGATTCGCGACGAGGCCAAGCTGTTGGCCGTAGCTGCCAAGCACAACATCCCGACCAAAGGCCGCGCCATCAAGGACATCGCCCTGGATGTGGCGAACAAGGCGATCAGCGAGTTCGGCCAGCAGCGCGGCGAACTCAGCTACATCGCGACTGCTCCGGCCAAACGCCAGGCGATCTGGCGCGAGCAGGGCATCGTACCGCGCGGCATAGATCGCGAAGTGGTCGAGATCCTACATCGCACCCACATGGGCGACGATCAAGACCCGGAGCACATCCTGACCGCCACACTGCGCACAGCCCTGGCCGACGGCTGGGGCGGCTCGATGTGGGCCACCGACATCTCCGACATCCTGTTCGGCACGCCCAGCCCGCGCGTGGGCGCGGTCAACCTCGGCGTCCTGCGCGAGGACGAGGTCAACATCATCGTGCATGGCCACGAGCCCACGCTGAGCGAGATGATCGTGGCCGCCGTGCAAGATCCGGAACTGCTCGACTATGCGCGCGCCAAAGGCGCCAAGGGCATCAATCTGGCCGGCATCTGCTGCACCTCCAACGAGATCATGATGCGTCAGGGCATTCCATCGGCCGGCAACTTCCTCCACCAGGAATTGGCGATCCTCACCGGAGCGGTCGAGGCGATGGTGGTGGACGTCCAGTGCATCATGCAGTCCCTGACCACAGTGGCGCGCAACTTCCACACGGAAGTCATCACCACCAGCCCGAAGGTGCGGCTGATCGGCGCCACGCACATCGAGTTCGATGAGCACCACGCGATGGAGATCGCCAGGGACATCGTGCGCCGGGCCATCGAGAATTACCCGAACCGCGGTGAAACGCGCATCCCCGAGATCTCCGAGCGAGTGGTGCCGGGCTTCAGCCATGAATATCTGAACTACATGTTGGGCGGCTACTATCGCGCCTCTTTCCGACCACTCAATGAGGCCATCGCGGCCGGACGTATCCGCGGCGTGGCGGCCGATGTCGGCTGCAACAACCCCGGCGCAACGCAGGACAAAGAACACATAGAGATTATCAGTGAACTGCTCAAGAACGACGTCCTGGTGGTCAGCACGGGCTGCGGCGCCATCGCGGCCGGCAAGTATGGCTTCCTGCGCGGCGAAGCCGGGCTGGACCGGGTCGGCCCTGGCCTGCGCGAGATCTGCGAGACGATCGGCATCCCGCCCGTTCTGCACATGGGTTCCTGCGTGGACAACTCGCGCATTCTGACGGTGCTGACACAGATGGCGACCGAGGGCGGCCTGGGCGACGACATCAGCGACATCCCGGCCGTGGGCCTGGCGCCCGAGTGGATGAGCGAGAAGGCGCTGGCGATCGCCAGCTACTGCGTGGCCTCCGGCGCTTACGTCATCATGGGCATCCGCTCGCCTGTGGAATTTTCCGATCAGGTTACCGAGATCATGTCCAAAGGCTGGGAAACCACCTATGGCGGCAAGCTGGAGTTCGTCACCGATGCAGCCGAGGTTGTCCGGCGCACCCTGGAGCACATTGACAAGAAGCGCGCCGCACTGAAGCTGCCGCCCTACGATCCGTCGCGCTTCGGGCAATCGGGCGACACGCCACTCCAGCCCTACTTCGAGCTGCCCCTGGAGCAGCAAATGGCGGAGCTGTATGGGTGATTGGCGTGTTGGGAGATTGGGAGTTGGGAGGTTGGGAGTTAGTAGATTAGGAGTTGGGAGATTAGGAGTTGGGAGATTGGGAGTTGGTAGATTGGGTGTGGGCAAACCGATTCGACAATGATGCAATCCAATCTGGCAGATTCCCAATCTACCAAATCACCATCTACCAATCTACCAATTTACCAATCTACCAATCTACCAATCTACCAATTTACCAATCTACCAATCTACCAATCTACCAACTTACCAATCTACCAAGTCACCGCTTCCTAGGAGGAATACATGTCGCGATACATCGCCACGCGCGCCATTCGCGGCGCGAACCTGATCACGCGCGAGGCCGAGGCGTTGCTGGATAAGGCTTTGCGAGAAAAAGGGCCAGAAACACCGGTCGCATTTCCGAACACGGCCTACTATCTGCCTACGATCCTGGGCATCACCGGCCGCGAGGTGTCGAAGCTCGGCGAGCTGGTGCCGGTGCTGGAACATGCGAAGGAGCTGCTGCATCCGGTGCCATCGCCGCAGTGCTGGACGCCCTACCTGGGCGAAACCCTGGATTGCGGGATCGCCACCCTGTTGTCGGCCGAGATCATCGAGGCAATACGCTTCGTCTACGGGGAAGAGCCGGGCATCTTGCCCGGTTTCCATGCGGTCGGCGGCAGTTTCACCAGCCCGGAATTCGCTGCCGAGGGCGGTAATAACCTCGGCCGACTCAACGGCCCAATTGACGACATCCAGCTCCGCAGCTGGGGCATCCAACTCGTAGACGGGCGCATGCCGGGCTTCGCGGCCATCGTCGGTTGCGCCAAGAGCAACGAAGTTGCCGTCAAGATCGTGCGCGAGCTGCAGAAGCGCAACATCCTGATCTTCCTCAGCGGCAACGTCAACGGCCGCTCCGTCATCCATCAACTCATGGAAGAAGGGGTGGAGATGGGCTACGACACATATATCGTGCCGTTCGGCCTGGACACCCTCTCTGCCATCTATGCCATCGGCTTTGCCACCCGCTCGGCGCTCACCTTCGGCGGCCTGAAAGGCGGCCAGACCAAGGACATCCTGCTCTACAATCGGCAGCGCGTCTTCGCATTCGTGCTGGCGCTGGGCGAAGTGGACGACCTGAAATACGCGGCCGCGGCCGGCGCCATCAACTTCGGCTTCCCCGTCATCGCCGATACCCGCATCCCGCAGATCCTGCCGACCGGTGTGACCACCTACGAACATGTCATCTCGATGCCGTTCAACGAGATCGAAGGCAAAGATGACCTGGAGCGCGCCGAAAAGCTGGTGCAAAAGTGCATCGAGACGCGCGGCGTCAAGATCAAGCTCGCCGAAGTGCCGATCCCGGTGCCCTACGGCTCGGCCTTCGAGGGCGAAGTGGTGCGCAAGAAGGACATGCGCGTCGAGTTCGGCGGCAAATACAGCCGCGCGTTCGAATACCTGCGCATGGTGGACATGGATCAGGTGGAAGACGGCAAGATCGAAGTGATCGGCCCCGACTTCAGCCAGGTGCCGGTCGGCGGTGCCATGGACATGGGCATCGTGGTCGAAGTGGCCGGCCGCAAGATGCAGCAGGACTTCGAACCGGTGCTGGAGCGACAGATCCACTACTTCATCAACGGCGCATCGGGTGTCCAGCACATCGGCCAACGCGACATCACCTGGATCCGCATCAGCCAGGCCGCGGCCGAAAAAGGCTTTAACCTGCGCCATTTCGGCGATATCCTGCACGCTCGCTTCATGTCCGACTTCGGCGCCATCGTGGACAAAGTGCAGGTGAAAATCATCACCGACCCGGCACTCCACGCAGAGTGGCTCCAGAAAGCGCGTACCGCTTACGACTTCCGCAATCGCCGCCTGGCCGACATGACCGACGATTCGGTCGAGGAGTTTTACACCTGCACGCTGTGTCAGAGCTTCGCGCCGACACACGTGTGTCTGGTCAGTCCACAGCGGCTGGGGCTATGCGGTGCCTACAACTATCTCGACTGCGCCGCGTCCTACCAGATCAACCCCACCGGGCCCAACCAGCCGGTACGTAAGGGCATGGTGATTGATCGAGAGAAGGGCATCTACACCGGCCTCAACGAGATCGCCCAGCAGAAATCGCAGGGCACCGTACAGGAAGTGGCGATGTACTCGATCATGACCAGCCCGATGACGGCGTGCGGCTGCTTCGAGTGCATCGTGATGCTGATCCCCGAAGCCAACGGCGTCATGGTGGTGAGCCGCGAGGATCCCAGCATGACACCGGCCGGCATGACCTTCAGCACTCTGGCCGGCATGGCGGGCGGCGGCTTGCAGACCCCTGGCGTCATGGGCGTGGGCAAATACTATCTGACCAGCCCGAAGTTCATCTCGGCCGATGGCGGCTTCAAGCGCGTCGTCTGGATGTCGAGCATCCTCAAGCAGACGATGGCCGCCGAGCTGCAGGCTGTGGCCGAGCGTGAGGGCGACCCCGACCTGATCAGCAAGATCGCCGATGAGACGATCTGCACCGACGTGGAGGGACTGCTGGCGCATCTGGAAGCAGTTGGCCATCCGGCGCTGACGATGGATCCGATCTTCTAGGCCGGACACAGGTTGTTCGCGTGCCGCGTGGCCTGAGCAGGCCGCGCGGCACGTCGCGCGTGGGCGCCGTCGCTTGCCCCGGCGCATGATCGGCCACACGGCGACACGTGCCACGCGCCTATCGGCTCAATGACTGGCTTGAATCCCATGTCCGACTCCCTGCTCGTCCGCGATGTGATGCGCATCGGCGTGCCGACCTGCAAAGAAAGCGACCCGCTCGATCGGGTGGCGGCGCTGATGCTCGACCAGGCGGCAACCGCGTTGATTGTCCTGGACGAAGAGGCCGACACGCGCGGCTGGATCAACGAGGCGCGTCTGGCCGCGGCCTACCTGCACATCGCACAGACTACGGAAAAAGGCGCGTTCGCCGCGCGTGTCGCCGCACTGACCGCAGCCGACATCATGGATGAGGCCGTGCCGCATGCGCCGAGCGATATCCCCCTGCTGGCCGCAGCACAGTTGATGGCAGACATGGGGGTGGATCATCTGTTCTTCCTCCACCATGCGGCTGGCCGCGCCTGGCCCGCTTCTGTGCTGTCTCTCCGTGATCTGGTGCGCGTGCTGGCGGGGCCGACCTATCTCAAGGATCAGGGAACGGCCGCGCCGCGGCTGTCGCCGCTCGATCTGTTTCGGCAGCGGCACGGCCTGTCTGTCAGACGATAAAAAGTGGCGCGTCAAACCTGACCCGTCTCATATTCTGTCTGATTCTGGCGGGATATGATGCAATCGGATTTAGATGCATTGCGTCGGAGAAGGAGAGCCTGTTGGCAGAGCCTGCTTTGAACGCCGTCGTCACGCTGCGCGACGAGATCTCTCCCTGGCTGATGATCCTGCGCGTTGTGCCGCGAGGCTGGGAGCTGCCCGACTTCATCCCCGGCCAGTTTGCCGTGCTCGGACTGCCCGGCTCGGCCCCGCGTTGCGCATTGGCCGAGCCGGAGGACCCTCCCCCCGCGCCGGACAGGCTGATCCGCCGCGCCTATTCGATTGCCTCCTCCTCGCTCACCTGCCAATACATGGAGTTCTACGTCGCGTTGGTGACGTCGGGCGCGCTGACCCCGCGCCTGTTCGCGCTCAAGATCGGCGACCCCATCTGGCTGGGGCCGAAGATCACCGGCATGTTCACGCTCGACCAGGTGCCGGCCGACAAACACGTGGTGATGATCGCCACCGGCACGGGCCTGGCGCCCTACATGAGCATGCTCGGCACGCATCTGATGTGCGGCGGCCACCAGCGCGTCGCCGTGCTGCCCGGCCCCCGCCACTCATGGGATTTGGGCTATCGTTCGCAGCTCATGACGCTCCAGCATCTCTGTGCCAACTTCAGCTACTTTCCGGTCATCAGCCGGCCGAATGAGGAGCCGATTGCCTGGCCAGGTGCGGTCGGCTATGTGCAGGACCTGTGGCGCAGCGGCGTGGTGGCAACGGCCTGGGGCTTCACGCCGACTCCGGCCAACACGCACGTCTTTCTCTGCGGCTCGCCCGCCATGATTGACGAGATGATACTCCTGTTGGGCAACGAGGGATTCAAAGAACACACCAGGAAAGAACCCGGCGAGATCCACGTGGAACGGTATTGGTGAGCGACCGAGAGGCCGCGCCGGCCATGCGGATCACGCCATCACTCATCACGTATCATGCATCACGCAAAGGAGGTCCATTCATGCCTGTGAACGTCGAAGTGCCTGTAGAAAAGTGGTCGGGCAGTGTCCGCCCGGTCACACTCGGCGCGACGGCTGCCGAAGGCGGCACGCGCAGCCACACCGTAGTCGTCGGCGGCGAGCGCACGTTGCCTTTCCTGGCGTTTGAGGCGAAGCCGGCGTATCGCCCCTGCATCGCCGTCGAAGTGCGCGCCACCAATCCGACCGGGGAATGGCCAACGCCCTTGGTCAGCGCCTGGGGTCCGGTGTTGGGCGACCTGGCCGCCTGGGTGAAGGCTGCCGAGGCTGCCGGCGCCGATGTGATCGTGTTGCAGCTCACGACGACCGATAATGCCGGTGAACGCATGACGGCAGCCAAAGCGCGCGCGGCAGTGCGCACCGTGTTGAACAACACCGGCCTCCCGATCATCGTGCTCGGCACGGGCCAGGCCGAGCTGGACAACGAGATGCAAGTTGCCGTCGCCGAAGAGGGAGCAGGCGAGCGACTGGTGTTGGGGCCGTGCGAGGAGAAGAATTATCGCACGATCGTCGCCGCCGCAATGGCCAACGGCCACCTGGTGACGGCCAAAACGCCGATGGACGTCAACCTCTCCAAGCAGTTGACCGTGCTGATCCACGACATGGGCATGCCGCTCGATCGCATCATCACCGACCCGACGACCGGCGCGTTGGGCTACGGCATGGAGTACGGGTACAGCGTCATGGAGCGGTTGCGCCTGGCGGCGCTCCAGGGCGACACAATGACCCAACAGCCGATGATCGTCACGCCCGGTGAAGAGGCGTGGCGTGCCAAGGAAGCGCGCGCTGGCGAAGGCGTGCCGGCCGCATGGGGCGATTGGGGCCGCCGCGCTGTCAACTGGGAGGCGATGACAGCGGCCGCCCTGATCGAGTCCGGCGCGGACATTGTCGTGATGCGACACCCGGAGGCGGTGCAGCGCGTGAAGGCGATGATTGCCGAGTTGATGGCGTGAGTTAGGAGGAATCACATGGCGCTATCTGGTCTCGAGATCTACAAATTACTCCCCGGCGGGATTAAGCCGCCCCATCCGAAAGCAAACTGCAAAGAATGCGGATTCCCCACCTGTCTGGCCTTTGCCATGAAACTGGCGGCCAAACAGGCCGAACTGTCGGCCTGCAAATATGTGAGCGAGGAGGCGAAGGCCAAGCTTTCGGCTGCTGCCGCGCCGCCGATCCGCCTGATCACCCTCAGCGCCGATGGCCGCAAGATCGAGGTCGGCAACGAGACGGTGCTGTTCCGTCACGAGAAAACCTTCTACCATCCGGCGGCGCTGCTGGTGCGCGTGCCCGATACGCTGTCGGCTGAAGAAACCACAGCATTGGCGAAGGCTGTGGCCGACTACAAGGTGGATTATGTCGGCATGGCGCTCCATCTGGATGGCCTGGCGGTCGAGGCGGTGTCGGGTGAGCCGGCCCGCTTTGCCCAGGCGGTCGCCGCGGTGCGGGCGGCTGCCACCCTGCCGCTTGTGCTCGTGAGCGAGAATCCAGAGGCCATCGCTGCCGGACTGGCCCAGACCGGAGGCGTGAAGCCGCTGATCTGTGCGGCAACAGCCGGCAACTGGGAGGCGATGGCCAAACTGGCGAAGGAGGCCGCAGCCCCGCTCGCCGTTCGCGCCGATTCGCTGGCCGGCCTGGCCGAACTGACCGAAAAGCTGACCGCGGCCGGCGTGGAAGACCTGGTACTCGATCCGGCGGGGGCCGCGCGCAGTTTTGCCGGCTCCCTGCAGGCGTTGACTCAACTGCGCCGACTGGCCCTCAAGAAGAACTTCCGGCCGTTGGGCTATCCGATCATCACCTTCCCCTACCTGGGCGCAGCCGACCCCGGCATGGAGCTGTTGCTGGCCGGTCAACAGGTCGCCAAATACGCGGGTTTCGTTGTCCTGGGCCATTTCGACCCGGCCGACGTCTACCCGTTGCTGGTCCTGCGCGCCAACCTCTTCACCGACCCGCAGAAACCGATCCAGGTCGAGCCGGGCGTGTATCCGATCAACAAGCCCGGCCCCGACGCACCGGTGATGGTCACCACCAACTTCTCCATCACCTATTTCGCGGTGGCCAACGAGATCGAATCGTCTGGCCTGCCCGGCTGGCTGCTGGTGGCCGACGCGGAGGGGATGAGCGTGCTCACTGCCTGGGCCGCGGGCAAATTCGACGCCGAGAAGATCGCCAAGACGGTGAAAGGCACGGGCATCGCCGAGAAGGTGAACCATCGCAAAGTCGTCATCCCCGGCCATGTGGCCGTGCTGATGGGCGAGCTGGAGGAGGAACTACCCGGCTGGCAGATCAAAGTGGGGCCGCGCGAGGCGGTGGATCTGCCCCGCTATCTGAAAACGGCGTGGTAAAAGGATGGCTTGAAAGTTGGTGGAATAGCCCATGTACAAAATTCTGGAAAAACAGCGGCTCAGCGATGCCGTCGTGTTGATGGTGGTGCAGGCGCCGCACGTGGCACGCCATGCCCAGGCCGGTCAGTTCGTGATCGTGATTGCCGACGAGCAGGGAGAGCGCATCCCCCTCACCATCGCCGACCACGACCCTCAAGCCGGCACGATCACGCTGGTCATCCAGGAGATTGGCAAGTCCACCCGACAGATGGGCCAGATGGCCGTCGGCGACGCGTTTCACTCTGTCGCCGGGCCACTGGGCCATCCGACGGAGATTGCCGCCTACGGCACGGTGGCCTGCGTGGCCGGCGGCGTCGGCATCGCGCCGATGTATCCCATCGCGCGCGCGCTCAAGGAAGCCGGCAACCACGTCATCTCGATCCTCGGCGCGCGCAACCGGAACCTGCTGTTTTGGGAAGACAGGATGCGCAGCGTTTCCGATGAGCTGATCATCTGCACCGACGATGGCTCCTACGGCCGGCAGGGCGTGGTCACCGTGCCGTTGAAGGAATTGCTGGAAACGCGCGCGAGCGAGATCAAGAAGATATGGGCGATCGGCCCGACGATCATGATGAAATTCGTCTCCCGGACGACCCAGCCGTTCGGCGTCGAGACCATCGTCAGCCTGAACACGATCATGATTGACGGCACCGGCATGTGCGGCGGCTGTCGGGTGCCGATGACCGATGGCGCCAGATTTGTGTGCGTGGATGGGCCGGAGTTCGACGGCCATCTGGTGGACTGGGACGGCCTGCTCTCGCGGATGCAGTTCTACCGGAATGAGGAACAGCTGGCAGTCCAACGCTGGGAGCAGCTGCGCGAGACGCCCACCCACGAATGCCATCTGGATCAGATCGTATCGCCGCGGAGGTGATCGTGCCCGAGCTGTCCAATCGTGAACGCATGGCGATCCCGCGCCACGACATGCCAGCGCAGCCGCCTCACGAGCGCATCAAGAACTTCGACGAAGTCGCGCTCGGCTATACCTGGGAACTGGCCCACGAGGAGGCCGAGCGCTGTCTGCAGTGCGCCAAACCGCGCTGCGTGGACGGCTGCCCGGTCGGCGTTCTGATCCCGCAATTCATCCGGGCGCTGCGCATGGGCGACATGGCCGGCGCCGTCCGGGCCATGCAAGAGAAGAACAACCTGCCGGCCATCTGCGGTCGGGTGTGCCCGCAGGAGACGCAGTGCGAGGCCAATTGCGTACTCGCCAAGAAAGGTCAACCCGTGGCGATCGGCCGGCTGGAACGCTTCGTCGGCGACTTCGAGCTGCGCGAACGGACCAGCAGGGCGAAACCGGGACCGCCCACCGGCCGCAAGGTGGCCGTCATCGGCTCCGGACCGGCCGGCCTGACCTGCGCCGTGGATCTGGCGAAGCTGGGCCACAAAGTCGTCATCTTCGAGTCGCTGCATCTGCCCGGCGGCGTGCTGATCTACGGCATCCCGGAATTCCGCCTGCCCAAGAGCATCATCCGGGCCGAGCTGGAGAACGCGGTCACCAACCTGGGGATCGAAATCCGCACCGATCACGTGATCGGCAACACCTACACCATTGACGAGTTGCTCAACGAATACGATGCCGTCTTCATGGGCACGGGCGCCGGCCTGCCCTCGTTCATGCGCATTCCCGGCGTCAACCTCAACGGCGTCATGTCGGCCAACGAGTTTCTCACGCGCGTCAACCTGATGAAGGGGTATCGGTTCCCGGAGTACGATACGCCCGTGAAGGTCGGCCGACGCGTGGCGGTGATCGGCGCGGGCAACGTGGCCATGGATGCCGCGCGCAGTGCGCTGCGCCTGCAGCACATGCGGCTCGGCCAGGACGACGGGCCACCCGGCGAGGTGCACATCGTCTACCGCCGATCGCGGCAAGAGGTGCCCGCACGCGCAGAAGAGTTCCACCATGCGGAAGAGGAAGGCGTGATCTTCGACTTCCTCACCAATCCCGTCGCCATCCTGGGGAACGACAGAGGCGAAGTGTGCGGCCTGCGTTGCATCCGCATGGAGCTGGGCGAGCCGGACGCGTCGGGCCGCCGCTCGCCGATTCCCATCGCCGGCTCCGAGTTCGAGATGCCGATGGATACCGTGATCTTCGCGCTGGGCACCAGCCCCAATCCTATCGTCTTCAACAACGCGGTCGGGCTGGAACGCACCCGCCACGGCACTGTCGTGGCCGATCCGGAGACGGGCCGTACGCTGAAGCCGGGCGTCTGGGCCGGCGGCGATGTGGTGACCGGCGCGGCCACCGTCATCAGCGCCATGGGCGCCGGCAAACGCGCTGCGGCCGACATTCACCGCTTCCTGGGCGACGAGAAACTGTTCAACGTGGGGTAGAAGCGGGAGGCGAGATGCCCGCAGCGAATATCCGATACCGAGAGCCGGTATCCGCCATGCCGCTTCGGGCTTCCGACAGCAAGAGATCATGACCATCTACACCGTTCATTTTCAGCCGGGCGACAAAGTCGTGCAGGTGGCCGGCGGCACGATGCTGGCCGATGCCGCGCGCCTGGCAGGATTTGACCTGAATCAGCCGTGTGGCGGCCAGGGGCGCTGTGGCCGCTGTGCCGTGATCGTGGACGACGCCCGTTCGGCCGTGCGGCGACGCTCGACCATGCGCCTGTCTGCCGAAGACGTGGCGGCCGGCTACGCGCTGGCCTGTCAGACGGTGATCGAGGGCAACGCGTGGGTCACCGTGCCGCCCCAGGAGGTCATCGAGCGGCGGCTGACCACGCACAAGCTGGCGGCTCGCGTCGAGGTACCGTTCGACTACCAGCCACGACTTCATCAGCCGATCCAACGCTACTATCTGCGCCTGCCGCCGCCCGACCTCTCCGACCAGACCGATGACTGGTCGCGTGTCGTGCGCGAGCTGGCTCGCTTCGGCGTCGAGAACCCACAGGTGAGCCTGGCCGTTCTACGCGAGATGCCGCACATCTTGCGTGCCATTCCGAAGGAGCAGAACAGCGGTCAGGCACCAGATGAAGAGGTGCCTGACCTGTGGCGGGAAACCGCCGAACCGTGGCAGGTGACGGCAGTCGTCTCCCTGGACACGTGGGATCGGCCGCATGGCCCACCGCAACTCCTGGCGCTCCTGCCCGGCGACCAGACCGACCGCAATCTCGGCGCGGCAGTTGACATCGGCACCACCACGGTGACGGTATGGCTGGTGGACCTGGAAAGCGGTGAGGTGATCGCGCAGGCCAGCGACTACAACGGCCAGATCGCTCGCGGGGAAGATGTCATCTCGCGCATCATCTACGCCAAAAAGCCGGGCCATCTGGCCGAGCTGCAGGCTCTGGTCGTCGGCACGGTGAATCGTTTGCTGCAGAATGCTTGCCGACAGGTGCACGCGACGCCGGACGAGATCCTGAAGTTGACGATCGCGGGCAACACGACTATGATCCATTTGTTGCTGGCGATCCCGCCGGAATCCATCCGGCTGGCGCCCTTCATCCCGGTGGTCAACTGCCCGCCGACCCTCTCGGCCGGCGAGCTGGGCCTGGCCGTACATCCGCAGGCCGTGGTGGACATCCTGCCTGGGGTGGCCAGCTACGTCGGCGCCGATATCAGCGCGGGCGTGCTCAGCGCCCGCATGGACGAGACGCCGGAGCTGACCCTCTTCATTGATGTCGGCACCAACGGCGAGACGGTGCTCGGCAATGCCGATTTGCTGGTCACCTGTGCGTGTTCGGCCGGACCGGCCTTTGAGGGTGCCGGCGTGGAGCATGGCATGCGCGCCACGGTGGGCGCAATCGAAGAGGTGTGGATCAACCACGAGACCCTGGAGCCGACCTATCGGGTGATCGGCCGCGAGGGAGAAAAACCACGCGGCATTTGCGGGTCCGGCCTACTGTCGTTGCTCGCCGAGATGTTCGTGACGGGCGTGATAGACAAGGCTGGCAACCTGCAGATGGGCGCCTCCCCGCGCATCCGCGAGGGCCGTCATGGGCCGGAGTATGTGGTCGCCTGGGCCCATGAGACGGCTACCGGCCAGGATATCACGATCACCAAAGTGGACATTGACAATCTGATGCGCGCCAAGGCCGCCATCTACGCCGGTTTCACCGTGATGGCGCAGAGTGTCGGCGTGGACCTGGCCGATGTCTCCACGATGCTGATCGGCGGCTCGTTCGGCCAGTATATCAACGTCGAAAAGGCGGTGCAGATCGGCCTGCTGCCCGACCTGCCCGCGCCGGCCGGCAGCGCGTCGCCATGGGATCGCTTCAAATTCCTGGGCAACACGGCCATCCGCGGCGCGTATATGGCGCTCCTGCGCCGCGATGTGCGTGCCCATCTCAACGATGTGGCGCGCATGATGACCTACCTGGAGTTGTCTGCCGACAATACTTTCTACGACGCATTCATGTCGGCCATGTTCTTGCCCCATACCGATATCAGGCAATTTCCCACAGTAGAGGCGATCCTGAAGAGGTGACCACCATGGAAGGGAGGGAATATGGGTACGGCTTTGCCTGTCGAACAGTTGGCCACCTATCGCCATTTGATTACATTGCCTGACGGGCTGCGTGTGCTGTTGCGGCCGCTGATGTCGAAAGACCGCGACGCGTTAGTGGCGCTCTTTGCTGGCCTGCCGGCCTCCGAGACGCACTATTTTCGCAGCAATATTGCAGACCCGCAGGTCGTGGCGTCGTGGGCCGAGAAGCCGGACTACGCCAGCGTCTTTCCGCTGGTCGCCGTCATCGGTGATCGCATCGTCGGCAACTCGACCCTTCATTTCGGCAAGGGGTACACCCGGCATATCGCCGAGATCCGGGTCTTTCTCATGAAAGAATATCGCCGCCAGGGTATCGGCACGGCCATGATCCGCGCCCAGGTGGAGATCGCGCGCAAGCTCGGCCTGCACCAGCTGATCGCGGAAGTGGTGGAGAGCCAGCCCCAGGTGATCCACGCCTTCGAGCGACTCGGTTTCGAGCGCCAGTTCGCCTGGAAGGATATGTTCATGACGCCCGAAGGCGAGACGCTGGACATGATCGTGCTGGTGAACTATCTGAGGCGACCGACAGATAGTTTCTGAACGGAGTACCGAATGACAATCACCATTGCAGTTGCCGGCAAGGGCGGGACGGGAAAGACGACCCTGGCCGCGCTGCTTGTGCGTTATCTGATCCGGCATCGGCCCGGCAAGAAAGTGCTGGCCATTGACGCAGACCCGAGCAGCAATCTACATCTCGTACTTGGCCTGCCCCTGACGCAGACCGTCGGCGATATCCGCGAGGAATCGCGCACCGGAGTCGGAGCTGGCCAGTCGCGCTCCGACTGGCTCAGCTACGCCGTGCGCATGGCCGTAGAAGAGGGAGACGACTTCGACCTTCTGGCCATGGGCCGGCCCGAAGGCCAGGGCTGTTATTGCGCGGCGAACCACATGTTGCGCACCATCATGGACGGCATCGTTGCCGGTTATGACTACGTGGTGATGGACAACGAGGCCGGCATGGAACATCTTAGCCGGCGCACCACGCGCGACGTGGATCATCTGCTGTTGGTGAGCGACGGTAGCCTGCGCGGCATGGTCGCAGCCGAGGCCATGATCGGCCTCAGCAGAGAGCTGGAGATCAACGTGCGCAATATCTACCTGGTGGTCAACCGCGTGATCGGAGAAATGACGCCGGCACTGCGAGCAAAGGCCGAGGCGCTGGCCGCGCCGTTGCTGGCAGTGCTGCCCTACGATCCATTATTGGTAGCGTTCGACGGCCAGGGCCGGCCGCTCGTCGAATTGCCCGACGATGCGCCGATCAGCCAGGCCGTGGCGAGTGTGGCGCAGCGGTTGCTCGCCTGAACGTCGAGGAGGAGGCATGTCCGAGGAGACCATGCGCGCGATTCGCGAACTGTTGGCCAGTCACGATCCGGCCGAGCTTCATCGCGGCCTGGCCCTGGTCCGGGAAATGGCCCACGAGGCGGGGCCAGATCTGTGCGGCCAGCTGTGCGATACGATCCTGCCGCTCTTCTACATTGATCCGCTCGACCATCCCGAACACGTACCGGTGATCGAAGAAGCGATCCACGTCGTGGCCGGCCTGGGCGAAGCAGTCATCCCGGCCCTGATCCGGAACCTGGAGATGGGCGATGTCAAGGCGCAGATGGCGATCGCCTCCGCGCTGGGCTGGATGGGCGCGGCCGCGATTGATCCTCTGCTCGCCGAGTACACATCTACCTGTCCCGACCCCTCGTGCCGGGCCTTCTTGCTCTATGCACTGGGCAAGATCAAAGCGCCGGAGATCGTCAAGGCCGTGCCGATCGCCATCGAGGCCGCGCGCGCGAGCGACCTGGAACTGCGCGATACGGCTACCCGGGCCCTGGGCAAATTCGTAGAATCCATCCCACCGGGCGGCCTGCCCGAGGATGTGCGCCAGGCCATGCGCGAGGCATTGCTGAACAATCTGAGCGATTACAGCCCCGGCGTGCGCGCCAAAGCGGTACGCAGCCTGGGCAAAATGGCCCGCTACGGTCACCTGAGCGGCCGCGAGCAGTGGGAACTGGCTGCCCGCTTGCGCCGCATCCTGGGCCTGGATGAACAATTCGAATGGGATCGTGCGTATGTGGTACGCAAAGAGGCGCAGGAAGCGTTGTCGTATGTGGACCTTTCGGGTTCCCGCAGTGAACATCCATCCGCAAAGGGAGGAAGATCATGAGAATCATCGGTGAGAATATCCACATTCTGTCGCCCAAAGTCAAAGAGGCGCTCGCCAACCGTGACCGGACGTTCTTCCAGGATCTGGCCAAACGTCAGGTAGCGGCCGGCGCGTGGGCGATTGACCTGAACATCGGCCCGCAACGAAAGCTCGGCCACGAGATCCTACCGTGGCTGGTGGATGCCGTCCAGGAAGTGGTGGATGTCCCCCTCTGCCTGGACACCACGAATCTGGCTGCCATCGAGGCCGCGTGCGAGATCGTCAAACGCCAGCCGATCATCAACTCCACATCGGCCGAGGCCGAGCGGCTGGAGAAAGTGCCGCTGGTGGCTGCGAAATATCACACCAAGCTGATCGCCCTGACCATGGAGGCCGAGGGCATTCCGGTGGCAGCCGAGGCGCGCGTCAACATCGCCCTCGAGAAGCTGATTCCCCGCTGCGAAGAGGTCGGGCTGCCGCTGGAAGATGTGTTCATTGACCCGTTGGTGCTGACCGTCAGCGGATGTCAGCAGTATGTGCCCGAATGCATCGAGGCGGTGCGCATCCTCAAGGAAACCGGTGCGGGAGTGCAGGTCGGCCTGAGCAACGTCTCGAACGCGGTGCCCAACGAGATGCGGCCGCTCATCAACCGCGTCTACTGCGTCATGCTCATGGGCGCCGGGCTGGATACCATGATCGCCGACCCGTTGGACAAGAAGCTGAACGAGTTCATCCGCATCGTCGAGCAGCGCGATGACAGCACACCGCTCGGTCGGCTGCAGCTGGCCCTGCACGACGCGGTCGCCGCCGGCGAAGAGCTCGGTCCGGAGGCCGTGGACTTCTCTGATCCCGATCAGGTTGCCGTCTGGAAGACGGTGCAAATCCTGCTGAACAAAGTGATCTACGCAGATTCGTATCTGAGGGTGTGAGTTCGCGGCTTGGGAGGAGGAGATTGCTCATGACTGCAAAACTGATAGCCGGAAAAGCAATCGCCGAAGCGGTGCGCCAGGAGGCGGCCGCTGAGACAGCGCGCCTCAAGGCACTTACCGGCCAGGTGCCTACCCTGGCGGCCGTACTGGTGGGTGACAATCCGGCCTCGCAGACCTATGTCGCGTCCAAAGGCAAGGCGTGCGAAGAGGCCGGCATGGGCTCCATCACCCATCGGCTGCCGGCCACGGCCACCCAGCAGGAGGTCGAGGACCTGGTGCGGACGCTCAACGCGGACCCGGCCGTGAACGGCATCCTGGTACAGTTGCCGCTGCCCAGGGGGCTGAACGAGCAGGCGGTGCTCGATCTCATCAGCCTGAGCAAAGACGTGGATGGCTTTCACCCCATGAACATCGGCCAGCTGGTGATGAAGGGCCGCACGCCGCAGTTCGTCCCGTGCACGCCAGCCGGCTGCATCGAGCTGCTGGTGCGCTCCGGCATCGAGATCGCGGGCAAAGACGCGGTGGTTGTGGGCCGCAGCAACATCGTGGGCGTGCCGGTGGCCGCGCTGCTGCAAAACGCCGACGCAACCGTGACGGTCTGCCACAGCAAGACGCGCGATCTGCCGGACAAGGTACGGCGCGCCGATATCGTGGTCGCGGCCATCGGCCGGCCGGAATACGTGCGGGGCGACTGGATCAAGCCCGGCGCGGCCGTGATTGACGTGGGCATCAACCGCATTGACGATCCGACCAGGAAGAGCGGCTTCCGCCTGGTGGGCGACGTCAACTTCGCCGAGGCGGTCGAGGTGGCCGGCTGGATCACCCCGGTCCCCGGCGGCGTAGGCCCGATGACCATCGCAATGCTGTTGACCAACACGGTGCGCGCGTTCAAGTTGCAGCACGGCCTGGCGTGATGCGTGAAACGTGAACGTGCCTGGCACCATTGAAGGTGCCAGGCACGTGGTGGGACGGACAATCGGCACGCGATGAAATTCCGCCACAGGTGACCGACATCATAGTAGGTTGCCCGTGTCGGTGATAAAATCAATGTAACAAACAGCACACAGTGCTTGACCGGGGGAACGTCTTCATGGTTGAACTGCCTCTTTCGGATGCGAGCATGCGCCGCGAGGTCGGCAACGTCATGGTGATCGGTGGCGGGGTGGCCGGAATGCGCGCGGCAGTAGACCTGGCCGAGGCCGGTTTGCAGGTGTATCTGGTCGAATCCGCGCCTGCGTTGGGCGGCCGCGTCGCCCAGCTGGGCTACATGTTCCCCACGCACGACTGCGTCCTCTGCCGCGGCACCTCGGATCACGGCTATGGCTGCACCCGCCCCGCAATCTCGCCCGCGTTCCAGGATCACAACCTGCACCCCAACATCCGCGTGCTGACCCTGACCAATGTCATCAGCGTGGAGGGACAGGCAGGCGATTTCCGCGTGACCCTGCGCCACGAGCCGCGCTACGTGGACCCGGCGCGCTGCATCAACTGCGATCTCTGTTCGCTGGTGTGCCCGGTGACGCTGCCCAGCAGCTTCCAGCAAGAGCTGGCCACGCGCAAAGCGGCCTACAAAGTGGCCGTTCGCTCCATCCCCAACGCCTACATCATTGACCGCGGCCCCTATTGCGACGACTGCGGCCGCTGCGTGGCAGTATGCCCCACCCAGTGTATTGACCTGAACGAGGAGCCGAAGGAGTCGCAGGTGCACGTCGGCGCCATCATCATGGCCCTGGGCTATGAGCTGGCCGATGCCCGCGAGTACGAGGAGTTCGGCTTCGGCCGCTATCCCAACGTCATCCACAGCATGCAGTACGAACGCCTGGCCAGCCGCTCTGGCCCCACCGAAGGGATCGTGCTCCGGCCGTCCGACGGGCAACGACCCAAGCGCATCGCCTGGCTGCAGTGCGTCGGCTCGCGCGACCAGAAGCATCCCTACTGCTCCTCCATCTGCTGCATGTATGCCACCAAGGAGGCGATGATCGCCAAAGAACGGCTGCCCGGCGTCCACGCCCAGGTTTTCATGATGGATGAGCGGGCATTCAACAAGGAGTTCAACGCCTACTACGAGACCGCCCGACGCAAGTTCGGCGTGGAGTACACGCGTGCCCGCATCTCCTTCATCAAGGAAGATCCGGAGACGAAGGACCTGCTGCTGCACTACCCCGGTCCCGACGGCAAGATGGTGAGCGACCGCTTCGACATGGTGGTATTGTCGCTGGGCACCGTGCCTCCGCGCTCGGCCAATCAGCTGGCGCGGGAGCTGGGCATTGAATTGAACCCTTACGGCTTCTGCCAGACCGATAAGTTCACGCCGCTGGAGACCAGCGCGCCGGGGGTCTACGTCTGCGGCACCTTCCTGTCGCCCAAGGAGATCTCCGAGACCTTCCTGGATGCCTCGGGCGCGGCCGGCGAGGTGATGCGCCTGCTGCGCAGCCGGCTGGGCAGCAACCCTTCCAGCCGCCAGTATCCGTTCCTGTCGGCCGACGGTGAATACCCCGAGGAGCGGGACGTGAGCGACGAGCCCCCCAGGGTGGGCGTTTTCATCTGTCGCTGCGAGCCGGCCATTGACGGCGCAGTGGACACGCACGCGCTCCGCGCTTTCGCCCAGACATTGCCGGGGGTGGTCCATGCCGGGCTGTTGGCCTACGGTTGCCAGGAGCCCGACCTGGCGCGCATCCGCCAGGCCATCGCCGAGCACAACCTGAATCGGATCGTGATCGCGGGCTGCACCGCGCGCACCCACGAGCCGCTCTTCCAGCGGGTCGTCCGCCAGGCGGGGCTGAACCCCTACCTGCTCTCGATGGCCAACATCCGCGAGCAATGCGCCTGGGTGCATGAGAGCCAGCCCGGCCTGGCGACACGCAAGGCCAAAGAGACGGTGCGCATGGCGGTCGAGCGCGCCCGCGTGGCGCAGCCGGTACGCAAGCTCAGCGTCACGCCGACGCGGCGGGCGCTGGTGATCGGCGGCGGGGTGGCCGGGATGCAGGCGGCCCTCTCCATCGCCGACGCGGGCTACAACGTGACGTTGGTGGAGCGCAACGCGCAATTGGGCGGCAACCTGCGCCACATCTTCTACGTGGCCGAGGGACAGAACCCCCAGCGCCTCCTGCGCGATCTGGTCAACCGCGTGCGCGGCCACGAGCGCATCGAGGTGCTGACCCGCAGCGAGGTGAAGTCGCATACCGGCCGCACGGGCGACTTCCGCTCGGTGGTGGTGACGCACACCGGCCCGCTGGACGTGCAGACCGAAGTGCGTCATGCGGTCACCATCGTGGCCACCGGCGGCGAGGAGTGGCGCGGGAATGTCTACATGCTCGGCCAGGACGCACGGGTCGTCACGCAGCTCGACCTGGAGGAGATCATCGTCCACCGCCCCGAGGAGATCGCGCAGCTCAAGCAGGTCGTAATGATCCAGTGCGTGCATCCGCCAGCGAAGATAGATTATTGTAGCCGCGTATGCTGCACCAACACCATGAAAAACGCCATCCGGGTGAAGATGCTCAACCCGGACTGCCAGGTGTACGTCCTCTACAAAGACATGATCACCTACGGCTTCCGTGAACAATTCTACACCGAGGCCCGGCGCCGCGGGGTGATCTTCATGCGCTACGACGAACAGCATCTGCCGGAGGTCAGCCGTACAGCCGACGGCCGGCTCGCGGTGCGCGCCTGGGAACAGGTCTTCGGTCGCGAGATGACCCTCTCGCCCGACCTGGTGGCGCTGAGCATGGCCGTGGTGCCTTCGGCCGGCACGGCCGAGCTGGCGAAGATCCTGGATGTGCCGCTGTCGGTGGAGGGCTTCTTCCAGGAAGCGCATCTCAAGATGCGGCCGATGGACTTCATGGAAGAGGGCATTTTCATGGCAGGGATGGCCCACTATCCCAAGTTCATCGAAGAGGCGATCATCAACGCGCAGGCGGCTGCCGCGCGGGCCATCACCCTGCTGGCCAAGGAACCGCTCTACTACGGCGGCCCCATTGCGGTGGTAGATCAGAACAAGTGCGTCGGCTGCCTGACCTGCGTGCGCACCTGTCCGTTCCAGATCCCCAAGATCCGGGCCGATTTCACCGGTGTGGGCGGGATCGCGGGCGCGGCCTACATCGAGCCGGCGCTGTGTCAGGGCTGCGGCACCTGCACCGCCGAATGTCCGGCCAAAGCGATCCAACTGATGGCATATCTGGACGCGCAACTGGCCGGCGCGCTGACGGGCGCGTGGGCGGCGTGATAGAGGCAATTGATGATTCACGTGCCAGACACCCTTCGAGGTGCCTGGCACGTGGGGACGGCAGAATCTGATGAGCGACAACGGCAACCATACCTTTGAACCCGAGATCACGGCCTTCATGTGCATCTATTGCGCCGACATGTCGGCCGACACGGCCGGCGCGCTGCACATCCAGTATCCGGCCAACGTCAAACTGGTGAAGATGCCGTGCACCGGCAAGACCGACATCAAGTACATCCTGGATGCCTTTGAGCACGGCGCGGACGGCGTCTATGTCGTCGGCTGTCCCATCGGCAACTGCCATCATGTGCGGGGCAACGAGCGGGCCAAAAAACGCATCGAGCGCGCCAGGAAACTGCTGGACGACATCGGCATCGGCGGCAACCGGCTCGACATCTTCTTCGTCTCCGGCGGCATGGGCGAGACCTTCGCACGGGTAGCGCGCGAGATGACCGAGCGCATCCGGGCATTGGGGCCGAATCCGCTGCGCATGGAGAAGCAGCAGAACGATCAACTAGAATGAGGTCTATTCGCACACTATAAAGAGGCTCGTGCCCGGATGGATATCGAAGAGATCAAGGCTCGTGTGCGTACCGATCAATACGTCTACACAAGTCATGCCGAGGTGGAACGCAAAGCCGACGAATTGACCTTTGCCCAGGTTGAAGAAGCCCTGCTGAACGGGCAGACACTCGAACAGTATCCTGACACCGGACGCGGGGAGAGCTGTTTGGTTCTTGGTTTTGCGGGCGGAATCCCCATCCATGTTGTGTGTGGTTGGCGAGGCGAGAAGATTGCGTTGATCACGGTGTACATTCCACGCCAGCCGAGATTCGTAGATCCGTGGACGAGAGGAAGGGTACGATGAGAGAGGTAAGATGTAATGTCTGTGGAAGTGATCGTTACGAGGAGCGGCGGATCGAGTATTTGTATAGCCAGAAAGGGCGTTACCTTCTCGTTCCCAATACACCGGTTGAGGTGTGCCTGAATTGCGGCACAGTCTACTATGATGCGGCAGTTCTCAAACATATCGAACAGCGTTTCTTTGCAATTTACCAAGAGCAAGAGGAGCCGGATCGTTACGTTCAGATGCCAGAAGTGGTCTTGGCCTGAGCTTTAGAAAGAAGTGACCGGTTGCATGAACTGGTTGGAAGAGCAATCAATGGTAACGTGATGCACACCCCACGGCAGTGGTGCGTTTCAGTCGCACAGGAGGGAACAACATGCCCGGCAATGGTCGCGAGCCCAACGATCACGTGGTCGGCGCGGTGATGGTCGTCGGCGGCGGCATCGCGGGGATGCAGGCCGCCCTCGACCTGGCCGAATCCGGCTACAAGGTGTACCTGGTGGAGCAGAAGTCGGCCATTGGCGGCCACATGGCCCAGCTCGACAAGACCTTCCCCACCAACGACTGTGCGATGTGCACCATTTCGCCCAAGCTGGTAGAGACCGGCCGGCACCTTAACATCGAGATACTTACCGACAGCGACGTCATGGCCATCCGGGGCACCGCCGGCAACTTCACGGCCACGGTGCGCACCCGGCCGCGCTACATTGACGTCAAGAAGTGCACGGGCTGCGGCGAGTGCGCCCAGGTCTGCCCAGTGGTGATCCCCTCTCGCTTCGACGAGGGCTTGCGCCAGCAGCGCGCTGCCCACAAGCTCTACCCGCAGGCCATCCCCAACGCCTACGCCATCGAGAAGCGCGGCATCGCGCCCTGCCGAGACGCCTGCCCGGCGCACCAACGCGCGCAGGGCTACATCGCGCTGATCCGCGAGGGCCGCTTCGAGGATGCCTTGCGCGTCATCAAGGAGGACAACCCCTTCCCCGGCATCTGCGGCCGCATCTGCAACCACCGCTGCGAGGACGCCTGCAACCGCGGCAAGGTGGACGATCCGATCAACATCCACGCGCTCAAGCGCTTCGTCACCGATACCGTGTACGCGCAGCCGCGCGTCCCGCGCGAACCGATCCCCAAACGCTATGAGGAGCGGGTGGCGATCATCGGCGCGGGACCATGCGGCCTGACCGCCGCCCAGGACCTGGCGAAGCTGGGCTATCCGGTCACCGTGTTCGAGGCGCTGCCGGTGGCCGGCGGCATGTTGCGGGTGGGCGTGCCCGAATACCGGCTGCCCTCCTGGATCGTGGATCGCGAGGTGCAGGACATCCTGGACCTGGGCGTCGAGCTGCGCCTGAACACGGTTGTCAGCAACCTGGACGACATCTTCGCCGAGGGGTTCAAAGCGGTGCTGATCGCAGTCGGCGCACACGAGGGTGTTCGCCTGCCCATCCCGGGCAACAACCTGGAGGGCGTGCTCATCAACACCCAGTTTTTGCGCGATGTGCGGCTGGCTGAGCTGAAAGGCGAAGCGGTAGGTGTTGACCCTCGGTCGCAGATTCAGGGGAAGCGGGTGCTGGTCCTGGGCGGCGGCAACGTGGCGATTGACGTGGCGCGCACCGCGGTGCGCCTGGCCGCGGCCGAGGTGCACATGGCCTGCCTGGAGGGCCGCCAGAACATGCCTGCCCACCCGTGGGAGGTCCAGGCCGCGCTGGACGAGGGGATCGTCATCCACAACGACCGCACCTTTGTCCGCATTGTGGATGACGGCAACGGTCGGGCTGCGGGGGTCGAGTGCCGCCGCGTGGCCCACTTCGAGTTCGACGACCAGGGCCGGCTCTCGGTGGAGACGGTGCCCGGCTCCGAGCACGTGCTGCCGGCCGACGTGGTGATCTTCTCCGTGGGCCAGCGGGCCGGTCTGGCGTTCATCCCGCCGGATGCCGGCGTGGGCCTGACGGCCCGACGCACCATCGCCGTCAACCCGAACACCTTCGCGGCGACCCGGCCCGGCGTCTTTGCTGCCGGCGACAGCGTGAGCGGCACGGCATTCGTGATCGAGGCGGTGGCCAGCGGCCACAAATGCGCCGAATCCATCCATCGCTACCTGCGCGGCGAGGCGCTGGAGCCGAAGCCGAAGCCTGAGCTGCCGGTGGTCAAGCTGACCCAGGCCGAGCTGAGCGAGCGCATCCAGCGTGGGGAGCTGAGAATCACCCCGCGCGTGCCCATGCCGGAACTGCCGCCGGAGCAGCGGGTCAAAGGCTTTGCCGAGGTGGAGACCGGCTACACGGCCGAGCTGGCCCAGGCCGAGGCCGCCCGCTGCCTGGCCTGCGGCGTCTGCTCCGAATGCCTGAGCTGCTGGTACAAATGCGGCGTGGGTGCCATTGACCATGACATGGTGGAGCGGACGCAGGAAATCAACGTCGGCGCGGTCATCCTGGCCCCCGGCTATCAGGTCTACCGGGCCGAACTATCGGAGGAGTTCGGCTGGGGCCGCTATCCCAACGTGGTCACCGCCCTGCAGTTCGAGCGCCTGCTGAGCGCCTCGGGGCCAACTATGGGCCACGTGCAGCGGCCGTCGGACGGCCGCAAGCCGAAGAAGATCGCCTTCCTACAATGCATCGGCTCGCGCGACCGCTCGCACGACTACTGCTCGGCCGTCTGTTGCATGTACGCCACCAAACAGGCGATCATGGCCATCGAGCATGAGCCGGACACCGAAGTCCATGTTTTCATGATGGACATGCGGGCTTTCAGCAAAGGCTACGAGGCCTACTATCGCCGGGCCATCGAGAAATACGGCATCAAGTACACGCGCTGTCGGATCTCGGCCATCAAGGAGAATCCGGTCAACGGCAACTTGATTGTGCGGTATATAGACGAGTCAGCGAATCAGCGAATCAGTGAATCAGCGAATGAGCGAATGAGCGAATCACGAATTCGCCATTCGCCATTCGCTGATTCGCTCATTCGCCAGGAAGAATTCGAGCTCGTCGTGCTGTCCGTCGGCATGGAGATCTCAGAGAACGTGCGCGAGCTGGGACGACGACTGGGGATCGAACTGGACGATTACGGCTTCTGCCATACGGTGCAGTTCGATCCACTGCAGACCAGCAAGCCCGGCATCTACGTGGTCGGCCCGTTCCGCGAGCCGAAGGACATCCCGGAGTCGGTGGTGGAGGCCAGCGGCGCGGCCGCAGCAGCCGGAGCGTTATTGGCGCGGGCGCGCGGCACCCTGGTGCGGCTGCCGGAATATCCGCCGGAGCGCGATGTGACGCATGAGGCACCGCGGGTGGCCGTTTTCGTCTGCCACTGCGGATCGAACATCGGCGGCTATTTGGACGTGCCCGCGGTGGCCGAGTATGCCCGCACATTGCCGTATGTGATCCATGCGGAGCACAACCTGTACACCTGCTCGCAGGACAGCATCGCGCACATCACGGAGAAGGTGAAAGAGCTGGCCGCGAATCGCGTCGTGGTCGCCTCCTGCACGCCGCTGACCCACGAGCCGCTGTTCCAGAGCAGCATCCGGGCCGCCGGGCTGAACCCGTACTTGTTCGAAATGGCGAACATCCGCAACCAGTGCTCGTGGGTGCATTCGCACGACCGACAGGCTGCCACGGAGAAGGCCAAAGAGCTGGTCCGCATGGCGGTGGCGCGGGCGGTCCGGCTGCAGCCGTTGCACACGGCCCAGATGCCTACCTGCAAGAGCGCGCTGGTCATCGGCGGCGGCGCAGCGGGCATGACGGCAGCCCTAACCCTGGCCGAGCAGGGCTTCCCCGTGCACCTGGTCGAGCGGACGGCCGAGCTCGGCGGCAACCTGCACAGGTTGCATTTCGGGCTGGAGGATCTGGCGGCCGGCCGGCCGCCATCTCGCTCGCTGCAGTCGTATTTGGCCGATTTGATCCGCCGCGTAGAAACGCATCCGTTAATCAACGTGTATCTGAACACGGAGCTGGTGCAGACCGGTGGAGTGATGGGCAATTTCACGTCGGTGCTGCAGCAAGACCTGGGCAGCAGCTTCCGCCGCTTCGAGGTGTATCACGGTGCCACCATTGTCGCCACGGGCGGCCAGGAGTACCGCGGCGCCGATTATGGCTACGGCAGCGACCCGAGGATCGTGACGGGGCAGGAGTTCGAGGGGTTGTTGGTAGATTGGTATGCTGGTAGATTGGTAGATTGGGATACTGGTAAATTGGTAGATGGGGATACTGGTAAATTGGTAGATGGGGATACTGGTAGATTGGTAAATTCGTGTGTTGGTGGATTGGTCAGTGCGGAAGGTCTCGGACACCTCCCGACCTCCCAACCTGCCAACCTCCCAACCTACCAATCTACCAACCTCCCAACCTCCCAACCTCCCGACCTCCCAAGCTACCAACCTACCAATCTCCCAATCTACCAATCTACCAATCTACCAACCAACCAACCTCCCAATCTCCCAAACACCGTCACCTTCATCCTGTGCGTCGGCCCGGCCGAGCAGTATTGCGCACGCATCTGCTGTACTACGGCGCTCAAGAATGCCCTGCTGTTCAAACGGCTGAACCCGGCGGCTGACATCACGGTGCTGTATCGGGACATCCGCACCTACGGCTTCAAGGAGCGACTGTACACCGAAGCCCGTCGCGCCGGCGTGCGCTTCGTGCGCTACGACTTCGACCGCAAGCCGCAGGTGATCGTTCATGGCCCAACGCCCGCCGCCCAATCTACCAATCTACCAATCTACCAATCTACCAACTTACCAATCTACCAATCTACCAACTTACCAACCTACCAATCTACCAACTTAGCAACCTACCAATCTACCAACCTCGAAGTGCGCGTCTGGGAGCCGATCCTGGGCCGTGAGCTGGTCTTGCGGCCCGACCTGCTGGTGCTAAGCATGCCCGTGGTGCCCTCCGAGGCCGCGCGAGAGCTGAGCAAGCGGCTGAAGGTGCCGGTAGACATGGAAGGCTTCTTCCTGGAGGCGCACGTCAAGCTGCGGCCGGTGGATTTCTCGTCCGAGGGCGTTTTCATGGCGGGCCTGGCGCACTATCCCAAGCTGCTGGAGGAGAGCATCGTCCAGGCGCAGGCAGCGGCCTCGCGAGCGGCCACTTTGCTCTCGAAGGACAGCATCGAGGTCGGCGGCCGCGTGGCCGTGGTGGACAATACACGCTGCGTCGGATGTTTGACCTGCGTGCGCACCTGCCCCTATGACGCACCGCGCGTGGTGGCGACGCTGACCGGCGTGGGCGGCATCGTGGGCGCAGCTGAGATCCAGGCGGCCCTGTGTCACGGCTGTGGGTCGTGTGCGGCGGCCTGCCCGGCGCGGGCCATCCAGCTGATGCACTATACCGATGCGCAGGTATTAGCGAAGGTAGACGCATTGTTCGAGGAGGCAGTGTCAGCATGAGCGAAGAGACGAACTGGACGCCGCGCATCATCGCCTTCTGTTGTCACCATTGCGCCTATGCCGCGGCCGATCTGGCGGGCGGGCTGCGCATCCAGTATCCGCCCTCGGTGAAGGTCTTCGAGCTGCCCTGCACCGGCAAGCTCGACGTGCTACACGTGCTGCACGCGTTCGAGGCAGGCGCAGATGGCGTGTTTGCGGCCGGCTGACTGCCCGGAGAATGTCATTACCTGGAAGGTAATCTACAAGCTCAAAAACGCATAGACTACGTGCGTGCTTTGTTGGATCAGATCGGCCTGGGCGGCGAGCGCGTCCGCATGGTCAACCTCTCGGCGGCCATGGGTGGCCGTTTCGCCGAAGTCGCTGCGGAGATGGACGCACATGTCCGCAAATTGGGGCCGAATCCGTTACGTCAACAACACCGTGGAGGTGACGAATGATCGTTGCTGAACAGAAGCCGCTGGCCGAGATCAAGGAGATGCTCCAGGGCCATGACCGGGTGCTCGTCGTGGGCTGCGGCACCTGCGTCACCGTCTGCCTGGCGGGCGGTGAAAAGGAGGTCGGCATCCTGGCCTCGGCGTTGCGCATGGCCACGAAATTAGATGGCCACGGGATCGCCATGGACGAAGTGACCGTCCAGCGCCAGTGCGAATGGGAGTACATTGACCCGCTGCGCGAGCGGCTGGCCAACTATGACGCCATTCTCTCGCTGGGCTGCGGTGTCGGCGTGCAGACGCTGGCCGAACGCTTCCCGGGCAAGCGGGTGCTCCCCGGCCTGAACACGAAGTTCATGGGCCTACCCGTCGAGCAGGGGGTGTGGGAGGAGCGTTGCCAGGCGTGCGGTGATTGCATCCTGGATCTCACCGGCGGCATCTGCCCGATCGCGCGCTGCTCCAAGCAGCTGCTCAATGGGCCATGCGGCGGCTCACAAGGCGGCAAGTGCGAGGTGAGCAAAGAGACCCCCTGTGCCTGGCAGCTGATCTGGGAGCGGATGAGCGCGCTCGGCATGCTCGACCGGCTGATGCAGATCCAACCGCCCAAGGACTGGCGCACCAGCCGCGATGGTGGCCCGCGGCGAATCATCCGTGAAGACCTGCGGTTGCCCGAGGACTGAGGAGGATGTGATTATGACCAACTTCTCAACTAACGGTTACAAGGTCGGCAGCAATCTGGAACGCGTGTTGACCAAAGGCTACTTCGCGGTGACCGGCGAGCTGGGGCCGCCCAAGAGCCACGATGCCGAGGTGATCCGCAAGAAAGCCGCGCTGCTGCGAGGCGTGGTAGACGCGGTCAACCTCACCGACAACCAGACGGCCATCGTGCGCATGAGCAGTATCGCGGCCGGCGTGCTGGTACTGCGCGAAGGTTTGGAGCCGATCATCCAGATGACCTGCCGCGACCGCAACCGCCTGGCCATGCAGGCCGACCTGCTGGGCGCGTCTGCCCTGGGCATTAAAAATGTGCTCTGCCTGAGCGGCGACCATCAGTCGTTCGGCAACCACCCGTTCGCCAAGAACGTGCACGATGTGGACTCGCTGCAGCTCATCCAAATCGTCAAAGGGCTGCGCGACGAGGGCAAGTTCCAGTGCGGCGAGGAGATCAAGGGCGGCGGCCCGCGCTTCTTCATCGGCGCGGCGGCCAACCCGTTCGGCGACCCCTTCGAGTTCCGCCCCTACCGCCTGGCGAAGAAGGTGGCGGCCGGGGCCGACTTCATCCAGACCCAGCTCATCTACGACATCCCGCGTTTTCGGGAATTCATGAAGCGGGTCGTTGACCTGGGCCTGCACGAGAAGGTGAAGATCCTGGCCGGCGTGGGCCCGCTCAAGAGCAGCGCTGCGGCCAGATACATGCGCGACCAGGTGCCCGGCATGATCGTCGCCGACGAATATGTGGAGCGCATGGAGGCCGCCGTAGCCAACATCCCCAAAGAGGACAGGAAGGCCCGCGCGGCGGCCTGGCGCGACACCGGGATCAAGATCTGCATCGAGCAGATCCAGGAGATTCGGGAGATCCCCGGCGTGGCCGGCATCCATATCATGGCCATCGAGTGGGAAGAGGCGGTTAAGCCGATTGTCGAGGGCGCCGGTCTGCTGCCGCGGCCGGTGGTGGATTGACCTCTTTGCCCGTCCCCGTCCCGCCCGGATCTTCCCCCGAGCCTCCTCAGGAGAAGGCCGGACAGGGTCAGGGGACATGCGAGGCCCGGAGAGAGACTATGCCCATAACCAAAACTACCGCTTCCGCAGTGCAGGCCGCAGCCGAACCCCCCCCTCACGGGGATCTTCGACTGGCCGAGGCCATTCAGCGCCTGGTGGGCGAAAACGCCTACCTGTGCTATCAATGCCTGAAGTGCACCAGCGGCTGCCCCCTGGCCGAGCGCTTCGACCTGACCCCCAACCAGGTGATGCGCAGCGTCCAGTTGGGCGATGCGTCGGTGCTGGAGAGCCGGGCCATCTGGCTGTGCGCCTCGTGCGAGACCTGCACCACCCGCTGTCCGCAGGGCATTGACATCGCCGCCGTCATGGACGCGCTGCGCATCGAGGCTCGCCGCCGCGGCATCCCGCCCGCCATCCCCGAAGTAGATCGCTTCGGCCGGCTCTTCCTGGCCGACGTGAAGCTGATGGGCCGACTGCACGAGGTGGGGCTGATGGCCGGGCTGAACCTGCTCAATCGCAATCTGTTCAAAGATATGGACATGGCGATCGAGATGCTCAAGCGCGGCAAGTTGCACCTCATCTCGCTGCCGACGCGGCCGCCCAAACCCGGCACGGTCAAGCCCGTGACCCCCGCCGACAACCAGATCGCTTACTACCCGGGTTGCTCGTTGCATTCCTCGGCCGGCGAATATCACCACACCATCGAGGCGGTCGCCGAGAAGCTCGATCTGGAGCTGGTGGAGCCGCCCGGCTGGATCTGCTGCGGCTCGAGCCCGGCGCACTCGACCGACCGCGTCCTGGCCACCCAATATCCGGTCATCAACCTCTCGATCATCGAACAGATGGGCTTCGACGAGGTGACCACGCCCTGCGCGGCCTGCTACAGCCGCTTCAAGACCGCCGCCCACGAGATGGCCCACAACGGCGAAATGGCACGCCAGGTCAACCAGGCGATCGGCTACGAATATCAGGGCAAGGTGCGCATCATGCACCTGGTCGAGGCGCTGATCGAAAAGGCAGGGCTGGACCGCATCGAGAAAGCGGTGGAGAAGCCACTCAAGGGGCTGAAGGTCGCCTGCTATTACGGCTGTTACATCACCCGGCCGGCCGAGATCACCGGTGCCGAGCATCCCGAATACCCCATGGACATGGACTACCTGATGCGCCGACTGGGCGCCGAGCCGGTGGCCTGGGACTACAAAACCGACTGTTGTGGCGGCTCCCTGGGCCTGACCCAGACTCCCATCGCGCACGAGATGACCGCGAAGGTACTGCGCAACGCCACAGCCCGTGGGGCCGACGTCGTGGTGACCGTCTGCCCGCTGTGCCACGTCAACCTGGACGGCCGCCAGGCGCAGATCAAGGAGCTGGGCTTCGCCCTGCCGGTGCTCTACGCCACGCAGCTGGCGGCCCTGGCCTTCGGCCTGCCGCAGAAGGCGGCGCTGCTGGAGAAGAACCTGGTGGATCCCCGGCCGCTGTTGCGGGAGAAGGGGCTGGTGGATTAGCTGACCTCTCCACATCAATAGATCAATGGCAACGAGGCATCATGACCCTTCGACGCGCTATCCAGAATCATCCCCACTTCCTCGAACGCCTCTGGCAGGCCGTGGAGTGGGGGCTGCACCGGCTGAACCCGTTCTTCGCCCGCATCGGCTATGACCGCGCGGCGAAAGTCATCCTGCCCTTCGAGGATGTGGGCAAAAAGCTGATCTTCGACTGCAGGCTGTGCGGGCAATGCATCCTGCACTACACCGGCATGACCTGTCCTATGACTTGCCCCAAGAACCTGCGCAACGGGCCGTGCGGCGGCGTGCGCCTGAACGAACATTGTGAGGTCAAGCCGGAGATGCGCTGCGTCTGGGTGGACGCGTACGAGCGCAGCCAGAAGATGCCCATCTGGGGCCAGGAGCTGCTCACCGAGCAGCCGCCGGTCAACTGGCAGCTCCAGGGCACGTCATCGTGGATCAATCTGTTGAAGGGCGTGGATCGGCGGTTGCGAGTGGTGAACAAATAGCGCGATCACGTGCCGGGCAACTGCGAAGTGTCTGGCACGCGGCGGCTGAGGAGGGGCCGATGAGCGATCCGGTTGTCGTGAAGCGGGTGGAAAGCGCGGCCGAAGCCCAGCAGGCCTTCTGTTGCATGGCCGAGGTGCCCACCCCCTGGCCTGCGGCAGTGAGTGTCTGTCGCGCCTGGGTGGGCCAGAACCTGGGCCGCTACGTCGAGGGCTATCACATTCAGGATACCGATGGTGCCGTCGTGGGCCAGCTTTACTATGCGGCCTCAGAACGTGCCCTGATCCCCTACCAGGTCGAGCCGGGGGTCGCCGTGCTCTACTGCGAATGGGTGCAACGCCGCCGCCAGGGCCAGGGTCTGGGCCGGCAGCTCTTCGCCGCGTTCGAGGCCGAGGCGAGGGCACAGGGCCGCAAAGGCATCCTGGTGGAGGCGACGACGCGCGAAGACCAGATGCACTATCGCCACTACCTGACCCGCGGTTTCGGCGTCGTGCACGAGGCCGGCGACCGCCGGCTGCTGTACCTGCCGCTGAGCCAGCCTCGCGTGGACGTGCGGCCGCTGGAGATGCGCATCCGACCCCGCCGCGGCCTGCCGGTCGAGATCCTGATCCTGGCCGGCTACCTGTGCCCGTTCGAGACCGCGACGCAGATGTTGTTGTTGGACGTGGCGCGCGAGTTCGGGGAGCGGGTCGTGATCCGCCACGAGGCCCTGAGCCCTGAGACGTTGCAGCGCTACGGTGTCGCTTACGGCGTTTTCATCAACGGCCGTCCGAAGCTGAGTGGCGCCACCACCGAAGAGGCGATCCGCCAGGCCATTCTCGAGGAATTCTGACTTGTCCGCACCCATCAGCCACCTGGCCGCGGTGCTCCAGTCCGGCCAATTCGCCGTCGCGGCCGAGCTCTCGCCCCCGAAGGGGGTAGACGTGGCGGGCATCGCCCGCGATGCGCAAATCCTCAAGCAGTACGCCGACGCCGTCAATATTACCGATAACCAGGCCGCCAGCGTGCGCATGGCCAGCATCCCGGTGGCCGCGCTGCTGCTGCGTCACGGCGTCGAACCGGTCGGCCAGATGACCTGTCGCGACCGCAACCGGCGAGCCATCCAGGCCGATCTGCTGGGTGCCGCCGCGCTGGGCGTGCGCAACCTGCTGTGTCTCAGCGGCGACCATGGCATCTGGGGCGATCACCCCGAAGCCAAAGATGTGTACGACCTGGACTCCATCCACCTGCTGCGCATGGTCCATAACCTGTGCGCGCACGGGATCATGGACAACGGCCGGCCCATCTCGCCGCGCCCGCAGTTCTTCATCGGCGCAGTGGCCAACCCCTTCGCCCCGCCCTACGACTATCGGCCGCTGCGCCTGGCCAAAAAGATCGCGGCCGGCGCGCGTTTCGTCCAGACCCAGCTCATCTACAACGTCGAGCGGTTCAGGACGTTTATGGCTCGCGTCTGCGAGCTGGGCCTGCACGAGCAGGCCTTCATCCTGGCCGGGGTCGGGCCGATCAAGTCGGCGGGGCAGGCCAACTACATGGCGACCAAAGTGGCCGGCATGGAGGTGCCCGAGGCCATCGTCCAGCGCATGGCGAAAACCCCGAAGGCCGCGCAGCCCGAAGAGGGCATCCGCATCTGCGTGGAAATCGTCGAGCAAGTGCGAGAAATTCCAGGCGTCGCCGGCATCCACATCATGGCCGTCCACTGGGCCGAGGCCGTGCCCGAAATCGTCACCCGGGCCGGGCTCTATCCCCGGCCACCCAGACTTGTTTTCCCGGAGTGAGTATGCTCGTCAGAGATTGCATGACCCCCAACCCCATCTGCGGCCGGCCCGATATGTCGGTGGCCGAAGCCCAGGCGCTGATGCAGCAGCACAACTTCCGCCATCTGCCGATCCTCGACCAGGACGGCAAGCTGGTAGGGCTGATCACCCAGCGCTCGTTGCTCCAGGCCATCCCCTCCGGCATGCGGAGCGTCAGCCAGGCTGCGGTGAATTATGCCCTGACCAGGATCAAAGTGCACCATGTCATGGTGAAGAATGTGATCACCATCGAGGAGGGGGTGGCTCTGGAAGAGGCCGCCCGCATCATGGCCGACAGAAAGATCGGCTGCCTGCCGGTGATGCGGGGCGACCGGCTGGTGGGGATCATCAGCGACAACGACATCTTCAGCGTGATGGTGAATCTGCTGGGCGCGCGGCGCCAGGGCCTGCGCGTCACGGTGTTGCAGCCCGATCGCGCCGGCGAAGTGGCGCGCATCAGCTCGGCCATCGCGCAGAAAGGCGGCTATCTATCGGTGTTCGTGACCTATCCCACGGCCGATCCGACCGTCTGGGCCTCGGTGCTGAAGGTGACCAACCTGCCTCAAGAGGTGCTCGTAGAAATCCTGAACAGTCTGCCCGATATCCGCGTGCAGGATGTGCGACCGGGATAGTACGACCCCCGATTTTGGACAATTGAAGCCGTTTGAGTACAATATGACCGGTCAGTCATATGACTGACCGGTCATGTTATGGGTGGCAGGCAATAGATCATGCCCACGCAGACTTTTTTCAATCTGCCTGAAGAGAAACGCGAACAGATCATCCAGGTCGCGATAGATGAGTTTGCCGAGAACGATTACGAGAATGTGTCCATCTCGCGCATCGTGGCGCGTGCCGGTATCGCCAAGGGCAGTTTTTACCAGTATTTCGAGGACAAAGACGACCTGTACGCCTACCTGCTCGGTCGGCTGACGCAGGCCAAGATAAACTTCCTCTCCCTCGACCATCCCGATCCCCAGCATATCGGCGTCTTCGCCTACATGCGTTGGCTGATCGAGATGGGCGTGGCATTCCAGATCGCCTATCCGCAGTTGACGCGCATCGGGCTGCGGGCGCTCAACGCAGGCAAGATGCCGAAGGCATTCGAGGCGCAGGCGCGTGAGGTCTCGCTGGCCTTCTACCGCCGACTGGTGGAGACCGGCCAGCAGCAGGGCGACATCGCCGCCGAGCTGGACCCTGAGCTGGCCGCGGTTGTGTTCGACGCCGTGCTCACCAACGTGGGCCGACACATCCTGGAACGCGTGGCGCGCGCCGGAGGTGCCGTCGGCGAGGAAGACCACTCAGTGCTCACGCGACCGGAGGTAAAGGCGCTCTTTGTCCAGACCATGGAGATCCTCGAACATGGCTTGGGGCGACGCACCGGGGATCAGATGCGGCCCTATGGGCTTCCCGTCAACGGCGAGTCGTGAGCGCCGGTGACATATCCGAAGCAGCGATGCCCCAGTTCAATGTATCCGCAACACAACGAAGGAGGGGGATGCATGAGACAATTCCTGAGACTGGCCTGGCGCAACATCTGGCGCAACTGGCGGCGGACCGCGATCGCGCTGGTGGCGATCGTGCTCGGCGTGATCCTGTTGCTGATGATGGATGGCCTGATCAAAGGCTCTGATCAGGCGATCTTCGGCAACGCGGTGCGGTTATACGGCGGCAATGTCGTGGTCCATGCGCCCGGCTATCGGGCGAAGATCACGCGGATGCCCTTGTTGCCGCTGGAGAACCCGGATGCGGTGGTGCAGGCCGCACGACGTCTGCCCCAGGTGGCTGCCGCGTCCCGCCGGATCAACACGGGCGGCATCATCAGCAGCGGCAGCGCCACCTACTCGGTGCAGATCATCGGCATCGAGCCGGCAGTCGAGGCCGCGGTCGGCCTGCAAGCGCAACACGTGGGCCTGGGCCGCTTTCTCCAGCCCGACGACGGCGACGCGATCTTCCTCGGCAAGGGTCTGGCCGATCTGCTCCACGTGACGGTGGGCGATCGCGTGACGCTACTCGGCCGAAGCAAAAACGAGACGATGCGGCAGCGCAACATGACGGTCGTCGGCATTTACGACCTCGGCCTGGCCGAAGCGGAACGCGGCACCGTCTTCATCAACCTGGCCGAGGCGCAGACACTGTACAACCTGCGTGGCCAGGTGACCGAGATCAGCATCTTCTTGCACGGCGTGGGCGGTGAACCTGAGGTGAAAGCCGCCCTGCAGGCCACATTGCCCAACTACGAGGTGGACACCTGGCAGACCCTCAAGCCGGAGATGCGCGAGGCACTGGACACCAAGATGGGCTTTACGACCTTCTTCGGGTTCGTGGTTGTCTTCATCGGCTGCATCGGCATCATGAACCTGATGCTGATGGCCGTCTTCGAACGCACCCGCGAGATGGGCGTGCTGGCCGCCCTGGGCATGAAATCGCGACAGGTGATGGCGCTATTTCTGCTGGAGGGCACCCTGATCGGCCTGGTCGGCGCCGTGGTCGGCAGCATTTTGGCAATCGGGCTGTTGCTCGTGCTGGCGCGGGTCGGGATTGACATCTCGTTCACCGCTGGCATGGGCCAGGCAACGGCGCTGATGGGCGATCGCATGTACCCGGCCATCAGCCCGACCGACGTCGTCGGCCGGGCCATCACGGTGACCGTGATTGCTGCCCTGGCCGCGTTCTACCCTGCCTGGCAGGCAGCGCGCAAAGAGCCGGCCGAAGCGTTGCATTACGTGTGAAAGGATTGGCTCCCCATGGCTTTTTCAATGCTCTGGACCATCGCGTTTCGTGACCTGGGACGCCATCGTCGGCGCTCCGTCTTGACGGCCATCGCGGTGGCGTTGGGGCTGACGCTGCTGATGACAGCCCACGGCCTCACCGGCGGCATGATGGAAGAGACGATGCAAAACACGATCCGCCTGCAGACCGGGCACGTCCAGGTGCGCGCCCCTTCGTACGAGCAGGGCAAGCTGAGCCTGAAGCGCTCAGACCTGTTGGAAAATGCGGAGACGATTGCTGCGCGCGCGGCCGCGTTGCCCCAAGTCAAAGCGGCTGCACCCGTGTTGTGGGCCGGCGGCGTCTTGAACACCGGCGATGAGTCGGCCGGGCTGCAGATCTACGGCATTGACACCACATCGGCGCTCTACGATCCGATCCGACAGGCGATTGTGGCCGGCGAGTTCCTCGCGGCCGACGACCGCGACGGCATCTTGATCAGCAAGCGCGTGGCCGAAAGCCTCGGCCTCGGCGTAGGTCGCCGCGCCAGCCTGGTGATCATTGACGGCGACGGCCGGCCGGTCGAAGGCATCTTCACGGTACGCGGCACCTATGCGACCGGCATGCCCGGCTATGACGACATGACAGCCTTCCTCGCGCTGAGCAAAGCACAGGCCTTCACGAACACCACCGGCCGGGCCAGCGCGGTCACCATCTTGCTCCACCGCCAGGACGACGCCGACGCTGTGGCGGCTGCCCTGCGGGGCGTCGGCGGCGACATTCTCACCTGGCGCGAGCTGAACGCGGTCTTCCTGCAGATGATGCAGACCGCTATGGGCTTCTACATCTTGCTCGACATGATCGTGATCCTGGTGGTAGCCGTCATCATCGCCAACACCTTGCTGATGGCCGTGTTCGAACGCATCCGCGAGATGGGCATCCTGGCCAGTCTGGGCATGCGCGGACGCACGATCTTGCTCATGTTCGTATTGGAGGCGGCGATCCTGGGCCTGATCGGCATCGGCGTCGGCATCGTCCTGGGGCTGGCCAGCGTGGCTTACCTCTCTCAGGTGGGCATCCCCATCGGCGACATGGGCACGGTGGCTGAGGGGCTGGCCCTGGGCAGCGTGATGCGTGCTCGTTTTGACTTTCCCACCTTTGCTTCGCTGGCATTCTGGACGCTGGCCATCGTGTTGCTGGCGTCCCTCTATCCGGCGTGGTTTGCGGCGCGGCAAGAGCCGGTCGAAGCGCTGCGCGCGCTGTGAACAGGAGTGACTTTCATGGCCATCATTCAACTCGAAAACGTCATCAAGACCTATCGCATCGGCGCTGTCGAGACGCGGGCGCTCGCCGGGGTCAGCCTGGAATTCAACGAAGGCGAGTTCACGGCCCTGGTGGGCCCCTCTGGTTCGGGCAAGACCACGCTGTTGCAGCTGATGGGATGCCTGGATCGGCCCGACTCGGGCACGGTGAAGATCAGCGGGCAGGACGTGACGCGGTTCAATGCCGATCAGCGCGCCGACCTGCGCCGCGCGAAGATCGGCTTCATCTTCCAGTTTTTCGCGCTGGTGCCGGTGCTCAACGCATACGAAAACGTCGAACTGCCGTTGTTGCTGAGCGGCGTCCCGGCGGCCGAGCGCCGAAAGCGGGTGCTGGATCTGCTCGACGCGGTGGGGTTGTCCCATCGCATCCATCACCGGCCCGATCAGATGAGCGGCGGCGAGCAGCAACGGGTGGCGATTGCGCGCGCATTGGCCCCGCGGCCCGTGGTAGTGCTGGCCGACGAGCCGACCGCCAATCTGGACACGGCCAACGGCGAGCAGGCCATGGCGATCATGCAGCGTCTCAACGAACAGACCGGGACGGCATTCATCTTTGCTACCCACGACCCGCGCGTCATGGCCTTTGCACGGCGCGTGGTCAAGCTGCGCGATGGCCGGGTGATAGACAACGGCGCCGACAGCCGGGGAACGATCGCGTGAGGCGCACCCCGCTATAACGCGGCTGGGCTCTGGCCCGCTCCAGATCCGGAGTGGCCAGAGCCCAGCCATGGTGTGGCCCGGCGTGCAGCGCGTCCTAGCGGCCGGGCAACAGCTGGAGCGGATCGGTCAGGATGCCGAAATCGCGCAGCTCGAAGTGCAGGTGTGGGCCGGTGCTGTTTCCGTTCGATCCGCTGACCCCGATGATCTGCCCTTTCCCCACGACCTGCCCCTTTTCGACGTAGATGTCGCGCAGATGGGCGTAGAGGGTAACATAATCGTTGCCGTGGTCAATGACCACCCGAAAGCCGTAACCCACGGGGCTCCAGCCGGCGATCGTCACGGTGCCGCGATCGGCAGCTTTGACGGGGGTGCCTTCCGGCACGGCAATGTCGAGCGCCCGGTGGCCGTCGTGTGCGGCCTGCGAGATCGGCCCCTCGACGGGCCAGATGAAACGGCCATCACCATAGGGCCAATCGCGGTAGGACGTATCGGCCCATTCGTCGGTCATGATGCTCACCTGGCGATGGTCGGGTCGGGGCCGCGCATCAGGGCGGGCGCCGGGCAACAGCACGCGCTGCCTGGGCCGGACGACGTAGGGTGCCGCGGTAAAACCGTTCCACGGCACCGCGACGATGGCGGCCACGGTCAGGCCGTGGCGCGCTGCGATGCTCTCCAGGGTGTCGTAGGGGGTCACCGTGTAACAGAGGTCGGCCAGTGCGGGCACAGTGATCTCCTGGCCTGGGGTCAACGCCTCGACATCGGCGCCGAGGGGCGTGGTGGCGCAGGCCATCGTGTCGAGGTCGCGGCCGAAATCGAGCGCCAGCGTCCACAGGGTGTCGCCTGGCCTGACGACATGGGTGAAACTGCCGGTCGGCACTTCGATCAGCCGGCGGTCGGCGTCGCGCATCACCAGCGGCAGGTATGCGATCTGGCCGCGGCGCAACGCTGCAGGTGTCAACAGAAGCTGCTCCCGCCACGAAGGCGGTCGGACCGTGGGCACGGGCGTCGGCGTCGGGGTGGTAATCACCGGCCCTGGCCGCTGCGCTGAAGCGGTCCCCGCGGCCGACACAGCCCAGATGATCACCACCATCCCCAGGAGCAACGCTGCTGCGCTACGGCCAGGCCGACGACCGCCTGCTCCGGTCTGAAAGGGCATGTGGATCATGGCCGCATTATACCTCATCAGACCCCCAAAGTCTACATGCGGGAAAGCACCTCGCCAGCGGTTGACACTGCAGGGGGAATGTGATATCTTATCCGTGAGCCGTCGAGACGGCAGTTCGATTCTTTTACATCACCCGCTCAAGGAGGATACCATGAAGCATCGAGGCTGGATGGTTGTTGCGCTGCTGGTGCTGCTCAGCATGATCGCAAGCCTGGTCGGCTGCACCCCTGTGGCACCGAAGGATAAGGAGCTCAACGTGCTCTGTACGCCGCAAGAGGAATGGTGCCAGGGCATGAAGCAGGAGTTCGAGAAGAAGACCGGCATCACGGTCAACTACGTGCGGATGTCGAGCGGCGAAGCCCTGGCGCGCATTCAGGCCGAAAAGGCGAATCCGCAGTTCGACATCTGGTGGGGCGGCCCGATTGACAGCTTCATCGCTGCGAAGAAAGAAGGCTTGCTCGAAGCCTACAACTCCCCCAACTTCAAGAACCTCCTCGACGAAGCCAAGTACAAAGACAAAGACAATACATGGGTGGGCATCTACGTGGGCACGCTCGGCTTTGCCACCAACAAGGACTGGCTGGCGAAAAACCCGAACGTTAAGGCACCCACCTCCTGGGATGACCTGCTCAAGCCGGAATTCAAAGGCCAGATCATGGTGGCACACCCGTCCACCTCGGGCACGTCGTACACCGCTCTGGCCACCATCTTGCAGCTGCGAGGCGAGCAGGCCGGCTGGGAATACCTGAAGAAATACGCCGCCCAGGTGCGCCAGTTCACGAAGAGCGGCGCCGCGCCCGCCAAGTTTGTGGGCCAGGGTGAGGCTGCCGTGGGCATCGTCTTCTCGCACGATATCGTGAACGAGATCGAGAACAACAAGTTGCCGCTGCTGTTGACCTTCCCTGCCGAGGGCACCGGCTACGAGATCGGCGGCCAGGCGATCCTGAAGGGCGCCAAACACCCGAACGCGGCGAAGATGTGGTTCGACTGGGCGCTGACCGCAGAAGCACAGGCGCTCGGCCCGAAGTACAAGGCCTATCAGGCGCCCACCGTGAAGGGCGTCCAACTGTCGCATCCTGAGCTGCTCCAGGTGAAGCTCATTGACTACAACTTCCAGTGGGCCGGCGACAACAAGAAGGCGTTCGTTGACAAGTTCACGAACGAAATCGCAGCCGCCAAAGACCTGAAGTGAGCGAGGGCAGGCAGACGAGGAGGCAAGTAAACAAGGGCCTTGTCTCCTCGTCTACCTGTTTCCCGATAGCCGCTCTATGATGACGCGAGGGCCCACTGTGAGCGATCCAACTTCCTCGAGATCTTCTTTTGTCGCCTCGCTGCAACGCCGTTATCGCGAATTCGCCCTGATCGGTCGCGATCCCGTGTTGATGATCAGCCTGCTGTATTGCGGGCTGTTTCTGCTGATTTTCGTGATCTTTCCCCTCTATCGCAGCATTGCCAACGGTTTCGTGGACGCCAGCGCCCAGGGCCCCTGGTACACGCGGCTCAGCTTGAAGTACTTTCTGCGCTATTTCGACTCGTACTACGGGCCTTATTCGCGCCAGGTCTTCCTGAATACCATCGAGATGGGCCTGCTGACGGCTTTCGGCGGCACGGCGCTCGGCTTCGTCTTCGCCTATACCATGGTGCGCTGCAACCCGCCGGCCAAAAACATCATCCATTTGCTGGCGCTGGTGCCTACCGTCTCACCGCCGTTTGCTCTGGCCCTCAGCACGATCCTGCTGTTCGGCCGCAACGGTCTGATCTCGCACAAGCTGCTCGGCATACAATTTCCGCCCGGCTCGAACGATATCTACGGCATGGATGGTCTGGTCTTCGTACAGATCATCACTTTCTTTTCGGTGGCGTATCTGATCCTGCGCGCCATGCTGGAGCGCCTCGATCCGAGCATGGAGGAGGCTGCGCACAGCCTCGGCGCCGGCAAGTTTCACATCTTCCGTACGATCACCTTGCCGCTGCTGATTCCGGGCATCGCCGGCTCCTTTCTGCTGCTCTTCGTGGAATCGCTGGCCGACCTGGGCAACCCGCTCTTCATCTCCGGCAACGTCACGGTGCTCTCGGCGCAGATCTTCCTGGCGGTCGCCGGCGAGTACGACTATCAAAAGGCATCGGCGCTGGCGTTTGTGCTGCTCCTGCCCACCCTGACCGTCTTCCTCGTGCAACGCTACTACGTCACCCGGCGCTCCTACATCTCGGTGACGGGCAAGCCCACCGGCGGCCACATCGTGGTGCGCGAGCCGATCACGCGAGGCATCTTCACCGCCATCACCGTCCTGACATGCGTCCTGATCGTGATCCTCTACCTGGCGATCGTCTACGGGTCATTCGCCGAGGCCTGGGGGGTGGATTTCCGTCCGACGCTGCGCTGGTGGCAACTGCTGCTGACGCGCGGGGTGGAGTCGGTGCTCGACACCACGTTCCTGAGCGCGTTCGCCACGCCGCTCGCCGGCCTCACCGGCATGGTGATCGCCTTCCTGGTAGTGCGCAAGCGCTTCAGCGGCAAGGATGCCGTGGATTTCGTCTCGAACCTGGGCGGTGCAGTGCCCGGCACCATCCTGGGCATCGGCTTCGTCCTGGCGTTCAGCACGCCACCGTGGTTCGTGGCTGCCATCCTGCTCGGCGTGCTGGCATTCTACCTCGCAGCGACTGCATTGCCCAACCAGGAGAGGTCCGCTCGCCGTGTGTCTCCACGCCTGCTCGTGCTCATCGCGGGCATCGGCGCGGGCGTGGGGCTGACGTTGCTCTTCAACCTGCTGGATATCTTCGTTGCCACCTACATCCTGGGCTTCATCTATCTGGCGCTGGCCGGCCTGGCACTGCTCCTCCAGCGCTCCCAGGACGCACGCGGCCTGGGCCGCGTGCCCAGAGCGGCCTGGCTGCTGGCCGGCATGGGATTCTACCTGCTGATGTACAACTGGATCGAGTTCGTCGCCCAGCCCATCGCCGCCCTCAGCCGCAGCATCGAGCGCGGCTTCTGGAGCAACGCCCTGTTCCAGATCTCCGATCACATCGCCGTCTTCTTCCAGACGCCGCTCCCTCTGACGGCCATCATCTATACGTTTCTGTCGGTGCTGGTGCTGGAGGGTCGCTGGCGGCTGGCCGACGACCGCGCGGAGATTGCGAAGAGCGTCTTCGCGGGCATTCTCCTGGCGCTCCTCACGGCCCTGTGCTTCGTGGGCGAGCCGCTGGCGCTGGTCGGCACGCCGTTCATCATCATTGCAGCGTTCGTGGTGCGCAGCCTGCCCGCCTCGGTGCGCGCTGGCATCGCAGCGCTGCAGCAGATTGATCCCAGCATCGAGGAGGCCTCCGGCATCCTCGGCGCGGACGCGCAGTACACTTTCCGCAAAGTGACCCTGCCGCTCATCCTGCCGGCGCTCCTGGCGGGCCTCATCTTCAGCTTCACCCGCCACATGACCAGCCTTTCGGCCATCATCTTCCTGGTCAGTGCCCGCTGGCGCATCGTCACCGCCTCGATCTTAAGCGAGTGGGAGCAGGGCGGCGTGAGCATTGCCGCCGGCTATTCGACCGTCATCATCGTCGTCGTGTTGATCGCCATCGGCGTGCTCTACTTCGTCACGCGCAAGTTGCTGGCCGGCCGCGGCGATGTGGATTTGACACTGGGCGCGTGAGCCGGTCGGCTCCTGTTTTGGGACAAGACGGAGACAAGCATGTATCTTGTGCTCGATAATGTGACCAAGGTTTTTGTCGGGCGCGGTGCCGCGGGCGAAGTGACCGCGGTCAACGGTGTGACGCTCCACATCGCGCGCGGCGAACTGGTGACGCTGCTCGGCCCATCGGGCTGCGGCAAGACTACCACTCTGCGCCTGATCGCTGGCTTCGAGTTCCCCACGGCCGGGCAAATCGTGCTGGACGGCAAGCCGATCAACGACCTGCCGCCGCACAAACGCGAGATGTCCATGGTCTTTCAGTCCTACGCCATCTTCCCGCACCTCAACGTCTTCGAGAACATCGCCTATGGCCTGAACGTCCAGCGCCGGCCTCAGGACGAGATCAAGCGACGGGTGGCGCAGGTGTTGGACCTGGTCGAGCTCACCGGCCTGGAGAACCGCGCGCCGAATCAGCTTTCGGGCGGCCAACAACAACGCGTGGCACTGGCCCGGGCGCTGGTCATGGCGCCGAAGGTGCTGCTGCTCGACGAACCGCTCTCGAATCTGGACGCCAAACTGCGCGAGCAGATGCGCACCGAAATCCGACGCATCCAGCGCCAGCTCGGCATCACCAGCGTCTACGTCACCCACGACCAGGTGGAGGCGATGACCCTCTCCGACCGCATCGTGGTGATGAACCAGGGCAAAATTGACCAGGTGGGCACGCCGGCCGAAATCTACCGCCGGCCGCGCACCCGGTTTGTCGCCGACTTCATCGGCCGCGCCAATTTCGTCGAAGGGATCGTGCACGAACGGCGCAACGGCGCCCTCATCGTGAGCGCCCTGGGCGCCATCCTGACCATTCCCGCGGCCGATACGACCGCTCAGGCGGGCGATCCGGTCACCCTGGTGGTGCGGCCCGAAATGGTCGAGCTGAACGCGCCTCAGGCGCAGCTGACCGGCACAATTCGCCGCACCTCCTATCTGGGCAGCGTCGTCGAATACGACATCGAAGTGGCCGGGCAACTGCTCTCGCTGGTCGAGCACGACCCCAGGCATACGGAGATCTACGGCGAAGGCCAGACGCTCACACTTCGGCTGCTGGAAGATTGCCTCTACGTGCTGCCGAAATGAACCATATCACCGATCTGGAAGGGATCAGGAAGATGGGACAGATTGCTGTCAAATGGACGGGAGACGATAGCCGCCTGTTCGTGGGCCGGGACAGCGGCGGCCGCATCGTTACGGCCGGCTACTGGCAGAAGCCGGACGAAGCGGACTGGACCGAATGGCGCGCGGCCAAAGCATCCGACCTGCTCGTGATCGCCCTCTGCGCGTGTTCGGGCTACGACGTGGTGGACATCCTGCTCAAGCAGCGAGCGCCACTCACCGGCCTGACGATCATTGCCGACGCCGAACAAGCTCCCGACCCGCCGTGGCCTTTCGTACGCATTCATCTGCATTACGTGCTTACCGGCTCCAACCTCGACCCCCAGAAGGTGGAGCGGGCGATCAAGCTCTCCGAAGAAAAGTACTGCTCAGTCGCGGCGACGATCCGGGGTGTCACCCAGATCACGCACGATTTCGAGATTCGTTCTTAACCTGTAACGACTCAGGCCCTCTCTCCCCCCTGCCCCCTTTCCCCGGCCTTGCAGGGGCAAGGGGGTGTGAAGGGGGGCGGCGTGCGGGCGGCATGAACGCCACCACATCAGATGCGAGGCACGCGCAGAAGGCTCATGCCTCTCCTATGCGCCCGCCCCGGCTCGCCTGACCGGCCAGCAACCGGCGCAGGATAGTGATGGCGGCCCGTTTGTCCAGCGGCTGATTGAAGTTGCCACATTTCGGGCTCTGCACGCAGCTCGGACAGCCGGCCTCGCACGGACAACCGCGAACCACATCCAGAGTGGCCGCCCATAACTCGGTCAGCAGCTCGAACCCCTTCTCGGCGATTCCCACGCCGCCCGGAAAGCCGTCGTAGATGAACACCTGCGCCGCGTCGGTATCGGGGTGGCGCGGCGTGCTCAACCCGCCGATGTCCCAGCGGTCGCACATGGCGAAGAGCGGCAGGATGCCGATGGCCGCGTGCTCCACCGCGTGGAGCCCGCCCAGGAAATCCAGCCCGGCCCGGCCCAGCTCGAGCGGCAGCTCGGGCGGCAAATCCCACCAGAGCGCCATCGTCTCGTACTCTGTGACCGGCATCTCCAGCGGCTCCTCGCCCAGCACGGCCTCGGTGAACTGTTGGAGCCGGCGATAGCCGATCACCTGGCCGCGCACGCGCACCCGGCCCAGAAAGGCCGCACCAGGCGACAACAGCCGATGGCGCAGGGAGCGCACGATGCGGACGTCGTTGACCTCGCGTGGTTGGGTGTAATAATCCGCGTTGACCGGCTTGACGATGGCATGGCGCAGCGCCGCGTTGTATTCGGTCACCAGGTACGACTCGCCCTGGTGCAGATAAATGGCGCCCGGATGCACCCGAAACGGCGCGGTCGTGCTGCTGATCTCCTCCAGCAGCCGATAGTTGTTGGCCGCGTTCAAGATGGCGAAGCGCTCTCCCTCTGCATCGCGCAGGCTAACGTCCTGGGCCGGATAGTCCCCCCGTGCATACACCCAGCGGTCGCCGGTGAAACGCAGCACGCCGCGCTCTTCCAGCGCCACCATGGCGTCCACAAAGCCGGGGCCGAAGAGAGCCTCGTCATCCAGGCCCACGCCCTGGAAGTCTTCCCCGGCCACGCGCAGCGGCGCCTCGTGCGCGGCGCAGGGCAGATGCCGCTGCAGAATGTAGATATTGTCGGGATCGAGCAGGGCATGCTCGTGCGGCCGGCCCAACAGCTCGGCAGGATGACGCATGTAGTACTGGTCGAGCGGGTTGTCCAGGCCGATGAGTACGGCCAGCGCCGGATCGTCGCCGCGGCCGGCACGACCGGCCTGCTGCCAGAGGCTGGCAATCGTGCCCGGATAGCCGACCAACAGCGCCGCGTCCAGGCCACCCACATCTATCCCCAACTCCAGCGCGCTGGTCGCCGCGACGCCCAGCAGCCGGCCGCCGAACAGCTCGCGCTCGATGCGCCTGCGCTCCTCCGGCAGATAGCCGGCCCGGTAGGCCGCGATCCGATCGGCCAGGCCGGCCGTCTCGCGGTTGCGACGCAGCGCCTCCCGCGCATAGCGCAGCAACAACTCGGCCAGCACGCGCGCTCGCGCGAAGGCAATGGTGCGCACTCCGGCGCAGACAAGGGCTGCGAACAGGATGCTGGCCTCATGATTGGCGCTGCGCCGGGCCGTGCGGCTCCGGTCGAGAAAGGGCGGATTCCACAGCACAAACGTGCGTGGGCCGTGCGGCGACCCGTCGTCGGTAATCACCGTGGCCGACAGGCCGGTCAACAGCTCGAAATGCTCCGCAGGATTGGCGATGGTGGCAGAGGCGGCGATGAATTGGGGATTGCGGGCTGGGGGCCGGGAGCTGGAAGCCGGCCCCTGACTCCTGACCTCTGACCCCTGATACAACGCGCAGACGCGGCGCAGCCGCCACAGCACGCACGCCACCTGCGAGCCAAATACGCCTCGATAGGTATGGGCCTCATCTATCACCACGTATTTCAGATGACGGAAGAACTCAGCCCACAGCGGATGATTGGGCAAGATGCCGGTGTGGAGCATATCGGGGTTGGTCAGCAACACACGGACGGTTTTGCGCGCACGCGCTCGCGCGGCCTGCGGCGTATCACCGTCATAGGTCGCCGCCAGCGGATTGACGATGCCGTCGCCGGCACCCTGCACCAGCGCCTGCCATTTGCCGAGCTGATCCTGGGCCAGCGCCTTCGTCGGATAGAGATAAAGCGCGCGGGCCAGCGGATCGCGGGCCAGCGCCTCCAGCACCGGCACGTTGAAGCAGAGGGTCTTGCCGCTGGCCGTAGAAGTGGCAATCACCACATGCTGGCCGGCGAGCGCCGCGTTGATCGCCGCGGCCTGATGGGTATACAGACGCTCGGCGCCGGCGGCCGCCAGGGCCCGGCTCACGGCCGGGCTGAGCCTGAACTGAAGCGCGGCGTAGCGCGGCGGCCGGGCCGGGATCGTCTGCACGTGCACCATCTGCCCGGCATAGTCGCGGCGGTGCCGCAGTTCGCTCAAGAAGACCGACGGATCGAAGGCCATGCCATCACTCCTGTGCTGCGACCCCTGATCGTTCCCCGCGCACACCGCCCCAGCACGCCACCCGCACGGGCAACACGGGCAACGCCGGCGCCAGGTCAAGGCTGATCGCCAGCATCACCACGCGCGAGCCGACCGACAGCTACGCCGGGCACCACTGTAGCAGCGGTCATCGAATCGGATCACATGACACCTGCCTCCCCCAGCACACGCCGTCGCGCGGCCTCGACCCGGATCAACCCGTACAGCACCAGCTCGATCACCAGGCTGACCGTGATCGCGACGATCGTGACGAACGGTCCCACTGGCTCGAAGAGCTGGCCGATCAACCAGGGCAACGTCATGCTCCCCAGGCTGGAGCCGGCGAGGAACAGGCTGGTGATCTGACCGGTGATGGTCATGTGGCGTTCGGCCAGCGCGATCATGGTGGGGAAGATCGAAGCCATGGCAAAACCGGCGCCGCAGGTGCCGATCCAGAGCGCGACGGTCGAATCAGGCCAGAGCAGAATCACCCCCATCGCAGCCAGACAGCCCAGCAGATCGGCCGGCAGGATGGTGTGGGGGCTGAAGCGAACCGCGAGCGGGATTGAGACCAGGCGGCCTGCCATCAGCGCGCCCCAAAAGGCCGAGGTCAGGTAGGCCGCGCTGGTCGCAGTGCCCAGCCCACGCGCCACGGCATAGGTGTAGATCCAGCCGCCGAAACTGAGCTCGGCGCCAACGTAGACGAAAAAGGAGAACACAAGGAGGGCGAGCAGGACGCGATTGGCATGGCCCGTCCGCCGCGCCACCGTCGCGACCTGCGGCCGCGGGCTGGGCAGGCGCACGATCCACGCCAGCGCGGGCAAGATCAACAGCGCCAGCAGCCAATAGGCCAGCGTGATATCGCCGCTTGCCTGGATGGCAAACGCGACCACGATCGGCGCGATGAACGCGCCCAGGCCAAAACAAAAGTGCAGCGCGTTCATGAACGGCCCCACCTTGTCGCCGTACACCCACACCAGCAGTGTATTGCCGCCGACATCCAGCCCGCCCTCGCCCAGACCCAGCGCCAGCAACACCAACGCCAGCAGCCAGAGCAGCGGCACTGTGGGCACGATCGCCATCATGAGGGCCATCATCACCAGCACGGCCGCCACAACTCGATGGCCGGGGAAGCGATCATAGAGACGGCCGCCGATCAGCGAGCCGAACAAATAACCCAACGAACGGCTGGTGAACAGAAAACTGATCTCACTGAGCCGTGAGCCGGTATGTTGGGCCAGGCCGGGCAGCGTCGGCCCCATCGAGGCACCGAGCAGGCCCAAAGCGACGAACGCGGCATAATAGCCGATGGCTTTGGCGAATGGACTGGTGGTGGGGAAAGCCGATCTCAGAAATGGGGTGATCTTCATACAGGCAGTTCGCTTTCGATGAATTGTTGCCAGACGGCGTCTGGCTGCCAGAAAGAGGTCAGGTCGCGCAGCGCCTCCTCGCGCGGCCAGCCCAGGCGCAGGATGCGGTAGAGGGCGAGGAAGACCGAAGCACGATAGTTGGCGACGCAATGCACGAAAACGCGTTTGTCCGCAAAACGATCCAGCGCGGCCAGAAAAGCCTGCAGGTCCTCGTGGGTCGGCCGCGTCCAGATCACCGGGATCTGCACGTAGGTCATCCCCAGCGCCTCGACGGTGGCCCGCTCATCGGGCAGCGCATAGCGGGAATCGCGCTGGTCCAGGTTGATGACCACCTCGAAGCCGGCGCGAGCGACCTCGGCCAGCTGCGCTTCGGTGGGCATCCCGGCCGAGCCGATCCGCTCCGAAACCGGACGATAGTGATAGAGCGCAGCGAGTGAGACATCGGTCATAACGGATATCCTTTGTCTTTGCGAATTGGTCTGATTCTAACCCAATTGCTCGCAACTTGCCACTTTTCGCCATCCTGTGGTAGAATCGGCGCAGTCGCTTCCGGAACGGCCGGGATCAGACCAGGTGTCTCGGCCCGGAAGTGGGCCGGTACGGCTGTAGCGTGGGCCACTCAGGTTGAAATGCGGAGGAGGTGCTGCCTTCCCGATTCCACTTCCCTTTGACTCGACCTGATATTTTCTGCGGCCGCGGCAGAGCGGTTTTGGCAGTTTGCCTGAGGCTCTCACCTGCGCCGAACTTGGTCATTGGATGCGCAGAGGCCCGGCCTAGCCTTCCAGTCGGCAAAGCTGAAGCACTCAACCGAACAGTTCTGTCTGCCCGGCTTCATTCCGGCGCTGCCGGAGCATTTCACTATTCCCATTTCAGGAGCAAAACACCCGATGGCCAGTGTAACTTACGATCATGTCTACAAGCGTTTCGGCGATGTTGTCGCCGTCAACGACCTGACGATCCAGATTGACGACAAGGAATTCCTCGTCTTCGTCGGCCCGTCCGGCTGCGGCAAGACCACCAGCTTGCGCCTCCTCGCCGGCCTGGAAGAGATCACCGAGGGCCGCATCTTCATCGGCAACCGCCTCGTCAACGATGTGCCTCCGAAGGACCGCGATATCGCCATGGTGTTCCAGAGCTACGCGCTCTATCCGCACATGAGCGTGTACGACAACATGGCGTTTGGCCTGAAGCTGCGCAAGACCCCGAAGGCCGAGATAGACCGGAAGGTGAAAGAGGCAGCGGAGATCCTGGGCATCAGCCAGCTGCTGGACCGCAAGCCGAAGCAGCTCTCCGGCGGCCAGCGTCAGCGCGTGGCGGTCGGCCGCGCCATCGTGCGCGATCCGGCCGTCTTCCTCTTCGACGAGCCGCTCTCCAACCTGGATGCCAAGCTGCGCGTCCAGACCCGTGCCGAGATCAGCAAGCTCCATCAACGGCTGGGCACCACCTTCATCTACGTGACCCATGACCAGGTCGAGGCGATGACGATGGCGACGCGCATCGCGGTCATGAAGGATGGCCTGCTGCAGCAAGTAGACTCGCCGCAGAACCTGTACGATCATCCGGGCAACGTGTTCGTGGCCGGCTTCATCGGCAGCCCCTCCATGAACTTCTTCGACGCCACACTGGTCGAACAGGACGGCAAACTTTTCGTGGATGCAGGCACGTTCAAAGTGCAGGTGCCCGAAAGCAAGCGTGCCATCTACCTGCCGCACAAAGGCCAGAAAGTCATCTTCGGCATCCGGCCCGAAGACATCTACGCTGCCGAATATGCTGCGCCCGGCATCACGCCGGCCAGGGTGACCGCCGAGGTGGACGTGACCGAGTTGATGGGCAACGAGATCTTCCTCTACCTGCTCAGCGGCAACAAGCAGTTCATCGCCCGCGTCGACCCGCGCACGCGCACCCATGCCGGCGAGAAGATAGACGTGTTGTTCAACATGGACAACATGCATCTGTTCGACCCGCAGAGCGAGAAGACGCTGGACGCCATCTGATCTGATGAGTCGCCCGGCGATGATCGTCGGGCGACCGGGCAACGCCTCGCCCATGAGGCCAGATGGTCGCAGACACGAGTAGGGAGGGAGCCATCCCCTCCCTACTTTTGTTTGGTGAGCCGGAATGAGCGAAATCGAGGAGACCGCTGAAGTCGTCATCGTGGGTGCCGGGCCGGCCGGCAGCGCGCTGGCCACGCTGCTGGTCGCGCGCGGCCACGATGTGCTGCTGTTGGATCGCGCCATCTTTCCGCGCGATAAGACCTGCGGCGACGGCCTGACACCGCACGCGATCCCCATCCTGGAGCGGCTCGGCCTGCTCCCCCGTCTGCGCGCCACCGGCGGCTGCGTGATTCGCGGCGCGCGGCTGACCGCAGCCGACGGCGCGACGTGGCACATGCGCTTCGCCGATTATGATCTGGGGCTGCCCGATTTCGGACTGGTGATCCCCCGGCGTGAGTTGGACGAACTGCTGCGCGGACGCGCCGTGGAAATGGGCGCGCGCTTCCTCCCCGCCGTGGACGTCACCCAGCCGCTGCACGGCCCGGCCAACAGAAGAGGGCAACGGGCCGTCGTCGGCGTGCGCGGCCAGCAACCAGATGGCGCGCTGACGGTGCGCGCCCGGCTCACGGTGCTGGCAACCGGCGCAGCTATCGGTCTCCTGCGCCGCTTCGGCCTCCTCCAGACCATGCCGCCGGGCATCAATGCCGTGCGCGGCTACTTCGCGGGGGTTGCCGACCTGGCCGACACCTTCGACTTCTACTTCGAGCGCGATCTGGCCCCCGGCTATGCCTGGATCTTCCCCCTCGGCGACGATCGGGCCAACATCGGCGTGGGGATGTTGCGCCATGGCCGCAACGGCCAGGCGGCCGATCTGCGGGCCAGGCTGGCCGCCTTCATGCAACGCCAGCCGCGACTGCGCCACGCCACCCCGCTCGGCCCGCTCAAGGGCTATCCGATCCGGATTGACTTCCCGACCTGTCCGGTGATCGGCGACGGCTTCCTGGTGATCGGCGAGGCGGCCGGCCTGGTGAACCCGGTGACCGGCGAGGGGATTGACCTGGCCCTGGAAAGCGCCGAGCTCGCCGCCGAGGCCATCCACGCGGCGCTGAAAGCCGACGACACCACGGCCCACGGCCTGCGCAGCTACGAGCGAGCCCTTCATCGCCGCTACGCCAGCTTCTTCCGCGGGGTGCGCGTGTTGCTGCGTCTGGCGACCGGGCCGACCGCGCTCAGCATCCTGATCCGCCGCGCGCCGCGCCGACCGTGGCTGGCCCGCACGATCGCCGGCATCAACCTGGGCATAGCCTCGCCCTGGCTGGCATTCTCCCCGCGCACCTGGTGGGAGCTCTTACACCGCTGAGCGCCTGTCCCATCTTCCTGTTCCCTGCTTCGCACGACGAAGGGTGCGATCTCCCGACGTGACGGGAGCGGGCTGTGTCCATGGCAGCCCGCTCCGACCCCGCCCACCAACGCCCCAACACGCACATGGGTAAGGCACCCCACCCCAAAATGGGAAAACTGCCCAATGGATTTCCGCGGTCCGGCGTGCTATCCTCAAGCCGAGACTGGCACATGAGGCCAGCACACAGCGAGCATCTGTTCATCCATCGGCTACAGGAAGGAGGCCGCCATGGAAGCCATCACTTTCGTCGTCGGTGTCGTACTGCGGATTGCCCTGCCGGCGGCAATCATGTTCTGGCTGAGTGCCCGCCTGCAGGCATGGGATCAGAAAAGAGGTGCCCCATGTTGAGCTTTGTGGATCTGCTGGTCGTCATCGGCTTCTTTGCGCTGCGCATCGGCGTGCCGCTACTGATCATGGCCGGGCTGGTGTACCTGCTCAAACGCCTCGACCGCCGCTGGGAGGCCGAGGCGCGCGTCATGCAAGAGCGTGCCCGAGCCGCCGTGCAGCCGCCCGCGACCGCGCCGGCCCGCGGCACGAAGGTGCGGGTGCCGGTTTCTCCGACGCCAACCTTGCCCTGGGTGCCGCCGCCCGCAGTTATCCAGGCCCCGACGCCACAGCCCGGCCTAGTGGCCACGGCACCGCAACCGTGTTGGACGGTCAAAGGTTGCAGCGAGGCGAAACGGGCGCAATGCGCAGCCGGGCAACATCCCGAACTGCCCTGCTGGCAGGCCCGCTTCGATGCAGAAGGAGCCATCCCCGACGAATGTGTCCATTGCGACGCATTCCAGCGCTATCCTACGGCATAGAGGAGTCGTTCCCATGAGAACGAATTTCGCACAATGGTGTCGGCGCCAGAGCGGCTGGGCTGTCCTCCTGGCGCCGCTGCTGATCGCCGCAGTCGTATTGCTGCTGACCGAGACGACTCAAGCCGCTCCCGTCGTCATCCAGGCCGCCAATCCCGCCGACCAGCTGACATTCCAGACACCGCAGCCCTCTTGTCAAAGCTGCCATCCGCAGCAGTACGCTGACTGGCAGAACACAGCACACGCCAGGGCCGCCCTCGATCCGGCCTTCAAGGATCAGTTCAACAAAAGCCACAACCAGGGCGATTGCCTGAAGTGCCACACCACCGGTTTCGACAAGGAGACCGGGAAGTTCAATTGGGAAGGCGTGACCTGCGAAGCGTGCCACGGCCCGTACAAGCAGGGGCATCCTGCCGCCGAGACGATGCAGCTGCCGATGGAAGCGGCCACCTGCCGCATCTGCCATCAGGCCGCCTTCGAGGAGTGGGACAAGAGCCAGCACGCGCTGGAGAAGGTCGAATGTTTTGACTGTCACAACGCGCACACCCAGGGTGTACGCACAGGCAGCACGGCCACCCTGTGCGCCGCCTGCCACAACAATCAGCAGACGCAGTTTGCCCATTCGCAGCATGGGATCGGCGGAGTCGAATGCACCAGCTGCCACATGGCAACCAGCAAGAAAAACACGGCCGGCATGACCGCCACGACCGGCGCCGAGATCCAGGCTAAGAGCCACACTTTCGTGATCCCGGCCGACATATGCAATCGCTGCCATGCCAGCGCCACCCACCCGACGGCGGGTGCTGCCCAGACGTATATCAGCCGACCGACCAGCACGGCAGCGCGCACCGACGGCTCGGCAGCGTCTGTGTCCAACGTCGCGCGTGAGGCCGAGCTGGAAGCCGAGATCAGCGCACTGCAGGGCCGGCTGAACGCGCTGCGCGACGCTGCGGTGATCAGCATGGGCCTGGCGCTCGGCTTCGGCGGCTTTGTCGGCCTGGTGGTGGGCGTAGCCGGCATGTCGCTCTGGCAGAGGAGTCGGACCAGATGAGCGCCGTCTCTTCCAACGGCCGGGGTCTGTCCCGGCGCCAATTCCTCAAGTTATCTGCGGCCACGGCAGGCGCTGCAGCCTTGGCCGGCCTGCAGGCGAGCGCTGCAGTCGCCTCGACTGCCATCACACCGGGCAGCCAACCGGCAATGTTGATTGATATCAGCCGCTGCGTGGGCTGCGGCAACTGCCAGCGTTCCTGCATCGCGGCCAACGATCTGCATCCCACCAGCAAACAGCTGGAGGAACTGAGCGCCCAGACGTTCACCGTCGTCCAACGCTACGATTTCGAGGGCGGGAAGACGCGGTTCGTCAAACGCCAGTGTATGCACTGCCTGGACGCGGCGTGCGCTTCGGCCTGTCCGGTGTCGGCGCTCTACAAGACCGAGACCGGGCCGATCGCCTATCGGCCCGATCGCTGTCTGGGCTGTCGTTACTGCATGGTGAGCTGTCCCTTCAACATCCCGCGCTTCGAGTGGAACAAGGGCCTGACACCCGAAATCCGCAAGTGCATGTTCTGCGTCGAACGCCAGGAGGCCGGCCTGCTGCCGGCCTGCGCCGAGAACTGTCCGACCGGCGCGCTGAAGGTGGGACGGCGTGAGGATCTGCTCAAGGAAGCCCATGCCCGCATCGCGGCCCATCCGCGCTTCTATGTGAATCATATCTACGGCGAACTCGAGGCCGGCGGCACTTCCATGCTCTATATCTCCGATGTGCCGTTCGCGCTGCTCGGCTTTCGCACCGATGTCACCACGCGGCCGATCCCGGCCTACACGTGGGACGTGATGTCGAAGCTGCCCTGGGTTGTGGGCGGCCTGGCAGCAGTCTTGACCGGCGCATCCATTTACACCCGCAAACGCAACGGCTCGTCGCATGATGACGTGCCGCCGTGGGAGCGAACAGCCGCCGGGAGCTGAAAGGAGAGGGAGCGTTTGAGATGTTGCAAGATATTTTGATGCTGGCGGCATTTTTCATCCTGCGCATCGGTGTGCCGCTGCTGCTGGTCATCGGAATCGGCTACTCGCTGTTGCAACGGTTTTACGGCGTCCGGCTCGATTTCTCGCCCAGATTTGTCACCGGCGTCGGGCTGGTGCTGGCGCTGTGGGCGCTGGCCGCCATTGCGATCATCCTCCGCTTCACCGACGGCCTGGGAGCGGTCACCAATCTGTCCGATCACTTTCCGCTGGGGCTGTGGATCGGCTTTGATGTGATGGCCGGCGCAATGCTGGGCGGCGGCGCGTTCGTGCTGGCCGGCCTGGTGTACGTCTTCGGCATCGAGCGCTACCGGCCGATCCTGCGCTCGACCATCCTGACCGCTTTCCTGGGCTACGCCCTGCTGATCGTGGCCCTGCTGGTGGATGTCGGCCGACCGCAGAACATCTTGCTGGCGCGACCGGTCTACTTCATCAACATCCATTCGGTGTTGTGGGAAGTGGCGATGTGCGTGCTCTGCTACACGGTCGTGCTGGCGCTGGAGTTCTCGCCCGCGCTCTTCGAGCGCCTGCGCTGGAAACGCATGTGGCAGTTCACGCACAAGATCGCCCTGCCGCTGGTGATCATCGGCATCTTGCTCTCCACCATGCACCAATCGTCCCTCGGCTCGCTGTGGCTGATCGCGCCGGGGAAGCTGCACGGGCTGTGGTATTCGCCGCTGTTGCCGATCTTCTTCTGGATCTCAGCGGTAGCGGTCGGCCTGGCGATGGTGACGGTGGAGTCCAACCTGAGTGCGCGGGCCTTCAAACGCGGCCTGGAGCAGGATCTGTTGGCCAGCCTGGGCAGAGCCAACGCCTATCTGCTGGCCTTCTACGCGGCCTTCCGCCTGGCCGACCTGGCCGTGCGCGGTCAGCTGGGGCTGATACGGTCCGCCGATCTGCCGGGTGTGCTCTTCTGGGTCGAACTGGGCCTGGGTGCCATTCTGCCGGCCGCACTATTGATGCAGCCCCAGATCCGCAGAAATAAGGACGCCCTCTTCGCGATCGCCGCAGTGATCGTGGCCTGCGGCATCTTGAACCGGCTGAACGTGAGCATGTTCAGCCTCTATTCGTACACGGGGCCGATCTACGTCCCATCCTGGATGGAAATGGCGGTGACCGCCGGGATGTTCACCTTCGGCGCAGCCGTCTTTGCACTGCTCGCTCGCCTGTTGCCGGTCTTTCCGGCCGAGTATAGCCACGAGGCGACAGTTTCGGTAGAGGTGTAACGCAAGGAGCCAAGCGATGTTTGGATTGCGGCACCCTCGCGCCGCGTAGGTGTTCACCGTTATCCCGCGGATTGCGCATTTCGGGCAACGCCCTCACCCCCTTTCCCCCTCTCCCGCGGGGCGGGAG
>FWPU01001214.1_pt1 | contig 79353 bp, 53 predicted proteins | sample 2228361 | NCBI WGS metagenome assembly FWPU01 (sample SAMEA103939777, study PRJEB20133) | metagenome | reverse complement strand
CAGGTGTCCAAAATGTCTCTGCGTCACTTGGGCCGGACAAGTGTGCCGCTAAACGTCACTCAATGTGAGGTTTAGGCGCAGGCGCTGCGCGGTGCCAAAAAGCCCCTATTCGCCGGGAAAAGTGCCCCTGACCGCCCCAACAACGGGCCGGCTTTATGCTACTAGGGGGTTGACGCACAGCGTCAAGCAGTGCGAACTGCCAAGCATGCTCGACGGGGTGAGGGCACTGCTTGAATGCGGCCGTGGCTGGGGTGATTCGCTTTCAAGATGGTCCCCCGCGGCCGCATTCAAGAGAGTGGCATACGTAAGCACTGCGCCCCCGCGCAACCACGCTCCAAAACGCCAGGTGGCCGCAATATCACCCCCCTGCAAGAGGCAACCCCCGTTTGCACCCGTGTGGAAAGATTGTCGCCGCGTCAGGCCGGAGCGCGCGCCGTGTGGGTGACGGATTGCGCCTGCGTGGGTGTGCCACAGCCTTGCATCGCGTTTTGGCCCGGCACTGCAAGCGGTAGGATGTCGGCCAATTCGGCGATCTCGTCAGCCCACGGGTGATGGACGGCCATTTGCGGCACGAGGACCACGAGCCGCTTGGCTCCGCGGGTACTACCGGGCAGCAGCGAGTAGAAGCGGTCGAGGTAGCTGGGAGAAGCAAAGGCGGCGGCCGCAATTGCATCGAGCGTTTCCGCAGAGATGCCGGGGGTCGAGCGGGGTTCGAACAGCAGTTCCAGCGTGGCGTGTGGATCCTCGCCTAGCAGGTGCTTTACCAGGGCCAGCACGGCTGGCCGCATACGGTCGAAGTCGCTTGCTTGCAGATGAAGCTGAAAGGCCTGCGCCCTATCGGCGGCGGCCGGTAACTGGGCCAAGGGATCGGGCTGCGCATCGAGGTCGATGGTAGCGCCGCGCACCGGCCAATCGCTACACGGGCCGAGCGGCCGCGGCTCTGGGGGCGCGTCGTATTCGATACCCAATGCAGATTGGGCCTCGTCCATGAGGTCGTACATTTCTGCCAAAGAGAGCGTGGGGGTTTGGAGCACATAGTACGGCGGGCGCGACTGGTATTGCAGCCCCAACATGCCTGCCTCGTTGCGAAAGGCTGTCCCTGGCAGAACGGCTAGTTGGAAGACCTGTACGGAGCTGTAGAGTCCTTCGTTCTGTAAGTAGTGCAGGCCCTGGCGGATGGTTTTCGGCGTATCTCCCGGCAGGCCGATGATCAGATCGACTTTCACCTTGATGCCGGCACGGAGCATGGCACGCACGCCCTGCTCGAAGGCGCGCAGGTGGTTCTTGCGGGCCATCAGGTGCTGGGTTTCGGAGGCGACGGATTGCAGCCCTACCTCCACCTCGGTGAAGTTCGCCCTGCGCAACAGTTCGGCGATAGATGGCGTGATGCCCTCTGCGCGCAGCTCGCCGAAGTACGTGAACGTTTGCCGCTCGTTGGCCTGGGCAAGCAGTGCTAGAAACTCTGCGAAATCTCGCCGCTGGTTGAGCGTAGGGTCGAGCAGCACCACCTCGCGCACGCCTCGCTCGGCAGCGTATTGGAGGTTGGCCAGGATGCGCGGCGGGGAGACGTAGGCCAGGCCGGGGTAGCTCTTGGGGTAGTAGCAGAACTTGCACTTGAAGACGCAGCCGCGCACGGTCTCCAGCAGCAAGAGCTGCTCGTCCGCGGCGTCGAGGATGCCCTCCAGGTAGGGAGATGAGATCTCATCCAGGTTCGAGAGGGTACGGCGCGGCGGCGGTTGCGCTTGGCTGCGCGTCCAGAGGCCGGCGATGTGCCCCACAGGTCCCCCGGCCGCCAGGGCCTGCAACAGCTCGATAAACGTCTGCTCCCCCTCGCCGATGGCAGCGTAGTCCACACCCTCATCGTGGAGTACCCACGCATTGTCAGCCGCAATCTCCGGACCGCCAAGCAGCACTGCCAGAGAAGGGTCCCGCGCTTTCAGTCGCCGTGCCAGGCAAAGCGTGCGCTCGACGTTCCATAGGTAACAGGTGAAGCCCACCAGGTACGGCCGATAGCGCAGAATTGCCTCAGCCAGGGCAGTGTCTCCCAGGCTGCTGGCCAACCGAGCAGGAAAGACCTCAACGTCGAATTGCGCTAGCAGGCCGCGCCGCTGCGCCATGAGCTTGAGATATCCAGCCGCCAGTGGCACATTGCCGCGTACCGGCTCCATGCCGGCAGGCGGGATGGGAAGCTGCACGAGAAGTACCAAGGGCTTGTTAGGCATGATTGCCAGTGTAACGTGCGCACCATGCTGGGCGAGAGTAGGTGCCGCTCTACCAGGGGGGAGTTGCGGGCCGGCCCATTGGCTTGCAAGACCGAGGGAGGTGCTGCCGCAAACGGGGTGTGCGTAGAGGGCCGACTGCGTATCGGGCATTCTGCCGACAGCTCTTTTGCTTCGATCGTTCACTTGGGCACTTGAGGAGAGTAGCCGCAAGCCCCGTAGAGGGCCACGGCGGCGTGCCAGCGTGCATGGGTTTCGACCGTAAGCGTCCGCCAACCGGCGTCCCACGCGGCCTGTTCGGCCCGCGTAACGAGAAGTTTGGCGATTTGCCGCCGCTGCCAGGCGGGATGCACGGCCAGCCATCGCAGTGAGGCGCTGTGCGGGGCGTGCTGCCCGGGGGGGACGAGGAGCACGGTGCCCACGCAGTGGGAGACGCTGCGCGCTTGTGCGGGACCGATTTCTTGGGGCCCAGCGCCGGAGAGTGGGCCGGTGCCATCTGCCTCTGCCAACCAGAGCGTGGCCGCCGGCCACCAGGATTGGCCCAGGAATTCTCGACGAAAGTCGGCGGCGGTCCATGCCCTGCCCCCGAGAAATGCGAAGGCGGCATTGCGAATGGCCAGCCAGTGCTCGATGTCTCGCTCACCTGCGTAGGTGCGCAAGCGTGCGGGCGAGTGTTCCGGATCGGCCGGCCGTTGTTCAAGCTCATGTACAAACCGCAGGATCGCGTGCATTTGTGCGACCGGTTCTTAGAGTTGAGAACAATGGGGGGGACCACCGGCAGCCCCTTGCGCTCGCCTCTTTAGCCCAGCTTGTTAGGGTACAACGGGCCCGGCGGGGGTAAACCCCGCCGCTCGTCGCCTGCTGCTGCGCGTCTTAGGAGCGCTGGGCGCGGTACTCCGCGGTTACGCGGGTGGTGATGCCGCCTCGGGGCGTAAAGGCGGCCACGAGCCGCATCCAACGCGGTTCGACCACGGCCACAAGATCGTCGAGAATGCGGTTGGTGGCGTGCTCGTAGAAAATGCCCTCATTGCGGAATTGCTGCAAGTAGAGCTTCAGGCTCTTCAGCTCGACGCACTTGAGCCGCGGACTATAGGTGAAGGTAAGAGTGCCGAAATCGGGCTGGCCGGTGCGGGGGCAGACCGAGGTAAACTCCGGGCAGACGATCTCGATCACGTACTCCCGTTCGGGATACTGGTTCTCGAAGGTTTCCAGGATGGAACGAAAATCAGCAGCCATGAGTGCACCTAGTCACGCCCACGGCATTCTGCCATGATGAAGGTTCTGGGAAAAGTAGCCGCCGTGCGCATTGCGGAGATTTACCTTTCGATTCAGGGGGAGGGCCTGCTCACCGGGTGTGAGAGCGTGTTCGTGCGCACCAGCGGCTGCAACCTGCGCTGCTGGTTCTGCGACACGCCCTTTGCGTCGTGGACTCCGGAAGGGGAGGATCTGAGCTGCACCGAGATCGTCCAGCAGGTGATCAGCCACGGTTGCCGGCACGTTGTGCTAACCGGCGGCGAGCCGATGTTATGGTCCGAGCTGGTCCCTCTTACGGCCGCGCTTAGCCGCGAGGGCCAGCACATCACGATTGAAACCGCAGGCACGCTTTATTTACCGGTCCACTGCGACTTGCTCTCGCTTTCGCCAAAGCTTGCCAACTCCACACCCGACCGCCGGCGGCACCCGCGCTGGCACATGAGGCATGAACAAACCCGGCATGCGCCGGATGTGGTGCGCCGTCTGATTCGCGAATACCCCTACCAAGTCAAGTTCGTAATCGATCGGCCCCAGGATTGCGCCGAAGTGGAGGCCTACCTGGAGAGCATGCCCGAGATCGACCGTAGCAGGGTCTTGTTGATGCCCCAGGGAACAAGCCCTGCAGAGCTGGCAGAGCGGGCGGCGTGGCTCAAGCCGTATTGCGATCGGGCCAGCCTGCGCTACTGCCCGCGGAAACAGATCGAATGGTTCGGCCTGGTCCGCGGCACCTAGGCGGATGCAGCAGCTTTACAGCGAACTGATGGACAAATGATGCAAAACACGTCAACTCCCCCATCTCTTGCCGCCCGTGCGGCTGCCGAGTTTTTAGGCACGTTCCTCTTGGTTTTCTTGGGATGCGGCGCCGTGCACGCGGCCGTGCTCACCGAGGCCCAGTCGGGCGTTTGGCAGGTGGCCATTGTCTGGGGGGTGGGCGTGGCCTTGGCGGGCTACACGTGCGGGGGCGTGAGCGGGGCACACATCAACCCTGCCATCACGATCACGCTGACGGCGTTTGGGCGGTCGCGATGGTCTGACGTCGTGCCGTATGTCGGCGCACAGTTGGGGGGTGCCATGCTTGCGGCGGCTGGACTGTACGGCATTTTCCAGGGAGCGCTGGAGCAGAAGGAGCGAGAGAAGGGGGTGTTCCGCGGTCAGGCGAGCAGTGTGGTGACGGCGATGTGCTATGGGGAGTACTTTCCTAACCCGGCGCCGCTGGCCGCTTCGTCTTCGCGGCCGCGGGGGAGCGAGTTGGAGCGTGCGTTGCTCTTGCGCGAGCGCTTGGTGTCTCCGTTCGGCGCCTTCATGGCCGAGGCGGTAGCGACGGGCATCCTGGCGCTGGTGGTATTGGCGATCACCGACCGGAGCAACCGGGGCGGCCCCGGCGGCCCATTGGCGCCCGTGGTGGCTGGGCTGACCGTGGCGGCATTGATCTCGGTGATTGGTCCGCTTACGCAGGCCTGCCTCAATCCGGCGCGCGACTTGGGGCCGCGGCTGTTCGCCTACTTCGCCGGCTGGGGGCCGGTGGCTCTGCCAGGCCCGCGCGGCCAAGCCTGGCTCACCGTGTACGTAGCCGCTCCCTGCGTTGGAGCGCTTGCAGGAGGTCTGTTGTATACTGCCTTGCTGGGCCGGAGCCAATCGCCCACGCCGGAACCAAGTCCAAAGGACAGCATCTAGGGGGACGGACGCGCATGAATGTGCCTGTTTCAGGCATGGACGTGTTGCTGATGCCCCTGGGCACTGCCGGCGACGTGCATCCCTTTTTGGGCTTGGGGTTGGCATTGGCGGCTCGCGGCCATCGCGTGCGCGTGGCGGCCAATGAGTACTTCTCCGGGCTGGTGGAGCGGACTGGGCTGGCGTTCATCCAGCTCGGCACGGCTGAGCAGTTCCTCCGGGCCCTGGCAGAGCCAGACATTTGGCACCCTCGCCGTGGGGCGCGGCTGATGGGCCGATTCCTGGAGGACGTCTTGCCTGAAACGCTCGCGCTTTTGCAGCAGCATGCTGTACCTGGCCAGACCGTGGTGGCCGCGCCTGCCCTGTTGTTTGGTGCGCGCCTTGCCCAGGAAATGCATGGTCTAAAGCTGGCCACCGTGCATTTACAGCCGATCGGCCTTCCCAGCCGGTACACGCCGTATGTGCCCCATCCTTTCTTCATGGCGACTGCTGCTTGGCCTGCCTGGTGGCAGCGGGTCGCCCAGAGGACGACCAGCTTGGTGATGGATCGCTGGTTGGCCGCGGGGCTGAACCGCCAGCGGCGCCTATTGGGCCTTGCGCCTGCGCGGCCCCTTATGCGCTGGTGGAACTCGCCTCAATGCGTGATTGGGCTGTTCCCTGCCTGGTTCTCACCGCCACAGCCCGACTGGCCGCCGCAGGTTGTGCTGGCAGACTTTCCGCGCTTCGACGAGCGCGAGCAGACGGCCATCGACCCCGAGGCGGAGGAGTTTCTGGCTGCGGGGCCGGCCCCAGTTGTGTTCACGCCAGGCTCGGGTATGCAGCATGCACGGCGGTTCTTCGAAACCTCTGCGGAGGCGTGCCGCCGGTTAGGCGTGCGCGGCGTGCTGCTCTCTCGCCATGCAGATCATATACCTGCTCGCTTGCCGGCGGGCGTGAAGTGGTTTCGCTACCTTCCGTTCAGTTGGGTGTTGCCGCGGGCGAAAGCGGTGGTACATCATGGCGGCATCGGCTCGCTGTCGCAGGCGCTGGCGGCGGGCGTGCCGCAGCTCATCATGCCGATGGCATATGACCAGCCGGACAATGCGGTCCGCGCCGAGCGATTGGGCGTGGCCCGTATTGTGAGGCCTGCCGCATACCGGCCAGCTCGCGTCGCTCGGCTGTTGGAAACGCTCATCAGCTCGGTACCGTTTGCTCAGCGTGCGCGCAAGGTGGCGCAGCGCGTACAAAGCGGCCCGGGACTTGCCCCCGCCTGCGAGGCACTGGAACGCTTGGCCGCCGGGCAGCCGGTCGCAAGTTGTTGTCCGGGCGCCGCGAGTGCGTAACCAGATCAGCCGGGCCAGGTACATGGATGGCGAGTTGATCGTGGCGAGTTCAACATGGCGGGTTCAACATGGCGGGTTCAACATGGCGGGTTCAACATGGCAAGCCTGCGGTCGGCGTGAAAGACGGGACTTGATGGCAACTTCTGCATCGCTCGTGGCATCTTGAAGTTGATGCAGGCAGTCGGGCAGGAAGGACGACTTTGGATGACATCTTGTCTGGCGGCCGACGAAATCCACGTGTGGGTAGCCGAACTGCCCCTGCTTGTGTGGCAGGAAGAGAGGTGCGAGGCCCTGTTGAGCGACGACGAGCGTGCACGCAGCGCCCGCTTTCTAGTCGAGAGCGAGCGGCGCAGGTACACGCTTTGCCGCGGGTTGCTGAGACAGCTCCTTTCAGCGTATGCGGGCGTGGCGCCGGAGGAATTGCGGTTCGCCTATGGCCCGCAGGGCAAGCCGCAGGGGGCAGGGCGCCTAGGAGAAGTTGGCCTGGAGTTCAACCTGGCCCACTCAGGGGGCATGGCCGTTTATGCACTGACGCTTGGCCGCCGCGTGGGTATAGACGTCGAGCGGGCCAAGGAGGTGCCCGAGGCGGAGCAGATTGTGGCGCGTCATTTCGCCATCGAAGAGCGCGCAGCCTGGCAACACGTAGATGCTGCGGAGCGGCTGGCGATGTTCTTCAGGCTATGGACGCGAAGGGAGGCCTTTGTCAAGGCCACGGGCACGGGCCTGGGCGAAGGCTGGAGCGCGTTTGCCGTGACTGCGGGCGCAAGCGGGGCCAGGCTGCTGCACATTTCGGGAGATGCGGCCGCTGCTCTCCGGTGGACTCTGCGCGATCTGGAGCTGCCGCAGCCTTATTATGGGGCCGTAGCGGCCGAAGGGAGCGGGCTGCGCGTGCGTTCGTTCAGGTTGGAGCCGCCCCTGGTCCTGCAAGGGAGCGTGCCGTAACGCATGAAAAATACGCACAAAGTCTCGGGCAATGCGCCGGGCGACGCCCTTTTGGCGAGATGGCCTGCTACTCGCTGCGCTTTGCCAAGCAGATCACTCTTGGGTGTCATGCCCGAGCACGCGGTCGATCTGCTCGTACGCGGCCTGCCGTAGCTTTGGGGGGAAGTCGTGGCCGCAATCGGGGTACTCGATCTTCAGGGCCTCGGCGGCACCGAGCAGTTCGTAGACCTTGCGTACCTGGACCTCGGCCTTGCGTACGCCCTCGACGGAGAAGTTATCGTCGTGCAGCGGGCTGTTTGAAAAGAAGGCCCTGGGCGCAAGCGCGGCGGCGACCTCGTAGAAGTCGAAGGGCATGCGATCGGGGTCGAGGGCGAACCGCTCGCGGATAGCCGGCATGTATCGATCTTGCGCCCAGCCGGCGAGCCGGCCGCCGTAATAATCGTGAAACGGGCACCAACCGCAGCTACTAACCACGACTTTAAGGCGATCGTCGAACGCCCCCACGAACATCGCGTTGTGGCCGCCGAGAGAGTGGCCGATGACGCCGATGCGCTCCGGATCCACGTCTTCTCGCGAGGAGAGCAGGTCGACGCCGCGCATGTGGTTCACAATGGCCAGCATGGTGCCAGACTCGTAGACGTCTGTGGCAAAGTCGTGTCCGGCCAGGTCTCCGAACGATGGATAATCGGGTGCCAGCACCACGTATCCTCGCTGGGCCAGTTCCAGGCCATAGCTCCGGTTGGATCGCCCTGCCGTGCCCAACACAATCTCCTTGCCCGGTGCGCCTGTGGGATGAAGTGCGAGCATGGCGGGCCGCCGCCCGCCGATGGCGATTTCTGGCCTGGTACCGGCTGGAGGCAGCAGCAACAGGGCCGGCACGCGGCTCTGGATGCCATCGTACACAATCCGCTGCATGCGCACGCCGTCGATCTCCTCTTCGCCCACAAGCTCCATCTTGGGCGGCGCCGCCTCGCTCAGCGGCGGCAGCGGGCCCATCACGGCTTGCATACCGCGAAGGATGTGCGCCCGGCGGATCGCCCAGTCGGCCGGCGTACGCACCGGATGAGACACTCCCGCATCATCGACGTAGTAGAGCAGCTCGCGATGATTGGGATAGGGATCGGCCGGCTCCTCCGCACGGACACGATATGCCAAAAGCAGGGCGGAGTAGCAAAGAATGACACCTAGCAGAGAAAGGCGGCACAGCAACGCGTGCACCCGCCGCAGCAGAGGGAGGCCGTTGGACACGTACGGGCAGTGCAACTTGGGCCGCACCTGCCGCTCGGGCTTGCAGTGTGGCGCGTGCGTGCCCAGGAAGGTGCTCGGCCTATGCTGTCGGCGAGTGGTAGGAATTGTGCAGGCGGCGGTACTCCGGTGCGTGGGGAGAGGATAGGACATGGGCTTATTCGAGGGCATGTTCGTCGAGCCAGGTCACGATATGTTGATGGCCGGCTTGCAGTGCCAGCTCGCGTGGGGTGCGGCCTTGTTCGTCGAGGGGTTTGAGGTTGGCGCCGCTCTGGGCAAGGATCTGGAGGGCGTCGAGGTTTCCTTGGGCGGCCGCCTGGTGTGCAGGAGAGATGCGGCCGGGTTGCGCAGCCTCGACGTTGGCGCCCGCATCGACTAGCAGACGAACGCACTGGGCGCTGTTGCCGGCGAGTGCAGAGTGCAGCGGCCGCACGGCCAGGGTATTCTTAGAGAGGGCATTGGGGTCAGCGTGGCGAGCCAGTAACAGGCGGACGGCCTCGGTATGCCCGTAGTAGGCGGCCAGGTGCAGTGCGGTGAAACCGTCGCTGCTGACGGCATGTGCCAACGTGGGGTCCAAGTCGAGCAAGTGCTGCAAGCGGGGTACTGCGTCCAGGGCGGCTGCCTCGAACACGTCGAGGTCTCTTTTGAGTGCTGCGAGCAGCTCGGCGATGGCGGGGTGGCCATGGTACAGGGCCAGCAGCACTAGAGAGATACCGTCTTCTGTGCGCTGCGCGGCGAGCTGGGGCTGGTAGACGAGTTCCAGCCGTACAGCATCGATGTTGCCGGCCTTGATGGCCTCTTCGAGTCTGGTGAGAGCCACGGCGTAGTTTTCGGGTTGATTACTCGTGTTGGACGGGGCGGCGGCCTTGTTTGGTCTGGGCGCGGCGGCGCTTGGCGGCCAGCCGCCGGGCTCGGCTGGCGCGGCTGGGCTTGCTGGCGCGGCGACGCGGCGGAGGCGTGGCGACCGCTTCAAGCATCTTGCGCAACCGCGCGAGCAAGTCTTGGCGGTTCTGCTGCTGTGAACGAGTGCGCTGGCTGGTCAGCACGAGGGTTCCGCGAGCATTGATCCGCGAGCGATAGCGGGCAAGGAATCGTTCGCGCACGTCGTCTGGCAAGCTGGGGCTGGATGCCACGGGCCACTCGAGCACGGCCTTGGTACTGAGCTTGTTCACATTCTGCCCGCCCGGCCCGCTGCTGCGGCAAAAGCTCCAGGACAGCTCGACCAGCGGCAGCATCAGCCCTTTGCCGAACACGATGGAATCAGCATCCTCTGGCACGAATGCATACCTCTCGCCAGCAAGGCCAGGCTCGCTACTTCCAACCGCCCGTGCTCAGGTAGCGGCTCTGCCATGAAGCAGCAAGGCAGCACATCTCGATTCTAGGCAGCGGCAGCTATACTACAGGCCGGCTATCGGTAACCGCAAGCACGAGGTCGAAGTTATGCAGCATCGACGAGCATGGTGCAGATGCCTGGGCGTAGTCATCGCGTTCGTTGCCCTGGGCGGCCCATCCCGGGCCCAGGCAAGCGACGGAGCCGGCAAGGAGCAGGGCCCTGCCTTCAACCGGCCTGCTGCTGCCAATGCCAGCGAAACCTTGCCCGAGGATCTCTCTATGCGGAAGCGCGGCCACGATTGGCCGGCATTCCTCGGCCCCAGCGGAGACAGCAAGTCGAGCGAGACCGGCATCACACCTTGGCCCGCGGACGGCCCGCCCGTCGTCTGGACCCGCAAGATGGGAGAAAGCTATGCCATGCCCGCTATCAGTCGCGGCCGCCTCGTGCTCTGCGAACGCATCGGTGACGAAGTCCACGTCGTAGCCCTGCACAGCGAGACGGGGCGCAAGCTGTGGGAATTCCGCTATCCCACCGACTACCAGGACCTCTACGGCTACGACAATGGTCCCCGCTGCCAGCCGGTGATCGACGGCAATAGGGTCTACATCTACGGCGTCGAGGGCATGCTCTACTGCTTGCGGCTGGATGATGGGGCCGAAGAGTGGAAGGTGAACACCACCGAGCAGTTCGGCGTGGTGCAGAACTTCTTCGGCGTGGGGAGCACGCCTCTAGTGGCGGGCGACCTGCTGCTGGTGCAGATCGGCGGCAGCCCGCCCGAGGCCCGCCGTGTGCCGCCCGGGCAGCTCGACCTGGTCACGCCCAACGGCACGGCACTGGTCGCCTTCAACAAGTTTACCGGCGAGGTGATCTACGCCGCCGGCGACGAACTCGCCAGCTACGCCAGCCCCGTAGCGGCCGAGATCGCAGGCCGTCAGATGTGCCTGCTGTTTGCGCGCGGCGGCCTGCTGGGGCTGGACCTGCAAACCGGCAGCGTCGAGTTTCATTTCCCCTGGCGTGCCAAGATCCTAGAAAGCGTGAACGCCAGTAACCCCGTGGTGGTGGACGACCTGGTGTTCCTCTCCGAGTGCTACGGCCCGGGCAGCGCCCTCGTGCGCATCACGAGCCGCGGCTGCACGCCGCTTTGGACCGACGAGAGCCGCCGAGCCAAGGCCATGCAGACCCACTGGAACACGCCCATCTACGTGGACGGTTATCTGTACGGCTGCTCCGGCCGCCATACGCACGACGCAGAATTGCGGTGCATCGAGTTAAGAACCGGCAAGATTGCCTGGAGCGAACCGGGGCTGACCCGCTCCTCGCTGTTGTATGTCGACGGACACCTGGTGTGCCTTACCGAGTATGGCGAACTGCTGCTCATCCGGGCCAATCCAAAGAAGTTCGACCTGGTCTCGCGCGTGCGGCTGAGAGATGCCAACGGCCGCCCGCTGTTGCGCTACCCCTGCTGGGCCGCGCCGGCCCTCGCCCGAGGTTTGATGTACCTCCGCGGCGACCGCTTGCTGGCCTGCGTCGAGCTGATTCAGCAGGAGTAACCGTCTCTGCCTCTGCCTTGCCCTTGCTGCCGACAGCGCCCCAACGCCAGCCCCCTCGACTCCTGAGGTCGTTCGTGAAGACCATCGAGGTACCACTCTCTCGGGCCCATTGCTCAGGCAGAGATTGAGCCGGGCTAGGCCGAATTCGCCGCGCCTTCGAGGTGTGGCGGCGACGATAACGTGCTTGCAAGCTGCGCTTGCGGGGTTACGCTCAAAGGGCGGCTGCCGGCGCCCGACGTACCGCTGTCACTTGCCTGTGCCCGATCGGCCGCCGCCCGCCGGATGGGAGTTGAGTTTATGAAGAACCGCGCAACTGCAATCGCCGCGACCTGGCTGGCGGCCACTGCCTGCGCCGGCCTGGGGGGGATCGACCTCGCGGACGTCGGTCTAACGCGCACCGGTCTGGCCGGCGAGGTCGACCTCAACGGCCAGCGCTTCTGGCTTGCGGATGGCCTGACCATCGAGCAGGTTGCCGGACCGCCGCTGGTCGATCGGCCCATTTGTGCCGACTTCGACGAACAGGGCCGCCTCTACGTGGCCGATTCGTCCGGTTCCAACGCCCCCGTGGCGCAGCAGCTTGAAGAACGGCCGCATCGCATCGTGCGGCTGGTAGATACAGACAGTGACGGCCGCTTCGACCAGGCCGCCACATTTGCAGACCGCATGATGTTTCCCGAAGGGACGCTCTGGTTCCAGGGGTCGCTCTATGTCGCCGCCCCGCCCGTGATCTGGAAACTGACGGATACCGACGACGACGGCGTCGCCGACCTGCGCGAAGAGTGGTTCAACGGCCAGACGCTCACCGGTTGCGCCAACGATTTGCACGGCCCCTATCTCGGTCCAGAAGGCATGCTCTACTGGTGCAAAGGAGCGTTCGCCACGCAAACCTACGAGCGGCCGGGACAACCGCCGCTGGTCACGCGCGCGGCGCATATCTTTCGGCGGCATCCGCAAGGGGGGCCGATCGAGCCTGTGATGACCGGCGGCATGGATAACCCGGTCGAGCTAGTGTTCACTCCAGGCGGAGAACGCATTTTCACCACGACCTTTCTCACGCACCCCGCAGGCGGCCAAAGAGACGGCCTAGTCCACGCCGTGTATGGCGGCGTTTACGGCAAGGTGCACGACGTGCTGGAAGGCCATCCGCAAACGGGCGGCTTGCTGCCTCCGCTGGTGCACCTAGGGGCGGCCGCTCCCTGCGGCCTGGTTCGCCTGGAGTCAGACGGCCTAGGCAACGGCTTTCGCGACAACTTGCTGGCGTGCCTGTTCAACATGCGTAAGGTCACGCGCCATGTGCTCGTGCCCCAGGGCGCCACGTTCACAACGGCAGATAGCGACCTGTTGGTCTCAGACAACATCGACTTCCATCCCACCGACGTGCTCGAAGACGCCGACGGCAGCGTGCTGCTGATCGACACAGGGGGCTGGTACAAGCTTTGCTGCCCTACCTCCCAGCTCTACAAGCCGGACGTGCTGGGGGCGATCTACCGCCTGCGGCGGGAGGGGGCCGCCAGGCCTGAAGATCCGCGGGGCCTCGCGCTCGATTGGAACATGCCTGCCGCGCAACTGGTGCGGCTGTTGGACGATCCCCGGCCCGTCGTTGCGCGACGCGCGGGCGAACGCCTGCGCTCGCTCGGCAGCCAGGCCGTGGCCGTGCTGGCCAAAGAAATCAAGCGGCTGACGCCCGTCGCACGCCGCCGCGCGGTGTGGACTTTGGCCGGCATGCCGCAGGAGGCCGCCCGCCGGATCATTCGCCACGCACTTTCCGACACAGACGAGACCGTCTGCCACGCCGCGATCCACGCCCTGGCGGTCTGGCGAGACCGGGCTGCCGTGCCCATGCTGCTAACGCTGCTGAAATCTCCCCTCTTGCACCACCGCCGCGCGGCCGCAGAGGCGTTAGGGCGCTGCGGGGACCCTGCGGCGGTGGAGCCGCTCATCGAAGCTGCCGCATCGGCCGATGACCGCATCCTGGAACACTCTCTGATCTACGCCCTGTTTGAGATTGCAGACGTTCCTGCCCTGCGAGCGGCGCTGGGGCGGCCCGAGGCCCGCTCGCGGCGTGCGGCCTTGCTGGCACTCGATATGTTACCGCACGGCGGTTTGCAAGCCGAACAGGCGGCCTCGCTGCTGGAAGGGTCCGATCCGCTGCTGCGCGAGACGGCGGCCTGGCTCGTGCTGCGGCATCCCGAGTGGGGCGGTGCACTGGCACCGCGGCTTGCTGCCCGCCTCCGCGCCGCGGCGGCTGCACCGCCGGCAGAGCAGGCAAACCTGGTAGAACAACTCGCGCACCTGGCAAGGCACCCGGCGGTACAAGATCTGCTCGCTCAGACCGCGTCGGCGCCCGATCTCGACCTCTCCTGCCGCCGGCTTGCCCTAGCTGCTATGCGTGCAAGCGGCTTGCCGCGCTTGCCCGATGTCTGGCTGGAGGCCATCGAGCGGTTGGAACCCGACCCCGTGCTGCTCTCGGCCGCAGTCGAGGTGGCGCGTTCCTTGCCCCCCGCAGAACCCCAACACGAACGCATGCGAGCCTTGCTGCTCCGTACCGCCGAGTTCACCGAGCTGGAGCCAGGGGTGCGGCTCGTTGCCCTCGCTGCCGTACCCGGCGGCAAGCTGACGCTCCCAGACGGCATGTTCGATCTCTGCTGCCAGGGCCTAAGCCCAGAAACTGCCCCCGCGGCCCGCTCGGCTGCGGCCACCGTGCTCGCTTCGGCCGATTTGACGCCCGCACAGCTCGCCCGTCTTACAGAACTGGTACCAGATATGGGCCCCATGGAGCTTGCCCGCGTCTTGGCGGCTTTCAGCCCATCGACCGACGAGGCCGTGGGCCTTGCGCTCGTTGCCGCGCTCAAGGCCTCGCCCATCCTCTCGGCCCTGCCCGCAGACGCATTACGCCAGGCCCTGGCCAAGTTCGGCCCCACTGTGCAGAGCGCGGCGGCCGAGGTCTATTCTCTGGCGGAGGTGGACATCGCCGCCCAGCGGGCGCAACTGGAGCAGGTTCTGGCCTCGCTGGGGCAGGGCGATGTTCGGCGGGGACAGGCGCTCTTTCAAAGCAAGCGCCTGGCGTGTTCGGCCTGCCATGCCATGGGTTACCTGGGAGGGCGTATCGGGCCGGACCTCACGCACATCGGCCGCATCCGCACGGAGCGGGATCTGCTCGAGTCGATCCTGTTTCCGAGCGCCAGCTTTGTGCGCAGCTACGAGCCGGTAACGGTGCTGACGCATTCGGGCCAAGCGGCGAGCGGCGTCGTGCTGCGCGACAATGCGGAGGAAATGGTGCTGGCCACGGGCGTCGACACGCAGGTGCGCATTGCGCGCGAGGAGATCGAGGAGGTTTGGCCCGGAAAGGTGTCGATCATGCCGGCTGGCCTCGATAAGTTGCTTTCTCCGCAGGAGCTTGCGGACCTGGTGGCGTTTTTGAAGGCGGCGCAGTGATGGGCGCGACGGGCAGGAGTCTTTCTGGGAACCGCGGCCTCGCCTGGGCTAACCGTTATGAAGCGTTACGACTGCATCGTCATCGGCACGGGAGGCGTGGGGAGCGCGGCGTTGTACCATGCGGCGCGGCGTGGCCTGCGGGTGTTGGGGCTGGACCGGTTTGCTCCGGGTCACGACCGGGGCAGCTCGCACGGTCAAACGCGCATTATCAGGCAGGCGTACTTTGAACACCCGGACTACGTGCCGCTGGTTTTGCGAGCCTACACCCTTTGGGACGAGCTTTCTGCGGCTTGCGGAGAGGCCTTGTACCGGCGTACTGGGCTGGTGCAGTTCGGTCCGCCAGATGGGGTGGTGTTGCCGGGCGTGCTGGCCTCTGCCCGGCGGCATGGCCTGGCCATAGAGCAGTTGGCAGGCGCGGAGGCCGAGGCCCGTTGGCCTGCCTTCAGAGCACCAGTGCCCCTGGAGGCGGTGTACGAGCCGCAGGCTGGCTACCTGCTGGTCGAACGGTGCGTGCAGGCGCACGTCGCGATGGCTCAACGCCTTGGCGCCGAACTGCACATCGGTGCGGCTGTGCTTTCCTGGCACGCCGACGCCGTTGGCGTGCGGGTGCAGACCGAGCAAGAGACATTCGAGGCCAGCTACCTGATCATTGCGGCAGGTGCCTGGGCGAACCAGGTGCTGGCCGATCTGCGGCTAAAGTTGGAGGTGCGCCGCAAGGCCATGTATTGGTTCCAGGCACGCGGCCCGCAGTATGCCGCGGAGCAGATGCCGTGCTATCTCTATGAGCTGCCGCGAGGCGTCTTCTATGGCATGCCGCGCATCGACGATCGCGGCGTGAAGGCGGCAGAGCACACGGGCGGCCAAGCGGTATTGGACCCGCTCGCGGTCGCTCGCAACATCGACCCCCACGACCTGGCCCGTGTGCGCGGTTTTGTGGCCGTGCATTTGCCGGGCGTTGATGCCCAACTCACTCACCACAGCACCTGCCTTTATACGATGAGCCCCGACGAACACTTTATTCTCGACCGCCACCCCGATCACCCTCAGGTGGCGTTCGCGGCCGGCCTTTCAGGCCACGGTTTCAAGTTCGCCTGTGTGCTCGGAGAGACGCTCGTCTCCCTGGTCTGCGGCGAGCCTAAACCCGCCGATCTCGAGTTCATCGGTCTGAATCGGCCGGGGCTCAGACAATTGGATCCAGAATAACGCCACCGGCGCATCGAACCGAAGGAGCCTGCCGCTCGCCCAGCAGCAGTACGCCACCCCTGATTGCCAACGCCGTTCGAGCTGAGTTCCCACGGCCCCGAACGACTTGGCATGCGAGCGAACCTGCCAATGCCCGCATGCTGTGCAGGACGCTGCCCGCATCTGGCCTGGGCCTGAACTGATCCTGTGTACGCGCCCTATGCCTGGGCGGCAGATGCAGCCTCATTCTTGCTGCCACCCGTCATCGTGCATTCTTACGCCAAGCATAATGACATTCAGGCCGGAGCCAATGCCCAAGAGCGCCACCCGGTCTCCAGGGCGGATGTGGCCCTGTTCGACGGCGATAGCAAATGTTGCTGGCAACGCGGCAGAGCCGGTGTTGCCAAGATACTCGAACGTGGTAAGGTCGCGCGCGGGATCCAGACGCAGCGCTTCCAAAAGCGCGCGGCGATGGGCCGCACCAACCTGGTGGCAGCAGGTGCGGTCGATCTGGTCGGCCGTCCAGCCCACGGCGGCCAGGAAGTCTGCAAACGTCTCCGCGGCTGCGCCTATGCCCGCGTGCAGCAGCTTCTCTGCCTCGGTCTGCATCAACAGCCCGGAGCTGCCCTCTGACGAATCGACGCCGCCAAAGCAGAGGCGGTGGTGTGCGCTGAAGGCACGGCAGACCCCGCCCAGCAGGCGGTTTCGCGTGCGGCTCAGCTCGCGGTGCACAAGCAGAAATGCAGCACTGGCCGAACCGATGGTTAGCGAGGCCATGGCCAGCTTGAGTTCCTCGCGCGAGAGATCCGTCTGGGCATTGAGGCGGGCGATGGTGTGTTCCACCAGGCTGCGGCCGCACTCGCTGCCCACCACCAGGGCAGCCTCGGTTTGTCTCAGCTCGATCTGGTTGGCGGCGTGAACCACGCCGTTGAGCAGGCCCAGGCAGGCGTTCGAGACATCGTACACCTGGCATGCGGCAGGGAGGCCCAGCTCGCAATGTACACGTGCTGCCGTGGCCGGTTCGAGATAGTCGCGGCATACCGAGCCGTGCACCAGCAGGCCCACGCGGCGAGGATCCACGCCGGCCGTTTGCAAAGCTAGTCTGCCCGTGGCAATGCTGGCCTCGCTGGGGAGCATGCCGCGCGGCCAGAAGCGTCGCTGGCGGATGCCGGTCATCAGCTCCAGGCGGCCCAGCGGCAGGCTCAATCGTTCATACGCCGGGGCCAGGCGGGCTTCCAATTCTGCGGATTCTACGACCTCTTCAGGCAGCGTGCAGACCACCGCTTCAAGCGCAACGTGGCGATAGGTCAGTCTCCCAAGCGGCATGGCACGTCGGATAGGGGGTTCCGATGGCTGTTGCGCCCTCACAACGAGCGGGTCCAAACGCGGCACGCATGGTACCCGATCGAGGCACATGAATGAAGCCGTGACAGCCAAGCAACGAGCGTGTGGGCGGAAACTCGAACGTAATGGCCCGCAAACCTGGCGACCTAGGCCTCACAACTGGCGGCCGGTAACAGTGAGGGCGGAGTGGCGAAGGCAGCGGCGGGCAAGCCCCCCCTCGGTGCCAGAACAGCGCTTGCGCCGCGAGCACTTGTGAAGTGCCTGTCCGTGTTCCCAATCGTGCAAGATAGGCTGCTCCTAGGCATGCTGCTGGCACGCACCCCAAGGCTGCTGCACAGGCAACTTCTTTCCCGGCGCCACGTGCCGATCGTTGAGTTCTGAGGCGTGCTGCAAGGGCGCTGTGGCCATGCCCCAATTCAGGTCTGTTCCCAGCAAACGCCCGCTCCCTGTGTTCGTTACAACCGTCAAGGCTGCCGGGGATAGGCGGAGTGGGCGGCAGCATGGTCCTGCTGCGGGCTGCATGGCTGGACAAAATAACCTAGGGTTGCTGTAGACGCGCTCTGGCAAAGCCCCGTTCGCGGGCAGCCTGGGCAGAAAGCAGTAACTCATCAGAACGAGCCGCGCCAATCTTGCGGCTGGAGCGTTTTGGCCATGTCAGCGAGGCAGTCTGCGCACGCGCGCGCTGGCGGTCCGCGCGTACGCGCCCGTCTACGATTGACTCTCGAGCATCTCGAGCCGTTGCTGTTCCTCTCGGCAGATCCGCTGGTCGGCTCACATGAGTGGTGGGCACAGCAGCAGGTGTTTCTGGGCAGCGTCGAGCTGCCGGCGCTGGAGAGCGAGGTGTCTTGGCCTTCGCTGCTGGGTACGGCGGGATGGCAATTGATCCGCGCGCCGGAGGCACGCGGCCAGTACGGCTACACCGGCAGCGGCTATGCGGTGGCGGTGATCGACACGGGCGTGGACTATACCCACGCAGCCTTTCAAGGCCGTTACGTGGGGGGGTGGGACTTCGTAGCCAATGATCCCGATCCCATGGACGAGAATGGCCACGGCACGCATGTGGCCGGCATCATTGCCGCCAATCACGGCAGTGTTGTCGGCGTTGCGCCTGGCGCCGACATTGTTGCCTTGCGCGTGCTCGACGCTTCGGGGTCCGGCAGCTTTGTCAACGTGCAGCGGGCCTTGCAGTGGGTGATCGACCACCAGGCGCAATTCAACATCGTGGCGGTGAATCTTTCGCTGGGGTCTGGCAACTATGCCAGCAATCCGTTCACGTTTCTGAGCGGCGAGTTGCAAGCGCTCAAAGACCTGGGCGTGTTTGTGGCGGCGGCGTCGGGCAACAGCTTCTACTCGTACGGCAGCCAGCAGGGATTGAGCTTTCCGGCAGTGTCGAGCCTGACGGTGAGCGTGGGCGCCGTGTGGGACGGATCTTACGGTGCCGTCTCCTGGAACAGCGGTGCGCAGGATTACAGCACGGGGGCCGACCGGATCGTGAGTTTTACGCAGCGCAGCAGCGCGCTGAGCCTGGTGGCGCCTGGGGCGTTCGTGTATTCGACGTATGTGGGCGGCGGCTTTGTGAACATGGGCGGCACGTCGATGGCCACGCCCTTTGTGGCCGGGGCGGCGGTGCTGGTCCACCAGGCGCTCGACGCCACGGGGCGCAGCTATTTGGCGCATCAGGACCACATTCTGAGCGTACTGCGGAGCACGGGGGTGGTGGTGATCGACGGAGACGACGAGCACGACAACGTGATCAACACGGGCCTGAGTTTCCGGCGGCTCGACGTGCGAGCGGCGCTGGGTGCGGTGGGCGGGGGATCGGGGCAGAACCCCAGCCTTACGGCGAACGAGGCGTTTGTGGTTTCGCTGTATCGGAGGCTGCTGGGGCGCGACCCGGATGCGGCGGGCCTGTCGTATTGGAGCGACAGGCTGGCCGCGGGCATGAGCCGGGGCCAGTTGGCCCACGTGATCTGGAACTCCACGGAGCATCGGAGTTTGCAGGTGGTCGAGGCATACACGAGCGTGTTGGGCCGGAGCCCTGTGGCAGCCGAGCGGAGCTACTGGATATCGGCCATGCAGGCGGGGCTGGACGAGCGGGGACTGTGGCGGGCATTTCTCTGCTCGCAAGAGTACTCGGCCAGGAACAGCACCGACTCGGCATTTGTGCAGAGTCTGTATCAGAACCTGCTGGGCCGGGCGGCGGACTCCTCCGGTCTAGGTTATTGGACGAACCAGCTTGCCCAGGGCATGTCTCGCTCGCAATTGGTCGATGTGCTGATGAACACCACGGAGCGGTACGCTTTCCTTGTGAAGCAGCTCTACCACAGGTTCCTGAATCGCACGGCGGCAGAGAGCGAGGTGAACTACTGGTTGCAGCAACTTAGGGAGCGGCGGGCCGACTACCGGGGCGTGGCGTGTGGCTTCTTGGCTTCGGACGAGTTCTACGCGCGTTCTGTGTCTACGGCACAAGCGGAGTCGCTCTGGGCAACGGGAGCGAGTGCTCTTGGAACATCGGCCGCGTCGGTCTGGGCCGGCATGCAAGCTGGCCAGCCGCAGGAGGCGGCATCTTCTCTGCATGTTGAAACGGGGCGGGGAGCGAGCGGGCCGCAACAGGCACCATGCACGGACGTCATTGAGCGAGCACAGTCGGCAGCGCAAGAAGATGTGTTCTGGCGGGTGGCGTTCGAGGCGCCTACCAACCTGGATGCCGGCGAATTGGAGAGTCACGTAGAGGAGGACGACGCGGGCGACGCGGCCTGGGAAGACGCAAGCTCGCACGAGCTAGACGCAGAGCCGGCGCTGGCGGTGCTGTAGCTGCAATGGACCGTGCTTGAGTGGCTGCCGATTATGCCTTGCCGGCCTTGCGGGCGGCTCGGGCGGCTCGGGCGGCCCGGCGCTTGGCCGGGCTGGCACTCGTCTTGCGAGCCTTGGTGGTGGTGCGTGCCGTCTTGGCCCGCTTGGTGCTTGTGGTCGTGGTAGAGGCAGTATGGCCCCGCTTGCTCGCCGTGCGCCGCCGCTGACGGGGCTTGGCCGGTCCGGCGGCCTTGCGCTCTTCGAGCCAGACGGAGGCCTGTTCGAGCGTGACTTCTTCGAGCGGCGTGCCCTTGGGGACCGAGGCGTTGGTGGTGCCGTCGCTGACATAAGGCCCATAGCGGCCCTCGAAGAGTGAGATAGTCGCACCCGTTGCGGGCATCGTGCCTAGCGTGCGCAACGGTTCGCGTGGTGCACCGAATTTGCGTCGCGTAGGCTTGGGCTGCCGCAACAGGTCGAGCGCTTGCTGGAGCGTAACGTCTAGTGGCGAGATCCCTGCTGGCAGAGACCGCGTCTCGCTGCCGCACTTCACATACGGGCCATACCGGCCGTTGTGGGCCAGTACAGGCTGGCCCGCCAGCGCGGAGCCATCGTCGGGAAAGTTGCCCAACGTCCGCGGCAGCGACAACAGCGCGAGTGCCGTCTCCAGATCCACGTCCTCGGGCTTCATGCCCCGCGGCAGCGAAGCACTCTGCGGTTTACCGTTGCCCTCTCCAGTACCACGTTGTACATACGGGCCAAAGCGGCCAACCTTTATGAAGATCGGCTGCCCGTGCTCGTCGTGGCCTAACGGGGCCTGCTGCTTGGCAGACTCGTCGAGAAGCTCCAGGGCACGCGCGACCGTAAGCTCGTCGGGGGCCATCTCGCTGGGAATGCTGGCCCGCCGCTCCCCTTGTTCCAGAAACGGTGCATAGCGGCCCACGCGCACGTAAATATCCTCCCCCGTGGCCGGCCGCCCCAGCCAGATGCGGCTCACGTCCCGCGCGTCGATCTGACCGGCCTTCGCCTCCAACTCCCACTTCAGCCCCGGCCGGCTATTGCCAAAGTAGAACTCCTTCAAGTACTCGACGTGGCTCCCCTCGCCGCGGCTGATGGCGTCGAGTTCGTCTTCCATCTCCGCCGTGAACTTGTAATCGACCAGCCCCCCAAGGTGCTGTTCGAGCAATTGGCAGACGGCAAACGCCGTCCACGTCGGCACAAGCGCACGCCCGCGCTTGAACACGTAGTCACGCGCCAATATCGTCTCGATGATCGTCGCATACGTGCTCGGCCGGCCGATGCCCTGGCTCTCCAACGCCTGCGTCAGCGAGGCCTCGTTATACCGCTGCGGCGGCTGCGTCTCGTGCCCTTTCGGCTCCAGCTCCAGACACTCGAGCCGCTCTCCCGCCGCCACAGCAGGCAGCAGCCGCTCGCGGTCGGCCAACTCGGCCTCCGGATCGTCTGCCCCCTCCACATATGCCCGCAAATACCCGGGAAAATCGATCACCCTGCCCGCCGCCTGAAATCGCGCACCCCCCCCCTCGATCGCCACGACGATCCGCCGGCCACGTGCGTCTTTCATCTGGCTGGCAACCGTGCGCTTCCAAATCAGGTCGAAGAGCTTGAATTCATCCTCCGAAAGTTCGCCGCGCAGTGCCTCCGGCAGTTCGAAGGGGTGCCCAGCCGGGCGGATCGCCTCGTGCGCCTCCTGAGCGTTTTTGACCTTGGTGGCATAGTGCCGCGGCGCGTCGGGAAGATACTCAGGCCCGTACTGCTCTCGGATCAAGTCGCGGGCAGCCGCTACGGCCACGTCGGCCAGCGCGGTCGAGTCTGTGCGCATGTACGTGATGTGCCCGTTCTCGTACAGGCTTTGTGCCACCTGCATGGTGCGGCGGGCAGTAAAACCCAGCTTGCGATGGGCTTCTTGCTGCAACGTGCTCGTCGTAAAAGGCGGCGCGGGACGGCTGATGTCTGCCTGCTCGTCCACGCTGGCCACGCGAAACTCTGCGGTGCGCAAACGCTCGGCCAGCTCACGGGCCTCGCGCTCGTTCAGCACCAGTAAACTCGGGTCCTTGACCTTGCCTTCTTTGGGATCGAAGTCCTTGCCCGAGGGAATCCGCCGCCCTTCGAAGCTGGCCAGCACCGCCTCCACCCGGTCTTGGCTGGCCCGCGCAAACGTGCCCAGCAGGTCCCAGTAGCTGGCGGAGCGGAACGCCATCCGCTCCCGTTCCCGCTCGACAATCATGCGCACGGCCACGCTCTGCACGCGGCCGGCTGATAGCTTGGGGCGAACCTTTTTCCACAACAACGGCGAGACCTCGTACCCGTACAGGCGATCGAGTATCCGCCGTGCCTCTTGGGCTTGCACCAGAGACTCGTTGATGTCTCGCGGATTGGCCAGCGCTTCCTGGATTGCCTCCGCCGTGATCTCGTGGAACACCAGCCGCCGCACCGGCACACGGGGCCGAAGGACCTCGCGCAGGTGCCAGCTTATCGCTTCTCCCTCTCGATCTTCGTCCGTGGCTAGATAGAGTTCGCTCGCGGTGCGGAGCAGATTCTTGAGCTTGCGGACCTGGCCGGCCTTCTTGGCAGGGATGACGTAGATGGGCTTGAAGCCTTCATCGACGTTGACCCCCAGCCGGGCCCAGGCCTTGCCCTTGTATTCCTTGGGCACTTCGCCGGCGTTTTCGGGCAGGTCGCGAATGTGGCCGATGCTGGCCTCCACCACAAAGTTACGGCCGAGGAACTTGCTGATCGTTCGGGCCTTGGCAGGCGACTCGACGATCATGAGCGACTTGCCACCGGTCTGCCTTGCGGTCTTAGCCATTTGCGAATCTGGGTAGAATGTAGGTTGTGGGGGTCATGCGCAGCTTGTACTAAGACTTTGGCGCCGGATTTTGGTCGGGTCAAATCAGCCCAGGCGGGTGATGATGGGCGGGCATAGCGATGGGCGCGTCTCCCCCCATTCCTTTTGGCGTTGCATTAAGGCGGCACGCCCCTACAATCAGTTTCTTCGAGGGTCTCCCTTCCCTCGGCTCACTCCTAATATGTATGTGGGCCGGCTGTCAAGGCATCTTCCGTCTGCCGGCACGTTCTTGTTGGAAGGATTCAATCCTATATGGCCAGCCCGTTTGCGGTATTTAGAAAGTACCAGAAGCCAATGATGGCCGTGCTGGGCATTCTCTGCATGATTGCCTTTTCGGTGGTCGGCTTCTCCGGTTGGGGCCGCAATGGTGAGGCGGGCGGAGACCCCCTCGTAGCTACCACGCGATTCGGCAAGCTCTACCAGTCGCAGGTGGAGATGCTCACTCAAATGCGGTTTCGGGCCAACTACATCGTGGCTCGGGCGGCACATGCCGACGTGCTGGTGCAGGCGCTCCGGCAGCTTCCCGGCCGCGAGGCTGCTGCCCGAGATGCCGAAGAGCGATTTTACCACTACTTTGGCAGCCCCGATGAGGAGTCTGTGGTCGAGACGTATGTGCAGGCGGAGCTGGCACGCGAGATGGGCATCACTGTGGGAGATGCAGCAGTGAACCATTTCTTGCAGGGAGAGCTGGCGGATTTGCGGGCCATGGTCGTCCGGCAGTTGTTCAACCAAGAAGCGGAGCCGCCCGACTACCGCGAAGTGTTCCGCTCTGTGGGCATTTCCGAGGCGCAGGCCTTTGCCGCGCTGGAGCACGAACTGTTGGCGCGGAAGTTTCGCGACATGTTTTTTCCTCGCACGAATGCCGATCCGCTGCTGCGCCAGCTTGGTTTGGAACTAGCGGCGGGCGTGGCGGCCACGCCGGCCCAGCGATGGGAGTACTTCTTGCGCGAGAACCCGCGTGCCACGGTTGAGGTAGCTGGCATACCTGTGGCTGACTTTCTGGAGAAGATTGCAGAGCCCAGCGACTCGCAGGTCGAGCAGTTCTACGAGCAGTACCGCTTGAAGGAGCCCGACCCGCTCTCTCCCGAGCCGGGCTTCAAGATTCCCAAGCGCGTCCGAGTACAGTATGCGGTTGCGGCGTATGAGAAGTTCTTGCGGCCGCAGGAGGTGACCCTGCAAGAGATTGCCGAGCGCTATGACCGCGATAAAGACGACCTGTACGTTCATCCCAAGCTTTTGAGCTACGAGGCCGAGAAGCGCGAACAGCAGCGCCGGCTCGAGGAAGAAGAGCAAAAGAAGAAGCAGAAGCGGGCCAAGAAGCAGAAGCAAGCCAAGCCGGCTAGCGAAGGCAGCGGTTCGACGAAGAGCGAGCAGTCTGGCGAGAAGGCGGGCGGCGGTCAGCCCGAGCGGGACAAGGCCGGCAAGAGCAAGCCAGAGAAGGTCAAAGACGGTCAGGGTGCGCGCCGTCGGATGAGCGTACATAGCTTGGTCGGTGCCGCCTCGATAGGCTCGCTTGCGTTGGCAGCTTTGCAGGCGCCGGAGGAGGAGGGCGATCGGTCAGATGTGTCCGGTCAGACGGATCAGACAGATCAGACGGATCAGTCCAATCAGTCGGATCAGTCGGATCAGTCGGATCAGGCTGATCAACCACATCCCGCGGCTCCGCCGCCGGCCATCGACCTGGAGAAGTTCATGCTGCCTCCGGCAGACATCCGCGAGCGCGTCTATCGCCCGCTGAGCGAGGTGGCCGACGAGATCCGCTCACGCATCGCCGCCGAACGTGCTGAAGAACGGATCCAGACGGCCATCGATGAGGTTCGCAGCGCTGCCGCCGCGTATTCTCGCGAACTTGCCCGTTACGCCCTGGATGTGAAACAAGATCCCCAACTCCCGCCACCCTCACGCCCTGACTTTGCCGCTCTGGCTCGCCGCAAAGGCCTGGTTTTCCGCACTACCAAGTTGATCTCGGCCGTGCAGGCACGCAGCCTGCCGGGCCTGGGCGAGTCTGCCGTTAGCGGCTTGGGCGCGCAGCAGACGTTCGTCGATCTGGCCTTTGCCGATCCGCCCCTGTATCAGCCCGAGACGACCCAAGACATGTCTCGCAACCGTTACGTCTTCTGGTTGGTGGCCGCTGAGCCGGCTCGTGTGCCCGAACTCACCGAGATTCGGGCAGAGGTGGTGCGGGCCTGGAAGCTCGCCCAGGCACGGGACCTGGCACGCCAGCATGCTGCCCGCCTCGCAGATCAGGCACGCACGGCCAAGAAAACCCTGGCAGAGTTCCTCAAGGGCAAGAAGTACCAGGCCGTGCAGACAGATCGCTTCACCTGGATGACGTTCGGCTCCGCAGGAGGATTTGCCTTCGGAATGACACCGGTGCTCAGCCAGGTCAAGGGGGTCGATTCGCCCGGCCACGAGTTCATGCGCACCGTTTTCGGCCTGGACGTTGGCCAAATCGGTGTCGCCATGAATCAGCCCCAGACGGTCGCATACATCATCCGCTTAACCAGCTTGGAACCCTCCCGAGAAGTGCAACGCGCCGAATTCATCTCTGAGCGCTTGCCGTTCTACATGCGGACGGCAACGGCCGACCAGCAAGAGCTGATCGACGCCTGGCGCAAGGGCATCGGCCGTGCAGCGCGATTGGTGTGGGCCCCTGGGCATCCGGCACGCAGCGGCCGCTCCGCCGACGAGGGTGACGAGCCGATCTAGACGCCGGGCAGATGCATGCCCGGCCGAGAATCGGCCTGGAAGCGCACCGCAGATTCTGCTAAAGTTCGCGACCGATCTGGCCGCCCGTCAGCGGCGGACCAGTGGGGTAATTGCACCTCAGGCCGCTGGGCTGTCCGCAGCAGCGCTTCGCGCCTGGAGGCTGCCGCGCTTGCTAGACGGGATTTAGGCACGATGGGCTTTGGCTACGCACGCCTGCTACTGGTTCTGTTGGTCTCTCCCGCCGTACTCTGGCCCGGGCAGCGGCTCGCTGCCGACCCTCCCTGGAGCAAGCTGCTCGTCTTCAAACGGGTCGAGGCCGACCGGGACAAAGACTATAAACTTACCGAAAACGAAGGCCCCTGGATGATCATGGCCGCCAGCTTCTCGGGCGACGAGGCCATGAGCCAGGCACGAGAACTGGTATACGAACTGCGGTCGCGCTACAAACTTCCCGCCTATACCCACGACATGCAATTCGACTTCTCGCAAGGCCCCTACAGCCAAACTGAGGGCAACTCCACGGGCGGGCGCCGCTACCGCTACCGCCTCGACAAGCACTATGAGGTGGCAGTGCTCGTGGGCAACTACCCGAGCGTAGACGATCCCGAGGCCCAGCGCGTGCTCAAGAAGATCAAGTACATGCAGCCTGAGTGCATGCAGTTGGAGAAGCGCGTGAAACAGGGCAAGAAAGACAGCCGTACGCTCGGCGCCTTCCGCCTGGCACAGCTCGCAGTGTACGAAGTGGCCCGCAGTGCCAAACGCGAGAAGGGGCCGATGGGGCACGCCTTCATCACCACGAATCCGCTCCTGCCCGACGAGTACTTCGTGCCGCCGGGCATCGACGAACTTGTCGAAGAGATCAACAAACCGGTCAAATACAGCCTGCTCGATTGCCCGGGCCGCTATAGCTGCCGCGTGGCGACGTTTACTGGCGCGGCGTTGATCGATCCGTTGGATATCCGGGCCGTCGAAGAAGGCCGCGGCAAGCTGCCCAGCCGCCTGGCCGAGGCGGCCGAGCTTGCGCACAAGCTAACCATGGCGCTGCGGGCAGAGGGGATCGAGGCCTACGAGTTCCACGACCGTTACTCAAGCATCGTTACCGTGGGCAGCTTCGACTGGATCTGGAAGACCGACGAGCAGGGCCGCACGGTGATGAACCCGGCGGCAGAAGAGGTGATCAAGACGTTCGGCATAGAGCAGAAGGGGGCCGTGCAGCCTGGTTCGGCCGCACAGGTGCGCAGCAAGGACGGCATCCCGTTCGACGTGCTGCCGATACCGATCGAGGTGCCACGACGTTCGGCTGGCGCACGGTACGAGCGGCGGGTGCAGGACTCTCGGCGGTGAGCCGGCCGCGGTTGGTGGTCGCCACGCGCAATCGCGCCAAGGGCCAAGAGCTGGCAGAGTTGCTAGCGCCCTTGGGGCTCGAGGTGCGCAATTTGGCCGATTATCCGGCCGTGCTCGAAGTAGAAGAGAGCGGCGAGACTTTCGCAGCCAACGCGGCCAAAAAGGCCTGCCAGCAGGCGCAGCGGCTTGGCGAGTGGGTCGTGGCAGACGACAGCGGTCTGGAGGTCGATGCGCTTGGCGGCAGGCCGGGGGTCTACTCCGCCCGCTATGCCGGCCCCAACGCCACCGACGAGGAGAACAACCAACGTCTCCTCGACGAGCTGCACGGCGTCCCTCCAGAACAGCGCACGGCCCGCTACGTGTGCCATGTGACCCTGGCCGACCCGCAGGGTGCTATCCGCGCGGAGGCCGAAGCGTACTGCCGCGGCCGCATCGCTGGGCGGCCTCGCGGCAGCCACGGTTTCGGCTATGATCCGCTGTTTGAGATCATCGAGTACCGGCGCACGTTCGGCGAGCTGCCGCCCGCGGTCAAGGCCTGCCTCAGCCACCGCGCACGGGCCGTCCAGGCCATCGCCCGGCACATTGAGCGGCTCGTGCATGCCGGCCAATGGCTTGCCCCCGGCACGTAACCCTGCCTTTGGCAAAATGTACGTCGGCTCAGCCGTGCGTTGCAGGGGGATGTAGAATTGAATAGGCGCATACGCACGGCGGCAGGGCAGGAGCGGGCCGTGTCTGTTGCACCCATTTCGCCGGGCTGACCGCAGGGGGCGATCATCCCGCCCTGTCATTGTGTTCCTTCCAGTTTTGTTGCAATTGGCATGAAGCCGCTTCGTTTTCGGCAGGCGCGCCGTACGTTTCAGGCTGCGCGCGACGAGTATGGCATACCGCACGTGCGAGCCGAGAGCTGGCACGACGCGCTGTATGCGCTGGGATTTGTGCACGCCGTCGACCGGCCGACGCAGCTTCTCTTTTCGCGTGCTGTGGCCAGCGGCCGCTCGGCGGAGTTGATAGCCGATCAGCCGGAGATGTTGGAGACTGACCGCTTTTTCCGCCGCGCGGGCCTGCACATCGGGCTTGCAGAGGAGATTGCTGCCCTGGATGCCGACAGCCTCGCGGCCTTGAACGCCTATTGCGAAGGGGTGAACCACGGCCTCAAGCAGGCGGGCCGGTCGCTGCCCATGTGGGCCACGGGTTTCCGGCCGGAGCCATGGGATCCGACTGCGGTGTTGCTGCTGGCCAATCTATTGAACTTCGGCGGCTTGGTGGTGAGCCAGGCGCAGAACGAACGGCTGATTGTCGAGTTGATCCAGGCCGGCATCGACCGCGACAAGCTGCGCGAACTCTTCTCGCCGCTGTTGGACGATGCCGACTTCGACTTGCTCACGCGCGTGCGGATCGCCAACCGCCTCTCGGACCAAGCCCTGGAGCTGATTACAGACCTGCCCCGCCTGGCCGGCAGTAATGCGTGGGCCGTCAGCCCTGTCCGCAGCGCCAGCGGCGCCGCCCTGCTGGCATGCGACCCACACCTCGAGGTGAATCGGCTGCCAGGAGTCTGGTACGAGGCGATGCTCTGTTGGAACGAAGACTACGTGCTCGGAGCTACGCTGCCCGGCTGCCCCATCTTTGCCGTGGCCAGAAACCGCCGGCTTGCCTGGGGCGTTACCTACATGAAGGCAGACACTTTCGACTCTTTCATCGAAGATACGCGCCGCCACCGCGGAGTCTGGCAGTACCGCCGCGGAACAGAGTGGCGCGAGTTCGACGTGCGCGCCGAGCTTATCCGCCGCAAGAACGGCCCTACCGAAACGCTGCTGGTCTACTCCAACCCGCAGGGCACGCTCGAAGGCGATCCCGAGGTCTACGGCCCGGGCCTGGTACTCTCTACGGCCTGGTCGGGTACGCACGCCGGCGCCGGCAGCTCGCTAGCCACCTGGCTGCGGCTCGTGCATTGCACGCGCACACGCCAGGCCATGGACTTGGTGCGAGACTGTCCCCAGCCCACGCTGATGTGGGTGTTTGCTGATCGCGATGGCCATATCGGCAGGCAGGCCAATGGGTCGATTCCTGTGCGCGGCGGGGGACACAGCGGCCTGCTGCCCATTCCGGCCTGGGACGAGGCCAATCACTGGCAGGGGTGGCATCCTAGCAGCGTGCTGCCTAGCGAGTACGATCCGCCGCGGGGCTACGTCTCCGCCGCCAACGAAGATCCCAGCCCCAGCGGCGGCCCCCGGCTGGTCACGCAGCCGCTGGCAGACTACCGCAAGCGCCGCATCGACGAGCGGCTGGCCGAGCTGCCACAAGCCACGCTGGCCGACATGCAATCTTTACAGTACGACGTGGTGAGCGTGCAGGCCCGCGATCTGTTGGCGGTTTTTCTGCCGCATCTGCCGCCAGGCGAGATCCGAGACCGGCTGGCGGCCTGGGATTGCAGCTACACTCCAGACAGCTATGAAGCCACGCTATTTACGCGTCTCTACCGCAACGTGTTGCTAGAGGTATTTGGCCAGGATCCGCGCCGGCTGGGCGGCTTGGGCTGGCGGCGGCTCATCTACCTGTGCACGCGGGCAGGTTTCTCCATGATGGTGGTGACCTGCTTGGACCGCACGCTCAAGCAGGAGCGATCGTTGTGGTGGGAAGGCCGGGACAAGGGTGAACTCATCCGCCGTGCCGCGAGCCGGCTGGCCGATGCCGACGAGCAGCCGTGGGAGGTGACGAACGCCTTTCAGTTCACCAACCGCTTCTTCGAGGCGCGGTTTGTGGGGCGAGCGCTGGGTTTCCACACCAGCGAGCTGGGGATGCCCGGCTGCCATGCCACCCCTTTTCAGGGACATCTGTTGCGCGTGGCCAAGCGTGAAACCACGTTCGCCCCCAGCTACCACTTTGTCACCGACCTCGGCAGCGACGAGGCCTGGACCAACCTGCCCGGCGGGGCCAAAGAAAGCCGCTTCTCGCGCTGGTACAAGAACCTGATTCCTCTCTGGCTCGAAGGCCGCTACAAGCGGCTTGGCGCCCTGCCCGCGACAGGGGCAGAGGGCCATGAGTAGCGCGTACCTTGGCGAGACTGTTCCAGATCCCCCCTAGCTCTGCGCATGACATAGCTGTGGCATCCCGCCGCAGAGTGTAGCTGCACTCGCCGGAGCCGCTCTTGATGGATGGCGGAGGTGCGGCGCCGCTGATCGAGCAGCCATTCGGCTACGGCCTGCGTTCTGGCATGCTGCGGCTGAGCGGCGGGGCCGCGGCGCGACAAATTGGCCCGCCGGCAGACTACTGCTGTTGCAGGGAGATGTATGCCATGCGCAGCTCGTGCAGGGTGTGCTCGAGCAGTTGGGATTCGCCGTTGGAAAGGTTTCCGCGGGTCTTGTCTTCGAGCACTTGCAGGGTGTCGATCAGGTAGCGGGCCTGCGGCAAATCTGGCGGAGAAGGCGGCTCGGTACGCATGGCTCCCATGGCGATCAGGGCCTGCAAGGCCAGTTGGTTGACAAGCGTGGCGAAAGAAGCGGGCGGCAGTTCATGTGCATGCTGTTGCGCGCCCTCCTGGGCTGTGGCACCTTGGGGGCCGCCAGCTTGCGCGCCGGCATTGCCTCCCCTGGCGGCCTGTGCACGTGCGGCGGCTTCTTTCTCAGCCTGCACGCGGGCCTTGTAGTCTTCGTCGACAATGATCTTGGGCTGGGACTGTTCTGCTTCGCTCATCTCATCTCGACCTCGCGCGCCCGCTCGCCGCGCATGGCTTGCCGGGCCAGGGCCGCAGCCACCAGCCCAGTAAACAGCGGATGGGGCGAAGTGGGCTTGCTCTTGAACTCCGGATGAAACTGTACTGCCACAAACCAGGGGTGGCCTTCCAGCTCGATGACTTCTATCAAGCCGCCGTCGGGGCTTGTACCCACCGGCTTGAGACCGGCGGCAGTGAACTGCTCCCGATAGGCGTTATTGAACTCATAGCGGTGGCGGTGCCGCTCGAAGATCACCTCCCGTCCGTAGCATGCACTGGCTTTGCTGTGCGGGTCGAGTATGGCCCGCTGTGCACCCAGCCGCATGGTACCACCTTTGTCGATGATCGATCGCTGCTCGTCCAAGAGGCATACCACGGGGTGGGGCGTATCTTTGTTGAATTCGGTGGAGTGTGCCCCCTCCAGGCCCAGAACGTTGCGGGCAAACTCGACGATAGCGCATTGCATGCCCAGGCATATGCCCAAAAAGGGAATCTCCCGCTCTCGTGCAAAGCGGATGGCCTGTACCTTGCCCTCGATGCCGCGTTCGCCAAAGCCGCCCGGCACCAGCACGCCGTCGAACCCGGCCAGCAGGCGCTCGGCTCCTTCGCGCTCGATCTCTTCGCTTTGGATGGCCTGAACGCGCACCTGTGCCTCGTTGGCAACACCGGCATGGTCCAGGGCTTCGTAGATCGACTTGTACGCATCTCTGTGGCCTGCGTATTTGCCTACGAGGGCGATGGCTACCTCGTGCACGGGATTGCGGAGCCGGTGGATGAGGTTATGCCACTCTTCCAGGTCTAGTTCGCCGGCTGGCAGACCGAGGCGTCGTACGATCAGCTCGTCTAGCCGGTTCTCGACCAGGCTCAGCGGCACTTCGTAGATGGAGAATTCTTTGTCTTTTTCTTCGATGACGGCCTCGATGGGTACGTTGCAGAACAGGGCGATCTTGTCTCGGTCGGCGCGGCTCAGACTGCGTTCGGTGCGGCAGATGAGCACGTCTGGTTGGATACCGATCTGCCGTAGCAAGCCTACGGAGTGCTGCGTGGGCTTGGTCTTGAGTTCGCCGGCTGCTTTGAGATAGGGCACAAGCGTCAGGTGGATGTAGAGGCAGTTCTCCTTGCCTACATCGAGTGCAAACTGCCGGATGGCTTCGAGGAAGGGCTGGCTTTCGATATCGCCCACCGTGCCGCCGATCTCGGTAATCACCACGTCCACGTCGTCGCCGGCGAGCTTGCGGATGCAGCCCTTGATCTCGTCGGTGATGTGCGGGATGACCTGCACCGTCTTGCCTAAGAACTCGCCTCGCCGTTCCTTGTTGATCACCGAAAGATAGATCTGCCCGGTCGTGTAGTTGCAGTCTCGCGTGAGGGGGCTGTGCGTGAAGCGCTCGTAGTGGCCCAGGTCGAGGTCGGTTTCGCTGCCATCGTCCAGCACGTATACCTCTCCGTGCTGGTAGGGGCTCATGGTGCCAGGATCGACGTTGATGTAAGGGTCGAACTTCTGCATGCGCACGCGCAGCCCCCGCTGCTCGAGCAGCATGCCGATGGAGGCGCTGGTCAGCCCTTTGCCCAAGGAACTCACCACTCCACCGGTAACAAAGATGTGTTTGGTCATGCTTCAGAGGGTTATCCGTGCCCCCGGTGTGCCCGACGGGGCCGTCAGCAGAACGGCCTTCCTGGCCGCAGGCTACCTGCACACCATGCTATCGTGCCCGCTGCCGTTCGACAAATGCCTGATAGTCGGCCGGCGTGTCGATGCCACACGTCGGCTGCGGCACAACCGCTACGGCGATCCCGTAACCAGCCTCTAATACCCGAAGCTGTTCGAGCCGTTCCACATTCTCCAGCCGCGAGGGCGGCAGTTCTGCCAGTTCAAGCAAGAACTCCCGCCGGTAGGCATAACAGCCCAGATGCTGGTAGAAGAGCGGGGGCACGGCCGAGAGCAAGTCCGCGTGCCACTCCCTCGCATGCGGGATGGGACTGCGGCTGAAGTACAGGGCCCTGCCCACGAGTGTTACGTCCCCAGCCCCTTCGCCTCGCCGGTCAAGTTGTGCATCTCGTGGCTGTGCACGCACTGCCTCTTCTCCTTCGGCCCTTTCGTGACCTGCCGCTTGCTGACCGGCCGGCAGCACTCGCTCCGCAGGCGGGCGCCAGGGAGCGAATACCACCTTGACACATGCCGGATCCAGCAAGGCCTCCTGCGAGCGCAAGGGGGCGGCCAGCGTGGCCATGGGAAAGTCGAGTGCAGGCGGCCGCCCCGGTGCGGCGCCCGCACCGGCATTTGATGCCTGTATGGCAACCTCGATGAGCAGGTCGATGTACCACCCTGGAATCTCCGGCTCGTCGCCCTGTACGTTCACCAGCAGGTCGAATTCGGGTCGAGTGCGGGCAACCTCAGCCACTCGGTCGGTTCCGCTGGCACATGCTGGGCTGGTAAGCACGGCCTGGCCGCCGAAGGCGCGTACGGCGCGGATGATCTCCTCATGGTCCGCCGCCACCAGCACGCAGTCTGCCCGCTGCGAGTGCAGGGCGGCTTCGTAGGTATGCTGGATGAGCGGTTTGCCGGTTTCGCTCAGCAGCAACTTGCGCGGCAGGCGCGTGGAAGCCAGGCGGGCGGGTATGACCAGTGCGACTTTCATGGCACGGTATTACGGCGAGGAACGACTCAGGCCCCGGTCAGCGCTCCAAGCGGTCGAACAGGGCCACTGCCGCTGGGCCAAACAGCAACAACGGTGCCCATGCGGCCAGTGCCGGCTCCAGCAAGTAGATATTTCCCAGGTACTGGCAGCCAAGCACAACCAGCATGAACACCGCCACCACGGCCATGATGGTGCCGATGGCCAGGAACAGGTTGCGGTGCTCACGGCCCAGCACCAGCGGTACGGCCAAGAACAGTAACGTGACGTCCAGCAGCGGCTGCACCAGCCGGGAGTGCACGGTCACGCGCACGTCGGCGCCGAAGTCGAGGCTGGGGTTGGCCAGGCCGCGCACAAGTTCCCTCGTGGAAGAGAAGTCTCGCCAGATTTGCCCGCCCGCCAGCAGCTCGAAGCTAACATCGCTCGCCACGAAACACTCGTTCGCTGCCAGCCAGGCGGCGTCGTGCGGCGTGATCAGCACAGTTCGGCCGTCAAGGGTTAGCGAAGGCCGCTCGTGCAGGCCGCGGGGATAGCTCACGCCGCGCAGCAGGTAGCCTGGCGGGTGGCGTGCATCTGCCGGTTGGTACACAGCCTCTGCGGCCGTAACGTGCGTGCCATACGCCGCCAGCGCCGGCGGCAGCAGAAACGACGGCTCGACGATCTTCCGCTCCGCAGGAGCCAGTTGCTTGCCACGAAACAAAACGTTCGTGGCATGGTCGTAACGAGGCCGCAGCTCCAACAGCGCCTCGTTCCCCAATTCCTTGGGCCGCAACGCGAGGTGGTCGCGCAAGCTGGGTACCACCAGCTCCCGGTTCGCCACGGCCAACAGGCTGATGCCGATGCTGCCCACGACCATTGCCCGCAGTACCCGTACCCGCGATATCCCGGCAGCCATCAGTGCCGTCAACTCCTGGTGCCGTTGGAATGCCGCCAGCGTGAACATGGCGGCAGCCACGGCCAGCACGCCGCTGGTTCGGTCGAACAGGTACACGGAGCGGTAGGCGTAATATTCGCCCGCCACCGCCAACAGACTACGCTGCTGCTGTTCGGCGTAGCGGACGAACTCGTCCACGTTCGCGAAAAACTCCCCCACTACGTATAGGCCGTAGAGGCTGCAAAACGAGATCGCCAGCACAACAAGAAACTGGCGCAGCAGGTAGCGGTCGATGATCAGCATCCTACAGCACTCGCGCTATCGCCCTGGCCAGGGCAGCCACACCCTGTTGCAGCCGCTCGCACGGCTGCACGCCGAAACTCAACCGCATGGTATGCCGGCCCCGAGAGGCGCCCTCCGGTGGAAAACAATAACCTCCAGGCACGTACAGCACCCCTTCCTCCAGTGCTGCGGCAAACAACAGCCCGTCAGGGCCCGTCTCTACATGTTCCGGTAGCACCACCCACACATACAGCCCGCCCTGCGGACGGACCCACCTCACCCCAGGCAGCCGACCCAGATGTGTCTCGCACGCATCGAGCATGGCCCCAAGCCGCACCCGGTAATCGGCGCACACCCGCTCCACCTGCGGCGCCAGCCCACCCTGCGCAGCTACCTCGGCCATCACGTGCTGGGCAAAGTTCGGCGAGCCGAAGTCGATGTTCCCCTTCGTTTCGCACACGGGCCCCACCAAGTCCGGCGGCAGCAGGCCCCACCCCACGCGGATGCCCGGCGAGAAGCACTTCGAAAACGTATCTGTGGCAACCACGGTACGGCCATCCGGGTCGAACGATCGCAGGCTGGGAAGATCCTCCCCCTCGTAGCGCAGCAGGCGGTAGGCCATATCTTCGATCAGCCGGATGCGCCCGCGGCGCGACCAGCGCAAAACCGCCTCCACCACCGCGGCTCGCCGCTGGGCCGCAAGGCTGATGCCCCGAGGATTGTCGTAGTAGCTCACTACGTAGACCGCACGCACGCGATCCAGCTCGCCGCATGCATCGAAATACCGCAGCCGCTGCTCCAGGGCCTCGGGAATCAAGCCCTGCGCGTCGCACTCCACACCCAGAGACCGCACGCCCAAGTGCCCCAGCATGCCTAGGAATACAAAGTAGCTGGGCGCACTGCACAGGACGATGTCTCCCTCGTCACACAGGATGTCGACCAACAAGTGCAAGAGCTGGTTGCTGCCGGCCGTGACCACCACTTGTTCGACGCTCGTTCGCGCTTCAGCCGCCGAGAGGCCGTCGAGCGCAAGCTGGCGTGCCAGCAGGATCTCGCGCAGCGGGGCATAGCCGGCTGTGGTGCCGTATTGGAGTGCGGCTTGGGCGGCGGGCCTGTTCGCCAGCAAGCGATCGATGGCCTGGCGGACGCAGTCGATGGGCAGCGAATCCGGACTGACGAAGCCCGCAGCCAGCGAGATGAGTTCGGGCCGCTCCAGGGCCAGTTGCATCAGGCGGCTGATGGGCTGCTGGGCCGCCCGGCTGCCCCTTCGGCTTAGAAAACGCTCCTCGGCCGAGAAATCTGCCCAGACCTTGCTACTCCCTGGGAGCGCGTGGGCTTCGTCCGCAGGGGTACGGGTACCGGCTGGCGTGCCGCCGGCTGCCGAGGTGCCCGATGGTGCGCTGCCCGATGTGCTGCCGTGTGGCGTTGTGGCAGATTGCGTTGTAGCGGATTGCGTTGTGCCCGGAGAGGTACCCTCGGGCGTGCGGCCCTGGGGCGTGCGGCCGTGGCTAGGGGTTTGGGAGGGCATGGTGCCCCGGTCGCAGCCTTAGCTCTTGCCCGGCTTGATGAGCGGGCCGCGATCTCCTCCTACGCCGCCCTTCAACTCTGACGATGGTGTCGAGCTGGCGGGCACAGCTCGCTCTTCGCTACCGCGTTCGCCCCCGCTCCAGTCGAGACGTTTGCGAGAGAGGCCGATCTTCCGCTCTTCGACATCCACGCGCAGGATTCTGACCTCGATTTCGTCACCGACCTTCACCAGGCCTTCCGGGCTTTCGACCTTGTGGTCCGCCAGTTCGGAGATGTGCAACAGGCCCTCGAGGCCGTCTTCGAGGCCGACAAACACGCCGAAGTTCGTGAGTTTGGTGACCTTGCCCTTGACGATCTGGCCGGGTTGGTAGCGGCTGGGGATGTCGCTCTCCCAGGGGTCCTCATTGAGCTGCTTGAGGCCCAGGGCGATGCGCCGCCGCTGCTGATCGACGGAGAGGACGCGGCACTCGATCTTCTGGCCTTTCTCGAGCACCTCGCTGGGGTGGGTGATCTTCTTGGTCCAGGACATATCGCTGACATGCAGCAGGCCGTCGATCCCTTCTTCGATTTCGATGAAGGCTCCATAGTTGACGAGGTTGCGTACCACGCCGGTGACGGGCGTGCCGGGCGGATAGCGTTCGGCGACGTGGTCCCAGGGATTATCCTGGGCCTGCTTCATGCCCAGCGAGATCTCTTGCTTCTGCTTGTTGATGCCCAGCACGACCACCTCCACCTCGTCGTCGATCTGCACCAGCTCGCTGGGGTGGTTGATCCGCTTGGTCCAGGACATTTCGCTGATGTGTACCAGCCCTTCGATCCCTTCTTCTAGCTTGACGAACGCCCCGTAGCTCATCACGTTCACCACGGTACCCTTCACGCGGCTGCCGACGGGGTACTTCTGTTCGACCGAGTCCCAGGGGCTGGCGGTCTTCTGCTTGAGGCCCAGGGCGATCTTCTCCTTCTCGCGGTCGATGTGCAGGATCTGCACTTCGATCTCCTGGTCGATGCTCACCATCTCCGAGGGGTGGTTGATGCGGCCCCAGCTCATGTCGGTAATGTGCAACAAGCCATCGATGCCGCCCAGGTCGACAAACGCCCCGAAGTCGGCAAGATTCTTGACCACGCCGCGGCGGACCTGGCCCTCCTCCAGCTCCTTCAGCAGGCGAGCCTTTTTCTCGGCACGCTCGCTCTCGATCAGGGCACGGCGGCTGACCACGATATTTCGCCGGTTCTCGTCGATCTTCAACACCAGACACTGGATGGTACGGCCCTTGTACTCTTCGATGTCGGCCGGCCGGCGGATATCGACCTGGCTGGCGGGCAAGAAGACATTGACTCCGATATCGACCAACAGGCCTCCCTTGATCTTGCGGGTAACCACGCCGGTGACCACGTCCCCTTCTTTGACCGTGGACATGACCTTCTGCCACTGCTCGATCTTCTCGGCCTTGCGCTTGCTGAGCAGGATCATGCCGGCTTCGTCGTTGCCGCTCGTATCGTCGATATCTTCGATCAGAACCTTGATCACCTGGCCCGGCTGCGGGGGGGGCTCTCCCTCGGCCCACTCTGCCAGGGGGATGGTGCCCTCGCTCTTGAAACCCACGTCGACCAGCACCCGGTCCCCCTCGATGCGCAAGATCCGCCCCTCTTTGATCTGGTTGAGGGTCACGTCTTCGCCAGCCAGGACCATCTCTTCTTGAGATTGGCCGCCAAAGGCGGCTGCTACCTGCTGTTCCAGCTCTTGTTCGTCGAGGTCCAGGTTGCGAATAAGACTGCGATTGACCATGTGCTAATAATACGCGGCCCTTTGCTGCCAAGGCATGCCTGCGGCACGCGAAACACCGCGCACCACCCGCCAGATGGCAAACGGAAAAGCTCTCGAGTTAGAAGGTTGCATCACGCCCCCAGCCCCCCTCGCACGAGGGGACCACCAGCCGGCGGGGCGAACGGCTGAGTATACCACACCCCCGCCAGGGGAACAAATATGGGTCGTGCTCGACCGCCCGCTCCCTCGCGCCAGTTCGCCTTGACTCCACACGCGGCAGCACCTAGCATTCCCCCGCTGACGTGGCCCAGCGCGGCCTCTTTCCCGTCGGGCACTCTGGCCTTTCCAACAACTGCTACCGGCCTGCTCGCTCCCTCAGCCATTCGCTGCCGCAGGCGGCCGGTGCCCTGGTGTCGGTATGCCCCAACGTCTACGCAACCTGGCCATTTGCGGCGGTTGCCTGCTGCTTGCAGCCGCAGCGGCCGGGCTCTATATGCGGCAAGCCGTGCGAGAAGTGCCCGCCTTCTACCAACAGTCCCTCGCCGCCCCCGCTAAGCAGCAAGAAGATGCCAGCCAGGAATTGCTCGCCGCCGCCACGGCGCTCGCCAGCAATGTCCGCCGCGTGGGAAGCTGGCAGGCCCTGTTCACCGCCGAACAGATCAACGGCTGGTTGGCCGTCGACCTGCCCGTGAACCACCGAGACCTGCTCCCACCCGGCGTGTCGGAACCACGCGTCCAGCTTCGTTCTGGCGGCGCCACCATCTATTGCTGGTTTCGCGACCAGCGGCTCGAAACCGTTGTCTCCATCGACCTCGACGTCTACATGCACGAACCGAACGTGGTCGCCATCCGGCTAGACTCGGTGCGGGCAGGCGCCGTACGCCTACCCATGGGCAAGGTGATCGAAGCCGTCTCCAAGGCCGCACGAGATTCTCACTGGGACCTGCGCTGGTTGCAGACCGAGGGCGACCCCGTGGCCTTGCTCACCCTGCCCACGTCTGTCGACGATGAACACGTAAAGTACTCCCTTACGGCCCTCGAGCTGCGCGAGGGCGAACTGTTCCTCGCCGGCAGCACCAGCTACGTGGGCGAGCCGCGGGAACCCGTGGTGTTCAGAGGATCCTTCAAGAGTCTCAGGCTCCAGCGCTGAGCCGCCTGGTGCACCAGTCTCAGCCGGCCGCGGCAATAGCGGCCATAAACATCTGCCTCCCAGTACTGCTCGCCGGCCGCCAGTGCTGTGTACATGCCCTGGTCCCAGCGGACCACGCGGCCTCGACCACCTGACACCGGCCCCTCATACTCGAGGTAAGCCAAGCGATGGTCTGGCAGCGATTCCGCCTCTATACATATCGGCGGCAGCGGCGGCCTGGAAAGCGACCAGGTGCGCAGCACATCCCCATGCTGGAGCATCAAGTCCCAGTGCAACCCCCGACCGGAAGGAGGCGGAAGATCGTGCAACAACACTACGAACCGCGGCATGCCTTCAAACCGCCTCTTCACCGCTGATTGCCCACGAACTCGGTCGGCTGCGACAGGCCAAGCCTCCGGCCACGTGCCAAGCCGGCCCAACGCCCTCGGCCGTGCCGCGGCAGGTGCGCATCCCCGCCTGCCCCGCCACGGCATGCCGTCCACTGATTGAGGTTTCGCGGCGGGAGGCATCGCCGGCGCATATCCTGACCAGCCTACCCGCTGGACGACCGCCCCACTGCCCAGTTAGCTTGAGCATTTCGTACAGCATGCCCCCTGCCGGCCCGCAAGCGGGGGTCGCGTTGTACGCCCCCTCGCCGCCTTGGCCGTGCGTCGGCTGCGGGCCGCCGGCCACTGCCGTACGTGCCGCAGGCGCCTTGTGCTTGTTCGTCTTCATCAACTCGGTCCCTGCCATGCGATTTCTGACCTTTGTGGTCAAAAACTTGATTCGCCGGCCCATCCGCTCGGCGCTGACAGTCGTCGGCTTATCAGTGGCGATTTGCGCCGTAGTGGCCCTGGTCGGTATTGCCGAAGGTTTCAAACGCTCGTTCCTCGAATTGTATCAGCAGCGGGGGGTGGACCTGGTGGTGCTGCGCGCCGGGGCCAGCGACTATCTTACCAGCACGCTCGATCAGTCGCTCGAGGACCGTATCCAGCGTGTGCCAGGGGTGAAGAGCGTAACCGGCGGGCAGCTTGACTTCGTGTCGTTCGAGGACCATGACCTGTTTCTGGTGAACGTCAACGGCTGGGAACCGGGTTGCTTCTTGTTTGATGAGCTGAGAATCCTCGAGGGCCGCAAGCTTCACGCCGGCGATCGCAAGGCCGTGATGCTGGGAACGGTGTTGGCCAAGAACCTGGGCAAGCATGCGGGAGATCGCCTGGAGCTGTATGGGCAGCCAGACTTTGAGATCGTGGGGGTTTTCGAGAGCTTTCACCTCTACGAGAACAGCGGGATAGTGATGCCGCTGGCAGAGCTGCAACGAGCCAAGGACCAGAAGGGCCGCGTGACGGGCTTTACTGTAATCGTGGAGGGCGGTCCTCAGCGCGACGTGGAGGCAGTGCAACGGGCGATTCAGGCGATCGACCGCGGGTTGTTGGTGCTTACCACCGAAGACTACGCCAGTTCTACGATGCAGTTCCGGGCGGCAGAGGGAATGGCGTGGTTGACCTCGGCGGTTGCGCTCATTGTGGGTGCCATTGGGATGCTCAATACCATGGCCATGTCTGTGTTTGAGCGGACGGGAGAGTTGGGATTGCTGCGTGCGGTCGGCTGGCGCAAGAGCCGCGTGGTGCGTATGATCTTGGCAGAGGCAGAAATGCTAAGCCTTTCGGCCGCGGTATTGGGCACGTTGGCTGCCCGCGTGCTCACGCGTTTTCTGGCCAACGTGGGTCCGACGCGCGGCCTGATCGAGGGCCGTTTCGACCCGGACGTTATTGCCCGAGGTTTTCTCGTGGCGGTACTGCTGGGATTGGTCGGCGCCCTTTACCCGGCCATGCGCGCGGCTAGGCTGGCTCCTACCGAGGCACTGCGCAACCAGTAAGTGCCCGCCATCAGGTTGCCGGGGGTGGCGGACGCGCCCTTTGAGAGAGTAGCTGTGCCCGCCTGGGGCTACCGGAGGCGCCAGCGGTACGACCGGGCAGTATGCTCGTCTTGGTCGGTTCGTGCCACCTGGGCTGCCCGCTCGCCAAAAAGGCTCAACAGCATACGATTCAGCGTGCTACGAGCCGGGCGATGGCCGCATCGCTCACTCTTCGTTTGCCCCGTGCGTGTCTCGCTCGGGAAGTTGGTACTGAGAGAAGAACTCCCACATCAGCTTCGAGGCATTTACATCTCGGCACGTTGCACCCAGTAGGAAGCGGGGCTGGAAGCTGCCGCCGGGCCAGGTGTGGCCGCCATCGATGATCTCATAGTAGACCACGGGCGCGCCACCCTGGTCTGGTTCATAGGTGTGGCGGCGCACACGGGTGCCGTCTTCTTCCGTGTCGGGCAGCTCTTCGACCAGGGGGGGCTGGGAGCAGCGGTTGTAACGTGCCCACCAGGCAACCAGGTCTGCGGCCGACAGCGACAGCCGACTACGGCTGAACGCATCGACGCCCTCGATGCGCACGATCGAATCGGCCGTGCCATGAAAGTACAGGCAGGGGATGGGCCGCGGCGGCCGGCAACTCTCCGCAGCGACGACCGGCATGGTACCCGCCACGGCCGCCACGGCCGCGATGCGGTCTCCCAACTCGCATGCAAGGCGATGGGTCATGAAGGCGCCGTTCGACATGCCGTTCACATATACACGCCTCCGATCAATCAGACCTTCGTCTACCAAGCTGTCGATCAGCGTGGCGATGAAGGCCACATCGTCCGGCGCAGCACGCCGTCGGGGACGCTCCTCGCGACCGCGCGGCGCCTCCCAGAAGCGCCACACGTTGGCGACCCCGTCGGGATAGGCCACGGCAAAGCCGTGCTGGTCTGCCAGGGCGTCGAAGCCGCACAATGCCTGATGGATCGCGCCGTTCACTCCCGCCCCGTGCAGCGAGATGATCAAAGGCATGGGCGCTGAGCGCTTGTCGCGCGGCGGCACGTACAGCCGATACGTACGGTCCAGCCCCTTAACCTGAAGCGAGCGGCGCTCCGTCTTCCCCTGCGCCGTCTGTGTCCCTGCACCGTCCCTGCCCTCTAGGGCGGCCTGTGGCTCGCGCGTATGCGTGGCATCTCCCGCTTCTTGCGCGCGCAGAGCCACCCCCCATGATAAAACAACCAAGGCACACGCCAACACAGCCCGGCCGGATGCGCACAACGGCACACGCCTCAAATAGAATCTCACCGGCCGCCGAGCCTTCGCAGCCCGCTCAGCCCTTGCGGTGCCGGATCTTCGAACGCATGCGACGTTTCTTGCGTCCAACCTTGCGCCGACCCTTGCCGGTCTTCTTGACTCCCACGTAAAACCTTCCCCAACAGGCACTTCACCAGGGCCGCAGGCGACGCCAACAACATGGGCGCCCAGAAACCTGCCGCCCTCGCTTGGCCGCGAGTCTAGCAGACCCCTGCAACCGCTGGCAAGGCCCACTGCGCGCAGGGCCGCCACAACGCCTCTGCCCCACCAGACGATGCGGCCATGCGTAAGATTCCCAGCAGGGGCACGCAGCCGCACACCGCGGCCACACAGTGCCCCCAAACTGTGCCGCCACCTAATGCTCCCACGCAGGCCGATGCAGTACACCGCTCGCCGCCAGGACGACATAACAGCGACCCACAACAACGCAACACAACAGGGCAACACAGCGCAGATGACGCTCGCTCGACGCCAAACATCCGCCCCGCTGAGCCCAGCCGCGGAACACGACCGGCACCGGCACCCTGCACAAACTCGAATCGCCGCCAGCAGAACCCCGCACGTCGCCATCGGCTGATCGCCATCGAATCACCGCGCGTTCGCGAATTGCTGCTAAGGGCTTACGCTTTCTCAAGCACCATTCGGCCTTGATCCCGAGCCATCAAGCTGCGAACCTGGAACGCTATGGACCGCAATGCCGCCTATGCCCTGATGTGCGAGTACACCCAAAGCGAAAGCCTCCGCCGCCACATGCTGGCGGTCGAGGCGGCCATGCGGGCGTATGCCCGCAAGTTTGGCGAAGACGAAGAGAAGTGGGGCATCGTGGGCCTGTTGCACGACTTCGACTACGAGCGCTGGCCCAATCCGCCCGACCATCCCCTGCGCGGCGCTGAGATCCTCGCCGCACGTGGGTGGCCTGAAGACGTGATCTACGCCATCAAGTCGCACGCCGATTACCTGCCGGAGTGTCCACGGCGGTCGAAGTTGGACAAGGCGCTTTACGCCTGCGACGAACTCGCTGGCTTCATCACGGCCGTGGCCATGGTTCGCCCCGAGCGGCTGGCGGGCATGCAGGCTGCCAGTGTACGGAAGAAGATGAAGCAGAAAGGATTTGCGGCCGGAGTCAACCGCGAAGACATTGTGCGCGGTGCCGCCGACCTGGGCGTGGACCTTGACGAGCACATTCAATTTGTGATCGATGCCATGCAGGGGATCGCCGCAGATTTGGGCCTGGCACCGTGAGGAGGGATGCCGCTAGAGGCTCTGCCAAAACGCCAGGGGTGCGGCAGATCGCCGCTCGCGGCGGCTCGTACGAGCGGCGGGGTTTCACCCCGCCGGGCCTCAGTCGGCGAGCCAAGTCACGCACAATAGGCCCCCTGCACGCCCCGCCGGCATAAAGCCGGCGGCTCGTATTGCTTCTGCCGACGTAAAGGCGAATTCTTGTGCATGCCCCGCCGGCGTAAAGCCGGCGGCTCGTAGCGGTTCGTTGCGATTCGCGGCACGTCGCGGCATGTCGCGGCGGCTCGCACGAGCGGCGGGGTTTCACCCCGCCGGGGCCTTATTCGCCGAGCCAAGTTGCGCACATTAGCCCCCCCTGCACGCCCCGCCGGCATAAAGCCGGCGGCTCGTAGCGGCTCGTGGCGGCTCTAGCCGGGGATGAGTTCGAGCGTGCCCCAGAGCGTCGGGTCGTCGAAGTGCGGAAGCTCGGCGGGCGAGGTCCAGGTAGCCACCCCCAGCTCGTGATCCTTGATCCAGTAGTGGAACCCCAGCCGCGGATGCTCACGAGGGTCGAACCCCGTCAGTGCGGCTGCGCCGATGAAGCACTCCAGCAGGTACCCGTCGACGCGCTTCTCGGCTCTCACGCCCAAGGAGTCTGGGGGCGCAGGCGGCGGATCCTCACGTGCCCGGTTGATGCGCATCTGCACGACCGCCGGCTCCTCCAAGCGGCGGCCCCCACCAGCAGGGAGGAAGACAAACTCGTGGCAGAAGCGCGTGGCGCGGTGCACGTCGTGCGTATTGCGCGTATCGATCAGCATATGCACGCCATCGCTCTCATCGGCGTGGCTTTCGCGACAGCGCAGCGCGTGGCGCTTGCCCGAGACGCGGACGGTGAAGCGCAGCCCCTCTTCGCTCCAGGCGGCGCGCACGTCGGCGTAACGGCGCTCGTTACCCAGCTCGGCGAGGACCGGCAAGCGATAGCGTTCGTCGAGCGGCGCCTCGGGCGGCCAAAGCGGCACGAGCCTGCGGCAGGGGGCAGCAAAGCGGAACAGAAAGCGGGGCGAGATCATGGCATGGGGTCAAGACTCACGTGCTGCCAAGCCGATTGCCGCGAGGAACTCGCGTAAGAACTCCGCAAGCTTAGGGCTGGCGGTCTGTTGCGGATGGTCGAACTCCAAGTGGATCGCCTGCACGCTGCCGCTGCGCTTCAACAACGCGTTGGATGCCAGCTCGCTCACGCGTCCCAGGGAGAATTGGCCCTCGGGCGCGTAGAGCGTGAGGCGCACAAACTGCCAGCGCTTGGTGTGCACTATGGCCCAGGTGCCATCGCCGCCGGGATGCGCAACCAGCACTCGGTCGCGTTGGCTCCAGGAGAAACTGGCATCGGGCGCCGCACGTTCGATCATTGCCAGCAGGTTGGTGAGCGTCTCGGGCGGCCAGCGCACCTTCTTGCCGGGAGGGAACCCTTTGCGCGAACAGTGCCAGGCTTTGCCTAGCTTCTTCCACGGCTCGAATGCGGCGGGATCCTCCGCCTGGCGCTCGATGCGCCCCTTGAAGGCCGCCGCGGCCTGCTTGAGAAACTTCCAGAAGGCCGGGCGGTCGATCTCGCCCATCGTATGCACGCGCAGCTCGACTTCCAGCCAACTGCCTGGCCGGCTGATCAGCCGGGTGCGCGGCTCGCTGCCATATAGGGGCAGATCGCTCGTCTCGTTTGGCGGAGGCAGGTACAAATCTCGCAGGAGCTTCTCGCGATTGAATACCCGCGCGGGAACCCTGAATCTGAGGACCAACAGCCATTCCTCGCCGGTAAGGGCGTGGAAGAACCATTTGGGAGCCGCCTGCTCTGCGCAGATCTCAACTACCGAGCGTGCATTCCAGTTGGTGGGGGCGAAGCCTCCCAGTTCTTGGATGCGGTCGACAACTGCAGCCAGGATTTCGCCGTTCCATTTGGCAGTTTTGCCGTTATGGGCCATGCGGGTGCGGGTGTGCCAGGTGCGTCCATCCACCTCCCAGGGTTGGGGAATCTCTTCAGAGATTTGCAGCTCGGCGGACTCGTGCACGTGCGTGGGGATGGGCGTGAGCTGCGCGGGGCCGGAACGCGGCGCACGCTTTTCGGTCGGGGGAGGCGGGACATACGTCTGGCGTTCGCGGCGGGGGCTAGCCTGGAGGACGGGGCCGAGAAGCTCGCCGGTGTAGGAGCGCGCGGGACCGCCGTTCGACTTGTGTCCGTTGGCGTTCGCTCGTTGGAGCGCATCCTGCGCGTAGGCGGCGACCTCTTCTGGCGTGCCGGCGGCCACTACGCGGCCGCCGGCGGCGCCGGCTTCCGGTCCGAGGTCGATCACCCAGTCTGCGGTCTTGATGACATCGAGGTTGTGTTCGATCACCAGCACGGTATTGCCCAGGTCGACGAGGCGGTGCAAAACGTCGAGCAGGCGTTCGAGGTCGCAGAAGTGCAGGCCGGTGGTAGGTTCGTCGAGGACATAGAGGGTGCGGCCGGTGTCGGGGCGGGCGAGTTCGGCGGCGAGTTTAACGCGTTGGGCTTCGCCGCCGCTGAGGGTATGGGCGGGCTGGCCCAGGCGGAGGTAGCCGAGTCCCACGTCTGCGAGCATCTGCAAGATGCGGTGGATGGCGGGCACGTTGGCGAAGAGTTCGAGCGCTCGGTCGACGGGCATTTCGAGCACGTCTGAGATCGACCGGCCGTGGAAGCGTACCTGGAGCGTCTCTGGGGTGTAGCGGCGGCCCTGGCAATCGTCGCAGCGGACCCACACGTCTGGGAGGAAGTGCATTTCGATTTTGATTTGGCCGTTGCCTTCGCATCGTTCGCAGCGGCCGCCGGGCACGTTGAAGCTGAAGGTGCGGGGGGTGTATCCGCGCATGCGTGCCTCGGGCAAGCGTGCATAGAGCTGGCGGATGAGGTCGAAGGCGCCGGTATAGGTCGCGGGGTTGGAGGTGGGCGTGTTGCCCAGGGGCTGCTGGTCGACGCAGATCACCTTGTCGACGTGATGGAGGCCCACGATCTTGTCGTGTGCGCCCGGGGCGGTGCTGGCCCGGTGCAGGCGGCGTGCGAGCGCCTGGTAGAGCACATCGTTGACGAGCGAACTCTTACCGCTGCCGCTGACGCCGGTGACGACGGTGAACGTGCCCAGCGGGATTTGCACGTTGATATTTTGCAGGTTGTTATGGCGTGCGCCGAGCACTTCCAGCCAGCCTCCGCCCGGTGGCAGGGGGCAGGGTGCATCTTGGTGGGTTTTGGGCGGCATGCGGCGGCGTGCGGGCACCGCGATGGCCTTGTGTCCGGCGATGTAGGGACCGGTAACGGAGTTCTTTTGCGCGGCGAGTTTGCCTGGCGGGCCTTGGGCGACAATCTGCCCTCCGCCTTCGCCGGCACCGGGGCCGAAGTCGAGCAGGTGGTCGGCGGCCGCCACGACCTCGCGGTCATGCTCAACGACCAGCAGGGTATTGCCCAGGTCTCGCAGTTGTTGCAGGGCCTTCAGCAGGCGCCGGTTGTCTCGGGGATGCAGGCCGATGGTGGGCTCGTCAAGCACATACAGCACACCGGTCAGGCCGCTTCCTACCTGGCTGGCCAGGCGGATGCGCTGGGCCTCGCCGCCCGAGAGGGTGGGGGTGGGGCGGGCGAGGGTGAGGTAGTCCAGCCCCACGTCGACCAAAAACTGCACGCGGTTTTGCACCTCGCGCACCAGGTCAGCGGCGACCTTGCGTTCAGCGCCGGTGAATTTCCAGCGTTTCACAGTTTGCAGCAGTTCGCCCAGGGGAAGGCAGCAGAGTTCGTAAATGGTCTTCCCCATCAGCCGCACGGCAGCCGCATCGTCGCGTAGGCGGCTCCCCAGGCAGAGAGTGCACTCGACCTCGCCGACCAGGCTTTCGAGCCGCTTGCGCAGGGCAGGCGCAAGGCGCGCCGCCTCTTCGAGGGCCGGGTACAGGCCTTTGTACTGGAAGCGGAACAAGGGCACGCCCCGGCCTTGCTCCGAAGCCCTGGCGGCATTGTAGACCGGTATCCACGCCTCGCCCGTGCCGTGCAGTACGACGCGGCGATGGCGCGCCGCAAGCTGTTCGTAGGGCACGTCCAGCGGCAGGTCCGCATAGTCGGCCAGGGCACGCAGCATCACCTGGAACAGCGGGTTGTCTCGCGGGAAAAGCTCGATGGCGCCCTCGGCCAGCGTAAGCTTGGGCGAACGCACAAGCGCTGCCGGGTTCGCACCCGTCTGCACCCCAAGGCCCTGGCACCCCGGGCACCAGCCCAAGGCGCTGTTGAAAGAAAAGTTGTGCGGGCCCAGCACGTCGAAGCTGCGCCCGCAGCGCTCGCACGCCATGTGCAGGCTATGCGTGGCCACCTGCCACTGGTCTTCCGGCCGGCGCGCATCGACCATCGCTACGCGCAGCACGCCGCGGCCCAGCGACAGGGCTTGCTCTACGCTGTCTGCCACCCGCCGCCGAGACGCACTCTCGAGAGCCAACCGGTCGACCACCACCTCCAGTTGGTACTGCCGGCGGCGTTCGAGCTGAGGCAGCGGATCCAGGTCGCGGGTGAGACCGTCGATGCGCACGCGGCGGTAGCCGGCCCTGCGCACCTCGTCCCACACGTGTTGCAGATTTTGGCTCGGGTCTGCTTCGAGCGGCGCAAGCAGGTAGACCTGCTGGCCAGCGGGAAGGGCCAGAATCTTTTCGATGATCTGGTCCGTGGTTTGCGTTCCCACGCGCCGCTCGCAGGCGGGGCAATAGGGCTGGCCCAGGCGGGCATACAGGATCCGCAGGTAGTCGTAGATCTCCGTCACCGTGCCCACGGTCGAGCGCGGCGTGTGCCCGAAGTGCTTCTGTTCGATGGCGATGGCAGGAGAAAGCCCCTCGATGTGCTCCAGCACGGGTTTTTGCATCTGGGCCACGAACTGCCGGGCATAGGGACTCAGGCTCTCGACGTACCGCCGTTGCCCTTCGGCATAGATGGTGTCCATGGCGAGCGAGGTCTTGCCCGAACCGCTTGGGCCGCAGCAGACCGTGGTGCGGTGGCGGGGGATCTCCACATTCACGTGCTTGAGATTGTGTTGCTGGGCCCCGACCACGCGGATGCAGCCATTGCCGTCTGCGGTTGGGGGGGGAGTGGTGCGCGGCTGGGCTGGCCGGGCTGCCATCCCCAGCACGGGGGCCAGCGCCTGGCCGGTGTAGGAGCCGGGCATGCGGGCCACCTCTTCCGGCGGGCCGGCCGCCACGATCCGGCCTCCCTCGGCGCCGCCTTCTGGCCCCAGGTCGATGATCCAATCGGCGGTCTTGATCACGTCGAGGTTGTGTTCGACCACCAGCACGGTGTTACCCGCCTCGACAAAGCCGTGCAGCACTTGCAGCAACAGGCGGATATCGGCAAAGTGCAGCCCGGTGGTAGGCTCGTCCAGCAAGTACAGCGTCCGGCCCGTGCTGCGCTTGACCAGTTCGCGCGCCAGTTTGATGCGCTGCGCCTCTCCCCCCGAGAGCGTGGGCGACGGCTGGCCGATCTTCAGATAGTCCAGCCCTACGTCGTGCAGCGTTTGCAGCATAGCGCGGATCCGCGGCACGTTCTCGAAGTGCTCCAGGGCCTGCTGCACGTCCATCTCCAGCACGTCGGAAATAGACTTGTCTTTGAACCGCACCTGGAGCGTCTCGCGGTTGAAGCGGTGGCCGCCGCACACCTCGCAGGTCACCCACACGTCTGCCAAGAAATCCATCTCCAGCCGCCGCGAGCCATTCCCCTCGCAGGCTTCGCACCGCCCCCCGGGCACATTGAAGCTGAACCGGCCCTCCCTGTACCCGCGCGCACGTGCCTCGGGGAGCTGCGCGTACAGCTTGCGAATCTCGTCGAACACCTTGATGTACGTGCCGGGGTTCGAGCGCGGCGTGCGGCCGATCGGAGATTGGTCGATGGCGATCAGCTTGTCGAGGTGCTTCAGTCCGTCGATGCCGTCGTGCTCGCCAGGCAGGCCCTCTCCACCGTTCAAGTCGCGGTGCAAGGCCTGCAGCAAAATGCCGTTGACCAGCGAACTCTTGCCCGAGCCAGAGACGCCAGTGACGCAGACAAACAGGCCCAGCGGGATCTCGACGTCGATATTCTTGAGGTTGTTGTGGCGGGCGCCACGCACCTTGAGCCGCGCCTTGCCGGGCCGCCGGCGTGCCTCTGGAATTGCGATCTTCTCCTGGCCGGCGAGGAACTTGCCCGTCAGGCTGCGCGGGTTGCGCGCCACCTCGTCGAGCGTGCCGCAGGCCACGATCTCGCCGCCGCGTACGCCCGGTCCAGGGCCGAAGTCGACCACCAGGTCGGCGGCGCGCATGGTCTCTTCGTCGTGCTCCACCACCACGACCGTGTTGCCCAGATCGCGCAGGCGGCAGAGCGTGTTGAGCAACTGCTCATTGTCGCGGTGATGCAGGCCGATAGAGGGCTCGTCCAGAATGTAGAGCACGCCCACCAGGCCGCACCCCACCTGACCCGCCAGCCGGATCCGCTGCGATTCTCCTCCAGAAAGCGTGGGCGCCGGCCGGGCCAGGGTGAGATACCCCAGCCCCACGTCTCGCAAGAATCCCAGCCGGCCGCGGATCTCTTTGAGCAGCTCGGCAGAGATCAGCCGCTGGACTTCGTCCAGCCGCAGATCGCTGAAGAAGTCGATCGCATCGCTTATCGCCAGGTTGCACACCTCGGGCAGCGAGCGCGAGGGCTGCGCCGCGAATCGAGGGTGCTGGGTGGTCAACCGCACGTGGCTGGCCTGGGCGTTGAGCCGCTCGCCGCCGCACAGCCTGCACGGCTGCCATGTCATGCAAGATTGGAGTAGACCGCGCTCCGCCTGCGACGCGAACTTCAGGCGGTACTCTTCCAACACGGCCAGCACGCCCTGGAACGTAACGCTGTAGCGGAGGTTCTGGTACCCGCTATCCAGAATCAAGCTCATCGGCTGCTCGTCGGAGCCCCAGAGCAACTGGTCCTTCACCTTCGGATCGAGAGCCTGCCAGGGAGTTTTCAGCACGCTTCCCCGGGGGAGGTTGTGCTTGCGTTCCAGAACATCGGCGGCCGCCTCGAGCAGGGGGCGCAAGACCGAGGGCCACCGGCTATTGGTCTCAAAGTCGAGACATCCTTGTGCGAGAGAGAGCTTGGGATTGCGAATCAACAGCTCGGGGTCATAGGCGTGCCGCTGGCCGAGGCCGTTGCAGGCGATGCACATACCCTGGGGACTGTTGAAGCTGAAGAGCTGTGGGGTGGGCGGCTCGAAACTCAGGCCGCACTCGATGCAGGCATAGCGAGCCGAAAAATAGAGGTCGCTGGAACGGACTGAGCCGGAGGCCTGTGCGGCATTGGCCTGCGAGTCGATGCTGACGATCAGGCTGCCATCCCCGACGCGCAACGCCTGCTCAACGGCCTCGGCCAAGCGCGGGCGCACGGCCGGCGCGGCTGACAGCCGGTCGATGACCACTTCGATGTCGTGCCGCTGATTCCGCACCAGCCGCAGGTTGTCTGCTAGGCGGACCACCTGGCCGTCGACGCGCGCGCGCACGTAGCCCTGGCGCTGCAACGCCGCGAACAGGTCTCGATGCTCGCCTTTCTGGGCGCGGATCACCGGAGCGAGCACCAGAAAGGGCGTGCCAACCGGCAACTGCAAGATAGCCGAGATGATCTGCTCGCGAGTTTGGGCCGTAATGGGGCGGTCGCACTGGGGGCAGTGGCCGGTACCCACGCGGGCATACAAGACGCGCAGATAATCGTAGATTTCGGTGATGGTGCCCACGGTGGAGCGGGGGTTTTGCCCGCTGGTCTTCTGTGCGATGGAGATCGAGGGGCTCAGGCCCGAGATCTGGTCGACCTCGGGCTTGGGCATCTGGCCGAGGAATTGGCGTGCGAAGGTGGAGAGGCTCTCGACGTAGCGGCGTTGGCCTTCGGCGTAGAGGGTATCGAAGGCGAGCGAGCTTTTTCCGGATCCGCTCACCCCCGTGAAGCAGATCAAACGGTTGCGGGGGAGCGTGAGGTTCACACTGCGCAGGTTGTGTTCCCGTGCGCCGCGGATGACGATATCGGCCATCGGCGAGTCCGTACCTTAGGGGTCGCTTGGGGCATGCGCCGCCGAAAGACAGGGCATTGTACGAGAGGTCTGGCGGGGGCTACAAGGAGCCCCTATTCGAGAGGGTCCTATCGTTCCGTGGGGCGAGGACTTCGGCGTGGCCGCTGTACGCTAGGACTTCACGGGACCTATGCTGCGCTCGCGCGAGTGTGGTAAGATGCGGCGGCCCTAACAGGGCATGAGTTGTGAAAAAACGCTACCAGCGGCGGGGGTTACGCCGCCGACGGTAGCATACCTTGCGGATCGCAGCCACGAGCGGTTGGGTTCTTCCCCGCCGGCTAGGAGGATAGGTTGTGAGTCAAGGACTTAGATCGTTGTTGGCCTGCGGCACCCGGTTGTGGCTCGATTCGGTGGCGCCCGAGTTGGTTCGGCAGGCACGTGCCGACGGGGCCACGGGTGCCACTTCGAACCCCATCATCATCGCAGACCTCATCAAGAGCGGCCGCTACAGCGAACTGCTGCTGGAGCTGATTCAGCAGGGCCTTTCAGACGAAGCCATCGCCTGGCGCCTTGCGGACGAACTCGTTTCTGACGCGGAGAGGGTGTTCTTGCCTGTGTGGCGCGAGAGCGGCGGAGACGACGGCTATGTGAGCTTCGAGATCGACCCCCTGTTGGAAGATCCGGGGCAGGGCCTCTCGCATGCCGCACGGGTGGCCCGGTACATTGCGATGGGACAGCAGTGGTCGGCCGGGCACCCCAACCGCCTGATCAAGGTGCCGGCCACGCCCGCGGGGCTGGATGCGCTTGAGGAACTAGCAGCGGCCGGGGTGCCGTTGAACGTGACACTGCTTTTCACGCCGCGGCAGTACCGGGCAGCGCGCGACGCGGTGTGGCGCGGTGCGCGACGCCTTACGAACCTGGACCGATTCAAGAGCGTTTACAGCATCTTTGTCTCCCGCCTGGACTCTTACACGCGGCAGCATGTGCGGCAACTCTCGGCGGCGGCGCAGGGCGAAGTGGGAGTCCTGAACGCCAAGCGCATTTGGGCAGAAAACACGGCCTTCTGGCGCGAGCATCGCACGCCGCTGAGCCAGCAGATCGTGTTCGCCAGCACTGGCACCAAGGATCCGGCCGACCGCCCGTGGAAGTATGTCGAGGCCCTGGCCGGCAGCGACGTGCAAACGAACCCGCCGGCAACGAACGAGGCGGCCAAGTCCAGCGGTCTCGACTTCAGCCGGCAGGTGGACCGCTTGCCGGACCAGGCCATACAAGATGAGATCGACCGCCTCGTGGACATGCAGCAGCTCGAAGACGTGCTCATGCGCGAAGGCGTGGAGAAATTCGTTCGCCCCCAGAAAGAGCTGTTGCAACTGATCGCCCAACAGCGCCGTTCGCTGCTGGCTCGCACCTAACCCTTCCCTCCGTGGGGAAATACGCTTGAAATTCGATCCCTACCTACCCTGCCCCGGCGGCAAGCCGGAAAAGGTGAAATTCTGCTGCCGCGACCTGGTGCCGGACCTGGCCCGCCTTGCTCAGCTACAAAGCGGCAACCAGACCGAAGCATACATTCGGCACCTAGATGCGCTGCTCGCCAAGCATCCCGACCGCACGTGCCTGCGCGTGCTGCGAGCGCACGAGTGGCTCAACCAAAGCAACTTACACGCCGCCGCAGAGCTGGTCGAGCCTCTGCTCAACCAGCAGCCGAACAACCCGCTCTTACTCTTGTATTCCGCCCCGCACGCCGCCGCCCGCGAAAGCCCCGCCGAAGGCCTCGCACGCCTGTATGGCGCGCTGGCAGTAGTAACCACCATGCCGCGCGAGGTACTGCTCACAACAGCATACGGCCTGCTAGAGGTCCTGGCCGACAAACATCTCCCCATGGCCGCTTCTCACCTCGCCTCGATCATAACCCAAGTGGCCGGGGATCAGGCGGCAGAATTTCCGTTGCTGAAAGAAATTGCCGATGACCCATCGACGGTCTGGCACCTGGCGATGAACCCGCTGGCCGGCGACCCGTACCCCGAGGGCGACGAACCATGGGCAGAGTCCTATCGTGCCACCAAACCGTTGCGACGCAAACTAAAGGTCTTCGAAGAACGCAGCCAGCTCGAGGCATTGGTCGCGGCGTACCCTGCTGCGCAGCAGGCATGGTTTCGTCTGGGGTGCGTGCGCGGCATCCTGGCCGACCATGCCGGGGCCTTAGAGGCCCTGCGCAAGGCGGCCGCGTTGGAGAACTCCCTCGACCTGGCCGTTCTGGCCGAATCGATCGCCCAGCTTCTGGAGCCCAATTCTACCCTGCTGGTGCGCATGCCTTCCCTTGCCTGGGAAGTGAGAGAGCCGGAGCTGCTAAAGACGCACCTGGGCACGCACCCGTGCTGCCAGAGCCCGCCCGCCCACAAGCAGCCGAAAGGGCATTTTTATTGCTGTCTTGCAGACCGCCCGCTCTCTGGGGCCAATGGTCCCAGCGCAGATGGCGGCTTGCCAGGAGTGTTGGCATATCTGCACTTGTTCGAGCGCAGCGAGAGGGGCGGCCCGATACTGGCTGCCAGGGCCGCAAGTCCCGTCGGTGCGGCGTGCTTTCCCCAGTGCATTCACGACCTGCTGGGCACGGCGCCGGGAGGCGAGTCCTGGCTTGTCGCGCCAGTGGATCCTCCCGAGATGCCTGTGGCGGTTGAACCAGAATTCATCTCGGCAGTGATCACCCCCGCCTCTATCGGTTGCACCGACATGCGAGAGGCCATGCGCCAGACCCTGTTGCGGTGGCTTAAAAAGTGGCAGAACCAGCCTTCGCCTCACCTGGAAGGTCAGACTCCGGCCTCGGCCGCCAGCGACCCGCGCTTGCGCATCAAGCTGCTGGCGCTGCTGCTGAACTGGGAAGCGGCTACAGCAAGGATGGAGATCCATGCCGACGAGCTGTTCGCACTGGCGCGCGAGCGGCTGGGATTGCCGCAACCCGCGCCGCCGGTCGTCGACGCGGATTTGCCCTTCGTGCCCTTCGCCCTGCTGTGCTACGTACCGATCGACCTACAGCAAAGCCTGAGCACTGCCGAGTTGTTCCACATTGCCAGCCACAGCCTCCACTTGGTAGCGCTGCGCCGCCTGGCAGATGCATTGGAGAACAGCCGCCACGATGAATTGCTCAATGCCTTGTACGTGCGCTGCTGCGCATTGGTGGCAGACGGAACGGCAGTTCTAGCGGAGCAGCTTTACTGGATTGAACGCATGCGCCGGGCGGCGGAGCAGGTCAATGCGGACCTGTTCCCACTGGATCTGAGGCGGATTGGATTGCTCAGCACAATGAAGAAATGGGACGAGGCGCTGGAAGTTACCCGCCAGGCCGAGGCGTATGCGCGGTCGCAGCGCCCCCCCGACCTTCGCCAGCGGCTGGCGCTGCTGCAAAACATTGCACAGCAGCTTGAGCAGGCGGCAGAGGGAGATAAGTCGGCCGCCGCCAGCCAACAGATCTGGACGCCGCAGGCCGAGGCGGCCCCTACCAAGTCCACCCTCTGGTTGCCTGGCCAGGATTGAAGACGTGGACCAGCAGGCGCTCGACCAATGGCACATGGCCCGCGCCCTCGAATTGGCCGCGGCCGGCCGCGGCGCGGTTGAGCCGAACCCGCTCGTCGGCTGCGTGGTCGTCCGCGGCGCTGAAATCATCGGCGAAGGCTGGCACCGCTCGTTCGGGGGCCCTCATGCGGAGATCGAGGCCCTGGCCGTAGCTGGCCCGCGCGCCGCCGGGGCTACCCTGGTGGTGACCCTCGAGCCTTGCTGCCACCACGGAAAGACGCCCCCCTGTACCGAGGCGATCCTGGCCGCTGGCATCCGGCGGGTCGTGTTCGCGCATCGAGATCCCTTCCCCCAGGTTGCCGGGGCAGGTGCAGCGCGGTTGCGTGCCGCAGGCATCGAAGTGGTCGAAAATGTCCTGGCCGAAGAGGCCAGGCGGCTCAATGCCCCATACTTGAAGCGCGTGGCCACGGGGCTCCCTTGGGTGATCGCCAAATGGGCGATGACGCTCGACGGCAAGCTGGCCACGCGCAGCGGCGCCAGCCGCTGGATCTCCGGCCCGGCGGCAAGGCGGCTGGCACACGACCTGCGCGGCCGGGTCGATGCCGTGGTGGTCGGCCGCGGTACCGTCGATGCAGACGATCCGCTGCTCATCGCCCGGCCTCCCGGACCACGCGTCGCCACGCGCGTAGTTCTTGCCAGCCAGGGAGGTCTTCGGGAAGGCTGCCGGCTGCTCGCCACGCTCGATCAGGCCCCCCTCCTGGTCGCCGTGGGTCCAATGGCCTCGGCCAGCGAGCGAGAACGGCTGACCCGCCTGGGCTGCGACGTCGTCTCCTGCCACGGCCACACCCACGCAGAACGCTGGCAAGAACTCCTGGCCGAGTTGGGGCGGCGCGGCATGACCAACGTCCTGGTCGAAGGAGGGCGCAAAGTGTTGGGAACGCTCTTCGACCAGCACGCCATCGACGAGGTGCACGTCTTTGTGGCACCACTGCTGATCGGCGGGGAGCAGGCCCCCAGCCCCCTGGGCGGTGCGGGCGTCGATGATCTTGCCTCGGCCTTTGCGATCGACCAACCCCAGTGGCGCCAGGTGGGGACCGATTTGTACATCAGCGGCCACGTCCGCGGCCCCGCTGCGGGCACACCGTAAGCAGCCCCGTGTGCACAGGCTGTCTTGTAATCGGTACAAGCCGGGCGGTAACATGAACCAGTCGAAAGGCAGACATGCCGCAGTACGAGCGCCTACGCCCCTAGTCGGCACTCTGCCCCTTAGGTCCTGTGACAGCCGGTTGAGAACATGTTGAGAATTGGCCGCATCTCAAGCACCTGCTGCCAGGGAATTGCCCGCCGGGAATTGCTGCGCGCAGGCGCCTTGACGGCCTGGGGCATCTCTCTGGCCGATCTCTTGCGGCTGCGCGCCGCGCGGGCCGAAGACCGCCCGCGGGCCAAGGCTGCCATTCTGCTCTGGCTCTGGGGCGGCCCCAGCCATCTCGATACCTTCGATCTGAAACCCGCCGCGCCCGCAGAGTACCGCGGGCCTTTCAGGCCCATTGCCACCAACGTGCCCGGTATCGAGATCTGTGAACTGTTGCCCAAACTCGCCCGGCGTGCCGACAAGTACGCCATCGTACGCTCCCTGAGGCACGATTCGAACGACCACGGCATCGGCGGCACCATTGGCCTGACGGGCACTTCCAGCGGCGGCATCAGCCTGGGCGGCCAGGTCGTGCCCGGCCGGCTGGAGCCCACCTGGGGCTCGATCGTGGCAAGGCATCGCGGCCAGACGACGGGCCTGCCCCACTTTGTCTCGCTGGGAGGCACGCTGCACCAGGGACATCGCCCCATCGCCGGCGAAGGGGGCGGAGTCTGGGGGCGCGTCTATGACCCCTTGCGGCTCGATTATCACCCCAGCGAGGGCGTGCGAGTTCCCGAACTCGAGCTGATCGACGGCGTGACGCCGGACGGCATATCGGCGCGCTTGCAGCTTCGCGCGGCCTTGCAAGACCTCGCCCGCGGGCTGGAACGCACGGCACAATTCGAGCTGCAAGATCGGTTCTACCAGCAGGCCATGTCTCTGTTGACCTCGGGCAGCGCCATGCAGGTGCTGGACTTGGAGCGTGAGCCCGGCAGTGTGCGCGATCGATACGGCCGCTGCCGGTTTGGGCAGTGCTGCCTGCTGGCCCGCCGCCTGGTTGAGGCGGGCGTGGGCTTTGTGCAGGTGAACTGGAGTTCGCATGTCGAGCCGATTGAGGATGCGGGCGACGGCGGCTGGGACATGCACGATCGCAACTTCCAGCAGATGCAAGACCGGCATGCGTGGATGCTCGACCAGGCTGTGAGCGCTTTGATCGACGATTTGGAGGAGCGTGGGCTGCTGGAAAGCACGGTGGTGTTGGCGATGGGCGAGTTTGGCCGCACGCCCAAGATCAACGTGAAGGCCGGCCGTGATCATTGGGAGCATTGCTATTCGGCGCTGGTGGCGGGCGGGGGTGTGCGGTGCGGGCAGGTGGTGGGTGCGAGCGATCGGCGTGCGGAGTATCCTGCCACGCGGCCGGTCAGTCCGGGCGACCTGGCGACCACTGTGTTTCACCTTCTGGGCATCGACGCCCCGCAGATGACCGACCTGGGTCTGTTACCTCGTGGAGACGTGATTGAAGAGCTGGTTTAGATTCCTAGCAGTGATGTGCTGCGCGGCGGCAAACGCTGCGGTGCTGTCGGCGGCAGAGCCACAGCGGCTGACCGTTGACGGTCAGTTCAAGCAGCGTCCCACCTGGCGGCCGGATGGCGAGGAGTTGCTCTTCTCTCGCCACATGGGGGACGCGATTAACGTGTACGCGCTGCCGCTCGCCTCGGATGGGCCAGCCGAGCGCAGGCTCACCGAGCGCAAGCTGCCCGAGTACGATGCGGTGTATTCTCCCGACGGCAAGCGCGTGGCGCTCACGGTTGTGAGCCAATCGGGAACCCAGGGCGATCTCGATGTGGGTGTGATCGCGCTGGCTGGCGGCGAGGTGCAGATTGTCTCTGGTACACGGGGAGCGTTATCGCACGAAGAGTGGCCTGCCTGGAGCCCCGACGGCACGCGCCTGGCTTTCACCAGCACGCGCGACGAGAACCAGGAGGTGTACGTGCTTCAGGTCGAAGACGGCGCCGAACATCGCGTAACCAGCGACCCGGCCATCGATGCACACCCTGCCTGGTCTCCAGACGGCACGCGCCTGGCCTTTGCCACTGCACGCTGGGGCGACCTGGAAATTGCGCTTATCAACCCCGACGGCACAAACCTGCTGCGGCTGACCGAGAGCCCCGGCCTGGACGACTATCCGGCTTGGAGCCCCGATGGCCGACGCCTTGCCTTCGTCTCCAACCGCGACGGGAATTTCGAGATTTACCTCTGTGACGCCGACGGCTCGAATCTGGTAAACCTCTCGCAGCACGAGGCGATCGACAGCTTCCCCGCCTGGAGTCCCGACGGCCGACGCCTGGCCTTCGTCTCCAACCGCAGCGGCGGCTTCGAAATCTACCTGCTCGAAGTCCCCGACTAGCTCGGGCGGCACAGCCGGCTCGCGTGTCCCGCGAGGCTGGCAAATCGCTGCGCGCTCGCATTGCAGGCTGGGCGAGCCTGCTCGCACCGGCACACCCCATCGGACCCCCCAGTTATTGCACGTTGCGTGCCTGGGATCGGCGGCGGCTGTGGGGCGCCATCGTCGCGCGCGGCTCCAAGGGCGCTTGCTCGATGACCGGCGTGGCTGCGGCCGAGTCGTGCGGAGCAAACACACGCTCGTCGTAAATCGCCAGCGCATGCAGTGCATGCCCCAAGGGGCCAATCTCCCACTTCCGATCGGGCTGTGCCGCCAGAATCCCAGAAAGGTAGTCCACCGCACGCACCACCCGAGGGTCACGCAGCATCGACTCGGGTATCGAATAGACAAGCCACTCGAGAATGTGTCCCGTCGTCTGCACGCGGCGGTCCAGATCCGGCCGCGCGCCCTTGCGCACAAACCACTCGGTGCTGAACGAGCCGTCTGCGTTCTGCAGCTTGAACGTATAGGCGTGATAGTCCGCCAGGTACTTCTGGGCACGCAAGAATTGCCCGTCGATCGGCTTGCCTTCCTTCTCCCGCTCGCGAACGGCGTAGGTCAGGCCCATCAGCCGGTGCGTCCCCCCGCAAGCCGCCTTCCGCAGAATCGGCGCCTCGATCTCCTCCTTCACCAACCGCGAGATCGACCACTCCTCCCCCTCCGCGTTGCGCCACGTGCTATCGGATTCCAGATACCATGACAACGAAATCAGCTTGAACGTGAGTTCCATGCCCGAGCGGCACGTGAGCTTCTCGCTCTCGATCAGATCGGCCAGCGTGAACGAGCGCCCGTCGAGCACGATGGGATAGTCGGCGCGTGCGCGGCCCTGTGCGATGATGGCCAGAAGCTGACCCGGATGGCCTTGCACCCCCACGCCCTGAAGCGCCGTCAGCCGGCCCCGCTCGACGCTCACGATCTGCTGGCCCTTGCACTTGCCGCCATACAAGAGCCAGCCAATGGCATTCACGGGCGTTCCCTGCGGGCCGCCGCGAAGGATTTCACATGCCGTACCGTAGGCCACAATGCGATGCATCACCTCCCACGGCGTATGGTCGCGCGTATTCAGCCTTCGCTCGGCATGCGTGCGCAGCACCTGCCTCACACGGTCGCGAAGTGCAACCAATTCGGGGGAGAGTGGCTCTGCGGTTGTGGGGTAGGCCGCAGGCGGCTCGGGCGAGAGGTCGACGCCGGCGCTTTCGCCTCCGCGCGGCTCGCTCGCAGCAGGATCGGCAGACGTGCCGATTTGGAGGCTGCTGTTGTCGTCCGACTTTGTGTTATCAGCGATTTCGGCTTCGTCCGCTGCATTCGGCGATGGCAGGCCCAAGGCCGGCCCCAGGCTGGGAGCCTGCTCATCCTCCTGCTCGCCGAGCGGCCCCTGCTCAGCCGCAGGCCCGGCGGCCGACAAAGGGTGCATGTTCGTCTGGCGGCCGCGGCTGGCATCCTCGGCCGCGCTTTGTTCACCGGCCTCTCCCGCCGACCCGGTCATAGGCTCTGCATCGGCGTGCTGCGGTGCGTTGGCCGCACCCTGCGGTTGCCCGAGGGCCGGCGCTTGTGCGCTCATCGGCCCCTCGTGCTGCTTAGGCTGCTCGCCCGAGTTTTCGTTCAGGGGCGTGGCATCCACCGTGCCGGGCAGTCGTCGCGGTGCGGCAGCACTGGGAGGCTGCACGGTCGGGGACAACTGCCGGGTTCGCAGTTTGCGTCGTTGGGGCAAACCGGGCGGCTGGGGAGCCGTTTGCTGCGTCTCGGAGCCGCTCGATTGGTTTTCGGAGGCAAGCCCATTCCTGCCAGCGGCCGGCCGCTTGAACCAGGCATGCCCTTGCTGTTCTTTGCCCGAGTTGTTCGCTGGCGCACGCCGGCCTCTGCTGCGCGTCGCATCAGAACGCGCCGGTGCCGGCCTCACCACTGCCTGGCTTTGCTGGCTGGTACCTTGGGCAATCTCTACCACCTGGGCCACAGTGGGTCGGAACGCGGCTGCACCGATGCAAAGATGCAACCAGAGCAGCAAGGCGAGCCAAACTCCTACGGCCAACCAGCGTAGCCGTCGATCCATGACGTGCATGTCCGGTGCGGGTTCTCCTGGCAGTTCGCTAGGGCTGCGCTGGTATCGGTTGCCAGGCCAAGGCGAGTTGATCGAATGAACCGGCGTGCGTGCCCAGCGGATGCGCGAAAAACTCTGCCTGGCTTGCGCCGAATCGCAATCGCGTCTTCCGAAAACCTGGCATGCCGCGGCACGCCAGAAGGCGGGTCGTAGCCGCGTTCCCGAAGAGCGTGAATGGTAGCCGTGTTCGCATAGAACGCGGGCCGCCGCTGCACGGATGCTCCAACGACTCGCATGCCCGCACCCTGGCGACTGCCGCTGCGGCGAGTGCAGCTACTGCCAGTGCCGCTACAGCGAGTGCAGCCAGGGCCAGTGCCGCTACAGCGAGTGCAGCCAGGGCAAGTGCGGCTACGGCGAGTGCAGGTACAGCGCGTGTAGCTACAGCGCGTGTAGCTACGGTACGGGGGCTGTAATCGCACTCGCCCGCTGGCGCACGCGGCCGCGGGCGGCGTTACGCTCGAGCGCGAGCAGCCTCTTTTTCATCGCCAGGCCGCTAGGCGCAGAGTAGCCGCCAAGTTTCCCCCCCGCAGCCAGCACACGGTGGCATGGCACGATGATGGGCACAGGATTGCAAGACATACAGGTGCCCACTGCGCGTGCTGCCCCCGGATGCCCCGCCAGAGCGGCCAGCTCGCCGTAGGTCAGCGTCGCGCCGTAGGGCACGCGGCGGAGGCAATCTACTACACGGCGACGGAAGGGCGTGAGCGGGCCGAGATCCAGCTCAACATCCGCGAATTCGTCGATAGCCCCTTGGGCATATGCCCGCAAGCGGTCCACCAGGTCGGTGCGCCAAGGGCTTACCGGCTCCGCGCGTGCCAGGTGCTCGGCGAGCGCGGCGTGCGCGTCGCTGGCCGACGCGTGCCCGAACACCAGGTGCGCGAGCCGCCCGCCGCGTGCGAGCAAGCCCATCCAGCCCAGGGTGGTGAAGAACACCACGGTGCTCGGGGCTGCCGTGGGACTCACAACGGTCGGGGCGTGCGGCTTGCTTCCTCCGCACTTCTGCGATCCCAGAGCAGGCTTATGAACAAGACTGCCCATGAGGGCTCGCATGACAGGTGTGTGCATCTCGTTATCTCCATAGTTGTGGGCCGTAGGGGCAACTGCCCGTGCACACCGGTTTTCACACTGCGCGTTTGAACGAATGTTGAAGGCCCAAATGCCGCCTGTGCGGCAGGCGTCGTTTGGCGAGAGCTGGTGGCGTCGCACCAGCGCTCTGTGGCAGCGGCGGCGAGCCGCACGCCCGTTTTGGCGCAGAGACATGGCAAGTTGTTCGACGTGCAAAAACGCCATACTTTGACAGTCGGCAGCAGTGGATTTTATACTAGTTTCGCCTAAAATGATGTGCTTTCTCGTCTCCGCACTGCGGGGCGGGGTAGCGCCCTTTGCACCCCGGGGAACCCAACGCACATGAACCGCTACAGCTCGCTGTGCGACGACTTCTACGTGAACATGCTGCTAAGCACCGAGATGGAGCTGCCCAACAACCGCGAGACGGTGCTGCACTTTTTCGAGCGGATCCAGAAGAAGTATCCCAGCATGCGCAACTTCTATTCGCGAGAGAAGGGAGACTTCGTACTGGAGGAGGATAAAGATCACGGTTCGTACCGCTGGGCATCGATCGAGAATCGCCGCGTCTGCTCTGGTGCGGTCAACCCGGCAGAGATCGAAACGGCCATCGAGCAACACAAGCTGGTGCTGGAGTTGGCGCCCTACATGCTGTCGGTTAGCCCGCTAGATTGCGAGGCGCTGGACCTGCTTTTCGGCTTCGACTTTACGTACCGGGGCAACCATAACCAGCTTGTGGCCGAGGCGCTGGGCGTCTGCCCGGCCCTGGAGCGGATGTTAGACATACCCGGCGCCAACATCATCAACTGCGAGCCCTCGCTCACCCTGGCCCTGGACGAAGAATGCCGCATCCAGTGCCGCATCAGCCTGGAGACTCGCACGAATGCCTACCAGGTGCGCACCGGAGATTTCCAGGAGGAGCAGTTGAGCGTCTATTTCACGGCTCGGCGGTACGGCAGCCTCGCACCGGAGACCACGTACGTGGCGGCATTGGACCGGCTGTTGGGCATCTGTTACGACGTGGTCGATAACTACGTGGTCGACGGCGTGCTCAAGCCGCTGGCGCGGGCCATTGCTCTCAAGTAAGCGGGCAGGTGTTGCATCATGGGGGTATCGCCCAGCCAGTTCGCACGCGGGGTGCGCGTGGAAACTGCGTTCGATGTGCTGGCTGCGGCCCGGCGTGTGCGTGCTGCCGGCAAGCGCGTGATCGAGCTGGAAATAGGAGACAGCCCCTTTCCCACCACGCCCCACGCCAAGGCGGCAGGCATCGCCGCGATCCGAGACGACCACACCCACTATTGCCCTGCCGTAGGGTTGCCTGAGCTGCGGGAGGCCGCGGCCGAATATGTGCAGCGCGAGCATGGCATCCCCGCCACGGCAGAGAACGTGGTGGTGGGGCCGGGCGCCAAGATCTTCGAACTGCTATTCTGCGAGGCGGTGCTGGACCCGGGCGACGGCGTGCTGGTCTTCAGCCCGCACTTTCCCACGTACCTGCCCAACATCGAGCGGCGGCAGGCGCGGGCCGTGCTCGTGCCCTTGCGGCAAGAGAACCGCTTCCGCCCGGAGCCGCAGGCCGTGGAGCGATTCCTGGCCACGGATCCGCGGCCAAAGGCCATCTTTCTCAATAGCCCGCACAATCCAACGGGCGGTGTGGCAACGTTGGAAGATATCCGCGCCATAGCCGAGCTGGTGCGCGGGCGAGACGTGGCCGTGTTCAGCGACGAGCCGTACGACCAGATGGTCTGGCGGGGCAAGCATCACTCTCTGCTGGCGCAGCCGGAGATGCTCGAGCAGGCCGTGGCGGCCTACACGTTCAGCAAGTCGTACAGCATGAGCGGTTGGCGAGTGGGCTTTGCCGTTACCAGCCCCGAGTTGGTGCGGCTCTTCTCTACGCTGCTCAACACGTCTCTTTCTTGCGTGGCGCCGCTTGCGCAACTGGCGGGGGCTGCGGCGTTGCGCCAGGATACAGTAGAGCGCGATCGCGCCATGCGCGAGTTCCGCGAGAAGGTGAAGCTTTTGGCACGCGGTCTCGATCAGATCGAGGGCGTGCGCTGCCTGGAACCGGACGGCACGTTCTACGCTTTTCCCAACGTGACCGAGGTCTGCCGCCGCCTGGGCATCACCTCGCAGGGACTGGCCATGTATCTGCTGGAGGGCGCAGACGACCGGCTGGGCGTGGCCTGCCTGGGCGGCGAGGCATTTGGCGACGCCGGGGCCGGCTTCTTGCGGTTTAGTTGTGCCGAGCCCGACGAACTATTGCGCGAGGCGCTTGCATTTCTGCCCGATGCCTTCAGCCGCACCGACCGCGTGCGCGCGTACCTCCAGGCGCATCCCCAGTATCGGCTCATGTGAGCACGCGGCACATGCCTGGCCAGGTACGGGCCTGTTGCGGCGCGGCCCTATTTATCGGCGAAGAGCTGATCGGCTTGCAACTCGAGTGCCTGGCGTGCCGGAGGCGATTTGTGGTCCAGCCGCCTGGCACGGGGCACGCGCAGCGCTCGCATGCGTGGCGCTCGCAGGCGCGGCATGGGGCGGCGAGCGTCCGGCGGCCGCACAGCATTCAGCCGTTTCAGCCAGTGGAAGAAGCGGCCTGCACCTACGGCGTAGCGGCACCTGGCGCTTCGGATTCTGCCGGCTAGACTGCGGGCGGTCCGGCGGCAAGTGGCCTGGCTCCCAGCGGATCGTGCTGCGGCGGGCTGGCATCTGGCCCCCCGGCCTCCGGCGGTTCGACGATCTGTGTGCCTGAAGTTTCTGTAAGTTCTCGGAACCACTGACACAGCCGCAACGTCATGGGACCTGCTTGTCCCGTACCGATGCGGCGGGCATCGACCTCCAGCACGGGCACCAGTTCGCCCATGGTGCCTGTACAGAACACTTCATCGGCCCGGTAGACCTCGGTCAGAGAGATATCGCGTTCGTGGCATTCGATGCCGTGTTCGCGGCAGAGTCGGAGCACCACGGCGCGTGTGATCCCCTCGGGGCAGGCATGCGGCAGGCTGGTGAGCACCGCGCCGCGGAAGACGAGGAAGACATTGGTGGCATTCGTTTCGGCGACGAAGCCGCGGTAGTCGAGCATCAACGCATCGTCCACGCCCGCCTGGTTGGCCTGTATCTTGGCGAGGATCGACTGGATCAGGTTGCAGTGATGGATCTTGGGATCCAGGCAATCCGGGGGGAAGCGCCGCACGCTGCTGGTGATGAGTTTGATGCCGGTGCGTGCGTACACGGGCGGCTTGTGCTCGGCCAGCACGATCAGCGTGGGACCAGATTGATTGAGCCGCGGGTCCATGCCGGAGGTGTATTTGACGCCCCGTGTGAGCGTGAGGCGGATGTGCACGCCATCGTACATGCGGTTGGCCTGGAGCGTGCGGCGGATCTCATCGATGATGGCCTGCCGCGGCGGTACCTGGGCGAATGCCAGTGCGCGTGCTGAACTCTCCAGCCGGTCGAGGTGCTCGTGCAACTGAAAGATCCGGCCACGGTAGAGGCGCAGCCCCTCCCAGACCGCGTCTCCTCCCTGCACGGCGGAGTCGAAGGGACTGATGCCTGCCTCGTCCCGGTGCAGCAGTCGGCCGTTGATGTTTACCAGAAGGTTGCGGTTGCGTTCGTCGAACGTTTGCAGCATGGCTAGTAGAGAGATGAAAGGTCGCTCGCTTCGAACGGATCCGACTGATCGAGGAATCAGGGGCCCGCAAGGCCCTTCACGGGCTCAGGCCCTCAGCCGGTGTGCATACAGGTAGTCGTACAGCCGGCGGCATTCTTGTTCCAGCGGCCGCAGTTCCGGCGGTACGCGCTCATTTTTGGGGCGATAGGGCTCGAAGCCCGTCGACCGCTCGACGGCAGCATACCAGTACTTGGCCCACACGCCGTCGGTGGGCCGCCGTCCCGGCTCCCAGTGCAGCATGCATGGCAGAAACTCGACCGCGAGCGCGTGGCAGAGGCGGCGTAGCAGCGCCTCGGGCTGCTCGAGCACGTCGCGTGCATCGAGCACGGGCGGCGTGCTTCCGGTTTGGCCCCGCACGAGGTCGAAAATCTCAACCTGCTGCGGCAGTCCCGTATCTTCCAGCGTGGGCCGGGGCACGTTGTGCAGCAGCGAGGTGAGCATCTCTTCGGGATCGCGGATCAAGAAGCAGTTGGCCATTTCTGCCAGCCAGCCGCGGTCGATCTCGGGCAGCAGGTGGTGGGCCATGTGCTTTTGATAGAAGATGTTCTTTCCTTCGGGCAACTCTGCGGTCAGCCAGGCGACCACGCGGCGCCAGTCTGTGTCGTGGCAGCGGATGACCTCCTCGGCCCCTGGGTGGGGCTTGCCTGTGCGCAGCAAGTAGTGTGCATAGAGCGGCTCGTCGCACACGATGGTATCTGGCCGGCTCCCCCAGGAGCGCATGAGCGCCGTGGAGATGTTCCTCGGACCCGACCACATGGCAATACGCAGCCGCTTCATTGGCGGGTGGGGGATGCTGGGTAGGGGTACAGTGCTCGATTGCACGTTAGGCTTTGCTGTCTGTGTCGAAGCGCGGCAAGTTCCAAGCGCTGAAAGCTCGAAGCGCACCAACACTGCCGGAAGTGGGAAGTTCGGCTCGCTCTGGCAAGGCTGCCGTGCATCATGCCACTATACGGCTCACTGCGCCGTCTCTGCTGCGAGCATAGCCGACGCAAGGGGCGGCGGCCAGGGTACGGCATGGCACGTCCCATCGCACCAGGGTTGACTCTCTTCTGCCGCGGCCGAACAATACGGCCCATGAACTATATCGCGCAGCAAGACCCCGAGGTGTGGCAGGCGATTGCCGGCGAGACGACCCGCCAGCAAGACGGCCTGGAGATGATCGCCAGCGAGAATTACACCAGTCTCGCCGTGATGCAGGCCGCCGGCAGCGTACTCACCAACAAGTATGCCGAGGGCTATCCCGGCCGCCGGTACTACGGCGGCTGCGAGTTTGTCGACCGGGTCGAAGAGTTAGCCCGTCAGCGTGCCTGCCGGCTGTTTGGGGCCGAGCACGCCAATGTGCAGCCGCACTCGGGCAGCCAGGCCAATCTGGCGGTGTACCTGACCGCTGCGGCGCCGGGAGACGTCGTGTTAGGGCTCGACCTGGCACACGGCGGCCACCTCACGCACGGCATGAAGCTGAACATCTCGGGCATGCTCTATCGCTTCTACGCTTATGGCGTGCGGCAGAGCGATCACCGCATCGACTTCGACCAAGTGGCGGCGCTCGCCCGCGAGCATCGGCCTAAGCTGATCGTGGCCGGCGCGAGCGCTTATCCGCGAGAGATCCCTCATGACCGTTTTGCGGAGATCGCCCGGGATGTAGGGGCACGATTGTTTGTCGACATGGCTCACTACGCTGGGCTGGTGGCGGCCGGGCTGCATCATAATCCCGTGCCGGTGGCCGACTTTGTCACGAGCACCACACACAAGACCTTGCGCGGTCCGCGGGCAGGCTTGATTCTCTGCAAAGCGGCGTATGCTCGTGAGGTCGACCGCTGCGTGTTCCCCGGCATCCAGGGGGGGCCTTTGATGCACATTGTGGCTGCCAAGGCCGTCTGTTTTGCTGAGGCGCTGCGCCCCGAGTTCAAACAGTATGCCCGCCAGGTAGTGGCCAACGCGCGTGCCCTGGCCGAGGCCTTGCAGTCAGGCGGCCTGGCACTGGTGAGCGGCGGGACGGACAACCATCTGCTGTTGGCCGATGTGACGCCGCTGGGCATCTCGGGCAAGCCGGCCGAAGAGGCCCTGGAGCGCTGCGGCATCACCGTGAACAAGAATCTCATTCCGTACGACACACGCAAGCCAGTAGACCCATCGGGCATTCGCATCGGCACGCCGGCGCTCACCACGCGTGGCATGCGCGAGGACGAGATGCGCCGCGTAGCCTGCTGGATGCTGGAGGTGCTGCGGCACCCGGACGATGCAGCCGTGGCCGCGCGGATTGCGGGCGAGGTGCGTTCTCTGTGCCAGCAGTTTCCCGTGCCGGCGTTGAACACGGGGGCAGTTGGGGCGGAGCTGGAGGTGGGGCGCGGGTCGGCAGCCGCTGCGGCGCCGTCGTTCGACGCATGACGCGCCGCAAGCCGCCCGATCAAAGTTGGGAGTCTTTCGTGGAGGAGCAGATCCGCCAGGCGTACGAGGCGGGCGAGTTCGACCATCTGCCTGGTTTCGGCAAACCGATTCCGGCGCTAGATGGTCCTGACGACGAGCTGTGGTGGATCAAGGAATTGCTTGCGCGTGAGCGGCTTTCGGTGTTGCCGCCGGCTCTGGAGATTCGCCGCGTTGTCGAGCGGCGGTTGAAGGAGATCCTGAGATTGCCGACGGAGGCCGCCGTGCGGCGGGCCGTAGCAGCGCTCAATCAACAGATCTTGCAGGCTCAGTTCGCCATTGCCTGGGGGCCCGCGAGCACATTGGGGCTTTTGAACGCCGACGATGTGGCGGCGGAGTGGCGCAGGGCGAACGAGAAAGCTTGAAAACGCACCCAAGGCCAGGCGCACCCGCACCCGGTAATGCTCGGTGCGCTGCGAGCGGCCGGTGCGACCGTGCTCTGCACGGAGATTACCGCGCGATGTGTTGCGGCTCCCGAGCATGTCTCCCTCAGCGCTGCGGCAGAAATGGACCTTCGAGAACAGTTCTCTCCCTTGGGTACGGCTTGTGCAGGAACCATGGTGCTGAGGCTGCCGCGGCACGGCCAGGCTGCGTTTGAGCGGATCGCGGAGCATCGGCACGCAGCAGTTGCATCACCAAGGGCACACGCCCCTATGCCCCCCTTGTTGCTCGAAAACCGCGCTGGCCTGCACGCTCGGGGCGAGTTGACGGCGCATCGCTTCGCGGGCGTTCAGCAGCGGAGCGGGGGCACGAGGTGCGTTTCGGCTTGTACATGTGCAGGAGGTTCCATCGGCTTGTGCAACGCATTGGAGACACAAGCTGGCGAGCGCGTGTTTTCACACAGGGCATATCGGCGGCCTTGTCACCGCCCAGCCAGGCGAGGTTCGCGGGCTGACTCGGCAGCGCGCAATTGCCCCTACACCGGCGCTGCCCCTACTTCTCCAACGAGCGGATCCACGATCCGATCAGCTCGACCGCCTGCTGGTCGACCACGTTGGAAGCGATGTGCGGCATGCGGCCCAGGCCCAGCCGCTGCATGCGCAGCCAGACCAGCGAGCGCTCTGGCTCGCCGGGCACCAGCACGCGCCCGTCGGGCACGCCGAACGTGCCATGCCCCGCCGGCGTGTTCAGCGTGCCCGTCTCTTCCAGGGGGAGCGTGGCCAAGAGCTGGAACTCCGCATTGCCGCCCCCCCACTTCATGTGGCAGTGGCTGCAATTGGCGTGCAGGTACGAGCGTGCACGCGCATCGAGCGGCTCCGAACTGTCTCGGTAATCCGCCAGGCGCGGCAGCTCCTCGGGCCGCGCAGGCAGCGGCTCGGTAAAAATGCCCAGGTGCTCGAACGTGGCAAGCTGGTTCGCCACCACGCCGCCATAATCGTGGTCCTTGTTCAGTTGCAGCGTGTTCAGACCCAGTATGTACTTGGCCGGCACAGTGTGGCACAGATTGCATTCCGTGCGGCTGGGAAAATGCCACACCTGCTCGCGCGTGCCGCCGCTCGCCGTGCGAATGGTGAACGTGCGATCCAACCCCTCCTGCTCCAGCAGGTAGGCCTCGGTCTGCTCGTCGTTCCAGATGTACGTGTAACCGCGCCACACCTGGTCTCCCACCTCTTCGGTGCCAGCCAGCCGCTCATGATGCAAGATGCGCGTCTCCAACCGGCGGCGGCTCGCCGGGTTGCCCTCCTCCAGCTCCAGGAAAAAGGTCTTCACCACCACCGTGCCGTCCGGAAAACGCCACCCCGGCGGCGCTCCCGGTGCAGGCTGAGGGTACAGCACCGTGTTGTATTCAATCTGACTGTCGCCGGGCAGGGCCAGGTATCGCTCCTTCTCCGCCCCGTCCGACCATAACGGAGCGTTCACGCTGTATGGAATCAGGCCCGGCGCTGGAACCAGGTCGCGCACCGATGTAAACAGCCCCGTCTCGCTGAGCTTGCGGGGAAAATCTTGGTGCTGCGTGCTCGCAGGCGCGGGCACCAGGCGATGTATTCCACCCATGAAGTCCAGCAGCACCAGTTCGCCGTCCGCGTCTTCCCCAAAGTCGATGATCCGCAGCGTGCTGTCGACCAGCTCGCGGTTGTCGAGCGCGCGCTGGCCATCCCAGCGGAAAGACCACACCTTGCCGGTATCGTAGTCTCCGTAGATGTACTGCCCTGCCAGCTCGGGCAGCCGCTTGCCGTAGTAAACGTGGCCGCCCGTGATCGACCGGAACATGCTGTGCGGATGCTCCACCACCGGCGGCAGAATGGGCGTGGGGCCGCGCGGCCGCTCGGGTCGAAACGGATGGCTCCCCTCCTGTACGCTCCAGCCATAATTGCCCCCGCGCTCGATGCGGTAGATCATCTCCCACAGATCCTGCCCCACCTCGCCTGCCCACAGGTCGCCCGTGCGGTAGTCGAAGTTGATCTTCCACGCCTGCCGCAAGCCATACGCATAGACCTCGGGGCGTGCGCCAGGGAAGTTCACAAATGGGTTGTCAGCAGGGATCGAGTAGTGGCGGCCCTCATCCGGGTGGTCGACATCGATACGGAGGATGCAGGCCAAGAGGTCCGAGATGTCCTGCCCGGTCACCAACTCATCGGCGATGCCGCTGCCATCTCCGCAGACGATGTACAGGCAGCCGTCTGGCCCGAACTGGAGGCAGCCGCCATTGTGGCCGCCCGAGGGCCATTCGATCACGATGGTCTCGCTCGCCGGGTCGCAAACCGGGGGATCGCCGGGCCGTACCTGGAAGCGCGAGACGCGCGTGCCTCGCGGCTCGATGGCCGCCGGGTCCAGCACGTAGGTAACGTAGATGTAGCCATTCTCGGCGAAGCGCGGGTGGACCGCCAGGCCATACACGGTCTTGCCCACATCGAGCAGCAAGTCGGGCTGCTCTACCTGCGAATCGTTGGGAAACGTGTAGATGCGGCCGTAACGCTCTGCAAGATACCACCGGCCGCCCGACGGCTCGAAGCACAGCTCCAACGGCTGGAAAAAGTGCAGCTTGGGGAACGCCGGCTCGGTGCGGTATGGGGGCGGCGGGTCCGGCGTGCCGAAGATGCGGCTAGTGGTCCACAGCTCGCGCTTCTCGATACCGTACGGCCTGTGTACCGGACGGCGCTCGCCAGCCTCAAGCAGCGTAGCGGCCACGGCAGCCAACAACGCCGAGAGCACAAACGATCGATACATAGGAACAGAACTCGCGCACAACACCGTAAACTGGGGCCGCCGTCGACGCCGCTGCACGTCGCCGAGCAGTCCACTTCAGGTGCAGTATAGGCCCCGCCCACACCACATGCCAGCAGCCAACCGCCAACCTAGCGCCGCCATGCCCGTGCGGCAGCTCGAGACTCAGGCCTGCGAGATCAGGAACATGTTGGGCTAGAAATTTCGGCGGACTGCGCCTACGCCTCTGTCGCTCGTGCGCTTACCGCCACGCACCTACTGCTTCGCCACTCTGGTTTACGCTGCCGCCATCTGCGTGCCCTGCCCAGAGCAGCGGCCAGCCGATAAACTACCCTATCCCAGGGTAACCGTATTTTGGCAATCGTGGGTGGAAGCGCACCATGGAGATGGAAAAACTGGTCTCGCTCTGCAAGCGGCGGGGGATCCTCTATCAGTCGAGCGAGATCTATGGGGGCCTGAACGGCTTCTGGGACTACGGCCCCCTGGGCGTGGAACTCAAGCGCAACATCAAAGAAGCCTGGTGGCGAGACATGGTTACCAGCCATGACGAGCTTACGGTCCCTCCCGGCGCGCCCAGCGCGTATGAGATGGTGGGGCTAGACTCGACCATCATCATGCATCCCCAGGTGTGGAAGTGCTCCGGCCACTACGACGTATTCCACGACTTCATGGTCGACTGCCGCCAGAGCAAGAAACGCTACCGGCACGACCAGGTTCAAGGCCGCTGGGTGAGCCACCACGGCCGGCGGATCTTCGTGGCCACCGAGGCCGATGGGGACGAGGCCCTGCAAGACACCCTGCACAAAGCGCTGCGGTTCTTCAACCTGCGGGCCAAAGATGCCGAGCGGCTCACGTGGGAAAGCGGCCTCGTCTGCCTGACCGAGGTCAAGGACTTCAGCGTGGTGCTAGGCCCAGACGCCAAGGAACTCGGCACGCTCACCGAACCCCGCGAGTACAACCTGATGTTCAAGACCTATGTGGGGGCCTTGAGCGGCGAAGAGGGGGCGGCCTTCCTCCGCCCAGAGACGGCCCAGGGGATCTTCGTGAACTTCAAGAACGTGGTCGACTCCACGCGCGTGGCCGTGCCCTTTGGCATTGCCCAGATCGGCAAGAGCTTTCGCAACGAGATCACGCCCCGCTACTTTACGTTTCGCTCGCGCGAGTTCGAGCAGATGGAGATCGAGTTCTTCTGCCATCCCAGCCAGTCTCGAGCCTGGTATGAGTATTGGCGCAATCGCCGCTACGAGTGGTACGTGAGCCTGGGCCTGGCCGGCGAGCGGCTGCGCCTACGCGACCACACGCCCGAGGAGCTGAGCCATTACTCCTGCGGCACGGCAGATATCGAGTATGCCTTCCCCTTCCTGCCGCCGGGCAAGTTCGGCGAACTGGAGGGAATCGCCCACCGCGGAGACTTCGACCTGCGCAGCCACATGGAGGGTAAGCTGGTGCGCCAGGGCGACGGCTATGTCGTCGAGCGGGGACCCGACGGCAAACCACGGCACCCCGGCAGCGGCAAAGACCTGACCTACTTCGACGACCAGACCCGCGAACGCTACATCCCCCACGTCATCGAGCCCTCTGCCGGTGCCGATCGGGCTGCGCTGGCCTTTCTTTGCGAGGCCTACCAAGAAGACCAGGTGCCAGACGAGCATGGCAACCCGCGCGATCGCGTCTTCTTGCGCCTGCATCCGCGATTGGCCCCCATCAAAGCAGCGGTGTTCCCCCTGGTGCGCAAGGAGGGCATGCCCGAGGCGGCCCAGCGGATCTACCGCGCACTCAAGCCGCACTTCAACGTCTTCTACGACGAAAAGGGCGCCGTCGGCCGCCGCTATGCTCGCCAGGACGAGGTGGGTACGCCCTACTGCATCACCGTCGACGGCCAAACCGCGCTGGACGGCACCGTAACGTTTCGCGACCGGGACACGCTCCGCCAATGGCGCGTCCGCGCCGACGACTGCCTGGCCGAACTGCGCAGGCTGTTGGGCGTGACGTAAACTTCGCGGCCCAATGCCCGCAAAGTGCGCCAGCTTGCGGCCGCCGCCCCCAAGGCGAGAGGCGAAACGCTCTCGCCGTCCGCTACGCTTGGATTCTTAATCCTGAGCGCCAGGTCGTACGTCAGGCTTTCTAGCCTGGCCCACATCGGGCAAACACGCCCACATCTGAGAAGGTTCATCAGCCGGCTAAACCCGACATGAATCATGGCAGTGTCAGGTTCACCGTCCCGCGAAGACGCCCGCACGCCACGCGTCGCTAGCTCACCAGTTCCTCGACCACGTTGCCAAACACGTCGGTGAGGCGGAACTCGCGGCCTTGGTAAAAGTACGTGAGCCGTTCGTGGTCCAGACCGAGGAGGTGCAAGATGGTGGCCTGCAAGTCGTGCACATGTACAGGCCGCTCCACGACGTGGAAACCAATCTCATCGGTGCGGCCGATGGTCCGTCCGGCACGCACGCCCCCGCCGGCCAGCCAGACGGTAAACGCCTGCGGGTGATGATCGCGCCCCAGCTTGCGGCCGAGCGAGACGTTCGATTCGACCATGGGCGTGCGGCCGAACTCTCCTCCCCAGACCAGCAGCGTCTCGTCCAACAGGCCGCGGGCCTCTAGGTCGCGCACGAGGGCGGCGCACGGCTTGTCGGTCAGGCCGGCCTGGGTACGCACGCCGCCTTCGACGTCAGAGTGATGGTCCCAGGCCTCGTGGAACAGCATTACAAACCGGACGCCGCGCTCCACGAGCCGCCGCGCCAAGAGGCAATTGTTGGCGAACGAGGCCTCGCCGGGTACGGCTCCATACGCCTCGAGCACGTGCGCCGGCTCGCTTGCCAGGTTGATCAGCTCCGGAGCGCTGAGTTGCAAGCGAAACGCCATCTCGTACGCGGCGATGCGGGTCGAAATCTCGGGGTCGCCCACGGCAGCCAGGCGTTCGCGGTTGAGCTGGCCGATGAGCGCCTGCGTGTCGGCCTCTAGGCGGCGGTCGAAGCCCGGAGGGCTGTTCACATTGAGAATCGCCTCCCCCTTGGATCGCAGCGGCACCCCCTGGTACGCACTGGGCAGAAACCCGCTTGACCAGCTTGCCGCCCCGCTGCTCGCTCCGCCTCCGCTAGAAAGGACCACGAACGCGGGCAAATCGTCAGCCTCGTTTCCCAACCCATAGGTGACCCAGGCGCCCATGCTGGGACGACCTGGCCGCGGCGAACCCGTATTCACAAAAAGCTGGCCCGGGGCGTGGTTGAATTGCTCCGTGTGCATGCTCTTGACGATCGCCAGCTTGTCTGCCACCTTGGCCAGCTCGGGCAGCACTTCAGAAAGCTCGGCGCCGCTTTGCCCATGCTTGGCAAAGCGAAAACGCGGTGCCAGCAGGGCCGCATCGCGGCGAATGAAGGCGTAGCGCTGATCTTTGACGATCTCGGCCGGCACAGGCTGTCCGTCGTAACGCGCGAGCGCTGGCTTGTAGTCGAACAACTCGAGTTGGCTGGGCGCCCCGGCCATGAAGAGGTGGATGACGCGCTTGGCACGCGGCGAGAAGTGCGGGGGGCGCTCACTGGCTGCGCGCACGGTTGCCGAGCCGCGGCCCAGTGCGCCGGTGAGCAGGCCAGCCAGGGCGATCTTTCCCAAGCCCACGCCGCACTCGACTAGAAAGTGCCGGCGCGCGATCAGCCGTGCCAGGTCTTCTCGGCTGCTGCGGGAGGAAGGAACGTTCATAGAAACCGCCTCTGTCAGATAGGCTTGTCCGGGCGAAAGGCCGCCACGCTGCGGAAGCAAGCAACGTTCATGGAACGTGCCTCTGTAGGACTCTCAACAACAAGACATGTGCGGCTTCGCAGCACAGGGGCAATCCCCAACGGCCGGCAAGTGTGGAGCGAAAGCCCGGTGAGAGCAGGGCAGGGGAAACGCAGGCCAGGGGTGCGGTGCTCAAGGGGCTACTCCTTGGTCAAGGCTTCGTCGAGGTTCAGCACGGCGCGGGCTGCGGCGGTGAGCGCGGCCAGCTCCGTCAGCTCGTCAGGGGGCGGTACCGCACCGTCCAAGATGGGCGGCGTACCGGAGATGCCTGCCGCACCGGCGGCATCGAGTTCATCCGCAAAACGGGCTCGTTGCACCTGGTAGAAGGCCAGAAGTGCCTCGAACTCGGCCTCGCTGGGCGGCCGCACCAGGCACAGCCTGAAGATGCGCGTCAGGCGTGCCGGCGCGTCGGGTGCTTCGCGATACGCGCGGCGGGCCAGGGCCTGCGCCGCCTCGACAAACGCCCGGTCGTTGAGCAGCGTCAGCGCCTGGACCGCCGTGTTGCTCCGTTCGCGGCGGACGACACAGGCCTCGCCGGTCGGCCCGTCGAACAAGACGAAGGCCGCAAATGGACTCGTACGCTTGGCAAAGGTGTAGAGGCCGCGGCGATATCGGTCCTCGCCCGTGCTGGTGGGCCAGCCAGGCCCTCCCCAGGCCAACATCGTGACGCTCTCGGGCTGCGGCGGATAGACGCCCGGCCCCCCCTGCTTGCGGCTCAAGAGGCCGCTGGCAGCCAGGGCTTGGTCCCGCAACATTTCTGCTTCCAGCCGCAGGCGTGGTCCGCGTGCCAGCCGCTCGTTTTCTGGATCCGCACCGTATGCCTCGGGCGTGGCATGGGAAGTCTGCCGGTACGTGGCGCTCGTCACGATCAGCCGATGCATGGCCTTCATGCTCCAGCCGCGGTTGATGAATTCGGCTGCCAGCCAGTCGAGCAGCTCCGGATAGGTGGGGCGTTCGCCGCGGGTGCCGAAGTCTTCCGTGGTGCGCACCAGGCCGCGGCCGAAGAAGGCCTGCCACTGCCGATTCATCACCACGCGGCCCACGAGCGGATTGGCCGGATCGACCAGCCAGCGGGCCAGCCCCAAGCGATTGCGGGGGGCGTCTGCGGGAAACGCATGCAGTACAGCCGGCACATCCGGCTCGACCTCTTCTGTGGGCTTTAGAAACTCGCCGCGATGGAACACCGCCGTGCGCCGGCGGTGCTGTGGTGCACGCTCTTGCATCACCAGCGTGGTGGGGTGCCGCGGGCGGCTGCGGCGCAGCTCTGCAAGTTGCTTTTGCTGTTCTGCCAGTTCAGGGGCCATGTGCACGTAGGCCCGGGCGAGTGCCTGCCGCTGGTCTTCTTGGCGCTCCGCGGCCGGGATCATCAGGATCCGTTCGATCTCTGCCGGCACGTTGCACGTCTCGTAGGGCGGCTCGTCGCCGGTGAGCGACCAGCGGAAGCGGCCGATCACCATCTGGTGGATGTACCGCTGGTGCATGGTGATCGCCAGCCTGTCTCCTGGCTGCGGCTCGTACGGCTCGCGGAGCACGAACACGGCGTGATGCGGTTCGCCCGTGCGGCCCTGGATCGACCAGCCCGTGTCCAGCTCGCCGTCGATCGCCAGCGCTGCCGACCGCCCCTCTTGCGCAAAGCTGTGGCTAGCATGCACCAGGGCCAGCGGCATCCGGGCTGACGCGCTGGCGGCTTCAGGCACACCCATCGTGGTGATGGCGGCCGCCTCCACCTCGCTCAACAGGAAATCTCCCACAGAATGCAACGGGGCACGCCCCGGTCCGCCCTCGGGCAGGCTCGGATCGGGCAGCACTTCCAAGCGCAGCGCGGTGATGCGGGGCAGGTTTGCGGGAAGCTCGACCATGTACGTGTCGTAGTTCGGCTTGTCGCCCGAGACCAGTACCGAGCCGTCCTCCAACACGGTCATGGTGGCGTGGTATTCAGACACAGCCGACTGCGGAGCCGCGACCGTCCAGTGCCGGGCCCGAGCAGACTGTTCTGCCTCCCAAGCGCCGAAGCGGCCCTGGGCTTCCAGTGCTGCAAACTGCGCCAATAGTTCCGCCTCACGGCGTGCGATCTCGGCATCGACCTCCGCCTGCCGCACGGCAACTTGCGGGTCGGGCACCTCCAGCTCCGGCTCGTCGCAGTTGTTGAAAAACGCCAGAAGCTGGTAGTACTCGCGCTGCGTGAACGGATCGTACTTGTGGCTGTGGCACTGGCAGCAGCCTAGCGTAAGCCCCAGCCAGACCGTGGCGGTGGTGTTCACGCGGTCGAAGAGCGCTGCGACGCGAAACTCTTCCACGTCGATGCCGCCCTCTTCGTTCTCCATCGTATTGCGATGAAAACCCGTGGCGATACGCTGCGCAAGAGACGCGCCCGGCAGCAGGTCGCCCGCAAGCTGCTCGATCGTGAACTGGTCAAAGGGCATGTCGTCATTCAGGGCATGCACCACCCAGTCGCGATAAGGCCAGATCGAACGGGTGCGGTCTTTCTCGTAGCCGTTCGTATCGGCGTAGCGCGCCAGGTCGAGCCAGGGGCGTGCCCAGCGCTCGCCGTAGGCAGGGGAGGCCAGCAGGCGATCCACCACGCGCTCATACGCGTCTGGCGACGGATCGGCTGCAAACTCGTCTGCTTCCTCGGGCGTGGGCGGCAGGCCGATCAGGTCCAGGTACACGCGCCGCAGCAGCGTGTAGCGGTCGGCCTCGGGCGCCGGGGCAAGACCGGCCGCTTCCAGCCCGGCCAACACAAAGTTGTCGATCGGATTACGCACCCAGGCCGCTCGCTGTACCTGGGGCGGCTGCGGCTGCTTGCAAGGCTGAAAGGCCCAGTGCTGCGCGGGGTCCGAACCGGCCGCCTCGTCTGGCCATTCAGCCCCCTGGTCGATCCAGCGGGCGATTGCCTCGATCTGTGCCGGCTCGAGCGGCTCTCCCTCAGCCGGCATGCGCAGATCTGTATCGCTGGATCGAAGCCGCTCGACGAGCACACTCCCTGCGGCATCGCCCGGCAGGATGACCGGACCACTGTCTCCCCCGCGCCGGGCCAGCGACCGAACGTCCAGCCGCAGGCCGCCCTCGTGCCTCTGGGGACCATGGCACTCATAACAGCGGGCTTGCAGCACCGGACGCACGTCGCGCACAAAGTCGACTGGCGCTTCATCCGCGCTGGCAGCAACTGCCCTGGCATGGGCAACGAGGGCGCCACAGGCCAACACCAACGAAAAGCACGTGTGCTTGGCCATGAGTCAACCTGAGTCGAATGCAACCGCGAGGGAAGTCAAAGGAGGGCCCTTTTATGATACCCCCGAAGCACCGGCCGTGGCAGGGGCGGAGAACATTCAGGCCTGCGAGGCCAGAGCGCGCGGCCGCCCTGGCAGGGGAGTCGTGTCGCCCCAATCTCATCGACGCCCGGCGGACCATCCTCGATCCGCCGAACGCGAAGTCGCGTACGAAACTCTTTCCACATATCCGCACACGCGGTGAGGCGTGTGCCCGTAAAGCAAGCGTCCCCGCATCGTAGAACGAACGTCCTCGCTTTCTGTGGTTAGCAAGTTAGACGGAGCGTCGCCGAAGCAGTGTTCGGAGTTGGCGAAAGTGGCACGCTTGCCGTCCCCATGTTGCTGCTTGGTTCGGCCCGCAAGGCACACGGTATAAAAAGTTAGCCTGCCAACTGTTGGCTTGCGCCGCCGGTAGAGGCTCTGTGGGCCCCTTGAACTTGAAGGGACGTGCGCCGGCGGCTCGTGTTCCTGGTTCCCCTCCTTTGAGGGCGAGTGGGAAGCCCGCAACCAGGTCCATCAATACTTGCCCTCTAGGCACGCGTGCCAGCCCAAACAAAGTCAACGAACCCCGATGTGTCGCAATGGCGAAGTTCCATGAAGACGCCGGTGGGAATCGAACCCACTTGAAGCCGCTTTGCAGGCGGCTGCCGTACCGGCTGGCTCCGGCGCCGGTGAAAAACGCTGCGTCGCGCCCCATGTCCTTGCCAGGAGTCGAACCTGGTCTTCGAGCTTCGCAAGCTCGCGTGCAGAATCCGCCACACTCCAAGGACGCAAGCCGGCCTCAAAGAGGCAGCATCCCGACCTGGACTCGAACCAGGGCCAGAGCCTTCGGAGGGCTCGATGCAAATCCGCTACACCATCGGGACAGTTCACGGGCACGTCTGCCACAAGCCGCAGCAGGTGTGATCACGTGCTGGTCCTGAACGTGGCAGTGGGGCTGCAAGCTATTCGCCACGTTGCAGGGCCACTGCGATCGATCAGCAGGGTCGCGAGGACTTGAACCCCGTCGGGCAGTTTTGGAGGCTGCTTGCACTCCCAGTAGCACGATCCTGCGGCATGCGTCCGCTGCACGCTCGGCTGCCACCAAGCTGGCTCGACAACGCCTCGGGCGACGTGTGCGACGAGGCGTGTACCGCGTGCCGCTAGCTTTTCTCCGCATGCCGGCGAAACGTGTTGCTACTCTCGCGAACCCTGTGTATGCGCCCCGCCAACCACCCACCCCCCCGGTGTGCCACTGCTTGACGCCCAGCGTCAAGCAGTACGCCCTGCC